>Ga0256406_1006419_pt1 | contig 11824 bp, 7 predicted proteins | sample RumenRJG_03DNA_FD_185986 | JGI IMG/M metagenome (GOLD analysis project Ga0256406, IMG submission 185986) | Bovine rumen microbial communities from Lethbridge, Alberta, Canada - RJG_03 | ecosystem: Host-associated > Mammals > Digestive system > Stomach > Rumen | place: Canada: Alberta | collected...
GAGGCGTTCGTCAGGACGTTCAACCTGCTACGCATCGTCCGCGACGAGTACGCTGATGCGTTCGTGAGCGGCGGAATGCTGTCCATGTATGACGGTGACCTTCAGACGGAGGACACTGGCTTCATGGGCTACGACGGCTACTGCCATGCCGTGAAGCCGATTATGCGCCTCTCGCTCATGCATGAGGCGGTCCATAACGAGACGTTCGAGCCAATCCTGTACCGTCCTGAGTGCCAGGACCTGCGTCAGCAGTACGCGGCGTGGTGGTATTGCTGCATCCCGATGTCCCAGATCAAGCACCGTGGTCTCCCGCTGCCACTGTTCGTACGCTTCGATGACGTCGAGTTCGCCTTACGCGAGCATGACTACGCGAAGAACAGGTTCATGACGATGAACGGAATCTGCGTTTGGCACGAGCCGTTCTTCCTCCGGTACGATGCGGCGGTCGAAAAGTACCAGACGTCGCGCAACGCCCTCATAATCCGCGCGGCGAGCGACGCGGCGCCGGAGAGCGACTTCCTGCGCATGATAGAGCAGCAGTTCTCCCTTGAGGTCAAGCGGCTCGACTATGACGATGCCGAAATCGTCTGCGAGGGCATCGAGGACTACCTGAGGGGGCCGGACGTCTGCTTCGCGCCGGGGTTCGCGGAGAGACGCTTCCTCGAGACGCACAAGAGCCGTGAGGGCACCATGTCGTTCGACGAGGCGCGCGACAAGCTCCTCGACCTTGGGCTTGACATAGACGGCATAGAGCCGTGCGACGCGACGAGGGACTACAACAGGAACATCGCGGAGAGGGGAAAGGACCTCGTCACGTATCTCGGTCACGACCTGACCAAGCTCATGGTCGGTAGGAGCGAACGCTCCGACGCACATGACGGCGGTGACGAGGAAGAGGCGTGGTACTACTCCCAAGCTGACAAGGTTGCCATCATGGTGCGTGACGCCGGAGCTTACCAGGCTGGTGAGATCAGGAACGCGGACGTCATCGTCGCGATTGACCTACCGAACAAGAGAGTATCGATTCGCAGGCGCGACAACGACAGGTTCGGCGTGCTGTACAGACGATTCCGCCACGACATACGTCAGGTGAAGGCTCGTGACACCGAGCTTAGGCAGGCATACAAGGATGCCGCCGCTCGGATGCACACGCGTGGGGCATGGGAGAGGTACCTCGGCTTAGATGCAGGCACGCACTAATACCCACACACTTGCTGTGTGTTCGTTGCGTGCTGGTTGTGTCGCATCCCGTGACTTAGACTTTAGATATGATAGAATGATGCCTCCCGGTTTCGTGCGGTATTCCCGCGCCGGGAGGCATCATCAATATGGACACGCAGGAGAAGACGCAGAACGATGGGCGAGCATGGCGGCAATGGATACGAGGACAGGGCGATGATAAGGCGGCAGCGCATGATGATGCGCAACGCCCACATGGAGCGGCTTCGCGCAGACGCCGCCGCCAGAAGCAAGCCACGCGCCTCCGACTGGATACCAGCCAGATGGTATCCCGATAGGGGACCGAAGGTCGCTGGTCTCGCGCTGCATGGCATGATCTATGCTGGCGCGAACACGCATGCGGGGAAGCTCGACAGACCGAGCGTCCCAGTCGTGTCGCTCGTGAGTCCGACGTACGGCGTGCGCATACCGGCACCAGGCGAGCGCGTGCCGATGCTTCAGCACGACGTCACTTATGCCAGCATGTCAGATACCCAGCGTGGGAAGTTCCTGCAGTTCCTCGCGTCCGACATGACGAGCGCCGACACGGATGACATAGGGTACGCCTTCCTGTACCTCTATGGTCTGGAGCGTCGCCTCGTGGTTGACGTCGAGTCCGGGCATGTGTCCAACGATGAAAGGCGCAGAATCTGCCACGAGGTGCTTCGGCTCGACAGGGAGTTCCGTGGCATCAGCGAGAGCTTCCATGAATACGCCATCGCCCTCATCGTGTATGACGGAAGCATCATCGGGGACATCCTGGAACGCAACGATCGTGATACCGATGCGTTCCTGAACATGAAGCCAATGCTGAGGGGCAACGTCATTGCCTGCTGCCGTCATCAGCATGTCGCTCGCATCCTCGCTTACGAGCACATGCTGCTCTCCAGGATGGTGAACTGCCATGCGACCATCCCGCTGGCGAACGTCGCTGCATACGCAGTCCTCGCCATGCTCTACGACATGAGGAACCCGAACGAGGCTCAGGAAGTTCTCGTGGGCTCGAGCGTGTGGGACCTTGTCGTGCTGGCGTCACGACGGATGAAGCGCGCCCATATCCTGTCGGCAAAGGCGATAGAACGGAACATGGGCATCAAGATGCCAAGGTCGCGCATTAGGGGCGTCAGGTACGTGACCGCGTGTTCGCGCATCGCGAACCAAGTCCAGTTCTTCGGCTGCGACGGGGCACGCTTCGGCAACGGATGGATGCGAGGCTTGCCGCTCGCCGACATGTCGCGCATCGCGGCCGACTCGTTCGAGAGCGTGAGACGCCTCAAGGCATGCCAGTCGGCGAAGACCATGAGGGCTGACACCGTCGAGGCGATAAGCAACGACGCGATCCTGTGCATCGCCAAGCCGAAGGTCATGAGGGAATACGCGATGTCCAACGTCCACGACGGGGTTCTGACCGTTCCCGCTGACGTGATGGAGGCGTCAATCGACGAGGTGTTCCCGAACGGGGCGCCGAAGAGCATGTCAGCCGCACGGCAGGCGGCATGCGTCAAGCTTCTCACGACCTACGGCTATTGCCCGATGGTCGACTCCGTGAACGACGAGCTTGGCATCACGCAGAAGCCAAGGCAGCAGTCAGGCGACGACACGATCGCCTTCAGGATACAGGTGGCGTACGACGAGAACGACGGGACGCAGCGAGCAATCATGCCGAGCGACGATACGCTCGCCGGTGGATCGACCGCCATAGACGCGGCATGGTGCTACGGCTGGTTCGTCACGCGATGCGGCGGTGAGGTCGTCAGGGACGGCATGCCGTTCTCGGCGATGGGCATCGCGTCGGCTGACGAGTCCAAGGCGACGCATACGGCAATCATCGCTTACGCATACGCGCTTATGGGCGCAAAGAAGGCGTCAGCTACACGCTCGTATCGTCCTACGCGGGAGATGCAATCCATAGGTATCGCCACCATGCAGAAGCTCATGTTCTCGTACGTCAGGCGTTCGTATGGTGCCCTCATACCGCAACGGGCAATGGACGCAATGGAGGACGTCTATACGCGTATGCAGCGCGACAAGTCGCTCGTCCTCTATGACTACCAAGCGTTCGACGACACGAGGGATTCAGGATGCGCCCACGATGGCACGGACGGCGTGTCGTTCGACGCGAGCCTGCTCACGCACATGATGTCAGACACGAACGAGATCCAGGACATCCTCAGCGAGTCGCTAAGAGAGGGCGACGCGTTCGTCATGGGAGACGGTACATCGGACGCCGAGAAAGGCGACGCTCGGCAGGCTGACGCGCCGATGGGCGACGCAAACGCAAGCGTCGGACACGACACGCCGCAGACGCAGGGAGACGACGATGGCAACGACATGCGCACGATTGCCGAGGCAATCATAGGGGCGTTCGATGGCAGGGACGAGATGCAGGTCGGCGTGCTGCAGCAGGCGGTGATTGCCGCGTCGGGCGACGCAGGCATGACGAGCGCCAAGGCGATGGGCGTCATAGCGGCGGCGAACGAGTGGTACGAGGCGACGCATGACGAGACGCTCGTCGACATTGACGGTCCTCTTGCCCTGCTCGAAATCTAGCACGTCATCCCTGTGCTATGAGCGAACGTCCACGCAAAGGCAGGTACCCTGTCGTCAGTCATCATTGCGTCACGGCGGCGCGGAGATGGCATGTCGTTATACAAAGAGCTATGATGTCGTGGGAGCGTGTGCATTTGCCGGTATGGCTGGTCGTGCCGTGTGTTCTATCGTATAACGCGGTGCGACGGAGTCGTGCCTAACATATGGGGGATTTGTCTTGAGAAGGCTGATTATAAGGATAAGACGCGCGTTGTCCGCCTACGTGAACATCATGTTCCACGGTGACGGATGGAACCTCGTCGTGAGCTGGGTGGCTGTCGCTTGTCTCGTCGTCACTGCCATCAACTTCGGGTACATGCTGTCCCCTGACTATCCGAAGCACCTTGATACGAGCGACATAATGGCACAGGTGCAGTCGCATAACGTCGCATACATGCACATAAGCGCCGACGACTGGTCTGTTGACGGATCGCTTAGGAAACCGGTGAACGGGACGGTCAGGTTCGACGGGATGCTCCCGGACAGTTCGGATTCCACGATGAGGGTAATCATAGAGAGCGGTGTCGCGTACGACATGACCAAGCCGAATGCGTTCGCGAGCACCATCATCGTCGTCATCAGGACGTTGGTGCCCATGCTCGTGGGCATCGTCGCCATATTCCTAATCATGTCGAGGACGGGCAGCATGGACCTGTCTGACAGGCGGAAGGACGGCAAGTTCGTCGGAACGCGGGTGAACATATCGTTCGCTGACGTGTGCGGCGAGCCTGAGGCGGTTGAGGAGGTCAGTGAGCTCGTCACGTTCGTCAGGGACCGCAGCGTGTATGACAGCACTGGCGCGAAAACCCCAAGGGGCATCCTTCTGCAAGGCTCTCCGGGAAACGGCAAGACCCTGCTCGCGAAGGCTCTCGCTGGTGAGGCAGGCGTCCCGTTCTACGCGACGAGCGGTTCCGACTTCGTTGAGATGTATGTCGGCGTCGGCGCGAAGCGCATCAGGGACCTCTTCGAGGTGGCTCGTGAGAACCAGCCGAGCATCATCTTCATAGACGAGATAGACGCCATCGGCGGTAATAGGGATTCCAACGTTGCGAGCGGGTACACGGAGGAGCACCTGCAGACGCTCAACCAGCTGCTAACGGAGATGGACGGGTTCGACGCGGACGACAACGTCATGGTCATAGCAGCGACGAACAGAAGCGATTCCCTTGACCCCGCGCTGCTCCGCCCTGGGCGCTTTGACAGGGTGATAACCGTCGACAATCCCGCTATGTCAGGGCGTGCCGACATCCTCAAGCACTATGCGGTCGGTCACCCGTTCGCCCAGCAGATTGACTTCAACAGGCTGGCGAAGCACACCTACGGGTTCAGTGGTGCCCAGCTGGAATCGGTCATGAACCAAGCGGCGACGCTTGCCGCAAGGCGGAGCCTGTCGGACGGCAGCGCGCCGGTCATCACGAACGACGACATCGAGGAGGGCATAGCACGCGTCATAGGCGGACCGGCGGCGAAGAGCCGCACGATGTCAGACGACGAGAGGCGCATCGTGGCGTATCACGAGGCTGGGCATGCAGTCGTGCAATACGTCCTGCCGAATTGCGACCCGGTGCAGAAAATCTCGATTGTCAGCAGGAACGTGGCGCAGGTCGGGGCAACGATGGGATACGTCCAGACATACGCGGAGCAGGACAGGTACGTGAACACCGTCGAACAGGTGAAGGACGAGATTACCGCGCTTCTCGGCGGACGATGCTCGGAGGAGATGTTCTGCGGGACAGAGACGACCGGTGCGTCGGACGACCTGCAGCGTGCCTCCCGCTTGGCATACTCCATGTCTACGCAGTTCGCGTTCACCCAAGACGCGAGCGACGGATGGGACCACGGGCACATGCGCATGGCGCTCGGCGGCAACGGGCGCGACAGCAGCGGAGTTGCGAGGCTGAACCGCATAGACGCAGAAGCCGACGACTGTCTCAGGAGGCAGTTCAATCGCGCGGCGGAGATTCTCGAATCGCATCGTGAGGACGTCAAGAGCATCGTTAGGCAGCTACTCGCAGAGGAGCAGATAGACGCAGACGACATTATGAGAATCATGGAGGGGAGCGCCCGTGAGGAAGCTTAGCGTCCGAAGGCATGCGGGGAGGAGCGCCGACTTCGAGTTCGTCGAGTCGTACTATCGCATGATGATGTCAGGCGGCGGGCACGTGGTCACCGTCCGGATGACGCGACATCCAACCACGACGGGGACAGACGATGGCGACCAAGCGATGCCGTCTTGCGCCCACGTCCTGTACGCCAAGAGACGGACTCGATACCTGAGCTATGCCTGTAAGTTGTCAGATGGAAGCTATGCGACGCGATATGCCAAGACTTCATACTCGATGAGCAATGACGAGAGGCTATACAAGACCGAATACTGCTTCATGCAGGACGGGCAGAGGATGCAGCTGTTCCAGACGTTGAACGGGACGTCCGTGACGGGAACGCTGCTCTTCGAGTCGGAGATGCCGTATACGATGCAGCCGACGATGATGGTCGAACAGGGCTCGCATGTCATTCTGTGCCTGAACGCCTTGCACAGCGATTCGAAGGTACTGCCGTCGGCTATCGGCAATCGCGATGACGACATCCCGATTTACACGGGATACCTGTACGTTATTGACATTGACATGCTTAGCGGGCAATGGACGCCACTGTTCGAATCGAACAAGCCCATACGCCATTCTGTGCATGGGGTAATCGGGCAAGACGGCAAGACCGGCATCCTAATCGCGAACATCTGCGATGACAAGAGGGGAGCCCTCCCGATGCCACGGGCGTTCAAGGACATACCCAGGTACGTAATGGAGGATTCCCCGCACGAGGGACCATCGATGAACGTCCCGTATGGCATCAGCGTGTATAGTCCCGGCACGTCGAGCTTCACGCTCGTCCCGATTGGTGGTAACGCACAATGGGGCATTGCAGGAATCGACATCGCAGACCACGGCGGTATCGCGGCATCGGCGCATGCGAGCGGAGAGGAGACGCGAGGAATGAACGTGCTTCTCGTCATAGAGGACGATTCCGCAGGTGATGGCGTGCGCGTCACTGGCACGGATTCCGACGGCGCGTTAGACTCGGAGGGAGACATGCGAGTATAATCAGCAGTTGGCGTTGTATTGCATGGCACGGCGGAGCTGCTTGTTTTTCGAGACACACGGGGTGTATCAGGGGAATGGCTAATATCATCGTATGGACTTTCAGCGAAAGGCTGCTTGACAAGGTCTCTGGCAAGGACCAGCAGGACACGGACTACAAGAAGAGGATGCTCAGGGAGAACTTCATCGGCAAGGAGCTGCATAAGTGCTGCGTCATGCAGCCAAACGGCGACCGCCAGTACGTCTATCGCATCGGACACACGAACAGGATCATCACGGAACAGGAATTCAAGACGTTCGTCAATAACGGGCTTCTCGTCTCACGGGTGAAGGAACAGACGATACTCCAGCGCACGAGCGCACGCATCGCCCATCAGATTGTCGGAAACACGGGTGACATCCCAATCAGCACCCCAGACATGCAGATTGCCGCGCCGGCACCGGAGAAGCCTGCCGCGTTCGTCGCAACGGAGCAACCGAAGAAGTCAAAGCTCAGCCGCAGGCACGCGACGACGCCCGTATCTGCGGAGCTTCCGTTCGCGCCGGCACGCTCTGCCGTGCCCGCAATGGCAGAGCTTCCGAAGCAGACGACGACGGACATGGGCAACGCATCCTATATCCTCCAGCAGACGGGCATGATGCAGGCGATTAACGATACTCAGTTCTTCGAGACGAGCGCGCGCCCGTCGTTCAAGCCATTCGCGCCAGAAGAGCCCGAAAAGACGGGCGTGTTTGGACGCCTCAAGGGCGCATTCTGGCACGGACGGAAGTAATGACAGACGACTGACGAGGGAAATCTCACGACGATGGTTCGCATTGGAAATCCCGCACATAGACGCAAGGCTGCCTCTAACACGTGGGCAGCCTTGCTCGTATGTACGCTCGCAATCTTGGTGCCTCTGTCAACACCGGTTGACGCACATGCCGTGACGGCGTCAGAGGTCTCGCAGGCGCGTAAGGACCTCGACGCGAAGGAAAGTGCTGCCGACGAGGCGAACGAGCGGCTGGAACAGACAAACGTGCAGATAGACGAGACGAACGCCGAGATACGGTCAATAAACGATTCCATTGCAGGAGACGTGCAATCGCTCAAGGAACAGGTAAGGGGGACATACAAGTCCCATGCCGACGACGCAATCGTCCTTTCGATACTGGATGCCGGGTCTATGCCTGACCTCATCAACGCGATAGGACTGGCAACGTCAGTATCGGAGAGGAATATGTCGGCTATCGATTCCGTCGCCGACAGGAAGCATGAGCTGCAACGACGCATGGACGACCTTCGCAAGCTTGCCGACAGGCAGCAGTCGGAAAAATCCGACCTGGACGCGAAGGCGCGGGAAGCCTCAGACTATCTGAATGGATTGAATGACGAGCTGAGACGACAACTTGGCATAGGGAGCACGGAGTCGATACCCGACAACTTCAGCAGCGGGACGGGTGAGGCATGGCGCGACGCCGTCCTCATGGTCGCATACGCGAACCTAGGCGGAAGTTACGTCTGGGGCGGTAGCGCCTTCAAGGCAAGCGATTGCTCCGGACTCGTCATGCAGTGCTATCGTGCCCTTGGCATTAGCCTGCCGCATAGCTCGGAATCGCAGGCAAGGTATTGCACGAAGCCACTGTCACAGGCAGTGCCGGGGGACATAGTATACCGTCCCGGGCATGTCGGCATCTATATCGGAAACGGTAGGACCATAGAGGCACACTCGCCATCAAGGGGCATAAGTTACGGCACGCTCAGCAGCTTCGTGCGTTGCGGGTCGCCCGTCTAGAGCGGTTAGGCGTGGAGGCAGCGTGTGGCGATCAAGGACGTGATTTCGAATGGGCAATCGCAAGAGCATATACGTGGGAAGCTTCGTCAGGGATAGCGACAACGTCCCGCCGAAGATGCAGGGCAAGTCGATATTCTATTCCCCTGACCTGCGCATGTTCGCGATTTACGACCGTAACACGAACACGACACTCAACTACTTCAAGATGCCGCAGTACAGGACCTTCATGGATGCGAATTGCATAGAGCCGGACACGAACACCATCGGGTACATAGAGGACGAATACGACCGCTGGGAGACGGAACGGAACGCAAGGGAAGCTAGCGACGCCATAATCGATGATATGAGCAGTGATGCGGCGGAAGGCAATGATTACATCGTGAGTGGGGACAGGAACATCACCGACTATGCGGACGAGCGCGACAGTAAGCGGTCGAAGGACCCGACCAGACACGTCGGAAGCTACTTCATCACCGCGTTCATGCTCGCGGCGTTCGCCATCCTGTGCCGTCTCGTGATAATACCGCTCGTGCAGCAGCTGCTCGCCGTGTCATGATTTTCCGGACGTCGCGGCATCCTCTGGATTTCGTCGCCTCCTTGCCCTAATATGTACACAGAGCATCATCGGCGTCACTGCCGTACGCGGCATGACGCCCTCTTAAGAACATCGTCGTCTTCGCGACAGAGGGATGTGTGGCATGGCTAAGATTAGGCAACGGGACAAGGACTCGATCATGGGGGCATTGGCAGGCGGAGTCACGCCACGCCAAGGCATCCAGTTCATACAGGTCGGAAGGAAGCAGGAGACGGAAGCGCTGCTCTCTGACATCAAGAACGTTGAGTCAGGAGGAAGCAGCTTCCGCATCATCGACGCATCATACGGAGGCGGCAAGGCACTCCCCTTGGACACGATGGTACTCACCGAGGACGGGTGGATGCGCAACGGCGACATTGGACCGGGGGACCGCGTATATACGCGTGACGGGACATTAAGCGTGATAACGGGCGTGTACGCCCACCCACACGAGCGCAAGTACGTCCTGTCGCTGACTGATGGCAGACAATACGCGTGCAGCGGCTCCCACCTATGGACCGTAGGCATCGTAGATGCGATAACGGGGCGGTCGTCAGAGACCGTCCTGACGACGGCAGAGATCAAGAGACGACTTGACGACGACGGGAACGTTATCATGCACGTTCCATGCCCATCGCCAATCCAGTTCCCACACGCAGACCTGCCAGCATCACCATACGAGTTCGGGAGGTTCGTCGGGTTCTCCGGCTACTTCTCGGACGACGGCGAGGCGACGAAGCGGGTCGCCGGAATCGACGACTATCTGAATTCAGACATACGGCAGCGCACGGAACTCCTCCGTGGAATCATAGAGGCTTGCGGCGAGAGGGACGACGAGTTCGTCACGACGATGACGACGCCGTCAGAGGACATCGCCAACGACGTCCTGTACCTCGTGAGGTCGCTCGGCATGGTCGGCTTGCAATCGATTGCTGACGACGGATGGCACGCGGTTAGCGTCATCGGCTACGGTCATGACGACATGCAGGTGAACGCGGCCATAGAGGGCGTCACCATCACCGACGAATACGAGGACATGAGATGCATATCCATCGATGACGACACACACACATACGTCATTGATGGGTTCTGCGTGACGCACAACACCTTCATGCTCACGCTCACGAAGACGGTGGCACTCAAGAGAAACAACCTCGTGATGGAGGTCGACTTCTCGCCTGACAGAACGCTCTACTCGACGAGCGGAAAGGCACAGGCACTATATCAAGAGCTGATACGCTCGCTCTCATCGATGACCTCGCCTGACGGCGGCGCGCTTGATGAGCTCCTCGACGCGATTGACGGCAAGGTGAGCATGGGCGATACGGCGTTCCTAAGGGACATCCGCAAGATGCCGTATGGCTATGACGCAATCTCCGCGCTCGCGAAGTGGCACGCGTCAAAGCACCCGTCAACGGACGCCGAGCGTCGTGACGCGCTAATCGTACAGGACGCATGCCTGCGCTGGTTCGCATCGGAGAACACGAACCAGCATAAGAGGCTGCTCGGCGTGAAGAACAGTATCGGTGACGACGGAGCGTATGACGCGCTCAAGCTCATCGCCATGCTCGCCCATTACGCAGGATATGGTGGGCTAATCGTGGAACTCGACGAATGCGTCAACCTATACAAGATAAACAACAGCACGAGCCGCGACCGTAACTACGAGCAGATTCTCCGCATGTTCAACGAGTCAAGGCAAGGCGACGCCCACTACATCGGCTTCGTCCTCGCGGGCACGCCCGAGTTCGTGATGGACCCGCGACGCGGACTGTTCTCCTATGACGCGCTGAGAAGCCGACTCAGCACGAGCAGGTACGCCTCTGACAACGGGACAATAGACGCGACTGCGCCAATCATCGACTTGCCGCCTATGCCCGCAGAGGCACTGTTCGTCATGCTGAAGAACATCGTGAACGTCAACGCGCTCGGCGATGAGTCCAAGTACGTGATGGGCGACGACGACATCAAGGCGTTCCTCGACAAGTGCAGCCAGACGCTCGGAGCCGACTACTACAAGACGCCACGCGAGATAATCCGTGACTTCGTCGCGATAGTCAGGCGTCTCGATGACGACCCGTCACTTGACGCCCGCTCGATAATCGGACAGTCAGAGGTGAAACCGGAGAGACGGCAGTCGGGGATGGGTGCCATGACGCGCAAGCAAAAGCAAGGCGACACGCCAGACCTCCCGTGGGATCCAGTCGTCGAACACGGGCATGCGAACGTGCCACGACACCATTCGCCATCGTCACGTGGCGGCAACGGAACGGGAAGCAGACACGTGAGGACGGGGATACAAGCCAACGCCGAGGACGACGGCAGGGAGGAATTCGGCTTCTGATGTGGGACAGGAACACGAGCGGCAGAGGTACGGTACGCACGAAGAAGCCAGGCGCGACGAGAAGGATGGCATGCGCGATCGGCATGGCGTGTGCCATCGGACTGCTTGGTGCGTCGCTCGTGGCATGCGGAAGCGACGGGAACAACGCCGCTGGTAACGTACGGACGCATGACTGGTCTGACGCCATCGCCGCGAAGGTCGACGGGGAAAAGATCACCGAGGCGGA
>Ga0256406_1006420_pt1 | contig 11821 bp, 10 predicted proteins | sample RumenRJG_03DNA_FD_185986 | JGI IMG/M metagenome (GOLD analysis project Ga0256406, IMG submission 185986) | Bovine rumen microbial communities from Lethbridge, Alberta, Canada - RJG_03 | ecosystem: Host-associated > Mammals > Digestive system > Stomach > Rumen | place: Canada: Alberta | collected...
GGTATGACAGAGAGAACAACGGAAAATGCTTCGGAGGGAAGCTCCGAAGGGCTTGGCGTCAGCGAGGATACCAAGACCGGAAGCGCAGCTGAGACAGAGGCGGAAATCACAGCAGAGGGCACGGAAGCCGCAGCAGAAAACGCCGCTGAGAGTGGTACGGAAGCTGCAACCGGGACTGAAACGGAAAGCGAAACCGAGCTTGACGAGGCAACGATCGAGGCACGCGCGAAGGCGCAGGCGAAGGCGGAAGATTTCCTGAAGCAGGTACAGGATGCGGATGTGAAGGATGCGGATGCGTTTGACAAGCTGGCGGATGCGGCAGCAAAAGACAACAATAATGTAACCCACTCCACCTTCACCTTCGGAAAAGATGATTCCTATCCTGCCAAAGCAGTCATTGAGGCAACCAATGATCTTAAAGACAACACGCTGGTTCAGCAGGTAATCCAGGATGGCAGTAACTTCTATGTTCTGTATGTATCGGATGCCTTTGATGAAGATGCGACGGAACAGAAGAAGCAGGAAATTGTTAACCAGAGAAAGCAGGATGCCATCGATGCCCAGTACAAAAAATGGGAAGCGGATGAAACCTGGGAAGTGAACAACGACTTCTTTGCTGCACTTGACTTTAATGTTTCCCTGACACAGCAGACGGAAGCTGTAACGGAAGCTGCTTCCGAGACGCCGTCCGAGGGAACTTCGGAAGGCTCCGGCGAGGGTGAGGCTGTCAGCGTAAGCTGATCCGGATTTGATTTTCTTCCGAAAACCTGATAAATGGGAAAAAATGGAAAAAAAACAGGCGCTCCGCGGTTTACACCGCGGAGCGCTTATGTTATAGTATGGCCATACAATTTAGCATAGTACAGTGATAATCAGATGTCGCATTATCACAGCAAAGGAGACGGGTATGAATAGGAAACTTGTTTGCGCGGTAACAGTATCGGCGGTCGTTTTCTCAATGGCAGGGACGGTCATGGCTGCGGATAACGGCCTGGCAGAAGATGGAAAGTTCGTCGTTGGATTTGACGCGGAGTATCCGCCGTATGGCTATAAGGACGATAATGGAGAGTATACCGGTTTTGACCTGGAGCTGGCCCAGGGTGTGGCGGACCTTGAGGGATGGGAGCTTGTCAAAACGCCGATTGACTGGGATTCCAAGGATATGGAACTGAATTCGGGTGCCATCGACTGCATCTGGAATGGATTTACGATGACCGGCCGTGAGGATGATTATACCTGGTCGGTACCGTATGTTGACAACAGCCAGGTGATTGTCGTTTCGAAGGATTCGGGTATTACGGATCTGGCAGGACTTTCAGGAAAAATTGTCGGCGTGCAGGCAGCTTCCGCTGCGCTTACCCTGCTGGAGGATCCGGAGGGACAGAAAGATCTGGCGGATACCTTTGCACAGCTGCAGCAGTTCCCGGATTACAATACAGCGTTCACCGAGCTGCAGGCCGGCAGTATTGATGCACTGGCGATGGATGTCGGAGTTGCCAAATATCAGGTCAGCAGCCGTGACGGATTCGTTATTCTGGATGAGGCGCTGAACTCGGAGCAGTATGCCATTGGATTTAAGAAAGGAAATACCGCGCTGCGGGATATCGTAGATGCCGACCTTCAGAAACTGGTTGACAACGGGACTTTCGATAAACTGGCAGAAAAGTATGACCTGACCGAGTTTGTCACTCTCGGCAGGGGAACAGAGGGAACGACAGAGAAAGCTACCGAATAATTGCAGTGAACGTAATCTTTTCGGTAAGGGTTATTTCAGACATCGGTTTTTATAACTTACACATGTACAGCCTCCGGCGGCGGCCGGGGGCTTTTTCGGGGGTTTATTCATGAGAATTCAGGTTGTTCTGCAGCAGCTCGCCTCGGGTATGCTGCGTTCTCTTTGGATTTTTATACTGACACTGGTATTTTCACTGCCGCTCGGACTGATCGTGTCTTTCGGAAGAATGTCGAAAAACGTGGTTCTGCGGACGATTGTGAAGATCTATATCTCCATTATGCGCGGTACTCCGCTGATGCTTCAGCTTCTCGTGGTTTATTTCGGGCCGTATTATCTGTTCGGTATGAGCATAGGCGGAAATTATCGCTTCACAGCGATTATCATAGGCTTTTCTGTTAATTACGCAGCTTATTTTGCGGAAATTTACCGGTCCGGAATTGAATCCATGCCGGCAGGGCAGTACGAGGCAGCCCAGCTGCTGGGGTATTCAAAAAGTTCAACCTTTTTCCGGATTATCCTGCCGCAGGTCATGAAACGGATTCTGCCGTCCATCACAAACGAAGTTATCACGCTGGTAAAGGATACCTCTCTTGCCTTTTCGCTTGCCTACGCGGAAATGTTTACCATTGCCAAGCAGATTGCCGCATCCCAGACCAGCTTTGTGCCTTTTATTGCCGCTGGAGTTTTCTATTACATATTCAACCTGGTGGTAGCCCTGATCATGGAACGAATCGAAAAGAGCATGAGTTACTACCGGTAACAGGTACAGACGCCTGTGATCCGATGGCAGCGTAATTCAGAAGAAAGGCAGGTTTCATCATGAAAATTCTGGAGATGAATCATATACAGAAATCGTTCGGGGATCTGGAAGTTCTGAAGGATATATCCCTGAGCGTGGAGGACGGAGAAATACTATCCATCATCGGTCCTTCCGGTTCCGGCAAATCAACATTACTTCGCTGCGCTGCCATGCTGGAGAACGTCAACGGCGGCGAAGTTATCTACATGGGGAAAAAGGCATCCTGGGCGGATGAAATGGGACGTCACATGGTCAAAGGTGAAGATGCGGTGAAAATACGTCAGACATTCGGCCTTGTTTTTCAGAACTTTAATCTGTTTCCTCATTATACGGTTTTGAAGAACATTACCGAAGCACCTATTCTGAATCAGCATCGGAATAAGGAAGAGGTATATGCACAAGCCCGTGAGCTTTTAAGGAAAATCGGACTGTCCGACAAGGAAAACGCCTACCCGTACCAGCTGTCCGGCGGGCAGCAGCAGCGTGCCGCTATTGCACGGGCGCTGGCACTGAACCCGAAAGTTCTGTTTTTTGATGAACCGACCTCCGCCCTGGACCCGGAGATTACCGGCGAGGTCCTGAAAGTTATTAAATCCCTTGCAAGTCTTCACATTGCCATGGTTATTGTTACTCATGAAATGGCCTTTGCCCGGGACATCAGCGACCGGATCCTTTTTATGGACAAAGGAATTATTGCGCTGGAAGGAAGTCCGGATGAAGTATTTCATGCAGACCATCAGAGAATGAAGGAATTTCTCGGAAAGTTCAGCAGATAATAGCAGGCCTCAAAGAGGCGCCGGTGTAAAGGATTATAATTAGCACTCAGGTGCGAGTGTTGCTAAGCGACTATTGACATTTCCTTCTTTTATGTAGTAATATGCAATACGTGCAAATTATGTTTTCTTTTTTATAGAAGGAAGGTCTTGCTACGATGACAAAGATAGATATTATTTCCGGATTTCTTGGCGCCGGTAAGACGACGCTGATCAAAAAGCTGATCGCGGAAGTCTTCAGGGGACAGCAGATCGTTCTGATCGAGAACGAGTTCGGAGAAATCGGTATTGACGGCGGATTCCTGAAGGACGCCGGAATTAACATTACAGAAATGAATAGCGGATGCATTTGCTGTTCACTGGTTGGTGATTTTGGACAGGCACTGCGCAAGGTAGAGGAACAGTTTCATCCGGATCGTATCCTGATTGAGCCGTCCGGTGTTGGAAAACTTTCCGATGTACGCCGCGCAGTTGAAAACGTCGCGAAGGATGTAGACATGAAGGTCAACAGCCTTACGACCGTTGTCGATGCCAAGAAAGTTAACATGTACATGAAGAACTTCGGAGAGTTTTACAATAATCAGGTAGAAAGCGCCGGCACCATCGTACTGAGCCGTACACAGGAAATCTCCGGGGATAAGCTGAACGAAGTAGTGGCCATGCTGAAGGAAAAGAATCCGAAGGCTGCCTTTATCACGACAGCGTGGGATCAGATTTCCGGACAGCAGATTCTGGCGGCTATGGAAAAATCCGTGGATCTGGCCGCCGAACTGATGGCGTCCGTGGACGAGGATGAGGATGAGGAATGCTGCTGCCATCATCACCACGATCATGATGAAGAAGAACATGACCACGAGCATCATGAGCACCATCATGAACACTGCAAAGAAGAGCACGCTCATCATCATGAACACGATGGAGAAGAACATGCTCATCATGAGCACGATGAGGAGGAGCATGAACACCATCATCACCATCACCATCATGACGCAGACGATGTATTTACGAGCTGGGGGACCGAGACTGCCCGCAAGTACACGAAAGAGGAGCTGGAAGGTATTCTGACCGCTCTGGATGACGGCAGCTTCGGCGCTATTCTCCGTGCCAAGGGCATGCTTCCGTCAGCTGACGGCGGATGGATTTACTTTGACATGGTGCCGGGCGAACACGAGCTTCGGGATGGACAGCCGGAAGTTACCGGAAAATTCTGCGTTATCGGTTCCGAACTGAAGGAAGACCGGCTCGCAGAACTTTTCAAAGCCTGATGAATTCCGGAGACTGTGAGGATAACAACATGATAACGATACCTGTTTATCTGATTACCGGGTTCCTGGAAAGCGGCAAGACAACGTTTATGCAGGATGTCCTTTCTTCTCCCGATTTTGCAGACGGGTCACGTACGCTGCTGCTTTTATGTGAGGAGGGCGAAACCGAATACGATAAAGAGGATTATCTTCGCCACAATATTGAAATAGAAACCGTCGGCGATGAATCTCAGCTCACACCGCAAAACCTGGAGGCACTGCAGAAAAAGCATAAACCGGAACGAGTATTCATTGAATTCAACGGCATGTGGGATTCTCAGAAGTTTGCCAGCGGGAGCATGCCGGAAAAGTGGGAGCTGGTTCAGGTTATAACGCTGGTAGACGGAAGTACGTTTGAGGTTTATCTGAACAATATGCGTATGCTCATGAGCAATATCTTCCGCCTGACCGAACTGGTTATCTTCAACCGCTGCACGCCCGACATGGACCTGCAGAAATTCCGCCGCGCCGTAAAGGCTGTCAACCAGCAGGCGATGGTTGATTTCGAGGATGCGGACGGAAACCCGATTGACATTGGGAAAATGAAGCCGCCGTATGACATTGATGCGGATGTCATCGATATCACTGATGTGGACTGGGGCCTGTGGTATCTGGATATGACGGATAATCCGGACCGTTATAAGGGAAAAACGGTTAAATTCACCGCAAAGGTGATGATTCCAAAAAAATTCCCGGACGGTTTGTTTATACCCGGCCGAAACGCCATGACCTGCTGCGCGAATGATATCCGGTTTATCGGCTATGTGTGCAAGTCGAAGTATGTCAGCCGCCTGAAACAGAGACAGTGGCTGGAAGTGACGGCAGTCGTAAAATATGAGTACAGTGAAGCTTATAAAGGAGAAGGACCGGTTCTGTATTCTACCCATCTGAAATCCGTTGAGGAGCCGGAGGATGAACTGGTTTACTTTAACTAATGGCTGAACAGGCAGTCCCACCGGGGCTGCCTGTTTTTTTTGAACGGTGTTCCGGCGGGCATACGGGCAGGCGCTTGTGCTTCCGGCAGGCTGATTTTTCTTGTAGTGGCATTGCGAAAAGGGTATAATCAATTTATCAAAGACTGTACATAAAACGGTTCTGTTTTGGAGAATGAGGCTCTGATATTGTAGTTGCATTTCTAAAGAAAGGTGGAGTTTGCTATGTTAAGAATCGGACTGCTTACCAGCGGCGGCGACTGCCAGGCACTGAATGCTACGATGCGCGGCGTTGTAAAGGGGCTTTCTGCCAATGTTGATGAACTCGAAGTATATGGTTTCATGAACGGTTACAAAGGCCTGATCTACGGGGATTACAGATTGCTGACCTCTCGTGATTTTTCAGGCATTCTCACCAAAGGGGGCACAATCCTCGGTTCCTCCCGGCAGCCCTTCAAGCTGATGCGGGAACCGGATGAGAATGGCCTTGACAAGGTGAAGGCTATGAAGGACAACTACCGCAAGCTGAAACTGGACTGCCTGGTTATTCTGGGAGGCAACGGGACCCAGAAGACAGCCAACCTGCTCAGTGAAGAAGGCCTGAACATTATTCACCTTCCGAAAACGATCGATAATGATATCTGGGGAACCGATATGACGTTCGGTTTCTACAGCGCTGTCAATATTGCAACGGAGGCAATCGACTGCATCCATACGACGGCCGCCAGCCACAACCGCGTATTCATTGTGGAGATTATGGGACACAAGGTAGGCTGGCTGACTCTTTACGCGGGAATTGCCGGCGGTGCCGATATCATCCTGATACCGGAAATCCCGTATAAGATTAACAGCGTAATCGAAGCCATCAACCATCGTACGGAGGAAGGCAAGGGATTCACTGTAATCGCAGTAGCGGAGGGCGCTATTTCTGCCGAGGATGCAAAACTGAGCAAAAAGCAGCTTGCAAAGAAAATTGAAGCCAGGAAAAATCCGTCGGTTGCCTTTGATCTGGCGGATCAGATTTTGAAGAAAACAGGCACGGAAGTGCGCGTCACCATTCCGGGACATACCCAGAGAGGCGGCAGTCCCTGCCCGTATGATCGTGTGCTTTCCACGCGGCTGGGCGTTGCGGCCGCGGAACTGATCATGAAGGGCGAGTATGGCTGCATGGTAGCAATCGTGAATAACAAGACCAGAAAGGTTCCGCTGAAAGACTGCGCCGGCAAGTTAAAGACCATTCAGCCGGATGATCAGTTTGTACATGAAGCAAAGATGATGGGCATCAGTTTCGGTGACTGAGCAGAGGACAAAAAGCCGTCATTGTGCCCGGCAAGGCAGCCGGCGGCAAAGGGCGGCGGTGCTGCCGGATGAACAGAACAAACAGAATCTGGAGTGCTGCACTCTGCCGCAGCACTCCTTTTTTTCAGGAGAAACGAATGGCTTACACAGCATTGTACAGAAAATACAGGCCGGATACATTTGATGAGGTAAAAGGCCAGGATCAGGCGGTGACGCCGCTTCGCAATCAGATTATTTCCGGCCGGATCGGCCACGCCTTTATGTTCTGCGGGACGCGCGGAACCGGGAAAACTTCCGTGGCAAAAATCTTTGCGAGGGCGGTTAACTGTGAACATCCGGTTGATGGAAATCCTTGCGGGGAATGTGAAAGCTGCCGTGCCATCGCACGGGGAGCATCGATGAATGTAATCGAGATCGACGCGGCTTCAAACAATGGCGTGGACAACATCCGCCAGATCCGCGATGAGGTGGCATACCCGCCGACGGAAGGAAAATACAAGGTATATATTATCGACGAGTGTCACATGCTCTCCGGAGGCGCAGAGAATGCGCTGCTGAAAACACTGGAGGAACCCCCTTCCTATGTCATCTTTATTCTGGCAACGACGGATCCTCAGAAAGTAGCCGTCACCATTAAATCCAGGTGCCAGCAGTATAATTTTAAGAGACTGACGGTTCCGGAAATATCGGACAGAATCAGGGAACTGCTGGAGAAAGAAAATGTGACCGCTCAGGAGAAGGCGGTACAGTTCATTGCCAGAAAGGCGGACGGAGGCATGCGCGATGCGCTGAGTCTGACAGATCAGTGCATCTCCTTTTACCCGGGCGAGGAACTTACCTATGACAAGGTCCTGAATGTGATCGGGGCTGTCGATTCTCAGGAATTAAGCGATTTCCTCCGACTGATCATACACAGCAATGTATCCGGTGTATTCAAAAAGCTGGATGACTGCCTGCAGGACGGCCGGGACATTGCCCAGATCGTGAACGATCTGCTGTGGTATCTGCGCAATCTGATGCTGCTGAAGGCCTCGGAGGAAAATGCAGCGATCATCGATGTATCCGGGGAGAACCTGAAACTTCTGATGGAGGAGGCAGCTTTGATCAGCGAGGATACCGTGATCCGTTACATTCGTATGCTTTCAGATCTGACGAATCAGATGCGCGGGAATTCGAACCGGAGAATACTGACGGAAACCGCATTCGTTCGAATGATGCGTCCGCAGATGAAGTCGGATGTATCGGCGCTTTCGCAGCGGGTGGAAAGCATAGAACGTGCGCTGGCCAGCGGAAGCATCCGTATATCGCCGGAAAACGGTCCTGCGCCGCAAGTCTATGGCACAGAACCGGCGGGCGGCCGTGTACCGGCACAGCCGCCGATCAAATCCGGAGAGGGAAAAACGGGCGGCAGCGGACAAGGTTCCGCCTACAGCCCGGCCGCGCCGGCAGATCTTCAGCAGATAAAATCGCAGTGGCACTCGATAGCACAGGGCGTGACCTCGCAAATGTTCCGCACGCAGCTGGAAAGGGCGGAACCGATGTTCGATCCGACATCCGGCAGCGCAGGATCCGTGTACATTGTTTATCCTGACTTTATCGGGCAGATGTTCATGAGTGATCCGAAGTATGTGCAGGAACTGGAAGAAGTTATCGAGGAAAAAATCGGGCATCGTGTCAGGGCGGTCATGAAGATACGCCAGGAGGCAGTTCTGCCGGGATCATCGCTTCACAGCATCCGGCTCGATGATGCACTGAGCCGGCTGGGCATGCCGGTGGAAGAAGAAAGCGACGAAACGGGAGAAACAGGATCATCAACGTAATGACTCCGAACTATTCGTGTGTTATAATGTCACACAGTCTATGGACCATATCAGCCGGCTTTGCCGGAACGAGAGGAGAAAAAAATGTCAAGAAGAGGCGGTTTCCCGGGAGGTATGCCGGGCAATATGAGTAATCTCATGAAACAGGCTCAGAAAATGCAGCGTCAGATGGAAGAGCAGCAGAAGGCGCTGGAGGAGCAAAAGTTTACGGCTGCTGCCGGCGGCGGCGCTGTTGAGGTAACGGTGTCCGGAAAGAGGGAAATACTGGAAGTTTGCTTAAAACCGGAGGTGGTTGATCCGGAGGATATCGAAATGCTTCAGGATCTGATCATCGCTGCAACGAACGAGGCTCTGAAAAAAGCGGAGGAAGCTTCCGCGGCAGCTATGTCCAGTCTGACGGGCGGCCTGGGCGGCTTCGGTATGTAAGCGGGGGACGCATGGATTATTATGGTAGTGAAATAACTCACCTGATTGAACAACTGTCAGCTTTGCCCGGAATAGGCGGAAAAACTGCGCAGCGTCTGGCATTTCATATTGTCAATATGCCAAGGGAACAGGTGAAAAAGCTGACAGATGCCATCACCGGCGCACGGGAACATACCTGCTACTGCAAGGTATGCTGTACACTGACGGATCAGGAAATATGCCCGATCTGCAGCAATCCGAAACGGGACCATGAAACCATCATGGTGGTGGAAAGCTCGCGGGATTTGGCAGCTTATGAAAAAACAGGGAAATATCATGGAGTTTATCACGTACTCCAGGGAGCCATTTCCCCTATGCTGGGAGTCGGCCCGGAAGATATCCGTCTGAAGGAGCTGATGCAGCGGCTGCAGGGAGATGTGAAAGAAGTGATTATCGCTACAAATTCCAGTCTCGAGGGAGAGACGACAGCGATGTACATCAGCAAGCTGGTGAAGCCGACCGGAGTGAAGGTGACGAGAATTGCCAGCGGAGTACCTGTCGGCGGAGACTTGGAATACATTGATGAGATGACGCTGCTCAGAGCTCTGGAAGGCAGAGTGGCACTGTAAAATACGGAAAGCGGGGAACAGGGGGATTTCAGTTGCTGGCGCGAATGAAGGCGATCACAAATAAATTCAAAATATGGTGGGACAAACTGATGTCGGACCGGGCCAGCCGCCTGCTGTTCAATACGATCCTGCTGGCGGCGCTGGGCACGGCGGTCTGTTTTGCTTTTTATAATCAGACTCATGTTTTCGACGATTTCTCTATTTCAGAAACCGTGCAGGAAGACGATATTGACGGTACCCGCTACGAGATGCTTGGAGATTACGTCATTAAATACAGCCCGGATGGAGTTTTCTGCGTGGATACCATGAACAACACGATCTGGAGCAGCGCCTACAGCATGCAGACACCCATCTGCGATGTGTGCGGAGACAATATGGTTATCGCTGAAGAACACGGGATGCAGGTTTATGTGCTCAACAGCAAGGGTGTCGTCGGCAACTTTGCCACAACACTCCCCATCGAGGATGCCAGAATATCCGAAAATCAGGTTGTTTTGCTGAAACTCCAGGATTCGGAGGCAACATGGCTGAATATGTATGATACGTCGGGCACGGAACTGGCATCCATAAAAACGACGGTTCCAAATTCCGGATATCCGATTTCAGAAGCCCTTTCCTCAGATGCCAGGAAGGTCCTGGTTGCTTACTCGGGAGAAAAAGACGGTCAGATGAGAGGGCAGCTGATTTTATATGATTTTTCTTCTGTATCCGCGTCCGAGGAGGAGCATATTGCGGGGAGCCGGGAATATCCGCATGAGGTATTTCCATATGTATACTTCGGCGCCAACGACACTCCGATTGCTGTCGGAAGCAGTGAAATGATTGTCTTTAAGAGAGGCAGTGCGTTGGAGGAAAAAACAAGTGTCGGGTTCGACAGAGAAATTGTCAGCGTGTTCAATGATGACAAAAACTGCGGCTTCATTTTTCGCAGCGATCTGGAAAACGAAAAATATCATATGGAAGTATATAATAACAGCGGCAGCCGCGTTATGGATACGGACTTTAACTTTAATTATACGGGAACCCGGATGGATAACGGGGAAATTCTCGTTTACGATGAGAAAAACCTGTATTCCTACCGTACTTCCGGCCGGCAGAAGCTGAATACAGCCTACAATAAAGAAGTAGTTTATTTTGCAAAAATGAGTGGATTCCACAAGTATCTGGTCATTACGGCGGACAGCATGGACCAGATTAAGGTGAAATAAGGTGAAATAAGCGGAGGGTACTCCGGAGGAATATTATGAATGTAATGACAATTTTGGTGCCGGCCATTTTTATAATCTGCGCGGTCAGCGGACTTGTCAGGGGAATGACATCCAAGCTGAGCGGAGTACTTTCCCTCGTCATCTCTTCTCTGCTCGTTTCAGCCATGCTTCCGGGGGTGACATCCTATCTGCGGAGCAATACGGGAATCTATACCTTCATAGAGCAGAAATGTGAATCGCTGATTTCGGACCAGGTGACAAAAACACTTACAGGAGCCGCCTCCGGCGGTTCTGACTCTTCGGGGGAGAGTGTCGACCGGAGTCAGATCGCAGGACTGATGAATCAGTACGGACTCGATTCTTCCCGCCTGGATGGCATGACAGATGAACAGATAGAAGAGTATGCTGAGAACTATCTCAAACCCTATCTTGCTCCCTATACAAATGGAAAAACGGACAGCCTGGATCTGAAACTGAGCGAAGGCGCAACGGTGCTGGATTCGCTGGGCAGAATTGAGCAGACAAAACTTATCCAGTCACTGCCGATTCCTGATTTTCTTCAGAACCTGATGCTGACCTATAATAATAAAGAGGGCTATTCCAGCCTGAAGGTGACCGGATTTGGAGGTTATCTGTCCGCTTTTGTCGCAAATGTTGCCTTGAATATCCTGTCGTTCCTGATAACACTGATCATCGTGTGGGTTATTGTCCGCCTTATTCTGGCGGCTCTTCACCTTGCATCCAGAATGTATGTCATTCGTACGGTGGATAGAATAGGCGGACTGGCGGTCGGGCTGATCCAGGGACTGCTGATCACATGGATTATCTTCCTGATTATTTCCATTTTGTCCGGCACTCAAATCGGAAGCTTACTGATGAAGATGATAGATTCGAATGCGCTTCTGAAACCGGTCTAC
>Ga0256406_1006422_pt1 | contig 11814 bp, 11 predicted proteins | sample RumenRJG_03DNA_FD_185986 | JGI IMG/M metagenome (GOLD analysis project Ga0256406, IMG submission 185986) | Bovine rumen microbial communities from Lethbridge, Alberta, Canada - RJG_03 | ecosystem: Host-associated > Mammals > Digestive system > Stomach > Rumen | place: Canada: Alberta | collected...
CATACCCCGGATTGACACATACCGAAGCGAAATGATACTCCATCGCCTCCCTGCACAGCTTTTCAATCTGTGCCTCGCTGGCTTCAGGCTTCAGAAGTGTGTGGTCAATGATACCCGCTACATTTTTCCTCGTAATCTCCATCTTACTATACTCCTTATCTTGTCGTCTTATTTACCCTGTATCTCCTTAAAACATGGCTCCAGAGCGTAATAGACATCGTCGAATACTTTTTCCAGTTTCTGATAAATCTTATGGTTCTGTTCGTCCGGCCTGATCGGCTGTCCGAATTTAAGATACAAATTAATCGCGTCAAAATTCTGGTAAATTCCCGCACCGAAGCCTGCCAGGACAGCCGCCGCCATAGATGTTGCATCTTCCACATGATCTGGCCGTACCATCTCACATCCAGTGACGTCCGCAAGTATTCTGGCTACAATATCGCCTTTTGCGCCTCCACCGGTCAGGATCAGTCGATTTATCTCTTCATGCTCTCTATGGGCTCTCAGTATCAAGTCCAGATTCATCGCTACGCCTTCAAGCGCGGCTCGGAGATAATGTGCTTTGGTATGTTCCATTGTCATCCCAAGAAAAGCACCCGAAGCGTTCGGATTCCAGCGAGGAGCTCTTTCACCATTCAAATAGGGCAGATAAAGGAGATGATCTGATCCAGCAGGAATCTTCTCAATCATTTCGTCAAGTATATCATAGACATTTCGCTTTTCCTGCTCTGCGCGTTGGATTTCCTCCTGGCAAAAAGTTCTTTTCATGTATGCATAGGAGCTGCCTGCCGCCTGCATTGTCCCAGTCGGTGAATACATCCCGGGAATAACATGTGAAAAAGTAAACAATATATGTTTTTCATCTGCCCTTGGTTGGGCAGACGTTCCAGAAACCCATGCAGAAGTGCCAAATGTCAGATAATACTGACCATTTCTGACGCATCCAGAGCCGAGTGTCGCACAGGGTCCATCTCCGCCTCCAGCCACTACTTTAACATCCTCTGATAGATGAAGCAGTGATGCAGCCTCTTTGGTCAGATGCCCGACAACCTCGGCAGACTGCACCAGCTCCGGCATCTTATCCATATCAAGTCCTGCGGCATCTAGAACTTCCCGTGACCAGCAATTATTGAGAAGGTCCATCCCGTTCGTACCGGATCCATCCGAATAATCACTAACCACTCTGCCTGTCATCTTCAAAATGATGTAATCCTTGGCTTGAATCATTTTGAAGCCTTGTTCATAGCGCTCCGGCTCATTTTTTTTGAGCCACATCAGTTTTTCAATGCTGTAACTGCAACTGATCCGATGTCCAAGGATTTGATAGCCTCTTTCTTCGCCAACGCGCTTAGAAAGAATTTCTGCTTCATCCTGCGCTCTGGTATCTGCCCATATAATGGAATTGCCAAGTGGCTTCCCATCCCGATCTATCAGAAGGCAGCCCATCATCTGTCCGGAAAAGGAAACAGCTGCTACTGCTCGCCCATCAGCGTTTTCAGTCAGTTTCCTGGTCGCAGTCACAACTGCATTCCACCAATCGTCAGGATACTGCTCTACTCTTCCTCCTGACCTGTAGCTGATTTCGTATCCAACCGTACACCGATGGAGCATACGTCCATCCGCACTGTATAATGATGCCTTGGTTCCTGACGTTCCAATATCATACGCAATCAGATACTGATCACTCATAGTTCAAATGTCACCTCCTTCGTATGATTGGCTTTTCAGTTCAGTTATCCAAGATCGATTATCTGCTGTTTTTTTATTCCTCTGTAATCAATACGCGCATCCGGATCTAAGAATAACATTGGTATAGGGGGTGAATTCTCCTGTCAGAATAATCGCTTTTGCATCTCCTGACATTTCCTTGAGTTGAACATGAGGAACATAGCTGATATCAATTCCATCTGGAAGCAGAGCCAGCGCTTTTCGATGGAAATCCGGAGATACCGTTTTAGCTTCATCTGCGAACACTGCCGCTTCAAAGTTATTATTCTGTTCCTGCAAAACGGCCTTCAAAACATCAAGATAAGGTAGCTGTCCTGGTATAAAGTCAAGATCCACACGCTCTACTCCATCCGGAACCGGCAGTCCGGCATCTCCTATAACGATTGTATCCTTATGACGGATCTCGGCCAGAATCCGCACCAGCTGAGGGTGAAGTATTCCGCTTGTCTTCATTCCTCGTTCTCCTTTCCTCTCGACGCAATAAACGCGTCGATTTCATCCCTTCGCGGCATTGCCGGTGCGGTACCGATCTTCTGTACAGCCAAAGCTCCTACCGCGCTCGCGAACCGTGCTGCTTCAAAAATGTCTTTTCCTTCTGAAAGCGCCGTAACAAGACCGCCATTATAAGCATCCCCGGCGCCAGTCGTATCAAGAGCTTGCACCGGATAAGCCGGAATCATCTTTTCTGTTTTTCCGTCCGTTACAAAAGCTCCTTTCTCTCCCATCGTAATAATAACAGCCTTCACACCTTTCTTCAGAAAATAACCGGCTGCTGCTGATGCGCTTTTTTCATCTGTCACGGGTATACCGCTCAAAGCAGCGGCCTCTACTTCGTTCGGCGTAACGATACTGCATTTCGCAAGAAGCTTGTCACTGACCGGTTGTACCGGTGCTGTATTTAGAACAATCTGCTTGCCCGCTGAATAAGCAAGATCAATAAGACGTGACAGTGCACTGTAATTTGTTTCCAGCTGGGTCAGCACAATATCGGACGAACTAATCAAATCCTTCAGACTGTCCACTTCATCATCCGTAATATGATCACAGGCTGATGGAATAACCATGATTGCGTTCTGACCGGTTTTCTCGTCTACTTCTATTAATGCGGTTCCTGTTGAATATTCATCTGTTCTCAGTATTCTGGACGTATCCATGCCGAGATTCTTCATGAAATCCAATGCGGTATTGGCAAACAGATCATTTCCAAGCTTTGTTACGATTGTTACTTCACCGCCTGATTGGAAAGCCGCGATCCCCTGATTGTATCCCTTTCCACCCGGCCCCATCTTAAAATAACCGCTTTTAACTGTCTCTCCGGGGACAGGGAGATGAGGGCCTCTGCCGGTCAGGTCTACGACAAAGCTTCCAAACATCAATATCTTTTTTTTCAAAGAAATTCCCTCCTCTCATGCTTCATCGATCTGATTATGAGTACACAGATTTATCTCAAACGATGGACAGACCAGCTTTCAAACCGCATGAAAATCCGTGTCATCATCGCCCCCATAGGAAACTCCGATATCAAGAATCATGGTCGAGTAACTTGTGCATTCGCCCGTACGGATACAGGCTCGTGTGTTATAATCTCTGGACATTTTCTTCAGCGTCTCATGGGGAACAAATTCAAGCTCGGTATCACTTTCCTTCAGAAGTTCTCTGACCTTCGAAAGATATTTGGGACTGACTTCCTTCACTTCGGAAGCCATATATATCTTCTCAATCGGCTTTTCCTGTATGATCGCTTTTAAAACAGACAGTTGTCTGGGCAATCCTTTGACTATAGCCAAATCCACTCTTTCCTTGTCAATCGGAACCGGCATCGCAGCATCTGAGAGCATCAGCCAGTCCATATGCCCAGCTTCAGCTAATACTCTTTTGAGCTGACAGTTCAGTATTCCTTCATGCAGATCAAATCTCATGGCGCACTCCCCTTTTTCTGTTAATGCTTTCTGAACTTGTCAATGAGAACAGAGGCAACGATCAGCACACCTACAATGATATCCGTAATATTAGAATTCAGCCCCAGCAGCGTGCCAGCATTCGCGATCGTCGCAATAAGGATAGAACCGACCACCGTTCCTCCGATATAGCCTTCGCCACCATTCATTGATGCTCCGCCGACCACCGCCGCGGCAATGGCGTTCATCTCATAGCCAGTACCCAATGTAGGAATACCACTGGCCACGCGGGATGTCAGAAGAATACCGCCGACTCCGCAAAATATTCCCGAAAGAACGTAAACTCCATATGTAGTTCTTCTGACCGGGATACCTGAAAGGCGTGCGGCTTCAATATTAGATCCGACCGAAAAAACATTTCTTCCGAACACGGTATATTTAAAAATAAAGAAAGAGATTGCAATCGCTATGAACCACACTACAGCCATAAAAGGAATCGGGCCGACTTTCATCTTTGATACTGCCAAAAAGGATTGCGGGAGCCCGGTGATGTTTTTTGCATTGGAGATCAGAAGGATAATCGCCCGCGTGATCATCATCATTCCCAGTGTGGCAATGAATGGAGGAAGTCCGCCGTCGTAAATCATGATCCCATTAATCAGTCCGATCACTGCGCAAAGTGCCAGTGCAATAAAAACAGCCGGCCAAATTCCGCAAACCTGATTAACTGTTAGCAGGGCAACAACCATACCCGCCATTCCGACATGCGTGCCGACAGACAAATCAATGCCGCCCGTAACAATGACAAAGGTCATGGCAAGGGCTATAATACCGTATACTGCTGTTGACCGCATCAGGTTGTACATATTGACTCCGGTCATGAAGTTTTTGCTGAGAAAACTCATCACAATAAACACTGCGATTAAAACAATGGTAACGACTCCATACCCGTTCAGGAATGTTTTGAATCCCTCTGACTTTGTTTTTTTCATATTGTACCGCCTCTCATTTTACGAATTAATTCCGGATGCTTTTTCAAGAGCAGCTGCCTCATTCAGTTTATGGTTGGCATCATAAAATTCAGAGCGGTCAAGCAGTCCCATAGCCTTTCCTTCTGACATAATAAACAGCTTGTCAGCCAGCCCCATCACCTCAGGCAAATAAGATGAGATCAGAATAACCGCTTTTCCCTTCTTCGTAAGCTGTTCAATCAGCTTGTATATTTCAACTTTCGCCCCGACGTCCACACCGACAGTCGGTTCATCAAAAATGAAAACATCACTGTCACAACACAGCCATTTGCTGATTACAACCTTCTGCTGATTTCCTCCTGATAAATTCTTACAAAGCTGGCTCACAGCAGGAGTCTTAATATTAACCTCCTGAACATATTGTTCAGCTCGTGCTTTTTCATTTTTCAGATTGACAATACCGCCGTTCGAAATCGCCGGATACGAAGCCATATTGATATTTTTCTCAACGGACAGTCCGAGACAAAGTCCTTCTTTTTTTCTGTCCTCTGTCAGAAATGCAATCGAGTTACGAATTCCTTCAATCGGCTTCTGGTTGTGTATTGCTTTTTCATGGATAAAAACCTGACCTGAATCGTATTTGTCAGCGCCGAAGATCGCCCGGCAAACCTCAGTTCTTCCGGCTCCGATCAAGCCAAACATGCCAAATATTTCTCCGGCGTGAACCTCGAAACTTATATTCTGAAAAGCCTTTCCTGTCAGATGATCAACACGCAGAACAACATCCCCCTGCTTTGGATGCTCAATGCCATACAGATCTTCTACATTACGTCCGACCATCATTCTGACAAGACCTTTTTCATCTGTGTCGCGAACGTTCAGCGTATCTACATATTCGCCGTTTTTAAGGACCGTCACTCGGTCGCATAACGAAAAGATCTCTTCCATTCGGTGAGATATATATATAATCCCATACCCTCGATCACGCAGTTCCCTAATCAGTTTGAACAGAATTTCCACTTCTTCATTGGTCAAGAGCGCGGTTGGTTCATCAAAAACCAGAATATTTGCCTTCTGATAGATAATCTTCGCGATCGATACCATTTCCTGCTGCCCAATCGTCAAATCTCTGACCTTGCTTCTTGAATTAATATCAATGTTCAAGTCCTTCAAGGTCTCCTGGCTGATCTTATACATCTTTCCCCAGTCGACAATCGGGCCTTTCTTAAGGAGATGACCGAGAAAAAAGTTCTCTCCAACCGTCAGATGATTAGCCAAGGTAATATCCTGGTATACAGCTCCCAGTCCTTTCTCCAAAGCCTCTCCTGGCGATTTGCAGTGAACCTCCTCTCCATTAACAAAAACCTTCCCTTCGGAAGGTGGATATACACCCATCAAGATCTTGATCAGTGTTGATTTGCCTGCGCCGTTTTCTCCCACCAGCGCATGCACCTCTCCTTCCCTGACGTCAAAGCTGACATTTGACAACGCTTTGACGCCAGGAAATTCTTTGGATATATTCTCCATTCTCACAAGCACTTTGGAGTCATTTGACATACAGCTTTCGCTCTCCTTTCCGTAGATCCGCTGAGTTGATAAAAGCAGGGCATCGGGTCCTCCGGCCCAGTGCCCTGCCTCAAACCTTCCTGAAAATACGCAGCGAACCTGTGGTAGATTATTCTTCACAAAAAACCAGCCATATTAGTCCTTATACTTCTTCAGGGAGAACGGATCAATAATGCCCTTCATATCATCCGAATCAACATTTTCCTGCGTGATCAGGCTGATTCCCGTATCCGTAAATTTTTCAAAGTCAGCTGCCTTTTTCGTGCCCTTGATTACGTCATAAACACACTGTACCGACTGATAACCCATTTCATAAGGATTCTGAACCGCCGTCAGGAACAGCTGTCCGTCGCGAACCGCATTGATTTCCGCCTCATCCGAGTCAAATGCGCATGCAACCAGCTTGCTTCCAAGATCATTTTCCGTCATGAACTGTGAGAGGCCATCGCCGGTTGCATTGTTCGAAGCGAAATATCCAAGCAGATCATCCTGATTTGCAGTATAGATATCTTCTGCAGCCTGCAGGGACTTCGGAATATCGTTATCTGTATAGATGGGGTCCAGCACCTTGATGTCAGGAGCATTGTCCTTTAAATACTCTTTGAACCCCTCTTCACGTCTGGACACCGTAAGTGAACCTGCCATCGGGGAAATCAAGCCAACAACGCCTTTCTTCTCAACACCTCTCTTATCCAATTCCTTCAGGAACGCTTCTCCAACCGCCTTACCTGCAGAAATCGTGTCTGTCGCAAACAGTGAGATATAATTCTCTGTTGATGGCTGGTTATCGAACACGGCCACCGGAATATTCTTCTTGGCCGCTTCATCGAATCCGGCGGAAAGATTGTCCTCAAGTGTAGGGGCTGCTGCGATACCATCCGGGTTCGTAGTCAGAATATTGTCAAGAATTTCCGTCTGTTCAGCAGTATCCGCCTCGGAAACTGGCCCCTGAACAGTCAAATTGACGTCCGGATGCTCAAAAGCAAAGTTTTTCGCTCCGACAACCGCCTGCTGCCAGAAATCCGAATCCGTAGCCTTAATCAGGAAGGAAATGTTAACCTGATCCCCCGGAGCCTCCGCAGTTGAAGAAGAAGCCGCACATGGGACAACTGTTCCGGTCGCTGTCATTCCCAGAGCCAATAGAGTTGCAAGTACTTTCTTTCTCATTCTGAAGCCTCCTTTTGAATATGTTTTTCTATAACAACAGCCTTTGCCTGACTGTCATTCCCGCGGTTCAAAGCAAACCGTTCGTTTCGTTCAGATCCCTTCAATTCCACACGGTACGGAATATAAACCATATTCCGGCTCGTCTTCTTCTTGTTGATTCGCTCATCCAGCATTCTCATAGCGATTCTGCCCATTTCGGCACAGTCCCGCGCAATATAGCTGTAGTTGTACCCGATATTGTCAAGCGCTTTAATCTGATCAATGCCTATCATGGCGATCTCACGGCCCAGCTTCATTTTCATTTCACGCACAGCCCGAATAAATCCCATTGATGTCGAATTGTTAGCTGTAAAAACGGCATCAGGAATTGTCGCTCCAGACAGCATTTTCATCCCGATCCGATAAGCAGTGTCTACAGAAAAATCACCTTTAAAAATAAGCTCATTTCTCACTGCTAATCCAGCATCCCGTAAGGCATCTTCATATCCCCTAAACCGCTCCCTGCCAATCTGAATATTTAAATCTCCAGTTATAGTGGCAATATTGCCATATCCCTGATCCGCAAGAATTTTGGTTGCGGCATATGCCGCTTTATAGTTTTCAAAGAAGACCCCGTCCCATTCTGTATCTTTGACGCTTCGGTCCATCTCCACCACAGGGATATTCAGATTTCGCAAAATAGCGTGATACTCTCGGTTTTGCTCATCATCTTCCGGTCTGCCATAGTCCGAGGTCGGAGTAATAATCAGTCCCAGCAAATCCAGACTTCGAAGTTCAATGAGTGCTTTTCTCTCTTTCAAAAAGTCATTATTCGTATCAAAGTACAGTAATATGTAACCGCTTTCATCTGCGGCTGCGCTAATCCCCTTCAATACGCTTGTAAAAAACTCATTTTCAATCTCAGGAACAACCACGCCTATTAGTTTTGACGTATGACTCGCAAGCGTTCTGGCTGCACTTGACGGAATAAATTTCGTTTCATCAATTATTTTCAGTATGTTATTTCTTGTTTCTTCGCTTACATAGCCGTTTCCATTAATCACCCTGGAAACCGTTGTTTTAGACGTTCCCGCCAGTCTCGCAATATCCGCAATCGTAACTTTCTTGTCCATATGTAATCGCTTCCATATCCTGTTTACAATATAGTACTGTATTGCACATATGTCAACACTGTATTTAGAATAATTATCATATTATTCGAAGTATGTTTAACAATTTTGTGCATTATGCTGCATTTTGTCGTTCTTCTTTGTATGTTACCGGTTCCCTCTTTTTATTCTGTTCCACACTCAGCTCATCAGGCATTCTTAGCTTCTACCACTATCCTCTAAAATAGAAAAAGCCGTCGGCCAATACGCGGCCAGCGGCTTTTATCATTGCTCTGTAGAATCAGCACATGAATAACATACTAAAATACCATTCTTCATTCGTTCAGGCATCTAAGGGTCATCACACCGTCACGGATTTACCATAACCATTTTAATCACGTCGCCCTTGTCATCCCGCGCCTTGCAAAACATTTTTTCAATATCCTGCATTGCAAATGTTTGAGTAATAAAAAGATCCGGATCAACTATTTTGTTTTCAAGAAGTTCGAGTGCGCGAGGAAACCATAATGCCGGAACCGCGTACGAAGCTCGCAGCTGCAGTTTTTTAAAATGGAAGTCGTTCGCATTAAAGGATATATTGCCGTGGTTCATATCAATGCCAATAAACCCGATAATACCGCCGTACAAAGCAATTCTGAATGTGTCCGGAATGACCGAAGGTGCGGCTGTAATCATTATCTTGTTGACTCCGCCGCGTGGAAAAGGATACTGATCCATCGGTGTTTCTGATGAGATTATAACATCCGTTGCGCCTAATTTTCTGGCCATCTCAATCCGGGCCTTTGATTGTCTGCTTCTCTGGATTGCATAGACATTTCGCGCACCGGTTGCCTTTGCTAAAGCAATCTCCATGAGTCCTATCGGGCCAAGCCCAACTACTGCCACGTCATCATTTAGTTCAATCCCTGTTGTGTAAAACAGATCCAGCGCAACACCCAGTGGTTCTGTCAGCGCCGCCTCCTGATATGAGAGCTTGTCTTTTGAAAACTTCACAGCTGCCTGTGCCGGAACAGCAAGATATTCTGAGTATCCGCTTATTTCAACATCTTCAATAACACTGAATCCATGCTGGCATAAATCTGTCCTGCCGTTTCTGCAATTTTCACAGAGATGACAAAAAGTTCCGCTTTCAATAACGACTGAATCGCCTTCCCTGATACTGCTCACATTCGATCCGCATCGGACAACCGTACCCGCGATCTCATGTCCGAAGCTTTTCCAATCCTTTGCATCAGATGCTGCTTCGTGCAAATCCGTTCCGCACACAGCGCAAGCCTCTACTTTCACGAGCACATCGTCTATACCGATGCCTGGGACTGGCACTTCACGAAGTTCGAATTGATACGGGGATTGTACAAATACAGCTTTCATAAAGTATCGCCTCGCTTCCGTCATCTGTCACAGTCATTTGATATGGGAACTCAGTCCCATGAACACCGAGCCAAACCTCACAGCTGATACTTATCAAGCATTTTACGCGCGAAGGAAATGCTTTCTCGTACATAAGTTTCAGCATCTGGAGCCAGTTTCCGCCAAACCCAGGTGCTCATATTGTCTGTGCAGTCAGAAAAGCCTTCAAAGCCAAGATATCCGTTAAAACCAATCTCTTTAAATGCGCTGAAAATGCCATCCCAATCAACATGACCAGTCCCCGGGATTCCCCTATCATTTTCACACATATGAAAATTAGATAAACGTTTGCCAGCTGTAAGAACCGCCTGATGGAAATTTTTCTCTTCCACATTCATATGATAAGAGTCCAGATGAATATGTACGTTTGGCTCGCCAATCATATCGATTAACTTATTTGCTTCTTCCGCTGTATTCAGCAAGTAAGATTCATATCGGGTAACAGGCTCAAACGCAATGTGAACGCCAAACTCCTGAGCGTATCGGGCAACCTCTCTGAGACAGGATGCGCTGAATTCCCACTCCTGCTCACTTGGCATATGCCTGGCATTTTTCAGATACTGTGAATAGATGACCCCCGAAAACATTTTCGCGCCCGCCTCCGCCGAAGCCTTGACGCAGTCCTTCAGATATCGGGTACCGTTCTTTCTGATTTCCGGATCAAATGATGTAATGTCATGCTCCGGTGAAAGAATAACATTTGAAGTTGTAATGCCAAAGCCGTCAAGTTTTTCTTTTACAGATATAGGATCAAACAGATCCAACCGCATAAGCGGTATTTCAATAAAATCGAATCCGAGATTCCTGACAGTATCGATGATCCCGAGAGTCTCATTGGACCATTCGCTGCACCATTCATACGCATGAATACCAAGTTCCATCGCAGATCCCTCGCTTTAACACAGACTTCATCTGTTTAAGATTTTGCTCTTATTTCAGTCCGAGCGCTTTCATCTCTTCGATAATCTTGATTCCGCTTGATGTACCGATTCTCGTTGCCCCGGCTTCTGCCATCTGCTTCAAGGCTTCATACGACCGAATGCCGCCCGCTGCTTTCACCTGCACATCCGGACCGCAATATTGTTTCATCAGTCGGACGTTCTCAGCTGTCGCTCCAGCCGTAGCAAATCCCGTGCTTGTTTTGATAAAATCAGGCTTCACTTCAGAAGCGATTTTTGCCACTTGTATGATTTCGCTCTCTGTCAGGTAACAGGTTTCAAAAATAACCTTGCAGCAAATCTCACTCCGTCTCGCCAAAGCGACAAGCTGCTCCATCTCTTTCCTGATATATGCATAATCATGCTCCTTCGCTTTGCCCACATTCATGACATAGTCAAACTCCTGACACCCGTCGGCAATCGCGTTTTTCACCTCATCCATTTTCGACTGAATCGTTGTTTGCCCTAGAGGGAAGCTGACAGCTGCACCGGTCAGCACTTCCGATCCCTTCAAAAATTCCCTGCAGATTTTCACCGGATAAGTGTTTATTGCAACCGACTTAAACCCAAACGTTCTTGCTTCGTCACAAAGTTTTTTAAAGTCATCTGTCGTGGCATATGCATGAAGATTTGTATGATCAATCATCTGTGCCACCTGTCTGATTGTAAGTTCCATAGCTCTTCTCCTGTATATATTAATATTTGCTGCCTCCCCAAATTCCTAATTCAACCATACGGTTTCAAAAGTCATTGGGATTATAGGCATATTTTTGATCCGAGTCAGTAAAACTACTGTCCGTTATGAAAGCACTCGTTTGTGATATTTGTTTCCCAGCCCGGCCTTATGCATCCTTTCTTTCAAATCACAGCTCAAAAATCCTCTTATCCCCGTAATTCTTCCGCCAGTCCCCGCTGAATTTCTCAAGCGCATCCGCCACATTCGGCGTATCCACCATCATAGTGAGAAGCTCGGGGCTGGCGGTAACAGCCTGCGCGCCCGCCATATATGCGTCCATGATCTGTCTGG
>Ga0256406_1006423_pt1 | contig 11814 bp, 17 predicted proteins | sample RumenRJG_03DNA_FD_185986 | JGI IMG/M metagenome (GOLD analysis project Ga0256406, IMG submission 185986) | Bovine rumen microbial communities from Lethbridge, Alberta, Canada - RJG_03 | ecosystem: Host-associated > Mammals > Digestive system > Stomach > Rumen | place: Canada: Alberta | collected...
TGCATGGCATGCGTCGCGAGGAAGCTGAGAAAGCCGTAGAAAAAGCACTTGCTTCGGCAGGACCAAATACTTACCAGATTCAGATTGTCCACGGGTTTAACCGTGGGACGAGCCTTAAGGATATGATCTATGAGGAGTTTCGGTCAGACAAAAGAGTCAAGAGAATCATGCCAGGTGAGAATCAGGGTGTGACTGTGCTGGTACTGAAGGAACTGTTTTAGTAAAGACGGAGAAAATGATGAGAGAATTTAGATCAGGCGATATCGTGCAGCATTTTAAGCGGGAAATGCTTTCAGAAGAAGAAAGGAAATCGAATCGCTATTTGTATAGAATCATCGGCGTTGCGACACACTCGGAGACCAGGGAGAAACTGATGGTCTATGAGGCTCTGTATGGAGATTTTGGCCTATTTGTTCGACCGCTGGATATGTTTCTAAGCGAAGTAGATCATGCGAAATATCCGGAGATAAAGCAGAAATACAGGTTCGAGAGAGCCAAACGTTTAACGTTTAAGGATTAAAGAAATTCTAATTTCTGAAAAGTTCTAGAGCATCTGAAGGGCGAAAGCCCTGCGGATGCTCTATTTTTGTGCTTTTTCCAGGATAAAATCCGCGAAATTTTCATCTCCTTTGATGGAAAGGAGAATGTGCAGGGAGTGAAAAACTGCATGGAAAATTTCAATGAAAAAAGTTGGGAAATCAGCAAATGGTAGTTTCCGCTGGCACTCTGTAACATTAAATACAGAGGCGGAGGACAAGGATATGAAGAGGGATGCAGGCAAGTATGGGAATGTTTATAAAGAGCTTCTGAATATCCTTGGGAGTGATGCTGCTGTGCGAAAGATTTGGAAGGCTTTTTCCGGGACGACGGTCAATTTTCCGAAGCGTCTTTATGCTCGTGACTACATGCTCGAATACATCCGCGAGCACATGTATGACATGAAACCATCGGAAATAGCTAAGGAAATGGATCTCACAGAGAGGAGAGTCCGGCAAATTATGAGAGAAATCAAGGAGGCAGAGAATGATGAGAACGAAGAAAACGAGTAACTATAGGATGTCTGTGGTTGTGTTAATGCTTACGGCGATGATGATGTCCCTTTCCGGATGCGGAAAGGCTCCTGAAAAAGAGACTGTGGCCCCGACTGAAGCATTGACAGAAGAGACGAGTACGCCGGAAACTGAAGAGGAGATTTCCACAGCAGCACTAGAAACTACGACTGCGGCTGTGAAGCAGCCTGCAGGAGCAACCTTCCATGGGACCGCTACGATTGAGCCGACAGTGCTTGTGGATAAGAATAGGATCAAGATTACAGCCAATGACATCAGGTATGCGAACAATCAGATCCAGTTGGGAATCACGCTTGAAAATAATACAGAAAAGGATATTTCTGTCACAGCAGGTACTCTTGGCTATAGCGTTAACTCAATCAATGGTTATATGATGCGGGATGGTTATGTCAATGCGGATATCGCACCGGGTATGAAATCGAATGAGACTGTTTACTTCGATACCAGTGAGCTTGAGTTAATGGGTATTACGGATGTGGCGGATATCGAGATCGGGTTCAATATTGACGACAAGGACTACAACAATATCATGAAGACCGGTCCGATCGCGATAAAAACGTCTCTTGCAGACAGCTATGATTACGGGAAGGATTCCTTTCAAGAGGCTCTGAATACCGGAAACTTCGGACGGTATGGTGCTGATGTAGTGGCAGTGAAGAATGATGAAATCTACAATCAGAACGGAATCATCATCGGTACGGAGGCATTACTCGAAAAGGACGGCAATCAACTTGTAATACTGGAGGCAGAGAACACCGGAGCAGAGCCGGTTAACCTCCGGATCGGAAGCATTGAGATCAATGGACTTGTGGTTACATCGGGCGACTGGGAAGCACAGAATGTGAATGCTGGCAAGAAGCTTTTGCTCTCGGAGTCTCTTGATGATTTGCTTCCGAAGGATGCAGCGAATGCGGTTGGCATCAGTGAGATTAAGAGTCTTGGACTGGATATCAGTCAGAAGGACCTCGATTACAATGACATCCTGGATGCAATGCCGGCTTCGGTGGCTTTTACGGAAGATGCGGGAGAGTATGCCGCAAGCGGTACGTCGGTCGTCGATGAGAATGGTGTACAGATCACGTCATGCGGCGGCTATGTGAAGGAATATGGCGGACTCAAGCTGTTGTATATCCTGAAGAATACGTCCGATGCACCGGTTACCTATGACGTGGCATACGGAACCTTTGCTGCGAATGGTTTTATGATCGATCCGAGCGTCTATTCGAAGACAGCTGCTCCGGGGAAATCAGTGCTTCTGGAAGTAGAAATCTTTGAATCCGATATGGAGAAGAACAATATTACGAAGCTTGAGGACATCACGGATGTGCAGTTCACGCTTGAAATGAAGGATCAAAATTACCATACGATTGGAGAGGAAAAGGTTGCAGTGAAATACTGATCAGATCTTCCGCCATATACTGATCAGGTCTATTGCGTAAATATGGCGTAATTCTCCATCCGGGAAGGAATAAATAACGTTATTTCCTTCCCGGATAAGTTTATTTCTGAACGTGGCGGGACTATGATGTTGATATACAGAAAACAAAAAGCAGATCGCAGTCGATTATCAAGTTATTGGCCGATCTGTAACACGAATTGTAAAAGGAGAAATGCAAAATGCTGACATTATTATTCGTAATCATGATGTTCTGGGTGTTCGGAAAGCTGACCATATTTGCAATCAAGGCTTCCTGGACAATCCTCAAGGTAATGGTGTGGCTGGTATTTTTGCCGCTTACGCTGATCGGATTGTTTATAGAGGGGTTAGTGTACATAGCGATTCCAGTGCTGGCAATCATTGGGTTGATGTCATTACTTGGCATCGGGACGGACTAATACATTAAGATGATTTGGAGAATCACTCAATGAGGTTATAAAGATCCGCCCCGAATAACAATATTCTTAGAACAACTACTTAGAGAATATGGTATCATATACATGAGTGATGAAAAATTTGATACGAATAGTAATGCTTTGGGTGTTATCGCATGAGCGAGTATGAGTAGTAAAAGGGGACAGTCATGGATAATAATCTACAGAACATACGTAACGGGAATAATGCACTTGTAAAGCAGGAAGCATTTCTGCTTCCAGACAGTGCTAAAGAATTTCTAAGCAAAGGAAGTACTGTGAAGCTTTCAATAGCGAGGTTAGCGACTATGGGATCTGCATTTTCATCACTAGCCGGACAACTTCGTTCTGTTGCAGGAACAGCCTGCGGAGAAGGCTATTATTATGTCAGCTTTAACGGTGTAGCAGGTACGCTTGCGAAGGCTAATGATGGCTCCGGATATCTCGGCACAGTACTGAATAATGGTATTGCCGGGCAATCTCGATTGACGCCGGTCGGAAAAACGATGGCATCATTTAATCCTGCAACTGTCTGTATGGCAGCTGCAGTCTATTCTATAGATCAGAAGCTGGATTGTATCGAGAAGATGCAGGCCGAAATTCTCAGCTTTCTTGAACAGGATAAAGAGGCTCAAATCCGAACTGATATCAAGAATCTGATGGATATCACCAGCAATTACAAATTCAATTGGGACAACGAGAAGTATGTAACGGCTAAGCTCAACCTGGTCCAGGATATCAAACGGGAAGCCAGGAAAAATGTAGATTTCTATGAAGGACAGATCAATAAAATCTCCGAGAAGAAAGATCTGGTTCATCTGTCAAAAAATGTCAGAAGTCGAAGTGATGCACTAAATCATGCGTTTAATTTCTATCGAATGTCCGTTCAGATCTATTCCTTTGCATCATTTCTTGAGGTCATGCTAATCGGCAATTTCAATGCAGAGTTCCTGCAAAATGTGTCGACAGATCTAGAAGAACAGTCCTATCAATACAGAATCCTTTATACAAAATGTTATGAACAGCTGAGCGATTACGCAAATTCCGCCATGGAAAATCATGTCGTGAAGAGTATCGGCAAAATCAGTAAAGCCACTGGTTCTACAATCGCAAAGATACCGGTGATCAGCAATGGACAGGTGGATGAAACGCTCATTGAAGCCGGCACAAATCTTCAGGAATTCACTGGGAATCAGGAGAGTACGCTTTCGAAGTTTACGGAGAATAAGGATACGGCTATTCCGACATTCATTGAGAATGTGAAGATGGTCGGAACTTGCTTTATTCAGGCTGAGGGAATGGTGTTTGATGAGGAGAATGTCTATATTCTGAATGCAGCGTAAAATTAGTTGAACTACTATTTGCTGATGCTATCTTAGATTTTATTTATAGGAAGGAATAAAAACAATGGCAAGTTTTGGCATTATTATTTCGGAGTTTATTAACAAATTCATTAATCCAATAATTATAGTTTGGTTTTTAGGCCTTTGGGTTTATTCGATTATTTTAAAAAATAAACTCTCAAGAAAGAAAGATTTAATAGAAGATGCTGTAAGTAGGAAGAATAAGAAGTACGTAATTAATTCTAATACACAAACGGTAGATTCTTTTGATGATTCAAATATTTCTATCACCCCAGATACGATAAGAAAACATGAAAAGGAATTTAATTCTTTTTGTACAGGTCATGCTTTGCTTATTCAGCTTATAACTATTTTGCCGTTGTTAGGCATTCTGGGTACGGTAGCAGGCATAATGCTGGAATTAAATAATACTTCTGATACTGAAAAAATGTTAAGTTCTCTTTATTTGGCACTTTCATCTACACTATATGGATTATTAGCTTCTATTTTTCTAAAGGTATACGATTCGCTTAATTCTTCTAAAATAATTAATGATACGGAAGTATTGCTGGAAGATTATAACAATAAACTAAATCTCTCGAAAGTTATGAATCAAAATTCAAAAATTGAAAAAGAGGATCTATAAATGAAGAAGGGAAGGGGTTCGTCGCAAGAAATTATAATTGATCTGACATCGCTTTTGGATATAATATTCATTCTTTTGGCGGTAATAATATTTGCTCTTATAGGTAGAACTAATGAATCAAAATTAGCACAAAAAAATGCTGAATATGAATTAAACCAGGCAGAAAGTCTCGAGAGTAAAGCTAAGCAGGACGAAATTCAAGCTGAATCAAAAGCCAAAGCATATGCGGATTTAGCTGAAACTTTTTCAAATATTCAAAACTATGTTTGGCAAGTATCTATTGTTGTTCCATATGATCCAAATGATTATAGAAAACGCGAGATACAAATATACACGAAGGAACAAGAATTTATTACAGTAGGGCTTACTGGCTCAAATGTAAACGGAGAATATGAAGATTTTGAAAAAGAATTAATTGATTATATTGAAAAACATAAAAATGAACCTGTATTTATATCTTTGAATGATAAGGATCACCTAATACTATATAGAGACGAGAAAAGAATAACGGAAATAATAAGAAAGTTGCAACAAGATTATAAAAATGTTTATATCAAGAATTCATCTGAAGAGGAACATTCATGATCCCGTATATATTTCTTTTTGTAGGTGGTTTGATTGCATTATTTTTCCTATGGATGCTTATTAAAACTTGCACAGATTATAAAAGCATACATGATAGACAAATATTCAATGATAAAAGCGAGCTAGATGTTTCAAATAACTCATATTCTGTTAAATATTTACTAAGTACCTGTACTCGTGATGCTTTAATGATTATAGGTGGGGTAATTATTTGCTCCATAGGGTACTACCTGGGATTTACAGATCATGGAGAAGGTTTCTTGCTATTTGATAAAAACGATAAGCAAGAAACTATGGAAATTCAAAAGAATGATAGGATTGCTGAAAACGGCAAATATTTGGATACCGAAAATAATCAATATAGTTACTGTATAAGAGTTGAGCAGGATAAGATATTTCTCAATGAGGATCCATATGACATTGCAACATTAAAGGAAAAAATAGAAAAAATTGGACCTAATAGCAGAATACTATTGATCGACTATTATGCGATTTCATCTACATATCATGATGTCGAGGATATAATAAATGCATGTGGATTAGAATGTCACGAGGAGAGTTGGTAATGAGAAAAATATGTAATATTGTTATTTTGGGCATAGGTCTTACACTTTTATTAAGTGGATGCGGAGGGAAAACAGTTGAACTCCAATCTGAGAGCAAATTAGTGGATTTAAATGGCGCTATAGGCGCAGCTTTGCCAGGTGGATCATCATTAAGCAAAAACAATAATGAATTAGAAAGTAATGATGAGCAGAAAACTGAAGAGAAAGAAGAATCTGAAATTGAAACAACAAAAGAATCTGAGCCAGAAAAAGGACAAGCCGGTGCGGCAAAGGAAGAGTTAAGTCAAACTTCTAAATCCTTACTCATTCGTATCAATGGAAAGGATATATATTATTCATCCGGTTCTAAAGATGTTATTACAATAACAAGTAGCGATTTGGAAAAGAAAATTTTGAGCGATTATAATGAACAAGATGAGATTATTTTAGAGGATGATTATGCTGATGCAACGACATACAATGAAGTCTATGACATTTTATTTAAGCTTAAATCAGAAAATAATCTGAAATTTAAGGAAGGATACGCTCAAGATGCGCAAAAATGAAATTAAAATCTGTACTTTGGCTCTGGTTAGCTTTATATTTACTTTCTTTTTTTGTATTGAAGAATCTTTTGCTGCTTCAATAACTATAGATACGGGAAAGAATAAAATTTATCAAGATATTTCTGTAGATGAAATCCTACAAGATGTAAATAATGACAACGAAAATGCCAAAAAGGTATATGAAGGAAATTATTATGTTTTACGAGGAATTGTAGAATCTATTAGTAAAAAAGGCGATATAGTGTCTTTAAAAGGTAAAGATAATCAAGACACTCTTAAATGTACTTGCAAGGGAGACTTGAAAGAAGACTCCAAAAAATATCATCCGGATGATTCAATAGCAATATTTGGAAAGGTAACCTATGGGGTAAGAGGAAAAATATCTTTTACAGTCGAAAAATTGACTGAGCCACAGCGACCTATAAAACCTGATACATTTTATTCCATGGTAGATGGAGAGATTTCAGATATTTCGATGACCGACATGATTGATAGATCGTTAAAAGATGGAAAAATAAATTATAAAATTCCTTCAAGATGGAAGCAGGTAGAAAAGAATATAGAAGAAAATAATTTGGGAGAGATTGAAGGATATCAATACAGATTAAATGATTTGCCGGGAACAAAACATCCTAAAGATCCGGAATCCTTCTTTATATGCTATTTCAACAATGAACGAATTTCGTCAGCGGATGATGTTGATAAAACAAAGGCTATTGAGCAAACCATAATAAATAATATTTCAGGTAGGGTTTTAAATAAAGGAAAGTTTAAACGTAATGTAAAGACATATTACGGGGCAAAATATGACTATTATATCGGTAATTTCACTGGCCCTCTTCAAAGGTACCATACCGAATATATTTTTCAAAAGGATGGAACTGATGGAATTATAGTATATCTTTATGTTTATGATCAATACAAGGATCATTTATCTGACATTATGTTCGTCACGAGGTTTCTGGATTTAGGGTAGTGTTTGGTTGTGGATGCTTTGTCTAATTGAGGCATCAAAAAGTAGTTGAGGAAATGTAATATACTTTGACGAAATATAGGAGAACATAATGCAGTGCGATCTTTGTGGAACAAAAGAATCCAGGGTTACAATGAATGGCATTGGTTATTGTGAAGACTGCTTTAACAAGCTGATGGCTGAAAGATATGGGTTTAACGAAGATTTCCATTATCCTGAAGATTTAACGGTTGAAGATGGTGAGGGTAAGTCGCATTGTTTTAATGTTTATCATTTAAATCATGGAAATATCATCACATGGATAGCAGAGAATGATGATACAGTAATAAAGGCTTATTCATTCTTAGATGAACGCCTGTCGGACGGTTATCATCGGCTTATAGATCAGGTTAAACGGTATATTAATTCGAATACATTGGAGAAGAATCCGCCTTTCGCAAAGCCATCATTAGCACAGAAAGGTGATATAGAGATTGCCTTTGATGAACACGAAGGAAGTTTATTTCGTATTGATGGTCAGAATTATACGGCAGATGAACTTGCAGAAATGTTACAGGCATATGAAGGCTTTCATTTACAATATCAGATTAGAGATGGAGGCGAAGCTTTTCTTGGTAAGGAAGAATGCCTCATGCCAACGGTGCTCACCCATGATGAACTGGTGCAGGAAGTCCGAAAACTGATAGCTTATCTTTCTGATGGAAGGGGCTTCATTAGTTATAAGCAGGTTTCAGCTTTTCAGACCGGATTTTGGCAGATCGAAGAAAAGTTGGAATTTTATCTCTTCTGGGATCATGAGGTTGCCATAGAAACCGCCGAGGATATTCTTGAAATGATGGAGAAAGTTCAGTCGGACGATGATACATTCCCATTAAGTGAAGTTGAGTGGCTATATGGATTTTGCAGAAGGTAAAGTATGAAATATCAACTTGCAGCTTTTGACATGGATGGGACGCTTTTGACGAGCGATAAAAGGATTCTGCCGGAAACGCTGGAAGCGATTCGGGAAGCTGATAAAGCCGGAAAATATATAGCTCTTTGTACTGGCCGTCCGCTTTGTGAACTCGCACCATATAAGGAATATTTAAAGCATATTCGCTTTGCGATTCTTGAGAGTGGCGGGATGCTGAACGACTTTAAGGAAAGTCGTGTTATAAGGAGGCATTGTCTTCCTGTTGAGGTGGTTCCGGAAATACTGAAGGTAATCGCGTTGGAAGATGTGATGCCACAGGCCATGATTGGTGGTAAATCGTACATAAGAACGTGTGATCTTGATCGAATGGATCATTACTGTATGGGCGTATATCATTCACTTTACGCCGAGGTTGCAACCTGCATTGATGATTTGGAAGGCTTGCTCCTTTCAAAGGCGCATGAGATTGATAAGATCAATCTTTATCATGTGGATCGAGCCGCGAGCATCCGGACCCATGATAGACTTGAGGGGCTAAGCATTGAGCGAACATATGCAGAGGCGTCTTCACTGGAGCTCAGTCCTTCTGGAGTGAATAAGGGAACTGCACTGTTAGATCTTGCAGAGTATCTGCAAATTTCGGTAGAGGAGACGATTGCTGTTGGCGATGCGGATAATGATATTCCTTCGATAAAGGCTGCTGGGCTTGGCGTCGCGATGGCGAATGCAAATGCGAATGTTCGAGAAATTGCCGATGTGATTACCAGGGACAATGATCATGACGGTTGTGGAGAAGTGATCAGGAACTATATGTTGTAAAGGAGAAACAAAATGTTGGAGATCGGAACAAAGGCACCGGAGTTTACATTGCCGGATCAGAATGGTGAGATGCATTCCTTGTCGGATTATCGGGGACAGAAGGTGATCCTGTACTTTTATCCAAAGGACAATACAGCAGGCTGTACGAAACAGGCCTGTGGCTTTGCAGAGCGTTATCCGCAGATTCGTGAGAAGGGTGCTGTCGTGCTGGGAGTCAGCAAAGATAGTGTGAAGTCGCATAAGAGCTTTGAGGAGAAGTATTCTCTGCCGTTTACGATTCTGTCCGATCCGGAACGTAAGGTGATTGAAGCATACGACGTCTGGAAGGAAAAGAAGAACTACGGAAAAGTTTCCATGGGTGTCGTGCGGACAACGTATCTGATTGATGAGGAAGGCGTGATCATTAAGGCGATGGACAAGGTGAAAGCAGCTGAGAATCCACAGCAGATGCTGGAGGCATTGTCTTGAGAATCATTCTGTCGCCGGCAAAGAAGATGCGGGTTGACGTCGATGATATGAAGCCTGTGAGCACACCGGTCTTTCTGTCGGAAACGGAGGAGATTCTTCGCTGGTTGCGTGGACTGAGCTTTGCAGAATTAAAGAAGCTTTGGAACTGCAACGAAAAGATCGCCAGGGAGAATTACGAACGACTGCAGGATATGGATCTGCATGATCCTTCAATGCTTACACCGGCTGCTCTTTCGTATGACGGCATCGCCTATCAGTATATGGCTCCAGTTGTCTTTGAGAACAGTCATTTTTCTTATGTGCAGGAGCATCTTCGTATCCTTTCCGGTTTCTATGGCGTATTGAAAGCCATGGATGGTGTCGTTCCGTATCGGCTGGAGATGCAGGCGAAGGCAAAGATTGGTGGCACCGGAAATCTCTATGAATATTGGGGAGACAGGATCTACCGGGAGGTAATCGACGATTCGCACGTTATCATTAACCTCGCATCGAAGGAATATAGTGTTTGCGTTGAGAAGTATCTGAAACCGGAGGATACTTTCATCACCTGCTTCTTCGGCGAGTATGCAGATGCTGGTAAGCAGAAAATCGTACAGAAAGGTGTGTACGCCAAGATGGCGCGTGGCGAGATGGTGCGATTCATGGCAGAGCATCAGATCGAAAATCCAGAAGAGATGAAGGCATTTGACCGGCTTGGATATCGTTTCTGCCCGGATCAATCTACAGAAAGAGAGTTTGTATTTATTAAGCAATAGCTAATAGCTGGATGAAGGATTAGGAATTTGCTTCTTCATCCAATTTTTCTTTGTCAATTTTTCCAGACGAAATCATCTCATTCACCCAGAGATGGAGCGAGTCTACTGTTAGAGACAACTCGGCCAGTTTCTTCTGCATTTCTGCAAAATCTTTTATTTCTGTATCATCAATCTGGCCGTCAGATGTGATCTCAATTAGACGGTCCTTTGTTTTACTGACGGAATTAATACCATTAAGGAGCTCGAGGACTATTTCTGCCAGCGTGCCGGATTTTACTTCCGGGACATATTTTTGCCCGATCGGACATTCGTGCGAGCAGTAATAGTTCGTGAGGGAGGGCTTTCTGTAGGCATTGGCCATTGCCAGGACTTCATCTGGCTCTGGAAGGGATTTTTCCCCTTCAATCTTCTCTATACGGCTTTCTGAGACAAATTCCAGTGCTTCTGCAGCTTCTGCTCGAGTCATATCGGCGGCTTCTCTTGCTACCTGATAAATATTCTTGTTTTCTTTTATTGATCTTCTTGCCATATTGAGATCCCCCTTTACTCATTCTAATTATAATAAAACCTTTCCGCCGAGGGAAGATGTCAAGTCTATTTCGCGGAAGTGAAAGGAATAGACCGGTCTATTTGGTTCCGACAATCGTATATTTCATGGTTTGTGTGACTTAGAATAAAGCCATACAGAAAAGAGATGGAGGAAAAAGCGATGGAGCCGATAAAAAGAATCAGAATATGCAGGATTTTAGAAAAAATAGAACAGCTTCCTGAATGTAGTGAAAGGCTTGGTATCAGAAACACATCGCATGAGACAAGAGCAGGCATAAGGCTTCACAATTCAGGACAGAACATAGATTTAAGAAAAGGAGATAAGGAATGATTACGTTAGCATTTGTATTTATGATGATCTGGGTATTTGGAAAGCTCACGTGGTTTGCAATCAGAGCTTCCTGGGGATTAATGAAAGTAATGTTTACATTAGTATTCTTCCCACTGGTACTGATCGGAATGGTGATCGGAGGGCTAGCTTACATAGCTTTTCCGGTACTGGCAGTAGTTGGTGCAGTATCATTGCTCGGCTGCAATGATGTGTAGGATAAGTCAAACATGTATCCCGGAAAGATCAGAAAGGAGCTTCCTGTATGATACAAACATAGGAATTCCTAAGAAGGAAGGTGAAAAAAAGAATACCTCAGAGTAAGATAAGATTTTGCTGACCCGCGAAGTTGGCAAATCTACATCTAAACAGAGAGGTATCTGAAATGAAGTCTAACATATCT
>Ga0256406_1006425_pt1 | contig 11813 bp, 10 predicted proteins | sample RumenRJG_03DNA_FD_185986 | JGI IMG/M metagenome (GOLD analysis project Ga0256406, IMG submission 185986) | Bovine rumen microbial communities from Lethbridge, Alberta, Canada - RJG_03 | ecosystem: Host-associated > Mammals > Digestive system > Stomach > Rumen | place: Canada: Alberta | collected...
GACACGAGAATGCCGAATGTTGCAGCGTGATGGGAGTTCTCTTTAATCTAAAAAAAGAGCATCCAAATGAATGGATGCCCTTTCCTGGAGCATATGAGATTCGAACTCACGACCTCTACAATGCGAAGAGGAAACAAGACTTATTCGGTCTTGCCGGAATGTGCCGGATCGTCCGTAAAATCAGCGTTTCCGGACTCCGGTCACCGCATATCGTGAAGGAACATACACTTTCATTTCAAGTGAAAATTACCCATCTGTTACCCAAACCAGCATGAACGAATGTCAGAGATGATGGATAGAATCGTACAAATATGATGCTGTCGTGATTCGATTTTTTACTCCGGCTTTATCTTTTCTCTCAGGGCCTTGACCTGATCTCGTTTCGAATAGATCACATTCAGCACGAGGATGCGGTCTGTACTGTCATCCACCAGATAATAGACATAGAAGTTCTTCGCTGTAATCTTACGCAAGCCCCGGGAATGCCACGGTTCATCCTTTACGGCCGCCACACTCGCCCCGTTATAAGACAGCTTATCGATTGCATCCTTTAGAGCACGAAGATAGCTTAGTGCTGTTTCCGGTACGCCAAGTTCGTATGCAATATAGTCCCTTATTTCCTGCAGATCGGTTTCCGCATCAGGAGTAATCAGAACTTTGTATAGCTTCAATAGCTCAGACTCCTTTCCAAATCAGCAAAAACCTCATCAGCAGGTCTTCCTTCGCCTCGCATTGCCTGCTTATAACTATGTTCTAGTTTGGCATCCAGTTCAGCATGCGAATAGTCATCTGCTGCTTTCAGTTCCCGGGGCAGTGAAAGCGAAAAAGGAACTCCTCGTGTATATATGATCTGTCGATACAGTGAATTGATTACGACAGACACCGGAATCCCAAGTTTCTGCAGAATTTCCTCTGCTTCCGTCTTTACATCTTCTTCTACACGGGCACTGACCGTCGCATCTTTCATTCTTATTACCTCCAAATGTATGACAGATATGATAATTGTAATGCATTGTCTTGTATTTTGCAATACATTTTCATTTTCCAAGACTACCTCACACTTATCTTTCCGCCAGTTTTGTCGAGGCTTCCTCTATCCTCTCGGACACTTTCCTTGCTTTTTGTGAATCATTATCCAGCGAGAGCTCATCCCCGCGGTATAGTTCCCACCCCTGCCTTGATAGATAATAGACGGATTTCACCGTGTCCGGTACCTCCATCTGATCCGCGCCGCTCTCCAGCTCTTCGCCGAAGTTCTCTGCAGAGAGGCTGAGGATATAGCTCCGGTTCTGTCGGATCTGCTGGGAGCTTCATAGCCCCATCGCTTGTCCCACTGGATCAGCAGCGGAACGGTTCCTTTCTTCACCTCTGAGCTGAGATCGATCTGATGCGGTTTGCATGTTCTTCCGGATAAGCACGGACGAAATCCACAACCTCCGGATACTTTTCAGCAAACACTACATACCGCTTCCGGAAACTCCTTCCCCTGACAGGAAGAAGTCCGTCAAATCCGGTCCGGAAGCACTGCACAAAGGACAGGTGACAGGTCTTCCTGAAGTGAAGAAAAACTTTCCGCAGACATGACATCTGCAGATGAAAGAATCCCATTCCCTGTGGCCCAGCACATAAAAGCTACCATATCCCTCAGAAACCACAAACATCAGCCCGGTCTGTGCCTGGTATCCAAGAAGATCCCGATAGGAAACAGCAGTATCTCCTGACATTGTAAAAATGAACGCTTTCTGTTCCGGAAGATAGAAGTCAGGGTAAAAGCGGTTCCCATCCGGAAGAAGAAGATTCTGAGGGCGATAAATCCATTTCATATGAAAATAGTCAAGGCCTTCCGCCCAGGAAGAATCCAGTTCCGTTCTGAAATGCATCACTGGGCCCTTCTTCTCTTCTTCTCGAAGATTGCCAGGAACCCTGCTGCCAAAGCGGCAGCTGACATTAGGCCATATCCGCCGATGTTGTTTGTATCTCCGGTCTCAACAGCACCGTCAGAAGTAACTGTGCCGGCATACACAACATTCACAGCCTTTGATCCGGAATTATTGCCCGTAGCGACTTCACTGGTATGAGCGGTGTTCGCAGGCTTCGATGTCTCTTCCGTCTCGTTCGTAACTTTGGTTTCAGGTTCGGTGACTGCAGGCTGTGCCGGGGTCTCCTTTACCGCAGTTTTAATATAAAACTTCTGTGTGTCCGTATCCTGCGAGGTTCCGCCTGCAGCAGAGTAGATAAACTGATACGAATGCTCTCCCTCACTCATCGTATCCAGCATATTGGAATTAACTGTTGCATAGGTTGAACCTTGTGCCACTGTATAAGCAGAAGGATCAACAACCTTTCCATCGATAAGCAGGCTGGCAAACCAAATTTTGCCATTTACAGTGTAATCACCATTCGCGCCCAGCTTCAGTCCTTCTGCACTGCCCTTTGTATAAACTGAATTCTGGCCATAGATGATCTTCAGCAGATCATCGTACTGCTGCAGTGCCAGCTGAAGATCAGCCACCGCACCGGCAAGTTTCCGGCTCGACTCCTTATTTGCGGTTTCCGCCAGACTCTTTTTCTGGTCCGCTGCACGAAACGCTTCTGCGGCGGCATCTGCCTCATCGTGAGCATCTTTTGCGGCCTGCTTCCCGCCGTCTGCAGCCTCTATTGCGGAATCTGTCACTGCCTTTGCATCTGTAAGTGCCTGATCCGCATCTGAAATAGCATCCAGATATCCTTTCTGGCGGTCATAATCGTCTTTTGCATCTTTTGCGTCTTTTGCAGCCTGATCATACTTGGCCTGAGCATCTTCTGTCTTTGCCTTCGCATCTTCCGCTTTTTTCGATGCAGACTGGTATGCGTCCTGTGCAGCCTTCAGATCCTTTGATTTCTGGTCGTAATCCTTGCTTGAGCTGTCATATGCCTCCTGGGCAACCTTGAGATCCGCAGCAGCCTTATCATATGCTTCCTTTGCAGCTTCATATTCCTTGTTCTCCTCAGCAAGTTTTTTCTGCGCATCTTCAAGAGCTTTCTTCTTCTCTTCAAGAGTGGCCTTCTTCTCTTCTATTGCCTTCTTTGCAGCTTCCTCAGCCTTCTGTTTCTCATCGTAGGTCTGCTGCTTATTGTCCTGTTCTTTCACCGCAGCGTCTGCTTCTTGCTTTGCAGCGTCTGCTTTATTCTGCGCTTCTTCTTCAGCTTTCTGGGACTTATCGGTGGCATCCTTCGCGGTTGCTGCCTCTGTCTGAGCCGTGGTCAGCTTCTCATTTTCCGCCGAAAGTGTATCCTCATCCGTCTTCTTCTGGCTCTCCAAGTCGCTGATTTTGCTGTTTGTATCATCGACGTTCCCCTGAGCCGCTGTCACAGCCTGTTCTTTCTCACTCTGAGACTTCTTCTTGCTTTCAAGATCCGTCTCCTTTTCTTCTCTTGTGGCTTTGGCTTCATCAGCCTTTGTCTGCGCAGAATCTTTATTCTTTTTCTTGCCGTTCAGCACATCGAGTGCTTCCTTAGCCTGTTCCGACGCATCTTTAAATACCTCTGCGGCAGACTTGGCAGCCTGTGCTGCTGTATCATATGCGCTCTGCTGTGCAGTTACCGTCTCGCCGGCTTTCGCTGCTTCGCTGTCTGCAGTATCTTTTGCTGTCTGCGCATCGGTCTCTGCATGATACGCGGCATCAAGCTCATCCTTGGCTTTCTTCAGTTCCTTCGCATTCTGATCCGCGACAGCTTTGACATTGGCGATTGCGGCATCAAGGGCATCTTTCGCACTTTTGGCAAAAGCATCGAGATTCGTGCGGAACTCGTCGACAGTCATCTCCGTGCCGTCATTATAGCCCAACTCTTCTGTCAGGAATCCGTCGCAGGCTGCACCCATGCTGGTGTAGTTCTTGTTCATCATATTTGTATAGTGGCCGGTCGTATTTCCCGTTTTATTCACATAATCATATTTTTCATCATAGAACAGAGAACTACCGGTGGTGTCTTTATCCGCAGCAGTTCTATTCGGAAGAGCCCTGTCCGTGCTTGCCCAGTTTTCTGCATACTTGTGTGCTTTACTATTCAAATTGGAAGATGTACCTGTTGAATCAGGCCAACGCCAAAATCCATGAATATCCGCATTATTATAGCTTTTCGCTTTGTATTCCTTGGTGTTGTAGGCGTTCGAGAAAAGCGCGTATATGATCTTGTTGATACTGATTTTTAACGGGTTGGACGGTCCGATCACATTGTCATTCGCACGATAGTAATTGGTCTCTTGTACGGTATCCGCTGCGGTTTTCAGTTTATCGACCGTGACAGCCTTACGGATACTTGCCTCAAAGTATTCTTTTTCTTTGCCGTCTGTCAGGTTACCAAGGTATGTCTGCAGCATCTCCTCAATGGTTTTCCCGATCGTCGAATATTTCTCCAGAAAATTTTCTCCCACCTTATCATAGGCAGCCTGTGCTGTATTCTTTTCCTCCTCAGCAGCTTTTGCCTTCTCATTATTGGCAGTTGTTGTATCCGCAACAGCCTGTGTTTTGTCGGTCACGTCTTTTTTGGCGTTTTCCAGTGTTTTCTCGGCATTTTCTGCCGCGGAATCCTTCTCGGCTTTATCGTTTTGTGCCTTCGTCAGTGCATCCGCTGCCTCGGTTTCCTCAGCATTTTTTGAATCCATGTCTGACTTCGCGCTGTCTTCAGCCTGCTTTTTCTCATCATAGACTGTCTGCGCCGCCTCTTCTGCCTTCTTCGCTTCCGAAAGCGCATCATTGGCAGATTTTTCATTATCCTGGGCAGCCTTTAATGCAGAGGATGCATCCTCAACTGCCTGATCCGCCTTTTCTTTCTCTGACTTTGCTTCCTCAAGCTGCTGCTGATATTCTTTCAGCTTCTTCTGGGCATCGTCGATGTTACTATCGTCGGTCCGGATTTTCTTCTTAAGTTCATCAATGCTGGCACTCAGATCTTCAACTTTCTTGTCAGCGGTCTCCTGTGCCTTCTTTTTCTCCGTAAGGTCATCATTTGCAGCATCCAGAGTTTTCTGAGCATTATCGGAAGCTTCCTTCGTCTGCTTGACTTTTTCCTTGGCATCTTCCAGTTCCTGGCCTGCAGACTTGGTCTCATCAGATGCCTTCGCAGCAGCGGTCTCCGCATCATTTACGTCAGTCTCTGCCTGCTGTGCTTCCTTCTGAGCCTCTTCTACAGCCTTTCCGGCACCGGATTCCTGTGCCTTTTTTGTCTCCTCGTCCAGCGTGTCCTTAGCGGTCGCCTCTTTATCCTTTGCAGATTCCAACGCCGCCGCATCGGTTTCCTTCTGATCTTCCGCCGCGTCAGCATCCTTCTGAGCGCTTTCCTGATCCTCCTGCGCCTTGGAGGCAGCATCATCTGCTTCTTTCTGCGCTTCCTGAGCATCGTTCAGCTCTTCCTTGCTGGCCGTTTCCTGATTTGCTTTATTATCCGCATCCGCTTTTGCATCTGCTACCGTCTGCTCATTTACACCATTATGTTCCGCATCTGATTTTGCGTTGTCGAGTGCTTTACCGGCTTCTTCTTCCGCAGCCTTTGCAGCATCGGCAGCGTCCTGAAGTTCTTTCGCCTTATCATCTGCCTCTGATGCCGCCTGTGTCGCTGAGTCAGATGCTGTTTTTGCCGCATCAGCCGCATCTGCCGCCTCAGAATATGCATCAGCTGCTTTCTTGTCTTCGGAAGCCGCATCCTCCGATGCCTTGCTCTTTTCGGAAATGTTCTTCTCCGCCTCATCGATTGTCTTGGGCTGTTCTACATTTTCCTGATTGTCAGACTGCGAAACTTCCTGCTGCGGAACATCTTGCACCGCATCTGCACTTGCATCTCCTCTTTCTTCTGCTGATGCACTCAGTACTCCCATGCCAAACGTAACGCTGGCAGTGAGCGCTGCCGCTGCAAGCTTTGATGTAACATTCTTCCTTTTCACCTGGATTTCCTCCCAATACATATGATTTCAATTACAATTCTATATTTCTGATGCGCTCTCAATATTTACAATGTTTTTATTATAGCACAGTATAAATGAATCACCATAGAAACACTTGCTAAATCGTCGCTTTCATCTCGCGTGCTCCGCGCACTCGATGTTCGCAGTCGCCACAGAGCCGTCTCTGCGTGCAAGCACGATGGCCACTGAAGCCCTGCCTCTATCGAGTAGGCAGGACTCCGTCTGCCTACTCGCCCAGGCTACACCGCCGGAGGATTTTCATGAATCATTCTGTTTTCGCTTCCCGGAGAACTGCCCATGCAGAAGCGACCTGCTCATCTCAGATCAGACGGAATCCTCATTTTACGACCACCATGAGGTAATAAAGTCTGTCTCCCTTTGAATAATAGAAGGTCAATATGTTCCCCTTCTTCAACTTGATCTTTGCCCCTCCTGTCAGATTCTTTCCTCCGCTTGCCCAGATGCCGTCCTTCTTGTAGCCCTTGGTGGTCGCAAAGTCCACTATTACTTTCTTCCCCTTCGGAAGTTTCATAAATAGTGTCTGCTGAATAAACCGGCTTTTTCCGGGTACTGGATTTTCACCCACTGCCGGTGGATATTTCAGCAGGCAATTGCCCAATAAATTTCGTTTTCATCCTGGGCATTACCCTGGATGAGCAGTACTTTGACAAAGACAAAAATATATCGCCCTGTCCTGGCCAGGATTCTGAACAGATTCGTGGTCAGGATGGACAGACTGATTGCGCTGAAGGTCGTGGTCTCAGTCTTCATACGGATCAGGCAGAGGCTATAGCAGCGTTTGCTGAGGCTGAATGACCGCTCAACTTCAATCCGGTCCGTGTTATCACTGTACTCGATCTTCCTTTCCTTTCTGGAAAGGGGTTCGGTGCCTGGTCTCCCTAGCTTCGGTCCTGACATCCGAATACCATGATCTTTGCAGTACTTCCGGTTCTCACGGTTTCGGTAGATCTGGTCGACCAGTACTCTCTCAGGATAGTGCCCCGTCCGTTCACGATAGCGTTCACATGCATCCTGCAGGGTTCCGCTCTCGTTGTACGGATCGAATGAGATCTTCTCGATCCTGCCCATTCCGTGTTCATCTAAGCTGAGGTCGAACTTCGTGCCGAACTCTACAGGAGCCTTCGTCTTACCTCTGACAATAGGCCGAAGGTACGGTTGCTGAATACTCACAATCCTGTCATCCACCCGATGTGTCTTATTTTGATACATCTCCAGTTGCTGTTCGTACAGCTTCCGGATCGTGGTTATCTGCCTGATCTCACTCGAGTATGGCGCATAACCTTCCGCCATGAAATCTTCCAGGTATCCATCGTCACGGCGGATGCAGTTCAGTATGAACCGGATGACCCTGCGGATCTTCTTCGCAGAACGCTTCTTGCTTTTGGCAAGATCCAGATACTTCTTCCGTGCAACGCGGTTGTACATTCTCGGCAGCTCCAGACCATAGTCAGTATGAAACCGATGGATGATCTTCTCGAGCTTCTCCCTTGCTTCGTTCAGAAGAGAGAAATCCTGAGGATAACGGATGTTGGACGGCGCACATGTCGCATCCAGGATCAGCGTACCGCTGTTATCTGCAGATTCAGCCGGAACCTCGGACTCTGAGGCTGCCGATTGCGTACCAGCTGCAGACTTTCGGTTTTGGGGTTCATCCGGAGTGCCGGAGCCTCCGTCAGAATGATGATCATCCTTGTGATCGTCATCTTTCTCTGACCAAGGATTTTCGTACTGCTGGATCACCGCCTCATTGATCACCTTGGCGACATCCAACCGCATTCTCTTGCGGAACAGGGTCATCATGCTCGGGTCGAACGGTCTTTCCTGCTGGTATCCCGGAAGCCCGATGAAGTACTGCAGGTATGGATTTTCCGTGATTTCCTCAACAAGCTCGCAGTCTGAGAAGCCAAGCCTCTGTTGGATGATCAGTGATCCTAGAGCCATTCGGAATGGCTTGGCTACATTGCCGACCTTGCTCCCGATGAAGAGACGTGCGTACTTGTGCTCGTACTTCTTCCAGGTGATCATGGAAATATCTTATCGGCTTCTCTGCAGTATATCATCGATGACTTCCGCAGCATGTTCATCCACCTGGCGAAGCTGATGGGCATACACATCTTCTGTTGTCGACGTTCTGGAATGTCCGAGGCGATGGCTGACTTCAACAACATCCACTCCCTCCGCAATCAGGAGTGTGGCCGAAGTATGTCTGACTCCATGAAAGTTGATGTCCGGAAGGTCCCCGCCGTACTGTTCGTTGTACTCTCTGATAATGGCGTGGAATTTGTTTCCGACAGAATCAGGGTACAGCGGACGGCCGGGATAATCGGGACTGGTAAATACATAGTTCTGATCATACTCCTCTCCGCGTTTTCCCTCCCACAAATTGCCAAATTTCATAGAATCCGCCATCTGCTCTTTCTTCCAGCTTCGGAGCGAATTAATCACATCCGCTGAAACCGATATGGTCCTTGCTGATGACTCCGTCTTCGGTTCCTTGACGATTACACCCTTTGCCCGCTTTGAGATGACCTGGTTGATCGATACGGTTTTGTTCTCAAAATCAACGTCGCACCAACGAAGACCGCATAGTTCCCCGCGGCGCATGCCGGTATGCAGCTCCAGGCTGAAGAACTCCCGCCACACCCTTGCGATCGTGTATTCCCGGTCATATTTCCGTACGGTGTATACCTTCCCGGAAGAGCCCAGAAGTCTTTCCTGACCTTTGCACTCATGGTGGTAGGTCAGAGTCAACGCTTTCAGAAATGTTCTTGCCTGATCTGAGTTCCAGAACCTGATGGGTTTCTTTTTATACTTGGGAAGCTCACAGCGCCGTGCAACGTTCTCCTCTACGATCCCCCACTTGTACGCCTTCTGAAGAATTCCGCTCAGGACCGCGAAGTCCCGACGGACAGTCCCCGGAGACAATCCTCTCTCAGACATGGAATTGACCACTGACTGGATATGCAAGGCAGTAATCTTCGAAACTTTCATGTTCCCGAGAGCCGGATAGAACTGGTTCTTCAGAATTGCAAGATAAGAATCAAGCGTGGACGGGGAAAGATTCTTTTTCGCATAATTCCGTTTCCATTGGTCAACAAGCTCAACGAAGGTCATGTGTTCACCATCGAGATATTTGCCGCTCCTGACCCGCTCTTCAAATTCCACTGCAGCCCGCTCGACCTCTCTTCGGACCGCGGCCTTCGTCGTCTCCTTCGGAGTATATGTCAGATGACGTACCAGCTGTCTGCCTTCCATGTCACGTCCGACCGAAACGGTTATTCTGTATGAGTTGCCCCTTTTACTGATCGATGCCATTCTTCGAAAAATTACCTCCGCTCTCCATATCTGCCAATGTAATCTGCCTCATCAGCAATGTGTAATTCACCATGAACCTGTTGCCACAGTAGATTCCCGGAAGTTTCTCTTCCTTCTGAATTCTTCTCAGATATTTCTCCGACAGCCCCGTGATCCGCGCTGTCTCCCGAATCGTATTGAACATCTTCGGTGCCGGACCTGAATATTTCTTCCTGCCTCTTCCAGCAATTTCTCTTCTTCCATTCATCGACATGCCTCCCATTCCTACATGAATTATTTCCTGTTTCATTTTTGTAAATAATTATTTTTTGATATTATTTTCGAATTATTATTTATTTTTTCAAAAATAATAGGGTAATTGAGCAAGATACGCCTTTGGCGGACATCCGGAGATTCAGGGGAATTTCCCCTGGCCCCTGAAAAAAAATAAAAAATAAAATAAAAAATACGTCGTTCGGTCCGTTGTGCAAGTCTCGCAGGTCAAATTCACAACTTTTCAAAATGAAACTGCCGGCTGTTCCATTTCGAAGAAAAGTATGATTCTGACTATCACGACCTTCACCCTGTCTCATCCCTGATTCTCAGTCCGGAGACAAACACACCATTCCTTCTCCTGATCCTGCGAAAGCCTGCCCTCTCCAGTTCCGAATAGAAGTCAGTCGTGCTCCTTGCGTATTCTCCCATATGGAGTGCATACTCCCTGTACTTCGTATACAATTCACCGGACCTTGCTCCTATGCCAGGGTCGTCGGTTCTCTCACAGCAGTCTGTAAGGAACTGAGTCATCCAGTCGTTCTGATCACGGTAGGAAGAAATAGCGTTCCGGACTACTTCGGGTTCCCTGATATGAAAGTTGTTCTCGATCACCTTCCTTGCTCCTTCCATGATCCACTTAAGGACGGCAGGTCCTGCTTTCTCCTGAAGCAGCGCGGAAAAGTTTTTGTGGTCCGCTGATTCCTCAAACTTTGCCTTAAACGGAATGACGATCAGACGCCTCCATATACCTTCATCCTTTGCCCCTACCTTCGGCAAATGATTCGTATAGAGGACTACTGTGTGAACAGGGCTGAAGAAGAATGGAGACCGATACTTTTTCTCTGCGAAAATGTCATCGGTCGAGCAAAGCTGTTTCACCGTGGAAGTGTTTAATCTTTGCCCCTCTTCCAGTTCAGAGGCAATGATGAGTCTTTTCCCAAACACCTCGGCAAGCTCAGGTTTCACATTTCTCCTGCACCCTACCGTCAGAGTATCCGCCGATAATTTCCCTGAGTAGCTGCCCATCACATGAAAGATCGTGTTCCAGAAAGTTGACTTTCCGTTGCGCCCATCGCCATAAGCGATAATGAGTGCCTCAATGTAAACCTTGCCGATTGCGGCGAGTCCGGCGATCATCTGCACATAATCGATCAGCTCATGGTCTCCCAGAAATATCCTGTTTACGGCATCGTCCCAAAGTTCCTGTCCCTGGTCAGAGGGATCAACGGCAGTACATTTTGTGATGAAATCGCTCGCCCTATGTTCCTTCCTCCCATCAATTCCATGTCTCAGATCATATGTGTAAGACGGCGTGTTCAGGAGGAACCCCTTCGAGTCAAAGTCGTGAATATCAGCTTTGACAAGCGGCTTGCATATTTCCATCGACGCTCTCAGAGACCGCCAGTTCTGTCTTTCCAGCGCAAAGGCCTGATACTTCTTCGCTTCGATGTATTCCGAGCAAAGTTTTGCCTGTTTCGCTGTCAGCCAGGAATTCTGGTCCTTTCCGATCTTCTTCATCTCATCCGCAGCAGCCTCGGCATCAAGGCCGGCCTCTATGAGAGCTCTCCTTGACTTGGCTATCATCAGGTCAGCGTCAGCAAGCTGAAACTCCGTTAACTCTGCCGCAATTTCTACCGCATAGTCCTTTGCTTCCTCCCACTGGATTCCGTTAAAGTGCATATAATCAGTCGCCGGACTGTAGCGCAGCTCATCGCCATACTCCCGGGCGATTACCTTCGCCTCTCCAAGGTCTGTAAATGTATCTGGCTTCATCGAACCAGCCGGCGGGAGGTTTTCAGTTTGACTCTTTATGCGATCATTGTGGGTGGCAGCTGCCGAGTTCCATATCTCTGCAAGCACATCTGCGGGAAGCGGAGGCTGACACCTGCCTGCTTCCTTGTGAAATAAGAGCTTTGCGCGCTCTCCGTCACCGAACTTTCTGATTGCTCTTTCTGCAAATCGGCTGAGGACCGATTTTCGCTCTCCTTCATGAATCGTTCGCCGTAATGCTGAGACCTCCGCTTCATCCATCACATTCTTAACCGCTTTCTTCGTACTTTCCATAATTTATCTGCTCCCCTTTCTTATGATTGATATGATTCATCTCATCTCCTTTCTGCGACCGTAGGTACGCCCCATGCGACTCGTAGCCAAACAAAAAGGGGCTGTGAAAAAACATAGCCCCAGGGTATAAGCAAAAAGGACTTTCAACCATTGCGGTTGGGAGTCCTTTTTCATGCTAAGATTGTATTGTCCATGTACAACCTTACGCCTAATTCTA
>Ga0256406_1006426_pt1 | contig 11809 bp, 8 predicted proteins | sample RumenRJG_03DNA_FD_185986 | JGI IMG/M metagenome (GOLD analysis project Ga0256406, IMG submission 185986) | Bovine rumen microbial communities from Lethbridge, Alberta, Canada - RJG_03 | ecosystem: Host-associated > Mammals > Digestive system > Stomach > Rumen | place: Canada: Alberta | collected...
GAGCCATTTGCTTTTCCTCCCTCGGTATTATGTGGGTTTTGGTCGATTTACATTATACCTAAAGGATGAGCATATGGCTCATTTTTTTGAAATTGTCTTTTTACACCATTATATGGACATTACCTATATTATGCAAAATTGACATTTTAAGGTTATCATCCATAGAGTATTTTTCCCTAAATAAAAGAGAAATACTCTATGGATCTTCTTCATTCTATAGCATAATTTATGCTTCTTGTATATAAGTCTAATATTTATATAGAAATGTGATGGGTATATAAAATTATGATACAGGAAATTGATAATAGAATTTCAGAGGAACCAAATGATCATGGTATTTATTCTGCAAAAGTAGCCTACGAATTAAAACCTGATTATTCAATTAAAAAGAAAATAGCATTAGTGGATGCAGACCTTCTTGATGGCGGTACTAGACATCCTAATCTTGTTATTATGAAATTAGCTGGTTACTTTAAGGAAAAAGGCTGTGATGTCAAATTAATTGAAGACTACTCTGAGTTAATGGTAGAAGTTCCTGAATGGCCGGCAATGAATAGTTATACTGGCGTCAATGATTATGATGCCATTTATATTTCTAAAGTATTTGATTTTACTCATGTTGACAGAGGTTTGCTTAATTTTAGTAATGTATTTTTTGGCGGAACCGGTTTTTTCTTTGACCATGCCCCAAGTCTCCCTTATGAAATAGAACATCATATGCCAGATTACACTATCTATAATGATTTTATTGAGCACGATAAAAAACATAAGAACAAAACTACTTATTTTAAGGATTATCTATATTTTTCTATTGGATTTGCTACAAGGGGTTGTTTTAGACAATGCAAATTTTGTGTAAATCATGCTTGTAAAACTATTGAATTCCATAGTCATATTAAAGAATGGCTTGATCCTTCCAGAAAATATATTTATTTATGGGACGATAATATTCTTGGATATCCCAAATGGCGGGATGTCTTAGAAGAATTAAAAGCAACAGGCAAACCTTTTCAATTTAGACAAGGTATGGATATGAGGCTTATGACGGCCGAAAAAGCAGAAGTACTTAATTCTTGCAAATATTATGGGGACTACATTTTTGCGTTTGATCATCCAGAAGATGCTCCTATTATAGAAAAGAAACTGACTTTATGGCGCAAATATTGTTCGAAATCAACAAAGTTATATGTGCTTGCAGGTTTTGATGGAATCGATGAAAAAGAAATTACGAGTGTATTTGAGAGAATCCGGATTCTTTTAAAGTATGGTTGTTATCCTTATATTATGCGCCACGAGAATTATTTAAAAAGTCCTTATAAGGGATTATTCATACAGATAGCAAGATGGTGTAATCAACCTCAATTCTTAAAGAAGTTGTCTTTTAGAGAATACTGTTATCAATGTCAAAAATATCATAAAAGCCCTGGGTATGGCGCACCTATGCGTGCTTTAGTGGAGTTTGAAGAAAAGTTTCCTGAGATAGCTCGTGAATATTTTGACATTAAATTTGAGGAACAACCATATGTTATAGAGCAAAAAAGATTACTAGCAGAAAAAAATGCTGCGCAAAGCGATAGATGAGCTCGGAATTTAATAGATGAACTTGGAAGGAAGATCATCATGTATGACAGTATTTATTACGTTATTCAGAATCAGCTTGATCTGGAATCTTTTCTGCGGGCTTTTTACTTTTATCCTGTAACAAGAGATTCAGAAACGCAATACGATGAAGAAGCACTAGACTATGCAGGTAAGCGTACTTTAGAAATTTTGAACAATACCCCATACAATGAGATTATTGATGTTTTAGAGAAATTTCAGAATGAGATAGCTGAAGTAGAAACGTGGAATATTCCGATGTTCAGTAGGTTAAAGGAAGCAGATCATGTACCACAGATCGTTTTGTCCAATCCGGGATGTGATTATACTATGATAGGCTACTTTTTTGAAAAAGACAGAAATAGAACAGCTCAATTTAAATATGGTGAAACACATTATAAAGCTGCTATGCTTCTTGGTCTTGTATATCGTGATTATCCTTACCAGGTTACTTATCTTGGAAAAGCATATATGAAGTTGTCAAAAGAAAATTGTGATCTTATACGGCCAAAACTATGTATTAGGGTACCATTAATACAAAAATATTTGGTTGCTGTTAAAAAGGGCCCTATAAGCGGAATGGCACCATTACGGTCAATACTTTCAGAAAAAACCGCTATTAGAAGACGTTCTTGTACAAAGCAAATGCTTAATGCTATTTTCAATCAGATGGATAACGGGATTGAATACCGAAATAGAATTGACTGGAAGTGAGCTAGCATGAATGATTTATCAACATTGTCGTTAAAACATACCTATGATTCTGGTATAGACGATATTTTGTGGGACTTTTATATTCCCGTATTGTCTAAAGCAAATAGATATGATCGCATTGCTGGTTTTTTTAGTTCTTCGAGTCTGTCTGTTGCTGCTAAGGGAATGGCTGAATTTATTCAAAATGGTGGGACTCTTAGATTGGTAACGTGTCCAATGCTTTCTAAAAATGATATCTCAATGCTTGTTGAGGAAAGCAAGGGATTGGACGAAATTCTTTATAAGGACTTTATCCATGATTATTCTGAACTTGAATCTAAATTGCAGAAAGATCATGTTCGGGCTATGGGCTGGATGATGGCTCACAATAAGTTGGAAATCCGCATTGCAGTTATTCGCCAAAATGGCAGAATTCTCGATAAAGAAGAAATTGAAAATTTAGGTATTATGCATCAAAAAGTTGGAATCCTATACGATCAGTGCGGGAATATTATTTCTTTTAGTGGGTCTAATAATGAATCTTTCCGAGGATGGGTCAAAAATACAGAAGAGTTTAAAGTATTTAAGAGCTGGGATGCGGGATATCCTTATTATAAAGATGATATAAAACGGTTTGATAGTTTTTGGGAAGGCACGCGCAATGATGTTGATATTATTTCTGTTCCAGAAGCCATAAAGAAAAAGCTAATTAGAGAGAGTAAAGGATTCGAACCATCGGAGATATCAGCAAAAAAATATTATCATAGTATTAGTGTTTCTAAGCATAAAGAGCCTTTGAGATTATTTTATTATCAAAAAGAAGCCGTTAAAAAATGGAATTCTAATGATCGTAAACTTCTTCTTCAGATGGCTACTGGTTGTGGTAAAACACGTACAGCCATTGGATGTATGTGTGAGGCAATAAAGGATACAGAACGACTATTGATTGTTATATCAACTCCTCAGAGTACATTATCTTCTCAATGGAGAAAAGACATTGATGGACTTGATGTACCTTCAGAATATGAAATTGAGATAAACGGTTCTGTACCTAACTGGCAAAGTACGTTGCAAAAAAATGTACTTAAACTTAAGATTGGTCAATATCCTTACTTAATTGTGTATACAACACATTCAATTAGTTGCAAAGATAAATTTTTAAATACGGTGAAAGCTGGCGGAAATAAGATAATTCGATTTCTGATTGGTGACGAAGTTCATGGCATGGGCTCAGCAATGAATCGAAAGGCACTAGATCCTTGTTATCAATACAGACTTGGCCTTTCAGCTACGCCTGAACGATGGTTCGATGAATTTGGAAGTAAGATTATTACGGATTATTTTGGTAACCAGAGTTTTGAATTTGACTTAAGTAAAGCATTAACAGAATATAATCCTCTCACAATGAAACATTTTTTAGTTCAATATATTTATCATCCAAATTTTATAAGTCTGACTGATGAAGAAATTGATAGATACCAAAAGCTTACAGAAAAAGTAGTAAAGATGCATTTCATTGATGATATGAAAGAATCTTACTATCAGATGATATTATTCCAACGTGCTAACATTGAGAAAAATGCGCAAAATAAATATGCTGAATTAAAAAAAATTCTTGACAGATTAGAACCTACTAAGAATATCCGAGATACGATAGTTTTTGTATCTAACGAACAGCTGGATCGCGTGTTATTTATTTTAGGTCAAAGAAACATTCGAGCCCATCGTTTTACACAAGAACAAGGAACAAAACCTACTAAACAATTTGATGGACTAACAGAAAGAGAATATATCATAAAATTATTTAAAGAAGGTAAGTATCAGGTATTGGTTGCTATTAAATGTTTGGATGAAGGAATTGATATTCCATCTGCTTCAAGAGCGATTGTAATGGCAAGTAGTACAAATCCTAGAGAGTATGTGCAACGAATTGGACGTATAATTCGACAGGCATCTGGTAAGACTCAAGCAGATATTTACGATTTAATTATTAAGCCGGATTTAAATAGGTTTAATGATAAAGCGCTACGGGATATAGAAAAACGTATCTTTTCAAAAGAAATGACACGTGTTCTAGATCTATCTAAAAATGCTTTGAACAACGTGTCTGTACTTAATACCGTATATAAAATTAACCGGGAGGTACTGAAATAATGATAAATGAGATCATTCAAAATAAAATAAACCAAGCAACTGCAGAACGGCCAGCAATGAGAGCATTTCTGGAAAAAATTATTGTACATGAGCAACAGCATGGAAATTATACACAGAAATATAAAACGGAAATCAAAAATGCTGTAAAGCAGGAGGAAGAAAAATGAGGTTCCAATCTATTGAGATACATAATTATAGACAATATCGTAATCTGACTTTCGAGTTTCCTAAAAAGACTTCATGCGATTTACATGTAATTATTGCTACTAATGGTGTAGGGAAGACTAACCTTTTAAATGCAATCAATTGGTGTATTTATGGAGATGAACCCCATCTTTCTGGTGGAGATAACACTCAAAAAGAAAATATACTTCCATTATGCAATACTAAAGCTATAGAAGAAACTAAAGCCAGAGACGAAGAAATTTGTGATCTGTATGTAAAAATTATAGCGGAAGATAATGATATTCAATATGTATTTTTAAGAAAGGCAAACTGGAATGTTAAAACGGAACTACAGACAGGGAGAGATGATTTTTCAATTACTGTTACAGGTGTAAATGGAGAATCTAGTATCGTACGTTCGGATCAAGCCACTTTAATAATTAACCGATTTTTGCCAAAAAAAATACGTCAATATTTCTATTTTGATGGTGAACAACTTTTATACTATTTTAATTTGGAAAAAGATAGAGTTCAAAATATTAAAGATAGTATCAACGAAATTGCCGGCGTTAATACACTGATAAAAGTAAAGGACCATCTTAATGAGATAAAAAAAGAGTATCAAAAGCAAATGGGAAGACTGGTTCCCGAACTTGAATTAAAGCAAAAAGATTATAATGAACTAAATAATCATATCGAAATGATAAAACAGGAAAAAGAAGTCCTAGAACAACAAAATAAAGAAGCTTTAAATAAAATTCATGAATTGGATAAGAAGAGTATTACAGGATCAGATGCCATAATTGAAAAGAATAATCTATATAATAAAAATCATGAAATGATTAATGTTATAAAGGGGCAACTAATCGATAAATATCAAAATCGGGCAAGATTTGTGAAAAAATATCTTAAACTCTTGTTTTTTTATCATGTAGATAAACAAACAAAAGAGTATATAGATTTAAGGGAGAAAACGGATTCAATAAATACTGATGTTGGTGTTAATGCTATAAAATCCAGTATTGAGCAACACAATTGTCAACTATGTCATCAACATATTCCTGCTGAGATAGAGAAAAAACTGGAAGAACTGATTGTAAAATATGATAAAAATGAATCTTTACAAAAACTGGCAGAAATAAAGTCGGATATTCGTAGAAGTCTTGATATAAGTCATTATAAACTAGACAAGAAAAGTCTCTTTGACGAAATCAATAATTTAGAAAGAAAGAAAAAACAACTTGAAGTCGATAATGATAAGCTATATCAAGTTATTAGAAATTTTAATGTGGAAGGTATTCAGAGTGCAATGGAACAAAAAAATGATCTTCTTCAACTGATGGAAGAGAATAGCAAGAAAATTGGCTCTGATTCTATGGCTTTACAAAATCTTGAAGTAGAAAAGAAAAAGAAAAAAGAAATTCTTGATAAAGCAATTTCTGACAACACTACACTTGAAAGTATCCGTAAAGAGAATACCTTTGCGGAAGATGCAGAAGAAATCATTTTTAAAATCCAAAAAGATATTGTAGATGATGTTAAAAATCAGATGCAGCTTATTACAATGGAAATTTTTGAACATTTGATTTGGAAGAAGAATACATATGATCATATAACTGTAGATGATAATTTTCAGGTTAAACTTTATGATAAAGAAGGAAGATCATGTCTAGATAGCTGTTCTGCATCTGAAAGAGAACTTTTAGCACTGGCTTTTACGATTGCCTTACATAAGGTATCTAGATATGATAATCTTCTATTTATAGATACACCTGTAGGAAGAGTATCTGACGAGAATCGATCGAATTTTGTTAAAGTGTTACTTGATTTAAGTAGGACCAAACAACTTATCTTAGCATTTACACCGGCTGAATATTCAAGTGATGTAGATAGTGTGTTCCGTAGAGATCTAATATCTAGTTATACAGTATTGACGACGACGGATGATGAGAGCCAAACAATAAAAGAGGGATAAAGATGGCAGACAGATTATGTGCTGATAAAAAATATACTAATTTAGCTAGAGGATTGTTTAAGCAATTAGATATTCTTAAGATTAATGAAGAACCATCTTCACAAACAAGCCTATATTTAATAGCAATGGCGCTTGGTATTCATGAGGGCCGGCGTACACCTTCTGAGTCAAAAGATGGATTAATTCTTGAATCAGCGTATAATAATTGTGATATGGCACAGGCATTTACTTATTCTGTAGCATTACAGGAACTTCGAAAAGATGGAAGAGAGAATGAGATAAAAGATAATGAGATTGTGTATCAGATAGCGGAGGAATATGCAAATACTGGGTTTGCTAAACTTGAAGAAATGATCTCTGATGTTAATAATTTTGATGAAGAAAATCTTGAATTACAATTAATAGACATAATGGATGATGTTTATGCTTCTATTCAAAATCAATCATAAGGATGATTTTGAAACTTTGAGTATTGGATTAATTGACCCTCTTAGCGTAAACCCAAAGGACTTATTCTAAAAAAGGAGAGCAGATCCTTTTATCTAAAATAATTAATTACAGCAATAATGTATCAAATTATTTCTCTTATATTTTGGATAAAATCTGTACTGAATTTTGGATATGTTATCAGTTATAATATAAGAAGATAAAAGGAAGGATTTTAGATATAATAGGAATACTTTTTGGCTGGGACTACTCGGATCTGGAGAGTATGGACAATCTTACATGCCGGGGGAATGGATATGGATAGCTCACTGCTTTTGGATTTGATTAAAAACTTTCGAAAAAACAATGAACTGACCTATGCAGCGTTTGATCAGGTCTTCGGAGCGCTTCTTTCACATAAGGAGCAGTATCTGGTGGCGGAAGAACTGGAAAAACTAGGTATCCATCTGGTAGATGAGCTATCAGAACAGCCGGAGGAGGCAATCCCCTGGGAGAAAGAGAAACCGGACCAGGTGGGACATATGGTATCCATGCCCCTAGTGGTCCATTCGCGTACCGAGCAAACGAATGCCACTCTGTGTCGTCTGATTCAACAGGGGGACCGGCAGGCTTGTCAGGATCTATGTACCAAGAATAAACCTCTGGTCTTAAAATTCGTTTACCAATATCAAAATATGGTTAAAAGTCTAGATGAGTACGATTTGGAACAGCTGGGGTATATGGGTCTTATCAAGGCGGCAGAACGGTTCGACCTTACTCGGGATAACGCTTTCAGTACCTATGCTGTTCCCTGGATCCAGCAATCTATCACCCGGGGTATTTCCGACCTGGATTTGCTTATCCGGTTGCCGGTGCATATGGTTGAACGAATTCGGAAAATCAATAAAATCGACAATCGACTGGCTAGAGACGGAATTGAAAAATTGGGAGACCGAATTCCTCTGATTGCTAGAAAATGTGAATTGACAGAGGATGAGGTGGAGCAGGCTCTGACCTGGAGAAACCGATTCACGTATACTACTTCTCTGGACCTTCCTATCGGGGAAGAACAAGACACTCCTCTGGGTGCATTGATTGAGGATACAGAAACTCCTTCACCGGAAGAGCTGGTCTGCAATAAGCTCATCCATGAGAAAATCGAAGAACTTCTACAGGAACTGGCACCCCGTGACTGTGAAATTTTGAAGCTGCGAACGGGTTGGGACGATGACCGGGAACGTACATTGGAGGAAGTCGGGAAGATGTACGGGCTGACCCGGGAACGGGTCCGGCAAATCCAGGAGCGGGCGAAAAGGAAACTGAGAGCGAAGAAAGTCTGGAAAGAACTGCAGGATATTCTGGAATCTTGAACGGAGGAAAATAGTGAACATAGATGATCGATTGAAACAGGAATTGCAGCAAGAAAATACCATCATCATCCTGGATGGTATTGACCCAGAAGCAGCTGGAGTACAGACAGAAATGGATGGAATCAACCCGGAGGCCTTGAACCAAAATCCCATGGAGTATTTCCTGACTGAGGTGGGGAACCGGAGGAGACGAGTGTTCTTTTATGAAGAATACCGTGTGCTTCAATCATTCCTAGAAACTCAGTTTGAACGGCTCGTGATTTTCCATAATAACCTGTATATGAACCTTCGTCCTATCTATTTTCCTCTGCAACCGGCTATGAAAAAAGCTCTACTAGCTCACTTTTCCTCAGAGGAAGGGTCTTGTGATGATGCGGTTCCGCTGGATTCTATCAGCAAACTGGTCACTGCCTACTCCGGTTTTATAGAAATTCTGGGACAGCCATGGGGGGTGTATTTCGAAGAACAGGGAGATTCCAGTAGGGTGTTTCACCAATACATCTATGATGAGGCATTGGTCGACAGCCATAAGAGTTTCCCATTCTTACAGGCGACGAATGTGAAACATATTCTGGAAGAACAGGATTATGTGGAGCTTTTGATGGGATATCAGCAGACTGGACAGCTGCCGGTACTGCGAATCGCTGATTATACTGGAGACAAGAACCGGCTGGAACTGCATCTTCACATCCTGGAACAAGCAACGGGTACAAAGCTTTATCTGTCTGCAGAAACAGCACAGGCTGTGGGCTTCCAGCACCGGGAGGCCTATACAGATATTTTGAAAAGGTATTGGAAGCATGATTCGTTCCGAGAATTTCCTGTTTATGATCTACAGGCATTGCAGGACCCAGAGAATCCACATAAAGCTGTGAAAATGGTATCCCAGGAGGCAGTTATTTCAAAATTGGTGGAACAAGTAGAGCATTGCGGCAAAGGGGAGCAGCCGCGGGACCTGTTTGTAACGGCCTCCACTGGAGCCGGTAAGTCCGTTATGTTCCAGGTGCCGGCTATCTATTTGGCGCAGGGCCAGGAGAAACTATTGACTTTGGTGATTTCTCCCCTGATTGGCCTCATGCGGGATCAGGTGGAAGGGCTGGAAAGGCGGGGCTACCATGGAGCTCGAACAATTAACTCAGACATTTCGCCAGTAATCAAGACAGAAATCATGGAAAAGGTGAAGGACGGGGAGTATGACATCCTATATATTTCTCCGGAGACCCTGCTGGCCCGGAGCGATGTGGAGCAACTGATTGGAGACCGAACCATTGGCATGATTATCATCGACGAAGCTCACATTGTGACCACTTGGGGTAAGCAGTTCCGTCCCGATTACTGGTACCTAGGGGACCATATCCGAAAAATCCGCAAGCAGCAGCTTCAGAAGAAGGACAGGGATTTGGTCATTGCCACGTTTACGGCCACGGCTATTTATCATGGCAGAGAGGATATGTATGGGGAGACCATCGACAGTCTGCATATGATCGACCCCATTACATATCTGGGATATGTACGGCGGAAGGATATCACAATAGAGGTGAACCGGAAACCGGTCCGTACTGGACGCCACGAATATGAACTGGATAAATTCGACCAGTTGATCAACGTCATGACAAAGGCGCTATTATTCCAGCAAAAGACACTGGCCTATTTTCCAACGGTTTCCCTGATTACCCGGTTCGAGGAATACCTACACAGCGGGAACAGTCACAAGCGGCTGGCAGAGGCTACTACTACCTATCATGGGCAGTTGGAAAAAATAGAAAAAGAGGAGCATTACCGGCAGTACCTTTCTGGGGAACGGAACATCATGCTGGCTACCAAGGCATTTGGCATGGGCATTGATATCGATGATATTGTGAACGTGGTACATTTTGCTCCCACAGGGAACGTATGTGACTACGTGCAGGAAATCGGACGTGCGGCAAGAAAACCTGGCTTGCAAGGAAAGGCCATCTACGAATACGACCGTGGAGATTTTAAATTCATCAACAGACTGCATGGGCTTTCTACCATCCGATTGGACCAGCTGGCGGGCATCATCATTAAAATACTGAAACTGTACAATGCCCAGGTGCGGGCGAATCAGACAGTTCGGACTAGGAAACGCAACGCTATGCTGCTGGATGCGGAGAATTTTGCCTATCTGTTTGACAATCCTATGAATGATGACAGTGATAATATCAATAAAGTCAAGACGGCTCTCCTGATGATTCAGAAAGACTTTGAACGGAGACGGGGCGTTTCGCCAATCACGGTGCGTCCGGTTCCCATGTTCGCAATGGGGTATTTCCAGGTGCAGCCTATGGCCCAGAAACGGCTGCGAATGAAGTCCCACCAGGTCTTGGAGGAAATGGATTCAGACCAGCATATCTGCCGGGTGAATCTGGAAAAAATCTGGTACGAGGAAGAAAATCGACGGATGTCCTTTCCCAAATTCAAATACATGCTGTATTCAGGGGATCCGGCGCTGGATTTCAACCAGCAATTCACCCTGCAACCGGCCTGTCATGTTAAGCTCCAGCTGAAAAAAGACGGGGGAGCTGTTTTTCAGACAGGCTGGAAGGCAGTGAGGGATTTTGCCTATACCCACAGCACGAAAGACGACTTTGTGACTCTGGAACAGCTGGCGGATTCCCTTGGAAAGAGTGGCGTGATGCAGGACCATCGGTATCAGCTTCTGAATTTCTGTGAAGTGCTGCTAGCTTCCATAAACACATACCGGCGGGAATTCACGAAAACCCTGCAGCCTATATTGGCTACTCGGGTGACGCGCAGCGGTCGGGAAACCTTCCAGTTCAGAACTGCCATCCGCCATTATTTTCAGTGGGTAGAAAAATGGAAAAATCAGATTTTTCTACAGAAAAACGGAAACATGTATCTGGTAAATCGGAAGGGTGGAAAGAACTTGAAGGAACTCAGTACGGTGTTGGGTCTCCTGGAATCCATGGGTGTCTTGGATTTTGAAATCCTGGGTGGTGACAGCGACCAGATTTACATCTACGTGAACCAGGAACAAGCCCTGCGGAATATCGCCAATAAACCGGAGAGCTATCGAAACGGCTTACTGGAAGAAGTGCAACAGCGGCATAGGCTTTCGGTGCAACTCATGACGTATATGTTTGAAAACCAGTTCACTAGCGATCAGCTGTGGGATATCATCGAGGATTACTTCTTGGGTAAGCTGCCGGATGGGCTTGTAAAAAAAGACCTAGTAAATTAATATTTGGATTTTAGAAAGTCTATTCATATAATCCTGGGCGGGCGCAGCGTTGCGGCGCCCCTACATTGTTCGACAGATGAATATACCGGCGTTTGAGAGCCACCCAGTCTCCTCTTGAGAGCCACTTGAAAGATTCAGGATAAATCTTCAATCCGCTCGTGAGAGCCATCCTCTGTGAATGGACACAGCAGATGACTCTGACTA
>Ga0256406_1006427_pt1 | contig 11809 bp, 6 predicted proteins | sample RumenRJG_03DNA_FD_185986 | JGI IMG/M metagenome (GOLD analysis project Ga0256406, IMG submission 185986) | Bovine rumen microbial communities from Lethbridge, Alberta, Canada - RJG_03 | ecosystem: Host-associated > Mammals > Digestive system > Stomach > Rumen | place: Canada: Alberta | collected...
CTTCCCCTTCTCTGGATGGGTACTTTTACCTGGGCTTACGGTTTTGCGTCCCTTCCTGAGAAAAAGCATCTGGGCGATTACTATGTGCTGGGGGGCCTCCTTTTTGCGCTGCCCTATGTGTATACCGCCATTACGGGACGGATTCGAAAGCTGAAGGGGCTCTGGACTTTTATAGCGGGGCTTTTTGCCTTTTTCATGCTCCTTCTGCCTTTCATTTATATCGGTTACTACATTCTTTTTGGCGGGGAAATGGATATGTTTGCCATGCTGGCCGTCCGTTCCACCCACCTGAAGGAAATCAAGGACTTCCTCCGCACTATGGGATCTCCTTCCCATATCATTATGGCGGTGGTGGCATTCCTCTTTGTCGTTTCCCTGGCTGCAGCTTTTGCAAAGAACCTCATGAAGAAAGCAAGAAATTTCGAGGGCTCTTATCTCCGCGGAAAGGGGAAGGGATTTACCGCAGGGCTCATTATTATTTCCATCCTTTTTGCAGGCGGATTCTATCGCCAGATCACCCACGTCTTCCCGGTATCCATGATCCGTGCATTAAATTCCAAAGGCAGTGAATTCTCTCTCCTCCAGAAACTTTCCGGCAATCTGGACAAAAACGTAAAGACCATGAATTTCGTACCACCCGATCCGGCAAGCGGCATCGAGGAGGGTACCCACATCGTCATTATCGGCGAAAGCGCAAACCGGGACCATATGAAGGTATTTACGCCGGATTATCCGGAAGAGACCACCCCCTGGCTTTCGGAAATGGCAAAGACAAACGATTTCGCCCTGGGCTACAAGGCGTACTCCAATTTCCCGAATACCCTTTTCTCCCTGTCCTATGCCATGACCAGCGCCAGCCAGTATGGAGACAGTTCCTTTGAAGATGTCATTTCCATGGTGGATGTGGCCAAAGCAGCCGGTTACCATACCACCTGGATTTCTTTCCATAACCGGAGTTCCATGTCTTCTGCCGGAGTCACCATGATTGCGGAGCGCTGCGATGATTCTTACTGGGAAAAGAATTACGACGGTTTCACCCTGGATATCCTGAAACGGATGCCTCAGCATAAGAAACAGGTCATTTTCATCAATATTGACGGCAGCCATTATACCTACATCGCCCGGGTTCCGGTGAACCTTCGGGACAAACTGGGCGTATCTTCTTCCGACAAATACCACGATTATGACCTCACCATCGCCTATGATGATCTGGTGATGAAGGAAATCTTCGAATACGCCAAAGCCAATCTCAATATGAAGTCCATGATTTACTTCTCCGATCATGGGGAAAATATGGAACACTACCATACCACTTCGCCTTTCTTCTATGATATGGTCCATATTCCTTTCTTTGTTTATCTTTCTCCTGATTACCAGGCTGCTCATCCGGAACTCATGCCGGTCCTCAAGGCTCATGAAAATCAGGTCTTCACCAATGACCTGGCTTTCGATACGGTCACCGGAATCTGGCGGGCAAGGACCAATTTCTACCATTCGAAATTCGACTGGTCCTCGAAGGATTATTTCCTCACCATGGATAATGCCACCACTTTTGAAGGGAAGAAAAAGATTGCCGACGATCCGGTGTGGAAGAAATAAGGATAAATGATAAGTGTTGGTGGGTGCGCTTCAGAAATGGGGCGCGCCTCTTTTATATGGAAATGATAATAAAAAAACTGTGTAACGGACTTGCCATTACACAGCTTTTTTACATACACTCAGGCTCCCAGGTCTTTCAGGAGATCGTTCACATGGGAAGCGGCTTTGACTTTGCGGTATTCTTTCACCAGATTGCCTTTTTCATTGATGATGAAGGTGGACCGTTCGATACCGATGGATTTCTTGCCGTACATCATCTTTTCCTTCAGCACGCCGTAGAGGTTCACCACCACTTCTTCCGCATCGGAGAGGAGGGAGAAGGTGAGCTCGTATTTATCCCGGAAATTGCAGTGCTTCTTCACGGAATCCCTGGACACGCCCAGGACCACATAGCCCAGCTTTTTGAAATCTTCCAGATGATCCCGGAACGCTTTCGCCTCCAGGGTGCAGCCGGAAGTATTGTCCTTCGGGTAGAAATAAAGGATCACTTTCTGCCCTTCGTAGTCATGAAGGGAAATATCTTTACCGGAATCGGAAGGAAGAGTGAAATCCGGTGCTTTTTCGCCAATTACAAGTGCCATAATAAGCCTCCTTATAAAATTTATTTCGATTTCTATCGATATAATATCATATGGATGATTTTCAGTAAAGGAAAATATGAAATGATCTGACAGGGAATGGGCCAATAGTTAATGGTTAATGGCTGATATCTAACGGTTAACGACTAAATCGCCATCACCGCTTCCATCCCCAGAATCAATGCAGCATTTCTGCTCTCGGCGCCCCAGTTTCGCTGATCGTGGGCCATTTTCGCCAGGGTATCGGCGGTGAACATGATCTGGGCGAAATCTTTTTGACGGAAAATGGCGCAGGCGGCCAGGGCGCTGCATTCCATATCCACGAGGGTGCAGCCTTCTTTTTTCCGCATTTCTATTTTTTCCCTCGTTTCCCGGAAAAAGCCGTCACTGGTCCAGGTGGTGGCGGGATGGAAGGGGTATCCTTTTTCCTCGTAAAATGCTTTCAGCTTTTCCAGCGGCCCCTTCGGAAGATCCACAAATCTTGATGGCGGCAGGTAATGAAAAGAAGTCCCTTCGTCCCGGAGGGCTTTTTCGATGGGGAAGAAACAATTCTCCGGAATGTCCGAGAGAGCTCCGCAGCAGCCGATGGCCAGGATTTTTCCCACCCCATAGGCAAAAAGCCGGTCCTCAATCAAAACGGCAGAAGGCGCTCCGGCCGGGGCCTGAACGAGAAGGATATCCTCTTTTTCTCCCGGAATCCGATACAGGGGAAAAGGCTTCGTGAGGGAGAGGAATTTCCCAATCACTTCACCGCCCTTCGATTTCGCGAAGGCTTCAATCCGCTTTTCGCCAAGGAAAGCGAGAAGACAGCGCTTCGGGAGGTGAAGGTCAAGCTTTTCGAATCTTGGGGAAATCAGGCCCGGGGTGGGGGTGAATTCGGAGAGGGGGATGGGGGATAAAGAACTGTCATTCATGAGGAAACTCCATTTCTTTAAACTTTTGAATCGGGGATGTCGGGAATCTAGGGAATCTCGGGGTTCGTTTCGGGGGTGTCGGGAAGGTGGCGCCCTGCGGGCGCAGATTTTTATATGCGGAAATAGAATGAGCTATGGAATAAAGCTTTAAGGTGAAAAGACTTTTGAATCGGGGATGATCGGGAATAATTTCGGGGATGTCGGGGCTATCGGGAATGTGGCGCCCTTTGGGCGCAAGTATATGAGGCCTTCGGCGTGCGATTGGCGGGATTTGGGTTGTGCGGGCTGAGATTGGTGTCACTCTATTACCCATTAACCCCAATGTACAGTTTCAAGGACGAAATGGAAAAACAGCTGCCAGGTCCATTACCCATTCCCCTATGTACAGCTTCCGGACTTAAATGGCAAAAGAACTATTAGCCATTACCTATTATCCCAATGCCCGGTTTCTGAAAATCCAAAGTCCGCCTTTCCACAAAATTCTGATCACTGCGAACTGATAACTGATAACAGTTTCAAGGACTGCATGGACATCAAAGTTTATCGTTTTTCATAGTAGAACTCCGAATCCGGACCGATTTCGTTTTCTCCATACCCGTATTCTTCCGCGATGCTGTCCAGAAGGATGGTCACATTATCCGTGTCGTATTCAATCTGTTCGGACCAGCGGGCCGGGGAGCGGAGGGGATCGCCGGTCCTGGCCGTTTCAAGGAGGGTGAAAAACAGACTTTCATCCACATAACGGATGAGGATGGAAAGGTCGTAAGATTCCAGCCTGTCCAGCTGCCGGAAGAGAATGTACTGATAGAGATTATCGAAATAGAAAGGATATTTTTCTGCCAGTTTTTTTACTTTGGGGAGAAGGACGGGGAGATGATTTTTGAGGAAAATCAGGTTTTCCGTCCATTCTTCATCGATGGGCTCCGTTTCGGAGAGTCTTTTGAGGAGGAGCCGGGCGTCCACTTCTTCGAATTCCGGAATGAAATGGTTATATCCCGGTTCCGAATCGGACCCCAGGATGTGAAGGATTTCCTCCATGGAAAGCCGCTTTCCTTCCGGTGTGGAAAAAGTGATGGGCCCTTTGAGGTCAAAAATCTGCTCCACCGTCCTTTCGCAGCAGAGACCGGTGCCCGAAAGCTCCACTTCTTCATCGGTCATGGGATTGAAAGTGTACTTGTAAAACCTCGGATGGGCGGTGCAGATATCGCACATATAGGAAGGCCCTTTTTCCAGATACAGCCGGCAGAGTCCCTTTTCCGTGAGGAAATGGCAGAATCCCTTCTCATTCAGCCTGAAACAGGTGGACCCGTCCTCAGAAGTCTTCATCCATTCCGAGAGCTCCTTCCCCAGGGGACCGGCCGTTTCGCGGTACCGCTTCTCCGTTTCGGGATCGATATCGATCTCCCAGGTCTGGCAGCAGGTATGAAGACAATGGTCTGCCTTGCAGGCGAAATGGGGAAAGAAAGATGGAAATATATGAATCATGGCGGATGCCCCCTCGGATGAAAATGACTGGTTTCCTTTATTATAGCAAGTTGGAAGATAATGGTTAATGGCTGATGGGTAATAGGTAATGGCTTTGCAATATATTCATCTCGAAATAGAAATAAACCATTCTCGCCCCGGTTGAGAGCCGAAGGCCCTATATGTAAATTTGTGCCCGAAGGGCGCCACCTTCACGAATCACGGACCACGGACCACGAATCACGATATCGAATTCCGTCGCAAAGCCAATTATTTCTACATGCCCTTCCTTCATGTGATATAATAACAAGAGCGACTATGGAACGGCTTTTCATATTTCATATATAGTTATATAAATAGGAAGACTCGGAAAATTACAACTGAATAAAGGAGGTTAATCTTGGCAAAAGCTAGATTACAGATTATTCCCCTGGGAGGACTGGGGGAAATCGGGAAAAACATGACTGTTTTCCGTTACGGCGACGAAATTATCGTAATTGATGCAGGCATGGCTTTCCCCGAAGAAGATATGCTGGGGATCGATATCGTCATCCCCGATTTTAGTTATTTAATTGAAAATAAGGATAAGATCAAAGCCATCCTGATCACCCATGGTCACGAAGATCACATCGGCTCTCTTTCTTATCTGCTGCGTGATATTTCCGCCCCTGTCTATGCGACCCGCCTTACCTGCGGCCTCATCGAGGGCAAACTGAAAGAAGCTCATATTTCCAATTATGACCTGCATGTGGTGAAATCAGGGGATGAATTCAAAGCCGGTTCATTCAAGTTCGGTTTCTTCCATGTATGTCATTCCATTCCCGATTCCTGCGGCATTTATCTGCGCACGCCCATCGGCACCATCGTCCATTCCGGCGATTTCAAATTCGATCATTCTCCGGTGGATGGGGAACTGACGGATCTGTACAAGCTGGCCGAACTGGGCCATCGGGGGGTCCTGGTACTCTGCGCCGATTCCACGAATGCCCAGGTCCCGGGCTATACCCAGTCTGAAGCAGTGGTCGCAAAATCCCTGATGGAAGCCTACAGCGATGCCAAAGGCCGCATCATTCTCGCTACCTTTGCATCCAATGTATCCCGCATCCAGATGGCCGTAGACGCTGCTGTCGCTTACAAGAGAAAAGTCTGCGTATTCGGCCGTTCCATGGTGAATGTAGTGAATATTGCCCTGGAAATGGGCTATCTCACCGCTCCGGAAGGCACTTTCATCGAACCGGAAGAAATGAACCGTTATCGGGATGACCGTCTCTGCATCCTGACTACAGGAAGCCAGGGCGAACCGATGGCAGGCCTTTCCCGCATGGCAGACGGAAGTCATCGCCAGGTCCAGATTCATGCAGGGGACACGGTCATTATTTCCGCTTCTCCTATTCCGGGCAATGAAACGAGCGTCGGCCGTACCATCGATAATCTCATGCGCCTGGGGGCTCATCTCGTCACCAGTTCTACCACAAAAGTCCACGTATCGGGCCACGGTTCCCAGGAAGACCTGAAGACCATGCTCTCTCTGGTCCGCCCGAAATTCTTCATTCCTGTCCATGGCGAATACCGTATGCTCTGCCAGCATGCAGGACTGGCGGAAAGCCTGGGCGTGAACAAGCAGAATATTCTCATCGGTGAAAACGGAGATATCTTCGAATTCACCAACAAGAGCGCCAAAATCAATGGCAAAGTCCAGGCAGGACCGGTCTTCGTTGACGGTTTGGGCGTAGGAGACGTAGGAAATATCGTCATCCGGGATCGTCAGCAATTGGCCCAGGACGGGGTAGTCATCGTAGTCATTGCTTTGGAAAAAGGAAGCAACCAGGTCCTGGCAGGTCCGGATATCGTATCCCGCGGTTTCGTATACGTCAGAGACTCCGAAGCCCTCCTCACGGAAGCCAGAGAACGCATCGAATCGGTCCTCGACCGCTGCGAAGCAGGAAACGTCACCGAATGGAACGCCATCAAGACACAGATCCGCGATACCCTGGGCAAATATTTCTACGATAAGACAAAGAGAAGACCCATGATCCTTCCGATTATTCAGGAAGTGAAATAAGGATTTCATTCTTATAGAAATAAAACCGTATTCTCATGTTTGAGAGAATACGGTTTTTATTTTGTGCTTCATTGGGAGGAGTGGCTTTTGAATCGGGGATGATCGGGAATGGTTTCGGGGATCTCGGGGCTATCGGGAAGGTGGTGCCCTGCGGGCGCAAATTTTATATGTCGGCCTTCGGTGCTCAGCTGGTATGAGTTTTTAATGCGAAAGTGAAAGGAAACTGAAGGATGAGATGACTTTTGTGTCGGGAATCGTCGAGGTTAATTTCGGGGATGATTCGGGGTTGTCGGGAAGGTGGCGCCCTTACGGGCGCGAGTTTGTAGATTGCCTTCGGCGCTCAGATGGCATGAGTTTTTAATGCGAAAGTGAAAGGAAACTGAAGGATGAAAAGTCTTTTGTGTCGGGAATTGTCGGGGTTAATTTCGGGGATGTCGGGACTGTCGGGAAGGTGGCGCCCTTACGGGCGCAGATTTTTGATTTTGTCTTCGGCCCTCAATTGCCATGATATACTTTATTTTCCATTTCAAGTCATTATCCAACATATTGCCGGGTGCCGTTAGTACATCCGCAACACCTGCTCGCGGGAGTTCCCTCCGGGGTACGCCTGGGGATAGTGACACTGATGATTAACCACATTAACCATTAACCCTTATGTACAACTTTTTCACCTGAATGACTCCCTGGCATTCCATCCTGTAACCCATTAACCCTGATGTACAGCTTTTTCCCCTGAATGGATTCCCGGCCATCCATTCTGTAATCCATTAACCCCAAAGTACAGCTTTTTACCTGAATGGCTCCCAGGCCATCCATCCTGCAACCCATTAACCCCAATGTACAGCCTCTTCACCCGAATGGGTTCCCGGCCATCCATCCTGCAACCCATTAACCCCAATGTACAGTTTCCCCAATTCACAGTTTCCTTTTCATCCTGCAGCCATTCTGAGAACTGCTAACTGATAACTGTTATCTCCCCCATATATATGTTAAAATAAATTATCCATTAAAAATAATTTTCCAAGGAGCTTTCCATGAACAATACGATTTCCGGAAATAATCATGCCGTGGTTTTGGCCGGCATGTGTACGGCCCTGGCAGTGGTGCTGTCTCTCATCGGTTTATATATGCCTCTGCTTTCTACAGTGGTATTTCTTCTGATTCCTCTTCCCATTGCCTATCTCGGGATGAAGGAAGGGGTCAAGTGGTCAGTGGTCGTGACGATTGGGATCCTGATTCTCGATTCTTCCTTTTTCGGCATCGTGTCGGCGGCTTTTCTCTGCGCTATTTTCGGCGTGCTGGGGGTTGTCATGGGGGTGTGTTACCGTCTGAAGGTCTCTGCCACGAAAACCCTGATTGCCGCATCGATTGTAGTTTTGTGGGCACTTTTAGCCGAAGCAGCGGCGACTTTATATCTTCTGGGACTTCCGACCCTCCTTTTTGGCGGGGAGGGGATGTCTGAGCTGAAAGAGGCCATGATGTCCACGCTGCCTTCTTTTTATTCCGGCGAAGCCCTTTCCCAGGCGCAGGAAAAGGTGGAAATGCTGATTACAGCCATGGAAAAGTCCGTGCCTTTTACGATTATCGCCGTAGCGGTCTTCTATTCCTGGGCTTCCATGACTCTGGGGTCTTTCGTGTTCAGGAAAATGGGAATCACCGACATTCCTCATCTGCCGCCTTTTGAGAAATGGTATTTCCCCAAGCCTGTGGTTTATGTGTATATCGCGGTGCTGGCATCAGAGTTTTTCCTCAAAGACAACGGGACGATTTCCTATATCATCTATAACTTTGGCGTGGCCTGCACCTTCATTTTCTGGCTGCAGGGCATCTCCACCGTCTGGTGGCTGCCCCATAAATATCCTTTCATCCGGCCTCTCCGTGTCATTATCATCTTTCTTTCTGTTTTTGTCGCTATCATCCAGATGGTGGTCGTATTCCTGGGTCTCGCCGATATGGCGACAGAATATAGGAAACGGTGGGCGGGGAAATAGTCGTCAGCAGTCAGCCGTTAGCTGTTAGCAGATTGTGGGCGGGAAAATTTCATGTCATTTCGTCCTTGAAACTGTGCACTGGGGTTAACAGGTAATGACTCAAACCCCGTCTCACACAATTTCACAGGCGTCCCCTTGAGGGGGCATATGTTTTCCTTTCAGCTCACTTTCGATGCTTACCAGAGTACGACCCCTTCCCCTCCGCTTCGCTCCGAGGGTACAAAAATAAAAATCATTATTTAAAAACTTTAGGGGAAATAGTTATCAGTTCGCAGTTGTGGTGGCCGCCTTTTTATAGGGGAGACGGCCCTTTTATATAAGGATTTAAACATTCTCCAGGAGCATTGTGTATAAAAATGGCCCGCCATCCAGTTTGATGCGGGCCTCCTGCACTGATTACTATGAACTGATAACTGATAACTTTATCACTTCCGGTATTTCCACATATTGTGTAATTATTGTACAGCCCCTTGGTGCGCCGAAGGCCGGTGTTGCGGGTGTACTACAGGGCCCAGGCAATATGTTGGACAATCACTCGAAGTGGAAGATAAAGTAAGTCATTCCCGTTGAGGGCCAAAGGCCAAATCAAAAATTGCGCCCGGAGGGCGCCACCGCCCCTGATCCCGGATTCCCAATCCACAATTCCTTCTGCACTATCGGAATCATGCCAAGTGCACGGAAGGCCATATATACTGCGGCCAAAGGCCGCCACCTTCACGAAGAACGAACAACGAAGAACGATTCATCACAAGTGGGGAAATGGCCAGTCCAGGTCCCATGAGACCAATAAACTTGCATTCCCCTCTCATTTCGAGTACGATAAGGTAGTACCGGTGTTTATTTCCGGTTTGTAAGGACTCTGTCCTTGAAAGACGAGGTATTATGCTCAGTGATATTTGGGTTTACAAGAAAACAGCCCGCATACTGATTGCCATCCTCCTGGTGGCGGTGGTATTGCTGGCTACCCAGAACTGGATGCTTGGCCTCCTGATTTTCATCGTGGCTGCCGGCTGCATTTTATATGTGAAGCGGTCTGATTATTATCAGGAAAAGAAACTGATCAGCTACCTGGACGACCTGTCTGCCGGTGTTTCCGCAGGCACGGTCTATGCGGTGAAGAATCTCCCCATCGGCATTGCCATGATGGATGAGAAAAAAGAGCTGGTCTGGGCGAACAATGTATTTCGTAACTGGGTGGGCGAGGAAGCCCAGGATGGCGTCCGTTTCCAGAATCTGGTGACAGGGCAGAAAATCAATAAGATATGGGGCAAGACGGGCTGGTTTGACTGTCATGCCGGGGGCACTTTCTTCCGGGTGTTCCATAAATTCATTGATGTGGATATTGGCGGCGGCACCCAGTCTCCGTTCATGGTTTTCTACTTCATGGACCGAACCGACGTGGAAGTGGCGGTGAAGGAATGCACTGAAGCAAGGCCGGTTTTCTGCCTCATCCGTATCGATAACGTTTCCGAAGTGACGGCTGATATGACGGATATGGAAAAATCCGCCCTCCTTTCAGACGTGACAGAAAAAGTATTGTCCTATTTCACGGAAAAGGACAGCTTCATCAAGCAGTATTCCAATACGGACTTCGTATCCTGTATTTCCCAGAAATCCCTGACGGAAATCATGGATGCCAATTTCGACATCCTTGACCAGGTACGGGACATCCATACGGTTAACCGCATTCCTGTCACTCTCTCCATCGGCGTGGTGCAGAGCAGCGATACCTTTGCGAAACAGTTTGAAGAAGCCCAGGTTTCCCTGGACCTGGCCCTTGGACGGGGCGGCGATCAGGCCATCGTGCGGATTGGGAAAGACGTGAAAGCCTTTGGCGGCAAGTCACCTACTGCCGTCAGCTCGACCCGTGTCCGCGTACGGGTAGTAGCCCAGGCTCTCCGGGAAATTATCGATGATTGCGATATGGTCCTTGTCATGGGTCATAATCATGAAGATTTCGACTGCCTTGGCGCCGCAGTGGGTGTCACTCATCTGGCCAGGGCATCTCATAAAGAGACGCACATCATTATTTCCAAAGAACGGGACACCTGCAAGAAAATGGTGGAAGCCATCGAAGAAAGCGGGGTCGCTGAAGGTCTCCTGATCGATGAAAATCAGGCAAAGAACATCATTACCGATAAAACAGTAGTCATCATCGCAGATACTCATATTCCTGAATTGGTAGCAGCGCCGGAAATCCTTAAAAAAGCCAAGAAGAGAGTGGTCATCGACCATCATCGCCGGGCAAGCTCCATTGTGCAGCAGACCCTTCTCACCTATATGGAACCTTCTGCATCGTCTGCGTCTGAACTGGTGGCCGAGCTCATCCAGTATTATGGCGGCGATGAAGAAATGAATACACTTGAAGCTTCCTGCCTCTATGCAGGCATTGTAGTAGATACGAAAAATTTCGCCGTCCAGACTTCTGTCCGTACTTTCGATGCGGCCAGCTTCCTGCGCCGCTGCGGGGCAGATACGAAACTGGTTCACCGCCTCTTTGCAGAGGATATCGGAAGCATTCAGGCCAAGGCGGAAATCCTGGCTTCCATGAAATTGGTAGACGGGGTCATCGCCATTGCCGAATGTCCCGAGAATACGGCAGATTCCCAGATCCTGGCCGGTCAGGTGGCTGATTTCCTTGTGACTACCAAGGAAATACGGACGAGCTATCTTTTCTACTACACCGACAAGGGACTCTGCATCTCTGCCCGCTCTGACGGCTCCATCAATGTACAGATCGTCATGGAAGCTTTGGGCGGGGGAGGCCATTTGACCGTGGCCGGTGCCCAGCTGGGGAAGGAAGGAAATAAAGAAACGGCGGAAAAGACCATCATCGATCTGGTCCGCAAACAGATAAAGGAGGAAAAAGAATGAAAGTAGTACTTTTACAGGATGTCAAGAAAATGGGTAAAAAAGGAGACGTTGTAGAAGTCTCCGATGGTTATGGCCGCAATGTACTGATCCGCAAAGGTCTCGGCGTGGAAGGAACCAGGGCAAACCTCAATACCGCAGCCCAGCGCCAGGAATCCAAAGTCTTCAAGGATAAAGTAGCTGCCGATGAAGCCATCATCATGGCAGCCCAGTTGAAAAAAGTCAAAGTGGTTATCAAAGTGAAATCCGGCGAAGACGGCAGAGTCTTCGGTTCCGTCACCGGCAAAGATATCAGCGATGCCCTGAAAGCACAGTACAAATTCGATCTGG
>Ga0256406_1006428_pt1 | contig 11808 bp, 10 predicted proteins | sample RumenRJG_03DNA_FD_185986 | JGI IMG/M metagenome (GOLD analysis project Ga0256406, IMG submission 185986) | Bovine rumen microbial communities from Lethbridge, Alberta, Canada - RJG_03 | ecosystem: Host-associated > Mammals > Digestive system > Stomach > Rumen | place: Canada: Alberta | collected...
ATATGCAGGAAAGATGCATGCTTTGACTTTCAGAACATGGAAAAATAGGGTAAAGGGAAGAGATTGGTATGATTTTGAATGGTATGTACGCAATGGAGTAAAACTGAACTTTGAACACTTGCGGGAGAGAATAAAAGAGTTCAACTCCTTAAATATGACAAAACAGGAATTTATGGAATGCCTAAAAGAAAGGCTTGCAACTACAGATATAAACAAAGTCAAACAAGATGTAAAACCATACATCAAAGACCTTCATCCCTTAGATATATGGTCTAATGATTATTTCCTACAATTAGCGGATATGATAGAGTTCTGTTAGGGGGCTATTCTTTATATATAAAATAAGCATCGTTTAATATGTCCTGTATATCTTTTATCAGCATGGATGTAGAATTTCTAAGGTAGGATTGCTGAGAAGAATTGTACTTACTGTTGCTTATTATCTTCTCTCTTTCAACAGCCCAATCCTTAAGAGTTTTTAATACCTCTCTTTTTGTCTCCTTGTTTAAGGACGATAGCATTTCTTTTGCAATATCCTTGTTCATAGCAGATTTAGAATATCCTTTCTTATTTACACGTTGGATAAGATTGTTTATAGTGTTGGTTAAACTCGTTTTATTACTATTTGTATTGCTTAGTTTGTTAAGTGTCTTTTGATTTTCAAGATAACTTATTCTTTGTATATCCTTTATCCTTGCTCTTGTAAGATAATAATCAGTCTCAAGTATTCCGATAGATATTCCTGTACCTCCTTGCCATGCAAAAGTAATAACAATATCACAATATTTATCCAATGCCTCTTTGAACTTGGAATAAGCTTCTATTTCCTTAGCAAAAGATTGCTCCTTCTGCAAAAGAGCAAGTTTGTTTTTTATGTTTTTACCTTGTTCTTGTAAAAAGACAGATTCTCCTGCCGTCCCTCCATCTTCTCTGTATAAGTCTAAGGGATGGTATCTATCCAATTTGTATAACTTGTATTCAAAACCCTCATAAAATTCCGTAGAATCTTTATGTTTATAGGCCTCATCCTTATATTTACAATCTTCGTCTTTATAGTTGTGGTCATAACTATATTTTCTTTTCTCTGTCTTCTCCACATCACTGATAGTAGAGCCTCTATCTACACCAAACTTTACTATCACTGCAGCAAGAATACACAACCCTATTATTGCAATCGCTATTTTCTTCTCTTTAATAGATATAATTCAAAATTTTATTTAATTATACAATTCATAAATTTAACATGAAATAGAAAGACTTTTGTTTAAAAAGGAGATTCTAAATCTTCATCGTAATATATGTTTAAATATTTATCAAGATCATTTTTTTGATAATCGAAAACTTGGTTTTCGCAAAAAAAAAGTTTTAATTTTTTTTCTTAAACCTTGATGAATGTAGATATTTAGTTAATCTCTTGAATTACTCAGGGATTACTCTATGAGCCGTAATAGTTATTCCATCAGTAGTCATGATTAGTTCTGTTTGAGTAAGTTTCTTAATAGTTGAGATTGATTCTTGACCATCTATTTTTACATGAAGTTTGTTGTCACTAAGATGCCACGTAAATTCACTCTCTTCTACTTCATCATATACATAGTCATAGTTATAACTTGTTCCAGTCTCGTCTGTGTAGAATGTTACAACGCTGTAACCATCTTCATAATCTACTTTCCAAGAGCCGATAAGAAGAGATTTGTATTGAGAATAATCGGCATCATCATCTTCGCAAGCAGAAAAAGAAGCAATAGTTACTAAACCTATGCCAATAAGTAATAATTTTTTAAGCCACTTTTTCATAATGTAAATTTCTTCCTTTGTGATTTCTGAAAAGGAAAGGATATTCCTTAATATCCGTTTATAAATTATTAAAAGAAAGTGTGAAATCACATACACAAACGTGCAACACTCTTTAAACATTGTGTGCAAAGATATATAATTTCTTTGATAAGATAAGTATAAAAACAAGAATATTTTACTTTAAAAGTTTAAGGATTTCTTCTTGTGAGGAGATTTTGTAGCCTTGTGAGAAGTAGATGATATCTTCTTTTTCTATTAGGGTGAGAATGGGATAGTTGTTCAAGAATTCAATATTTGTTGTTTGCAGCAAAAGTTTTTCTATTTCTTTATTCTCATCCCAAAGTATTACAGTGTTATTAGGTAAGGCAGGGAAAATGTCGGTAGAGAAGTCGTTGTTTAGCAGGCTTTTATCTAAGACTAAAACTAAAATAACATCTTTTTTGTTGAACTCTTCTCTTGATTTGGAAATATCCACCAAAAGATGTCTTGAAGGCTCTTTATATGGGTCAATAACAGCAAGAACAAGAGAAGGTACTTCGTTTTGTAATTCTTGTAAAGGACAGTCCTCAGCATTGTTAAGGTATAGCATATTTATGTCTGCTTTAGTTTTTAACTCAGAAAAAGGTAATAGGTCATTTTTATTGTCAGAACCCGAGCTGATAATCTTTTTCTTTTCAGGTAAAAGTATTTTTCCATAACTTGTTACATCTTCTTTTGCTTCAGGGATAGTAACAGTTATATTTGTTTTTTTATCTTTTTTTAGAGTAAAGTAAGTCTCTTTAACAGTTACTTTTCCTTGTGAGTTTCGGTTTCCTACTATCATACGATATTGTCCTTCAGGCAGGGAAAGTGTTTCAGGAAACTTGTCAAACTTAGGGTCATATTCATAATCCAAAGTGATGAACTCATTGTTTATAAGTCTCTGGATGGTGAATTGAGAATAGTATTCAGGTTTTATTTTGTTGTTTATGTCATTTTCAATTACTAAGATAGAGTTGTTTTCTTCTTTTGATTTCTTCTCTTGAAAAGCATAGTGCCAAGAGTCTTTGTCATCCTTTCTCCATTGGCTTCTGCCTGTAGCCCATTCATAGCGAGATTGGATGTTGAATGTTCTACATATAGCAACAAACAGAATCTCTTTTGATTTAGGGTCTGACTCTTTGGCAGTAAGAACACCTTTTGGAGAGATAGGAACATTATAGTAGTTGTCTGTGGTGTTGATTTTTATATTCTTGTCTATCCAAGCGGCAACCTCATTTCCGTCTTTGAAAGGCTTACTAAAGTATTTAGATATAAAACTTCTCCATTTTGTAAGTTTCTCTAAAGCAATGCGAGGATTGATGATATATTCTGATTGTTCATCTGCAGGGATATAGTTTATATGGTCAATGATTACCTCTGCTTCAAGGTCTCTAAGGTCTTTTTCATACACAAGTTCAAGTATCTTTCTGCTTAAAGGATTTTTGTAATCCAAGACCTTTTGAACTTCCTTGTAGTTGCCCCACGAGTTTTTTATAAGTTCCTTATCTGTCTTAGGGAAGGTGGAGATATAAGCATTTCTTATAGAGTCTTCTTTTAATAAACGTTTATTGTTCTCTTTTACTAAATCCGCAGGCAGAGTCTCAATAGGAAGTTCTTTAGGTGGAGTGATAGTAAAAGTCTGGTCTTTCAGGTTATCGTTTGCTAAGGTTACATTAATAGTAGTAACATCTTTAGCCACATGAATTTGTTTAAACAGTTTGTCTGTCTTTACCCATACAACCAAATCTCCATAACCTGTAGTAAGACTTGCCTTGCCGTCATTGTTTGTCTTTATCTTAGCCAAAGGATAATATTCAGCATAGTTGTAAAGTCCAAAACTTACCTGAGCATCTTTTATTGGCTTATGGTTCTTGTCAAAAACATTTATAGTCAGTTGTTTGGTAGGAGCGTAATTGCTAAGTAGATTGATTTTTGAATACTTCTCTGCTTCAAAGTTCTTTTCTTCTTTTCCATTATACTTGCCAAAGACAGTAGTATGCACCATCATACATCTTTTAGAAGGAGCGTCAAACCATCCGACATTTAGTTTTGCTTCTGGTTCGCAAGCACCTAAGAAATACCATTTGCCATCTATCCATACTTCTACCCAAGCATGATTGTCATCTGTGTGAGCCCAGCGAGGAGTATAGCATTGTCGTGCAGGAATGCCTACACTTCTAAGTGCCGTAACAGCAAAAGTACTCTCTTCTCCACATCTTCCCCACGATGTTCTTAAAGTAGCTAAAGGGGCTGAAGTTCTTCCGTCTGACGCTTTATAATTTACTTTCTCATGACACCAATGATTTACTTCCAAGGCAGCATCATACATGGATAGGTTTATTACTCTGTCTTTTAGTTCTTGTAGCATGTATAAACGAGCAGTGTCAAGGTTTTCATTATTTACCCTATAAACTAAGACAAAATGTTTGAATATGTCTTCAGGTATGTTTTTGCACCATGAGAATGTGTTTTTAGCTTCAATAGATGAACGCACTTGCTTGACAAAAAAGCTGGTGTCATAGTCTAACCTATCATTTAGAGGCATATATTTATAAAGGAAGTCAAGATATTCTTTTTCTTGTTTTTTCAATACGTTTTGTGCTTGAATGGACACAAAAACCATAGCCATCATTAAGTAAATAATAATTCGTTTCATATCTGGTTTTTATTTAATCTGTTTTTTTCTCTTCATCACTCTGTTTGACCAATAAGGCAGTACTAAAAGTCCTACTATTATATAAGGGTAATAAGTAAATAGCCTCCAAAGCAAAGCCAAGATACCTTGCAATCCTTCAGGAAGAAACTCAGTAAAGAACAGAGGAAAAGCAAATTCTGCTACTCCGCTACTTCCAGGAGTAGGAGAGATACACAACACTATCCACATAACCAACTGTCTGCAATAGATTACAAGATTGTCTAACAAAGAAGATATATCAGTATTGAAAGCCATTAGCACAAAGTTCATCACCAAGAACCTTGAAGACCATGACAATACAGTAGCACCATAGACTTTAAGCCAATAAGTGAAACGTTTTTCTTTAAACTCTTCACTACTTGTAAGGATGTCATCACCTGTTTTTTGAAACTTATGCTCCCAGCGTTTTAGTAGTCTTGTTTTACCTAAGCGATAGAGAAAACCTCTAAACTTTTTAGGGTAAAAGAAGATAGCCACAAGAATAAACAGGGTGAGCAACATCATAAACGAATAGCCTATAAGGAAGACATCTGTTTCTGCAAACTTCCAGCCTGCAACAGAAAAGCGAAACTCAGTGGCAAAAGCAGCCTGAGAGCCTATAAGGAATATTATTATAGGAGTGATTATAACATAAAACAGTTCATCCATAAGGGTGGCTATCATAACTATGGCAGTAGAACGTCCTACAGCAATACCTTCCATAGGTATTATGAACAAAGCAACGGCACTGCCTCCTATGGAAGTAGGAGTAACGGTAGAAGAAAACTCCCAAAGCATAATGATTTGAAAACATTTTTGCCATGATAACTTTTTGTCTGAGAGTAGTCGGAGTCTATACATATACATAAACTCCCTGTTGCATTCAAACAAGAAAGCGATAAACAGACAAAGAAAAGAATAAGATGTGAATAAAGAAGCAAGGTTAGAGAATACCGACTGATTTTTAGAGTATTCTCTTGCTATCATAAAACAACCTACTCCCAAACCTATAAGAATTGCGATAATAATCCTATATACGTTGAATATCTTTAGAGGGCTGTCTTTTTCTTTTACCATAATTTTTTAGTTGATACGTTTTGTTTTGTAGCCAAGTGAAGAAAGTATTTCAGCTACCTTTTCTCTAAAATCACCTTGTAAAAGTATGTCTCCATCTTTTACACTTCCCCCTACACTGCATTTTGTTTTAAGAGTTTTAGACAAGGCTATCAAATCTTCTTCACTGCCAATGAAATTGCTGATAAGGGTTACTTTTTTGCCTGCCCTTTGTTTTTTATCTAATGATATTCTAAGGGTCTGCTGATTAGGTGGAAGAGTCTCTATTTCTTCTTGCATTTCGTCTTCAAAAACAAAGTCAGGGTCAGTAGAATAGACAATGGAACTATTGTTCTTTTTTCGGTGATTCATATATTATGTTTTTTATAAGGTCAAGTATTTTCTTTTCACTAAGGAAAGGCTGTTTGTTCTTTTCATCTGGAACTATAACATTAAGATTGCTTGGATTGACAGAGAATTTTAGGCTGTCTCCTTCATAGCTTATGCCTTCTCCATCAAGGTTTAACAATCCGTCTGTAAAGTCTTTTATCTCCACTTGTTTAGCCCTGAATGTTTCAACGTAAGGAGACTTATCCATTTGGTGAAAGAACATCATCTGCACTACTAATGGGGCAAGAATAATAGGAGGTTTCTTTACTACTACAACATCTAATAAACCGTCATTCAGGGAAGCTTTTGGAGCAATAACAGCATTGTAACCAAATTGGTTAGAGTTCATAAAGGAGATAAACAGAGCCTCTTTTTCCATTTTTTTGCCATCAACTATAAGATGATATTTCTTTTGTTTGTAGTTGAGAAAGTCTTTCAGAACAAGACGTAAATAGGTCTGAAATCCTCTTGTTTTGTTGCCTGTAAATTCTTTGGCAATCAAAGCGTCAAAACCTACACCAGCGACAGAAGCATATGGCATATCATTAAGATTAACCGTGTCTATGTTTAGAAAATTATAGTTGTTTATTACCTCTATGGCTTTTTTAATGTCTAAAGGTATATGCAGACAACGAGCTAAGCCATTACCTGAACCAGCAGGAATAATACCAAGTTTTGTGTCCGTATTTATCAGACCTCTTACGCAGTCGTTAATGCTTCCATCACCCCCTATGGCAACGACAGTGTTTATGCTTTTTTGTGCTGCATTTCTACATATCTCTGTAGCATGATGAGCATATTCTGTATAGGTAATAGAATAGTCAAATTTTTCTTTATTAAGGTTTTCTTCTAAAGCAGGTTCAACTATCTTTTGTCTGCCTATGCCACTGACAGGATTGATAATAAACAAGACTTTTTCTTTCATACTATTTTACTTTGGTTTGGTTCTTGATTAGACGGTTGTTGTATTGCTGAATGATAGCCTCAGTAAGTGTAGTATGTTTTTTAGTTATCTGTGGATGTAGTTTGGATATATCTTTTTTCATATCAGGGTCAGTCTTTACATCAAACAGTTGAGTATCATAACCATCACGATATTTGCTTGCATAGTTGCCTATCATAACAATATATTCTCCATTAGAGTAATAGATATAATAATGTTCTTTGTTAGAGAATATGCTTTGACCATATGCAAAAACAGGTTTGTTCGTATGTAGCAAATCACATAGAGTAGGGTAGATGTCTATCTGTTGCATAACTAAGTCGGAGTTAAGCCCATGTTTCATCTTAGGAGAATAGAAGATGATAGGGATACGATACAAGCCTAAGGCTGTCCTAAATTCTTTTGTTTCAGTCAATGCAGAGTGGTCAGCAGTAATGATGAATAAAGTGTTATCATACCAAGGCTGGTGTTTAGCATAGTCAAAGAAACGTCTTATGGCATAATCGGTGTAACCTACTGTTTCATGAACAATAAGAGTACCTTTAGGAAAACGTCCTATATGTTGTTTAGGAATAGTATAAGGATGATGAGAAGAAAGGGTGAAGACAGTAGAAAAGAAAGGCTCTTTTGTTGTGTTTAAATGTTTAGCCATATACTGTAGAAAAGGTTCGTCAAATATACCCCAATTGCCGTCATAGTCTTTATTGTTGTTGTATTCGTCTTTGCCGTAGTAGTTTTCATATCCTACATGTTTAGCAAAGACGTTAAAGTTCATAGTCCCATTGTATCCACCATGATAGAAGGCAGTGTTGTAATTCTCTTCTCTAAGGGTCTTGGCTATGGATCCTAATTCATTACCAGAGTAAGAAGAAGTGATATAACTTTCTTCTGTTAAGATAGGCATAGAGCTGACCACAGCAGGTATTCCATCTATGCTTCTTTTACCGTTAGAATAGCCTTGAAAGACTAATGAATGCTGAGCCAAAGAGTCTAAGAAAGGTACATAAGAAGTCTTGATTTTATTATATGTAGAAAAGTATTCTGCAGCATAACTTTCTATAATGATTAGCACCACGTTGGTTTTGCCCACTTGCAGAGGTTCTGTGAAAAGACTATCAGCCCAAATATTATTATTAGGTTGCTGAATAGGGTTGAAAATATTTGCAAGTTCATCATCTTTAAAGTATTGTTTTGGCTCAACTCCTTTCTTGCCTATGGTACGATAAAGAGTATAAGGAGTGTTAAGCACAAGAGCAGTGTTTTGAGTTGTAGTATAGTTGCTTGCTTCCAAAATTCCCATAGGTCTATATTGCAAGCCCCCTCTTTGAAGCACGAAAAGTAGTACAACTGAAACAACAAAAACTATGCTTTCTTTTACAAGTGTTTTGCGTGTTAAAGTACTGATAGATGTGGCTAATCTTTTGCTTATTTTTCTGTCTATAAAGACTATAAGAACATTTAAGATAATAAATATTAAGAAGATATGCCAATAGTCTCTTATGAACTGAGGGATAAGGCTATTGAAATCCCCTCCAACCCCTAAGTAATTGAAAATGTCAAAGGTTAGTCTCTTGAAGGTGAAACGGAAATAACCACAGTCTATAAGGTTACATATAAGTATAAACTCCACACCAATAAAATACAATACTGAAAGACATATTCTATACCATTTTTTAGTCTTTACAGGTAGAGGCAATAGGGCAAAGAATAGGTAAGGGGCAAGAAAAACACTAAGGGTGGAGAGTCCAAAACGCAGATTACCAAGGCTTATCCTGAAAAAACAACCCACACTATCTACACAAAACAGAGAAGAGTTTAGTAAGTAGAACACTATTTGCGTTATAAGTAAATACGCTAAGGCAAGAAGGTATCTGAATAATATTTGTTTATAGAACTGTTTCATATCTTTTTATTTTTTAACAGGTTTATACATTGACTTTTGCAGGATAATGCTGTTGTCGTTTATCTTTATTAAGGAATCAAGGCTTATCTTGTTTTCTTCCATATATTTTTCCACTATCTTGTAGCCTATGTAGTTACCTACTCTTGCAGGCGAACCACTTAAGCCCTTGCTTTCAGGACCTATGGAGATAAGACCTAAGTATTTACTTCTGTCTGTATCATACAGCAGTTTAGACTGTATGATATAAGCCCAGATATTTGCTTCGTTTTTCTCACACCATTGCCACTGAACTGAACTATAAGAAAGGATAGTATTCAGGGCATAGTTTGGCAATAGTTTATGAACAAAATAACTCAACTTTCCGTCTTCTATTATGCAGTCAAGTAAGGATGCATTACCTGAAAGACTTTTGAAAGGTATGTTGAGAAAGGTCTTGTTAAGCAGATACATACGCATAAAGTCGGGAGCAATAAACTCTTTACCCAAGCTTTCTTTCATATACTGAGGATATTGGGTGTAGTAAGGATGAGAGTCTAACTTGTTTAACGCATAGACATCTAAGGCAATAGCAAAATAAATAGTGTCGTTCATATATACTCTGTTAGCATAGCCGTAGGAGTAATCAGCAGGACCAAGAATAAAAGTGTAGATATTCTTAGCAAGAGAGGTGTTAGGATAAATCTCTTTTAGACGAGCAAAAGCCGAAGTCAAGTCTGTTGCGAGATAATCAATATTAGCAAACTCTTTTTCTACTATGTTTTGAGCCTTTTGCATTTGAGTATCGCTTACCATTTGAATAAGCATAGAAAGATATTCCTTATCACTCAAAGGTTGCTGAAACATATAAGGATATTCCTTTTGCAAGTCTTTTAAGTGTTCTTCTAAAGTGGTCTTAGGAGCAGAGAACAAAGCCCTGTCAAAACGCTTAAAACTAATGGTTTCTTCTACATTGTTGTTATAGAACTTTTTGACCGCTTTATCGTCTTTTTTACACGAGAACAACAAAGCACAAACAAAACAGATTATTACTATTTTTTTCATTTCTAAAAAACAGAATTATTAACCCGCAAAGTTATAAAAAGATTTTGAGATATTAACAAAAGGAGTGCTACTTTTAATAACACTCCTTACAAACACTTATTAATCATCTATACTTGACAGAGAAGTTTGATGTTGCTTTAAGCAGGATCTTGATAGCCTTTAGCATTGGTAGCTCTTAAACGAACACCAGTACTCTTCATACTCTTGTCTAAATACACAGAAGGAAAGAAACGGCGGAAGTATAAGGAATGCAGCAGTGTGGAACATGTCTTTGGATTTATGGAGCAGACGATGGGTAACCTGATTTTCAGGGTGGACGGAATGATAAGGGCAAAGGCCAACATCGCATGGCCAGACCTCGTCTAAACCATGTGCCGACTGATACAAATAAGAAGTGCTAACCAAATTTAATCACAATGTAATACCAAGAATATAAAACGATTACATCACGGCAAAAAACTGGCAAGTATTCCATTTTCAAATGAAAAAATAATTGTATCTTAGCACCCGTAAACCGGAGATAACGACCATCTGGCAGGTTGAGAGTCTGTCTGTTTTGGCGATAGAAAAGTAAATAAGTAGAACCTACCTTCTGATGGTTGTTCAGAGAACAATGTAAATGATAAGAATTGAGAATATTCCCTAACCAAGTCAACAAAATGAGAAGCCGAGTCTAATTCTCTGGAAGTAAATGTTAGTATGGCTGTTTCGGTTGTATTAATCTCATATTGATTTTCGCTATAGTCTAAATGATGAAAGACATACAGGTCTATTCCCTCTTCAATATTCGTATGTATCAAAGGTGTATTATTCTTTCGAACATCTCCACTTGTGTCTATATTATTATGGTGGAATCTTATATTTCAGCACCCAGTTTCGTAAATATTTGTACCGCACAATGCATCTGTCAAACAGGGGCTCACCACCGGCCTTAATGTGTTCTCCTATTACAAGAGCACTCAACTTGAAAACTTCCTCAAAGAACTCGTTTTTCTTTATATTATGTATAGAGACAGCGTTGAACAATGTTATTTTAATACCATCAGCAGATTTTCCCCATATTACTTCATATCTTTCGTATACGTTAAAGACGGCTGATATCCTTTGATCGTGGTATATTTCCAGTCTTGAAGTACCATTCTCTTCAATGATCAAAGTGCCCATGCATGCAACATCACGGAATCGCCTTACACCTTCTGGTGCCCACCACCTGCCGTGAAAAACATGGGGAAACATAAACTGGACTAAAGTGAATTTAGTAATTCTTATAAAATGCCTCAGCCTTAAACTTCACAAACTCGTCAGTTTTATTCATCCCGCGTGAAATGACTTGGAATGGTTCAAGACGGGCAACTTCGGTCTGCAAGTCTTTTGCTGTTTTGTTGCTGCACCCAAGAATGTCTTGAATGTCCTTTGCCGTTGTTCCTTGACATTGGAACAAAAACGAGAACTCGAGCAATTCTTGGAAATCGAAGAATTTCTGCTGATAATCTGATGGCGATTGAGACGCAAAGAAAACCACTACACCTTTTGAGCGACCTTCTCTGATAATTCTTTGGAGAAAGATATTTTTTTGGCACAAATAATTATGTGCTTCATCAATAACCAATATCGTTCTTATGGTACGTCGGCTATCTATAACTTTGCTGTCGGGTAATCCAACCATCTCCTTATAAAGACGTTCAATAACAAGATATGCCACAAGTTCTTTCAACACGGGCATTTTGTGTACATCGATGATCATCGTGCGATTGCTGATACGTTCCATGGGAGGTACAACCGAATTGTGCGACCAGAATAAATCAAACTGGGCTAAATCCCTCAACACTTCAATCAAAGTGTCATCCCTTTTCCCCTCATCGGCATATGTGCCTCGTGCTATTTCATAAACATCATTGAAATCAGGGAATGGCCTATCCGAGCCCTGTCTGGCTTGGTAACCAGCGACAATAGCATCCGTCAATGCGCCCTTTTGTACAACGCCCA
>Ga0256406_1006430_pt1 | contig 11806 bp, 14 predicted proteins | sample RumenRJG_03DNA_FD_185986 | JGI IMG/M metagenome (GOLD analysis project Ga0256406, IMG submission 185986) | Bovine rumen microbial communities from Lethbridge, Alberta, Canada - RJG_03 | ecosystem: Host-associated > Mammals > Digestive system > Stomach > Rumen | place: Canada: Alberta | collected...
CACCCTAACATCAATCCCCTCAGAATCAAATTGCTGATTCTAGTATAGGGGAACTTGCTCCAGAGTGGCTCACTTTTTCATGAGCGTTTAAGTCCTAAATGGCTCACTTTTATATTAGCATTCACAACGAGGGGTGCGTGGATTGAAATGCCTTTGCGCTGTCGCCTAAATTCGTGACAACGGGTCGCACCCCACGAGGGGTGCGTGGATTGAAATAATCCCAGGCGTGCCGGTCTGTAAATTCGTCCGCGTCGCACCCCACGAGGGGTGCGTGGATTGAAATAACGGGTAACACACCGCGTACTCCTTGCCCCCGGCGTCGCACCCCACGAGGGGTGCGTGGATTGAAATTGCGTGATCGCATTAACCAGGGCGTCGCCGGTCGTCGCACCCCACGAGGGGTGCGTGGATTGAAATCGTAAATCGCCCCGGGTTCCGCCGGAACATGTTAGTCGCACCCCACGAGGGGTGCGTGGATTGAAATCCGATTTTTTTACACGCCTCATAAGCCTCCGGCGTCGCACCCCACGAGGGGTGCGTGGATTGAAATCCATTGTCCATTGGCAAATTCGATGCCCTGGAGCGTCGCACCCCACGAGGGGTGCGTGGATTGAAATCGGATTGAGTGGGACTACCACGAGGGAGAGTTCGTCGCACCCCACGAGGGGTGCGTGGATTGAAATACTCTCGATCATGTCGGTTTTTCCCGCGTAAATGTCGCACCCCACGAGGGGTGCGTGGATTGAAATCCGTAAATCCTGCATAGCTCTGGCCTGTTCGGCGGTCGCACCCCACGAGGGGTGCGTGGATTGAAATCGCCTGTAGGCGGTCAATTGCTCATAGGTGGGGGCGTCGCACCCCACGAGGGGTGCGTGGATTGAAATAAAATCCAGAAACCCGCACCACGCCTATATTTATAGTCGCACCCCACGAGGGGTGCGTGGATTGAAATATAGGATTTTATTTTTTGGTCCCCTGGCCCAGGTGTCGCACCCCACGAGGGGTGCGTGGATTGAAATCGCAATGCGTGAGGATTTGTAGCCAGATGGCTATGGTCGCACCCCACGAGGGGTGCGTGGATTGAAATTCCACAAATTCGAGTGACCCGTGGGTGTATCAAAAGTCGCACCCCACGAGGGGTGCGTGGATTGAAATCTTAACCTGCTGATTTACGTGGACCAGGACGGCGTCGCACCCCACGAGGGGTGCGTGGATTGAAATTGAGACCCTATGTAATCATATGCGTGACTATGAAGTCGCACCCCACGAGGGGTGCGTGGATTGAAATGTCGAATTGACCAGAGGGGACTCTTTGCCGTAAGTCGCACCCCACGAGGGGTGCGTGGATTGAAATAGAGTCAACAATGCGGACATCATCAAGACGCTGAGTCGCACCCCACGAGGGGTGCGTGGATTGAAATCCATTGTCCATTGGCAAATTCGATGCCCTGGAGGTCGCACCCCACGAGGGGTGCGTGGATTGAAATAATCCCGCTGGAATCAACATATTTGATTTCGTCGTCGCACCCCACGAGGGGTGCGTGGATTGAAATGTTTTTTCCCTGCCCGCCAAAAATCCATTTACCGGTCGCACCCCACGAGGGGTGCGTGGATTGAAATGAACCATACCCCCTATCTTGTGAAATCTTTGTGAAGTCGCACCCCACGAGGGGTGCGTGGATTGAAATCAAAGTTCCCCCATTTTGGATATTAAAATGTGGGGTCGCACCCCACGAGGGGTGCGTGGATTGAAATCCATTTAGATCACCTCACAAATAAATTTATCCGGTCGCACCCCACGAGGGGTGCGTGGATTGAAATCACCAGCTCCCGGCGATGAACCAGAAACAGCACCCGTCGCACCCCACGAGGGGTGCGTGGATTGAAATGTTTTAATAACGGTTGTCATTTTCCTTGCCAGGGCGTCGCACCCCACGAGGGGTGCGTGGATTGAAATCTCAAACGCCTGTTTATCGTCCGCCGTGGGCGGATGTCGCACCCCACGAGGGGTGCGTGGATTGAAATCTCGGCGTAACCAGCGAGAAGGGCCTGGAAATGTGTCGCACCCCACGAGGGGTGCGTGGATTGAAATCCTACGTCCTCGCTTAAAAACGGGATACGGAGCGTCGCACCCCACGAGGGGTGCGTGGATTGAAATGCCGCACTCTGGCTCGCTTTGGCGGCATCCCTGGCGTCGCACCCCACGAGGGGTGCGTGGATTGAAATTTAGCGGTTTTCCAGCAGTCCATCGCATCGTCATGTCGCACCCCACGAGGGGTGCGTGGATTGAAATTTCGTCCGCGTCTAACATTGCACGCAATTCATAAGTCGCACCCCACGAGGGGTGCGTGGATTGAAATTAAAAGTGCTTGTTTTTTTCTGGGGGGTGTGGTAGTCGCACCCCACGAGGGGTGCGTGGATTGAAATCAGAAAGTGTTCCCGGGTGGCAAGGTATTTTTTCCCGTCGCACCCCACGAGGGGTGCGTGGATTGAAATAAAATCGTTTGCAAGGCCGACCGCCCCGTGGGCGTCGCACCCCACGAGGGGTGCGTGGATTGAAATAAGCAATAAAGGAGGATGAACCATGAAAAATGAAGTCGCACCCCACGAGGGGTGCGTGGATTGAAATTCCGGTTACAGGTTCCTCGCCGGTAAATATAAATCGTCGCACCCCACGAGGGGTGCGTGGATTGAAATTCTGATTCGAGAATCAACGGACTTCAGGTCGTTGGTCGCACCCCACGAGGGGTGCGTGGATTGAAATTTATCGATGGGGTATCCGTTGTTAAACGTCCCGGGTCGCACCCCACGAGGGGTGCGTGGATTGAAATTCAAGTTCTTCAGGGCTTTCCTTCTTCTCTGTGGTCGCACCCCACGAGGGGTGCGTGGATTGAAATTACATCCTTACCCTTAAACATGGTCTTAAATGAGCGTCGCACCCCACGAGGGGTGCGTGGATTGAAATATGTCCATCATGGGGATCGGCGGCAGGGCGATGGTGTCGCACCCCACGAGGGGTGCGTGGATTGAAATCCGAGGTCGTTATTCCCGTTCACATACGAGAGGCGTCGCACCCCACGAGGGGTGCGTGGATTGAAATCATTTGTAAGCCTTGCCGTCGTCATTAGCAACGTAGTCGCACCCCACGAGGGGTGCGTGGATTGAAATTACCAGAGACCCGTAAATCCACGATTGTTCTGCGGTCGCACCCCACGAGGGGTGCGTGGATTGAAATTCGTAAACCTCGAACATTTCCTCAAACGCTTGTTGTCGCACCCCACGAGGGGTGCGTGGATTGAAATCCCAGGCCGTGGTGGGCGACACCTACGAAATCGCAGGTCGCACCCCACGAGGGGTGCGTGGATTGAAATTTCTGGGTGGGTTTTAACCAGCCCCTCGATATAGTCGCACCCCACGAGGGGTGCGTGGATTGAAATGCCCGGAAGGTTATCATCCCGGACAACGACGGGCGTCGCACCCCACGAGGGGTGCGTGGATTGAAATCGAACGGCTGAAACAGCAGCAGGCCAACAGCAAAGTCGCACCCCACGAGGGGTGCGTGGATTGAAATTGGAATGGCTGGAAAATGGAGGGGATGCTAATGGGTCGCACCCCACGAGGGGTGCGTGGATTGAAATCAAAACCGTTGCAAGGATGAAATCTGCCCGTTTGTCGCACCCCACGAGGGGTGCGTGGATTGAAATCTGCTGTACCAGTACGGGCGTTGCGTCAGTCACGGTCGCACCCCACGAGGGGTGCGTGGATTGAAATATTCCCCTTGCGCTCCTGTGCCAGCTTAATTCTGGTCGCACCCCACGAGGGGTGCGTGGATTGAAATCGGCGGAACCCGGGGCGATTTACGGAAACAGTGAGTCGCACCCCACGAGGGGTGCGTGGATTGAAATCAAAAGTGCTTGTTTTTTATCCCCGCGTGTGCTAGTCGCACCCCACGAGGGGTGCGTGGATTGAAATAATGCGGCTTCGATTTCCTTATAGCCCGCGTTGTGTCGCACCCCACGAGGGGTGCGTGGATTGAAATAGGTTTTTATCAAACTCACGTTTGATGGATAAATGTCGCACCCCACGAGGGGTGCGTGGATTGAAATCTTTACCAGTTTTTCGTAATCCTGGCCCAAAACGTCGCACCCCACGAGGGGTGCGTGGATTGAAATCTTTACCAGTTTTTCGTAATCCTGGCCCAAAACGTCGCACCCCACGAGGGGTGCGTGGATTGAAATAGGACGTAGCCGCCATGGGGGCGGCGGCTGAAAGTCGCACCCCACGAGGGGTGCGTGGATTGAAATGCAAGGGACGATCCGGAGTCCGAACTTGTCGTCCGTCGCACCCCACGAGGGGTGCGTGGATTGAAATGCGCGTTTGGCCATCAACATCGTGGTTCAATGCCGTCGCACCCCACGAGGGGTGCGTGGATTGAAATTGAAACAATTCTGAAAATTACGGACTGCCCCTATGTCGCACCCCACGAGGGGTGCGTGGATTGAAATACCAAGGATGTGCATTTCCTCCCGGGAAAATTCCGTCGCACCCCACGAGGGGTGCGTGGATTGAAATCCAATATGCAGGAAGGTATCGATCAGATTACCAACACGTCGCACCCCACGAGGGGTGCGTGGATTGAAATGCTTCGGAAATTTTTTCAAGGCACCAGTTCGCCGTCGCACCCCACGAGGGGTGCGTGGATTGAAATAGTGCCGGTGCCTGCTGTGCATCCGGCAAACTGTGTCGCACCCCACGAGGGGTGCGTGGATTGAAATACCGAATAAATCCACGTTGCACAATACCAGGACGGTCGCACCCCACGAGGGGTGCGTGGATTGAAATACAGCATGGCTAAAGTCAATGGCGCGGATTATAGGTCGCACCCCACGAGGGGTGCGTGGATTGAAATTAACGAAAGGGGGACCGCATTATGGATGCTTTAGGTCGCACCCCACGAGGGGTGCGTGGATTGAAATAGATGATAAATGATACACCCACCCCGTTGTCCAGTCGCACCCCACGAGGGGTGCGTGGATTGAAATCGCTGATAACGGCGGTGGCTCGCACCCTGAACCCGTCGCACCCCACGAGGGGTGCGTGGATTGAAATTCCGGTTCCGTGTCGTAGTATACTTTCATTTCTCGTCGCACCCCACGAGGGGTGCGTGGATTGAAATGAGGTTGTTGTTGATGTAGTCCAACACTCCGTCGGTCGCACCCCACGAGGGGTGCGTGGATTGAAATAAAAGCTATCGGATTATTTTGGTGTACCCAAAAGGTCGCACCCCACGAGGGGTGCGTGGATTGAAATATCATGTACAGGCCTACCCGGATGACCAGGGGCAGTCGCACCCCACGAGGGGTGCGTGGATTGAAATCCGTCATCGGCCTGGTAGACGCCCTCCCCATGAGTCGCACCCCACGAGGGGTGCGTGGATTGAAATTGCTGCAGCGTCTTCCGGAGTGGACGCATGGCTGGTCGCACCCCACGAGGGGTGCGTGGATTGAAATTTGTAGGGTGATTGATTTAAACATTTGAGTCCCGTCGCACCCCACGAGGGGTGCGTGGATTGAAATTGATTGATGGCGGTTGTATTTCCGTTCACGGCCTGTCGCACCCCACGAGGGGTGCGTGGATTGAAATCCGAAAACGGATATACAAAATTGAGGAACTTTTTGTCGCACCCCACGAGGGGTGCGTGGATTGAAATCTGCAATTGAATCCGATATAACCACGTTGCAAAAGTCGCACCCCACGAGGGGTGCGTGGATTGAAATCCGTTACGTATTACGTGGACGGTGAAAAGAGAGAAGTCGCACCCCACGAGGGGTGCGTGGATTGAAATTGGAAAGCAACGGCGCCCTGGTGAGTTGCCAACGGTCGCACCCCACGAGGGGTGCGTGGATTGAAATCTGCAATTGAATCCGATATAACCACGTTGCAAAACGTCGCACCCCACGAGGGGTGCGTGGATTGAAATCTCCCGGCCATAGTGAACTTAAACGGTGGCAACGTCGCACCCCACGAGGGGTGCGTGGATTGAAATACCCGGAAACCAGTGTTCAGGTCTTTATATGGAAGTCGCACCCCACGAGGGGTGCGTGGATTGAAATCCGCATTGGTCCATGCCAACCCCGATGATTCTTATAGTCGCACCCCACGAGGGGTGCGTGGATTGAAATTGGAAAGTAGAGATGAAGGTTACAGAGAAAACGAGGTCGCACCCCACGAGGGGTGCGTGGATTGAAATATGGGAAGGACCTCAGAGAGTTTCGCAGACGGGTCGCACCCCACGAGGGGTGCGTGGATTGAAATCCCTGTATGCAAATGCGATATTTGGATTTAAGGAAGTCGCACCCCACGAGGGGTGCGTGGATTGAAATTCCGGCCACCGGAGGAACAAGTGTTCCCGGCCACCGCGTCGCACCCCACGAGGGGTGCGTGGATTGAAATAAAAAACTGAACCGAGGGAGGTGACAATCGGTGTGTCGCACCCCACGAGGGGTGCGTGGATTGAAATTTATCAACGCAAAACTGTCAGAATCTGACCGCAAGTCGCACCCCACGAGGGGTGCGTGGATTGAAATTTTTACCTTTGCAACGTAAGCAGGCCCCAGGAACCCGGTCGCACCCCACGAGGGGTGCGTGGATTGAAATCTCTGGGTGGGTTTTGACCAGCCACTCGATGTGGGTCGCACCCCACGAGGGGTGCGTGGATTGAAATGGTTATGTATTTCTGAACTTTTCCTTCTACGTAAGTCGCACCCCACGAGGGGTGCGTGGATTGAAATTGTCCAGACCATATCTTGCACACAGGCCGTCGCTGTCGCACCCCACGAGGGGTGCGTGGATTGAAATTTCATATATTTTTTCCAGTTTTTCACCATCAAGAGTCGCACCCCACGAGGGGTGCGTGGATTGAAATAGCAACTTCTTTCCTGCTTAGACCGCAGATATATGTCGCACCCCACGAGGGGTGCGTGGATTGAAATCCAGGAAATCAGCAAGGTAAACGGCTACACGAGCCGTCGCACCCCACGAGGGGTGCGTGGATTGAAATTGCATGGCGCTGGCCAGGGCAATCAGCTTCATGCCGTGTCGCACCCCACGAGGGGTGCGTGGATTGAAATAAGCTGAAACAGTTCAGCATCAACCGTATGGAGGTCGCACCCCACGAGGGGTGCGTGGATTGAAATAGAAAGAGATCCTTCTTAGTGGCACAGTTGTAATGTCGCACCCCACGAGGGGTGCGTGGATTGAAATCGGCTTTGGCCCATCTTCCAGTTCTAGGCATTGGAGTCGCACCCCACGAGGGGTGCGTGGATTGAAATAGTAATGCGATCCTGTAACGCTTCGTTTTCTCGTGTCGCACCCCACGAGGGGTGCGTGGATTGAAATATGATAAAAGCTAATACGAAATACGGGGGCATATGTCGCACCCCACGAGGGGTGCGTGGATTGAAATTGGATGAGAAGCAACAGAGTGAATGTAACTGCATGTCGCACCCCACGAGGGGTGCGTGGATTGAAATAAGAACAAGACCGTGAATCTACCAACGGAATAATGTCGCACCCCACGAGGGGTGCGTGGATTGAAATGTGGCCGAGAAGAAGAATCCCTTTAGCGAGCCGCGTCGCACCCCACGAGGGGTGCGTGGATTGAAATCGCAGTGAAAGTTGAAAACCGGCAGTTCACTGGTGTCGCACCCCACGAGGGGTGCGTGGATTGAAATCTGGAGGCTGAACATCGTGCTTTGCAGATCGGCCGTCGCACCCCACGAGGGGTGCGTGGATTGAAATTTATACTGCGCAGCAGATACAGGGATGGGTGCATGTCGCACCCCACGAGGGGTGCGTGGATTGAAATCGGAGTCATATAGGCTCCGTGCTGTCGGATGGCTGTCGCACCCCACGAGGGGTGCGTGGATTGAAATCAGGTGTAGTGGTTTGGATGGTGAATCATATCCTGTCGCACCCCACGAGGGGTGCGTGGATTGAAATATAAGAAGAACCGCTCGCGCCGCCTGCGTTATAAGTCGCACCCCACGAGGGGTGCGTGGATTGAAATTCCAGCAAGCTGACGAAGATCGCCTGAAGCTGGTCGTCGCACCCCACGAGGGGTGCGTGGATTGAAATTTCTGTTTTTCAGATCCAGCACCTTCAGCTACCCGTCGCACCCCACGAGGGGTGCGTGGATTGAAATCAAAAACCGGCGTAAGTAAGGCCCAGAGCCTTGGGTCGCACCCCACGAGGGGTGCGTGGATTGAAATCTGAGCAAACAGTACACAGAGAAAAAGGTCTCCTGTCGCACCCCACGAGGGGTGCGTGGATTGAAATCAAAGCGACTGTTGCAGATCTCAGGCAGAAGCTGAAGTCGCACCCCACGAGGGGTGCGTGGATTGAAATACACAATGAGGAACATCAGGTCCTCGGGACCTGTGAGTCGCACCCCACGAGGGGTGCGTGGATTGAAATTACCGGGATGCCGTAGAAGAAAATAAATCCGTGTTGTCGCACCCCACGAGGGGTGCGTGGATTGAAATAAACCCATCTTCGCCCCGGCACAGGATGCGGATCAGTCGCACCCCACGAGGGGTGCGTGGATTGAAATCATACGGAATGCGCTTTCATAAATCCGCCCCCTGGTCGCACCCCACGAGGGGTGCGTGGATTGAAATAGCTCATAAGCCACGGTTTCTGTTTCGTAGCTGTTGTCGCACCCCACGAGGGGTGCGTGGATTGAAATTGGCGTAAGTAGTTTGGATGTTGTTTCCTGCGGCGTCGCACCCCACGAGGGGTGCGTGGATTGAAATCAGCTCCGTGTCCTTGACATGCAGGGCCTTGGCCAGGTCGCACCCCACGAGGGGTGCGTGGATTGAAATCTTCCTGCCATGGTCAACCTCAACGGCGGCGATAAGTCGCACCCCACGAGGGGTGCGTGGATTGAAATACACTGCACGTCGATGATTTCAGTTAGATTCATGTCGCACCCCACGAGGGGTGCGTGGATTGAAATTATTTGCCGACGAAGAAGGGGAGCTACCCGGATTGTCGCACCCCACGAGGGGTGCGTGGATTGAAATCAGGTAATCGGCAACGTCGCCCTTGACCGGGCACTCGTCGCACCCCACGAGGGGTGCGTGGATTGAAATCAGGTAATCGGCAACGTCGCCCTTGACCGGGCACTCGTCGCACCCCACGAGGGGTGCGTGGATTGAAATCGCGACAGGCAAGTCCAGAGGTCACTCTTGCATAGGTCGCACCCCACGAGGGGTGCGTGGATTGAAATATGTATCTGATCCGGAACGGCAGTGACGTGCTGCTGTCGCACCCCACGAGGGGTGCGTGGATTGAAATTGCCACCATGCGGCCAACTTGTGCCAACATGCGGGTCGCACCCCACGAGGGGTGCGTGGATTGAAATACCTACGGTGAAAAGGATGGGACCGGGGATGTGGTCGCACCCCGTGAGGGGTGCGTGGATTGAAATGACCACGTAAAGGCAAAGGAGTATATCACCCCTAGGTCGTACCCCGTGAGGGGTGCGTGGATTGAAATAGCAGCAGGGTTATATGGACAGTGTGTTTTTCCGTCGCCCCCGCATGGGGGCATGAGTTGGGGGTATCATGCATGAATTTTCTATCTCTTATTTATTCTCCATGTGCCATTTAAATGTGCCAAGAATTTTGAAAATCGACTTGTCTATGATATATTGTATATCATAGACAAATATATGTTCGAAAGACAAAATAAACTCTGCACAGAGTATGAATTTTTAAAGTGTAATGGTGCTCTGACTACATGCCGACGAGTTGTTCCCGTATAGGGCATAAACTGAAATCTGAAAAGAGAGAAGAAAATGAAAAATTTATCTTATCCTATTCAAATGGAAATTGCTGGACCTACCGCAATGTGGACCCGGCCAGATACCGGGGACTCTCCCTGCAGTTACCCGGTACCGACTTATTCTGCCGTTAAAGGAATCTTTGAATCTGTGTTATGGGGACCGGATATTCAGATTATTCCTCGAAAAGTGGAAATTTGCCGTCCGGTTCAGTACCACTCCTATGCAACAAATTATGGTGGGCCTCTCCGGAAACTTGATTTAGTGAAAAAAAGGAATAATTATCAGCAGTATGCCACAGTCCTTATTGATGTCTGTTATAGATTATATGCCGATGTCATCATGAATCCGAAAAGAGATAATCTGCCAGGTAAGGCCAAAGCATGGGACAGCAAGACAACTTCTCCAGGGCATGCTTACCAGGCCATCTTTAATCGGCGGTTGCAGAGGGGACAGTCTTTTGCCAGTTTGTGTCTGGGATGGCGAGAGTTTACGCCTTCTTATTTCGGGCCATTTCGACCGAAAACCCACGTCCTTTCAACTATGCCGGACATGGTGATTCCATCGATGCTGAGAGAAGTGTTTTCCAGGGGATATTCGTCTCCTTATGCCGTTGTTTATGACCAAAATGTAGAAATCAAGGGAGGCGTCCTGTGCTATCCGAAAGGAGGAAACAGTTTTGTTAAATGAACTTAAGGAACTTTCAGATGCGCTGGAGAAAAATGGCATTTCGGTAGAGCCGATAAGCTCTAGTTATCTAGAACTGCCTAAAGTAACCAAGAAAGCACCCTGCATACGGATCCTGGTAGGAAATAGCCAAATCCTCTGTTTGGAAAATATTCTTGCAGAACAGGCTGAAACTGTACGGAAATTTGGGAATAATCAGGGATCATTTCCGGCTTTGAATCTATGTCCTCTCTTTCGTATAGACCCTGGGGAAACAGCGAAATGGATTGCTGGGTTAGAAAAGAAAAAGGTGACTCCAGAGAATGAGGAGAAATTGAAACGGTTGTGTACGCAAAAGAATTGGAACGTTAATACCTTCAGAAAGATTCGTAATTCTTTGGAAAAACAGGCGGGTGAAATACAGGGTATCCTGAAAACCCTCCATCAAAACAATCCAATTCAAATTTTGATAAAAGAAACAGAGTGCTTCCGAAATCCTCAGATCCTTTTTGATGATTTGGAAAAAGCGGCTTTTTCTCTCTTGGAGCAAGGAATCAATCAATCTCTTGCCTTAAAGGTGCTTTTTTATATTAAGAAAGAGGAAAAAGATAAAGGACAAGGGACTTTGTCTGTTGTCTTTGATTCCCAAAAACTGATTCAGCAAGGAGACACCGTTGTTTCCCGACAATTTACTGCTAATCTTAATGCAGCTCTTGTCAATTATGAGCTCCAGAAGGGAAACAGAACCATTCCGGGTAGGGTGGATGCCTTTGGCAATCCTTATGCTGAAAATGACCAGCCATTGCCAGAGGTTAAGTTAAAAGCAGGTTTCACGGTAAAACTCCGTACCATGTTCAAGGAACAACGTTGTCAGGGACGCTATGGTAAATTTGAAAGTGGGTCATATCCTCTTGCTGAAACAGAACAAAAGAGAATGCAGAGCGCATTAGAATGGATCAGCAGGGAAGACCAGAAAAATAAAACATGGACCAAAACTGCTCCCCAGGAGGTTCTTTTCGTTTTTTGTGCTCAATCCCCTGTAAAATATAATAAGCTGCTTCCGAGTTTGCAAAAACTCTATACGCCAGAAGTGCAAGAAAATACATTCGAAAAAGCTTCGAGTAAATTCATTGATTCCATAAGATTACGGGACAAAGGAAAAAGTAATATGCTGAGCTGACCCCCAATTGTTAGACCAAAAATCTAACAATTGGGGGTCAGTTTTTTATGGCAAAATACAGCTATGAATTTAAGAAAAAAATAGTACTGGAATACTTGAACAGTGACGAAGGGTGT
>Ga0256406_1006431_pt1 | contig 11806 bp, 10 predicted proteins | sample RumenRJG_03DNA_FD_185986 | JGI IMG/M metagenome (GOLD analysis project Ga0256406, IMG submission 185986) | Bovine rumen microbial communities from Lethbridge, Alberta, Canada - RJG_03 | ecosystem: Host-associated > Mammals > Digestive system > Stomach > Rumen | place: Canada: Alberta | collected...
ATCCATGATCAGCAGAAAAGATATGCAAAATGACCTGAGTTTAGCCAGCTATGAAATTTTCAAGGTGCAAATGAACGAAAAACGTTAAATTATTCGAGGGCTTTCGACCCCCACATCATACTATAGGAAAATCATAAAATAATCATGAGGATGCACAAAAAATAGGTTTTGCGGCAATATGCAGCCAGAAAAAGGAGAGGAGAGGCAATCATGATCATTCAACGGTTTCAATGCGGTCCGATCTTGGAAAATGGATATGTCATTTATCAGCATGACCACGGAAAGTGCTGGATTATTGACCCCGGTTATGAGCCAGAGCAGTACGTTAGGTTTATGCAGGAGCATGATCTCGGTGTACAGGAAATTTTGCTGACACATCGTCACGATGACCATATCGGAGCGGCGAAGGCTCTGATGAAGCGTTTTCAGTGTACGGCAGCTATGCATAAGGAGGATATGCTCAGCTGCAGTCTGCCGGTGGACCATCTGTTTCAAAAGAATGATGTATATTCCATCAGTGACGGAAGTGATGAAGAATTCTTACTGGTTCTTCACACACCAGGCCATACTCGGGGCTCCGTGTGTTTTCTGTCCAGAAAGAGCAAAGTCTGTTTTACGGGAGACACGCTTTTTGATACAGACTTGGGAAGGACGGATCTTCCGGGCGGCTGTGAAGAGGAGATGGTCCGCTCCGTACAGCTTCTGGATGAACAGCTCAGGGATGACATTCATATTTACCCGGGGCATGAGGGCGACTGCACGATGCGTGATGTGCGGATGAACAACGTAGAGTTTCTGGCGCTGCTGCACGGGCAGAGCCGGTAAGGAGATACAGAAGGGACAAAGAATGAACGAGCAAGAAGAAAAGAATCAGAAACCTGTGATCAGGATGACGGCTCTGGATCTGGACGGAACGACGCTCAGGCCGGATAAATCGCTGTCAGAGCCGACTCGCAGCGCGCTGACAGAGGCGAGCAGAAAAGGGGTCCATGTGGTTGTAACGACGGGAAGAGTGTTTTCTGCAGCTCCGGAAGAACTGAAAACTATGGACGGCCTGGAGTATATGATCAATTCCAACGGCGCAGTAGTCACCAGACTGAAAGACCGGAAAATCCTCCGTCAGAGTCTGCTGAAGCCGGAAACTGCGGATGATCTGACAGAATTTCTGCGCGGAAAAAATCTGGACGTGGAGGTGTTCGCGGACGGAAAGGCATATATGAATGAAGATGCTTATCGGAAACTGGAAGAAAACCTCGTGGAATATCGCTCAGAGGTCAGCCGGCGGTACGTCCTCAGCACAAGAAAACCAACCGCGGACATCCTCGAACTCCTGCATAAAAAGCGAGAGAAGATAGAGAACATCAGCCTGAATTTCAGTGACATGGACCAGAGAGAGGAAATGTTCCGTTTCCTTGGAAAGAGGGAGGATGTGACGCTGACCTCTTCAGTTTGGTATAATATGGAAATCGGTAGAAAGGGGACGAGCAAAGCATCTGCACTTCTGTACCTGATGGACCTGCTCGGTGTAAAACGGGAAGAGCTGATGGCCTGCGGCGACAGTATGAATGACGCAAAGATGATTCAGCTTGCCGGAATCGGTGTCGCCATGGAAAATGGATGCGCGGAAATCAAAGAAATGGCGGATTATGTGACGGAGAGCAACGCGGAAGACGGAGTGGCCAAAGCTTTTCGCCGGTTTGTTCTGTAACAGCGCCTGTCGAAAAATGTCGAAATAAATTGCTTGATCAAACACATAGAGACTGTCCAAGGCTGAGAAACAGCCAAAGCAGTCTCTTTTTTTGCGTAAATTCTGCGTTAGAAAAAGTCAGAAAATGTTGGTTGAAGGAGGTTCTCTGGGAACTCCATAATGGCAGAGACAGGAGGTGGAGGAGTGGGCGCAGACAGAAAACTGATCGGGACGCTTGGCGAACGGTTTGCGGCGGCGGTCCTGTTTTCCGAAGGATGGAGAATTCTGGCGCGGAATTACAGGTGCAGAGCCGGTGAGATAGATCTGATTGCAGAACGTGAAGATGGGTGCATTTGTTTTGCGGAGGTTAAGACCAGAATGCGCAGGTGGACAGAGAGACCGGCAGAGGCAGTCGATCGGCGAAAGCAGCAGAGAATTCGCAGAGCTGCCCAGTGGTACCTGACGGAAAATAAAGTTGAACAAAGAGAGATCCGGTTCATGGTTTTTGAACTGACCGGACAGATCACAGAATCATCATTTATATAACAGAATGAATTGCAGTAGAGGGAAAGGAGGATGCTGCTCAGTATGTGTGAAAACGCAGCGGAATGAGACGGGCATTTCGATGAGCAGCGGATCAGGATGCTATCAAAAATGAATACGGCCGTGCTGCAGGGGATCCAGGCACAGGCCGTGACACTAGAGACGGATATCTCATACGGACTTCCGGCAGTGACGATTGTCGGACTGGCAGATACGTCCGTAAAAGAAGCGCGGGATCGGATACGTCCGGCGCTGAACAACAGCGGGTTTCGCTTTCCAGCGCAGAGGATCACGATCAATTTTTCGCCGGCAGATGTTCATAAGCATGGGAGTCATCTGGATCTTCCCATGGCGCTCGGGATTCTCCTGTCCGCAGGAGAGCTGCCGCAGGCGGAGGTCAGTCGGTACGCCTGCTTCGGGGAACTGTCGCTCGACGGCGGAGTCCGCCCGGTAAATGGAATTCTTCCGATGGTCAGGGCCATGAAGGAGAACGGGATTACCAAGGTGATTGTTCCGGAAGGAAACGCCGTAGAAGCGGCGCTTCTTAGAGGAGTTGAGGTATACGCGGTTTCCAGTCTCCGGCAGATATGCGCGTTTCTGCAGGGGCAGAGTTCTCTGTTTCCGGTATGCCCGGCTGCGGATGCGTGTGCTGCGCCCGCGGATGATGGACTGGATTTTAAGGATGTGCGGGGGCAGGAGATGGCGAAGCGGGCGCTTGCCGTTGCCGTTGCCGGAGGGCATGGCATCTTAATGACTGGAAGCCCGGCGACCGGGAAAACGATGCTCGCTGAACGAATCCCTGGAATCCTTCCTCCGATGGAAGAAAAGGAAAAACTGAGAATGACGGAAATTTATTCCATTAACGGTCTTCTGGATGCCAATCATCCGTATATGAATAACCGCCCGTTCCGCCATCCGCATTCCAGCCTGACACGCGCGGGAATGATCGGGGGCGGAACGGAACCTCTGCCCGGGGAAGCTGTTCTTGCGCACCAAGGCGTACTGTTCCTGGATGAGATGCCGGAGTTTAAGCCTTCTGTTCTTGAATGCCTGCGGGTTCCGCTGGAAGAAAAGAAAGTCCGCCTGGTGCGCAGAGGAAGGAGTTTTGTGTTTCCGGCAGATTTTCTGCTGGTTGCTGCTGCAAATCCTTGTCCATGCGGCTATTACGGGGACAGTGTGCATGAATGCAGATGCAGCGCAGCAGAAGTCAGAAGATATCAAAAACGCCTGTCCGGCCCGCTGTTGAGCAGAATTGACATACAGATTCATCTTCCGTCTCTGTCTTACGATCAGATCATGGAAGGCAGCTCTCTTGATTCTGCGGCGATGAGAGAAATGGTTCTCCGGGCGAGAGAGGTGCAGAAAAAGCGTTTTCGCGGGACTCCTGCAGTGCTGAACAGCCAGATGGACGGCAAGATGCTGAAGAAATGGGGAAAACTGGATGACGAGTCAGAACTGGTCTTAAAAGATGCATACGATAAATTGAAGATGGATCCCCGGATGCTGGACAAAACTATAAAAGTGGCCCGAACTATCGCTGACATCGAACGCAGCAGCATGATAAAGATGCGTCATCTTACCGAGGCGCTTGCATACCGGAGAAAAGAAACCATTTAGAAGATGATGCGGGCAAACTGCTTTTGGGGGCAGAAACGCGGCGGCCCAGATATAAACGGATAATATGCATCAGACTCAGCGAATTCTCTGAGTGAACTGGAGGAGTATATGATCAGACAAGTAAAGAAAGGGGAAAGCGGATATCCGGAGCAGTTTCTCCGGCCTTCTCTGAAAAATCCGCCGGAACAGGTGTTTATGGAAGGAAGAGAGGAACTGCTGAAGCCGCCGGTTCTGGCCGTTGTCGGAAGCAGGAAATGCAGCCCGTATGGTGCTTCTGTCAGCCGGGAAATCGGAAGACAGGCAGCCAAAGCGGGCGTTACACTGGTCAGTGGAATGGCTGCAGGCATTGATTCATCCGCGCAGCGCGCCTGTATTCATCAGGGAGGGAATGTCATCGCTGTGCTTGGGAACGGGCTGGATCTCTGCTATCCCGCGGAAAACAGAGGGTTAATGGAAGAAATCCGCGACCGGGGGTTGCTGCTTTCCGAGTATCCGCCGGGCTTTCAGGCGAAACCCTGGACTTTTCCGCAGAGGAACCGTTTGATTGCGGCGATAGCGGATATCATTGTAATTGTTGAGGCCTCCTTTCACAGCGGAGCCTTAAAAACAGCAGAGTATGCCGTAGAGCAGAATAAAATGCTGATGACAGTTCCGGGGAACATTACAAGCAGATGCAGTGTCGGCACCAACCGTCTTCTTGCGTACATCGGAACTGGAGATATCACTCCGGTCTGCAGCATCTCCGACATCTTTTCTGCTCTGGGAAAAGACCCGGTAAGAGACAGTAAGGAGTCGCTCGGATCAGATGAGCAGAAAGTTCTGCGGGCGGTTTCTGAAGCCGGAGAAATAATGGTAGAGAATATCAGTGCGGCAACCGGGTTTTCTCCGCAGTACGTCAACAGCCTTGTGACAATCCTGGAGATGAAGGGATGGGTGTGCACCAGTATGGGGCGTGTGTTTGCCGCTGAGTAATCAGGGGGAATTTTTGATCGGTTTTGATCGAGTTTGGAAGATTTTGCTTGACATCCGACTATTGATATGATACAAAAGAGAACAAAACGCCCAGGATTACGAATAGGAAAATATATCGAAATATGGTGTAATTATCTGATATGTTTGACAGATGTGCCGGGTGTGATATAATACATCCTTGCTGGAATTTTGATAAAAGGGGTATTTGAACTATGAATGTTGTTCCATCATCGGCTGAAACAGTCGAGACAAAGAATATAGAAGCTGCAGGAGCGCCGTCTTCCGAGAGTTCTGCGTCATTCGATGCAGCTGCCGGAAATGCGCCTGAAGCAGAAAAACCAAAGACGACGGCAAAGAAATCGACGGCAAAGAAATCGACAGCGAAGACGACGGCAAAGCGTTCTTCGTCCGGAAAGACAAGCAAGAAAACGACAGCCAGGAAAAAGAAACTGGTAATCGTGGAGTCTCCATCCAAGGCAAAAACAATAGGAAAGTTCCTCGGCTCCACGTACCGGGTGGTAGCTTCTGTCGGTCATGTCCGCGACCTGCCGAAGAGCAAACTCGGAATTGATATCGATCATGATTTTGAACCGCAGTATATTTCTATCCGCGGAAAGGGAGACTTGATTAAAGAGCTGAAACGCGAGGCTAAAAAAGCGTCCCGCGTATATCTGGCAACGGACCCGGACCGCGAGGGAGAAGCGATTTCCTGGCACCTTGCATATCTTCTGGGCATCGATCCGGATGAACCTTGCAGAGTAACATTCAACGAGATCACCAAGCCGGTTGTCAAGGAAGCCATCAAGCATCCTCGGCCGATTGACAGAAGCCTGGTAGATGCGCAGCAGGCGCGCCGTGTGCTGGATCGTCTTGTGGGCTATCAGATCAGCCCGCTTCTCTGGAGAAAAGTAAAACGCGGTCTTTCTGCCGGACGTGTCCAGTCTGCCGCGCTGAAGATAATCTGCGACAGAGAGAAGGAAATTCAGAATTTCATTCCAGAAGAGTACTGGACAGTGACCGCTTCCTTCAAAAAAGGGAGTGTTTTCCAGGCAAAATTAAATACAAAGGAAGGAAAAAAGATTTCGCTTCATACCGAAGCGGAGAAAGATGCAGTTCTTAAAGATCTGGACGGAAAGCCGTATACTGTTGAGAAGCTGACGCGGCGTGAAACGGTCAGAAATCCGTATCCGCCTTACACGACATCCAGTCTTCAGCAGGATGCATCTAACCGAATCAATTTTAATACGCGAAAGACGATGATGGTTGCGCAGCAGCTGTATGAAGGAGTGGATATTAAAGGCCATGGGACGATCGGTCTCATCACTTATCTGCGAACAGACTCCGTGCGTGTCTCTGAAGAGGCGCGCTCTGCATCGAAGCAGTTCATCACTGATCGCTATGGAGATGAGTATTACGGCGGCAAAGTATACTCGAACAAGAAAAAAGATATCCAGGATGCGCATGAAGCGATCCGTCCTGCAGACGTCACTCTTGACCCGCAGGATGTGAAAGATTCTCTGTCTTCAGATCAGTTCAAGCTGTACAACCTGATCTGGACCAGGTTTATTGCCAGCCAGATGGCGCCGGCCCGCTATGACAGCCTGCAGGTTTCCATAGCCTGCGGCGAGTACGGGTTCCGTGCGTCCGGCTCACGCATGCTGTTTGACGGATGCCGCAGAGTATATCATGTTTCTTCAGAGGATTCGTCTAAACTTCTTCCAGAGCTTGAAGAAGGAGAAAAGCTGAACCTGCAGAAAATTGAGGGCGAACAGAATTTCACCCAGCCTCCTGCAAGATTCACTGAAGCCAGTCTGGTAAAGGAACTGGAAACAAGAGATATCGGCCGACCGAGCACTTATGCGCCGATTGTCAATACACTTACGGGCAGAAGATATGTAAAGCGTGAAAAAAAGAGTCTGGTACCGACAGACCTCGGATTTATCGTGGACGATCTTCTGGAAAAGTATTTCAAGGATATCGTAGATTCCAGCTTCACTGCAGAAATGGAGAATACGCTCGATGACGTTGAAGTCAAGGGGACAGAGTGGAAGCAGGTCATTCGTGACTTTTACGGGCCGTTTAAGAAGGAACTGGATGCTGCGGATCAGGAGATCCAGAAGGTTGAGGTTCAGGATCGTCCGACGGGAGAAGTCTGCGAACTCTGCGGGCGTCCGATGGTGATTAAAAGCGGACGTTTTGGTGATTTTATCGCATGCAGCGGATATCCGGAATGTAAGAACACCAAGCCTCTTGTTGTCAAAATCGGAGTGAAATGCCCGGTTTGTGGTAAAGATATTGTGGAAAAGCATTCCCGGAAAGGCCGAGTCTTCTACGGATGCAGCGGCTGGCCGGAGTGTAAGCAGTCCTACTGGAATAAGCCGGTCAATAAGAAATGTCCAGTTTGCGGCAGCCTTCTGGTAGAGAAAAAAACGAAGACGACAACACTGGCGTGCTCCAATCCGGAATGTAAATATAAAGAGTAGGAATACGCTGGACTAAAACGGAACAGGCTGTAGAAAAGCCAATTCTGAAAGGGGCGGAGATCAGGACTGTTCTTTCTTTCAGAGCAGAAACAGTTTTGATCTCTATGAATAGTAGATAGTAATATTGTCAAGTTTGTATTCTATGGTGAATTTTCTGTGAAGTCTATTGCATGTTGTACAGATATCGATAATAATGGATTATGGTTTAGCAGGTGATTATTGCAACGGTCCGTTTTCACAGAACGAGATTCACAAAATATAGAAATATGAAATAGGAGGCAGAGAAGTTATGGTGGAATTCCACGCAACGACGATTTGTGCCGTAAGAAGAGGTCCGAATGACGTGGCGATCGGCGGCGATGGCCAGGTTACAATGGGTGAAACTGCGATCATGAAAAATGGCGCGGTGAAAGTAAAGAAGATATTCCACGGTCAGGTACTGACCGGATTCGCTGGTTCAGTTGCTGACGCGTTCACGCTGACCGAGAAATTTGAGAGCAAGCTGGAAGAGCATGACGGTAATTTAAGGCGTGCCGCGGTTGATCTCGCACAGATGTGGAGGTCAGACAAGGGCATGAGAAGCCTGGAAGCTCTGATGATTGTCATGGACCATAATGACATTCTGGTTCTCTCTGGAAACGGCGAAATTATTGAACCGGATGAACAGTTTGTTGCAATCGGATCAGGCGGAAACTATGCATATTCAGCTGCAAATGCTCTGTACAACCATACGGATTTAAGTGCTGAGGAGATTGTACGGGAGTCGCTGAAGATTGCGTCTTCCATCTGTGTGTACACAAATGACCACATTACTGTTGAGAAACTTGATTCTCAGGAAAAATAAAGTGGAGAATGATCCACAACAGCATACATACAGGTGTATTGTCAGTAATGTTATAAAGTTGGAACAGAACAAAATTGTTTGACATTTTCGGAAACAATTGGTATATAATATAAAAGGAGGATACATAAACATGGCGGATAAGATCCAGGGTTTAACTCCGAAAGAAATTGTTGCAGAATTAGATAAATATATTATCGGTCAGGATAAGGCAAAACGTTCTGTTGCAGTTGCACTGCGCAACCGTTACAGAAGAGGTCTCGTTCCGGAAGAAATGCGAGAAGAGATTACGCCTAAGAATATCCTTATGATGGGACCGACCGGCTGCGGAAAAACTGAGATTGCGCGCCGGCTCGCCAAGCTGATGAAAGCGCCGTTTGTCAAGGTTGAAGCAACCAAGTTCACAGAAGTCGGCTATGTCGGACGTGATGTGGATTCCATGGTTCGTGACCTGGTCGAGGCTTCTATGCGGATCACAAAACAGAGTGCGATGCAGGAGAAGTATGATATCGCCGATAAAATGGCAGAGGACAAGATTATCGAGGCGATGGTCCCGGGGAAATCCGGAACGGTTCAGAATCAGCAGAGCCAGAACAACAGTCCGTTTGATTTTCTTCGCAACAGCGGAGGGTATCCGAGCCAGAAACAGCTTTATGAGCAGAGTCAGCAGAAGCAGGCGGAGGAATCAGAATCCACCGATGTAAAAATGGCCAGAGATCAGGTTCGCGACCAGCTCAGAAGAGGTCTTCTGGAGGAACAGTTCATTGAGATCCAGGTTGAAGAAGCCCCGAGAAGCAATGAATTGGATATGAGTAATGAAGGCATGAGCATCGCCATTGGAAACATTTTTGGCGACATGATGCCGAAGAAAACAAAGACCAGAAAAGTAAAGGTAAAAGATGCCAGAAAAATCCTGCGAGAGCAGGAGGCGTCCAAATTGCTTGATATGGATGCTGTCACCGACGACGCGGTTGAAAATGCCGAGCAGAATGGAATTATCTTTATCGATGAGATCGATAAGATTGCAGCCGGCAGCGGATATGGATCCGGGGCGGATGTTTCCAGAGAAGGTGTACAGAGAGATATTCTTCCGATCGTGGAAGGAAGTGTGGTAAACACAAAATACGGACCGGTCAAGACCGACCATATTTTGTTTATCGGCGCCGGAGCATTCAGTGTCTCCAAACCGACAGATCTCATCCCGGAACTCCAGGGACGCTTCCCGATCCGCGTGGAGCTGCAGAATCTGACCAAGGATGACCTGATGAAGATTCTGACGGTTCCTAAGAATGCTATTGTTAAGCAGCATCAGGCACTTCTGGAAACAGAAGGAATCCATCTGGAGTTTACGGACGGCGCAATTGAAGAAATCGCAGAGATTGCGTCTCTGATGAACCAGCAGAATGAAAATATCGGCGCTCGTCGTCTGTCCACCATTCTGGAACGTCTTCTGGAAGATATCTCTTATGAGATTCCGGAAGAAGGAACGGAAGGAAAAACGGTAATTGATCAGGATTTTGTGAAGAATAAGTTTGCCGATACGATTGAGAGAGACGATATCGAAAAGTATATTCTGTAACGCTGAGCAGGATAGAATGGACAACCGGACAAAATGCCGGAATGTCCTGACGCCGGATTCCGGTGATTGGAATTCACCGGAATCCGGCAAGATAAGATACTCGATTAAAGGGGCAGTCTGGGAATAGAAGCTGTTTTCTGTAAACATGAACTGCGCTTTTGATAAATATTAATGAACCGTATTGTTTTGAATTGTGTGTGTGGTAAGAAAGGCTGATGAAAGATGAGCAAGAGATTATTATCGAGAATCCGAGAACTAAACAGAATGTTGTCAGAAAGTACGACAGGATACGTTGCATTTGATGAACTGTGCGATTCTATCGGCGAAATGCTTGAATCGGAAGTTCTGGTTATGAGCAAGCGCGGAAAGATCCTGGCAGCACGCAGCAGCGAGGCAGATACGCTGGTGATCAAAGATGAATCCGGCGCTGAGGTGTTAAGACCGGAGATCAATTCCCGCCTGCTGAAGATCACAAGCACCAAAGAAAACGTAACGGGTGATGAGATTACAGAGATCATCGGAGACGACTATAACAAATATGAATATTATCATATCATCGTACCGGTAATCTTTGGAGGAAACCGCGTTGCAACTGTTGTTCTGCTTCGTGACAACGAGCCATATGATGAAGAAGATATTGCTATCACAGAGTACGGTGCAACAGTTGTCGGACTGGAAGTGTCCAGAAGCATAGCACTTGAAGAAGAGGCAGACAGCAGAGAGAAAAACGCTGTAGATATGGCGCTTGAGACACTGTCCTATTCTGAACTGGATGCAGTTGTTAAGATTTTCGGTGAGCTTGAAGGTAATGAAGGACTTCTCGTTGCCAGCAAAGTAGCAGACAAGTTCAACATTACTCGCTCTGTAATCGTTAACGCGCTCCGTAAACTGGAGAGTGCCGGCGTCATTGAATCCAGATCGCTGGGAATGAAGGGTACAAGAATCAAGATTACAAATAATTTCCTGCGTGATCAGATCGCAAAAATTGATATCTAATTGTTCGTATACTTGTTTTGGAATGGTTATAGCAATAAGTTCGCGGCAGCCGGTGTCAGATGACCTGAAATTCACAAGTGTCTTGGTGCAGGTTACACGAATCAATAAAGGTGTTGTTGTATGATCATGGCAAAATTGGCAGTACCGAATCTGCTTCTGCGGGAGATATCAGGTATTACCGCGGAGTGTGAGAGGCGGAAGGTGATGGTGTTACTTTCATCTTCTGCTTTTCTTTCGTTTTTGTCCGCATGCCAGGGATTGGAGAAAGGAAAAAGAAAGTTATGGAACGGTATCGGACGGTATTGAAAGAGGGAAGCGCTGAGCTGGTCATCCAGAAATCGAGGTTTATCGCATACGTTTCTCCGGCAGGCAGCAGAGAAGAAGCAGAGAGTTTTATCCGGCGGATACGCAAAAAACACTATAATGCGACACATAATGTTCCTGCGATGGTAATCGGCGACCAGTTTCAGCTTCAATGGGGAAGTGATGACGGCGAACCGCAGGGCACCTCAGGGGCGCCGATTGTGCAGATGCTGGTCAAAGAACATTTCTCTAATCTTGTGGTTGTAGTGACCAGATATTTTGGCGGAATTAAGCTGGGGACAGGAGGGTTGGTCCGGGCATATACACAGGCGGCTAAAATGGGCGTTCAGGCGTCGGAACCGGCGGCAATGGAGGAAAAGCTTGCGCTTTCATTTCAAACAGACTACAGTACGTTTAACCGCCTGTCAGCTTTTTCATTTGACGGCCGTGCTGCCATTGATCATGTTCAGTACACCGATAAGGTGAGCTTTGACCTTTTTCTTGAAGAGAAAGACCGCGCAGACATTTTGGAAATTCTGGCCGGCCTGACTAATGGCAGTATGCATCCGCTTCATGAGGAACATCAGCTTTTTGCAGCGCCGCTTATCACCGGAGGACAGGAAAATTCATGAAAGACAGAAGCGCAGAACATTCCGGCGGAGGGTGTAAAATTAAGTGTGTAAGTTACCGGTAACTAATTTCAAACATGTAACTTACGCACTTTATCTTTTTCATAGAGTGCGGTATTGTAGAAAGGAATAATTGAAAGGATGAATACAGCACCT
>Ga0256406_1006433_pt1 | contig 11805 bp, 6 predicted proteins | sample RumenRJG_03DNA_FD_185986 | JGI IMG/M metagenome (GOLD analysis project Ga0256406, IMG submission 185986) | Bovine rumen microbial communities from Lethbridge, Alberta, Canada - RJG_03 | ecosystem: Host-associated > Mammals > Digestive system > Stomach > Rumen | place: Canada: Alberta | collected...
TACCAGCGGCCTCCAGCAGCGCTTATAGGTTCCAAACACATACCAGAGTTCTGCGGAGTGGAAGGCTCCTGCATCGTCTCCCGGCATCTGACGATTAAATTCATAGATATAGGCGGGATTGCCATGCACTTCTATCTTCTGATCGTCTTTGATACCAAGGCAATAGTGTGCAAAACAGCTTGAAATAGGACTTTTCCCGCACACCGGCACCGGCTTACAGCGGCTTCAGACTCCGTCAAGGAGCACTATGAGCAACCCAATACGACCAGCTTTGCACCCTTCAATTCGAGCTCAGTTCTGAATCATTAAAAGGTTTGGCTTCGTTAAAATGTTTGCAATCACAGCCCGCGATAGTTGTATTGCCATGCGGCATAATTAGCACGACACTTAATAAGGCTCAAAATTGACTCGACCTAATCGGTGTAACTATTTTACTCGGAGGGGTTTCCCAAAGATCTGCAGGTGGTTTATCAGAATGAATATCATCCAAATAAGCCACTTCTGACAGTTTGGCTATTTCTCTTTTGCTCACAAAATCCATTCTGCGGACTCGGTCATAAGAATACTGGTTTTTTTGAATGGCAAATGACAGCAATATCGTGGGCATTTTCTGCCATTCGTTAAACACACATGATCCATTGAATACAATGCTTGTAAGTAAATTATTACTATCAGATTCAAAAAGAACACCTACAGCTCTAAGTGATACGTCAAATATTATTCTTTCATACATAGAGATGTAGTCCGATTTATTCATTAATTGCTCTTTTATCTCATTATTTTTATTAACAGTCCATTTCTTAGTCTGTGGAATTTGACTCATCATCGGCAATTTGTAATCAGCAACAAGACATTTTTTGCTCTCATCATATGCCAGATGGAAATCTATATCAAACTGTGTTCCATCGAAGATTAAATTATCAGAATATAGAACATATGAAAAATATTGTTCAACTTCTTTTCTGTGATTGGAATTTATATGGCCAAAAATATTACTAATTTTGTCTCTTAGCAAGGCATCGGATTCTTCACATTTATTTTTTCTGCGTTCATTTTCTTTATCGATTTCCTCCTGAAGATGACTGCGAGTTAATTCCTTTTTGTCTTCAACTTCTTTCTTTTTTGAAGTAGAAAAATTAGCCACAATATTTTCCCAAAGGCTTATCCCCGCTTCCCTTCTAACTTGGTTCCATGATGGGCTTTTAAGTGGTTTATAAACTGACCTCTCATCGTCATAAAGCTTATGAAGCCATTGGTTAACACTCCTACCTTGGAAGTCATATCGAAGACTCAAATAATAATCTAGACGTTGCTGTTCGTATATCGTCTTGCTTTCGGCCTCTTGAAGTGCTGCCTCTTTTTCTTGATTATCTTCCATAATTTTCCCTGATGCTTCATCTTTCCGATTAGCTAGTCCTAATTTGCTGATGCTGCGGAAGATAGCAAATCACTACTTGCTGCATATCATCATCCCAGAAAAAGTAAATCCTCATACATCGCTTGGGGTCTCTCGTTGCAGCGCTTCCATTTTTTATATGCCGATCTATCTTGACTCTACGACCATGGTAGTCAGGAATAAAGTAAATATCTCCCAATTCTCCTGCTCTACTATCTGCAATGCACCCGCTTTCCGTAACTCCTAACTCTTGGCATTTTTCATCAAATTGATTTCGAGTTAATGTTCCGGCTCTCATTCTGCAATATTCATCTCCTAGCAATTTCAATGACTGATATACAAGATGAACATCTTCGAACTCCGCGTCCTTAAGTGATCTATATGCCCTTGAATTTAACACCATTCGTCCAGGAAAATATGTGTCAACCCATTTAGGCAATTCTTCATACGTATCAGGAATTGGTATTTCAATAGCGCCTTGCCCTTGAGATTTCTCCAGCTGATACTGAAGAGTCTCAAGTCTTGTGTTCAATCGGTGGATGGTATCCCTTGCCTCTGCCAACTGATCCTTATATTTTTCCGTATCTTCCATTGCAGAATAAGCAGCATCTTCAGCAGATTTTATTTCAGTTTCATATTGTTTTTCCTGATTTGCGATCTCTTCCTTTAATTTATCAATATCTCCGGCGCTTGATATTCTTTCCTTCAGTAGTTCCCGATTCGCCTGATAATAAAATTTATGTCCAAGTTCAGACCATTTAATTCTCGCCATACTATTGTACTGCTGAATTCGATCGGCCAGCATAAATTGATATGCTTCGCCCATTATATGATCTGTTCCATCATCGTCACTATAACTGGCTGCAAGAATAGCAGACGGCGCTGAAAACGGATGGCGTTTATAGTCATCATCTTCTAAACTCAGGTTGGGATAATATGTCCGTACGGCACCGTCATATACTTTTAAATTTTCTCCCACTTCGTTTCTAAATTCATCCTGGAACTTCACGGGTAAGGCAATAACATGTGCGGTTAAATAAACACTATTGGCCAGCTTATCCGGATCAACAAGATACCCTGACTTAAACGGATTTTGTGCGTTCTCTTCACACTCTGCAATTACGATAACTGGGCAAAGTCTGTCTCGCATTGTTAATAATTCAATCATACGTTGCAAATCATCAGATGATTGAATATAGGTTGCTTGCCTTTCAAGTCTCCAGCCATCAAATATTCCGTTTTTATAAGCAATATCACGTACAAATCTCGGTATACTAAAATTCGGCGTCGATGCTTGCGATCCCACAGGTGTTGAATATGATAACTTAGCTCCCATTCGAACATTCTCATCTTGTACGATGATTTCGGCCTCTATGGACCACATTCTTCCAGGGACTTCTTGATCTGGATGCTGTGCAAACATGCAGAAATACTGCTTTTGGTAGTCATAGATTACGTCAACAGATTGACCTGCTCTATCACGTGAAACGGTTCGCATTTTATCTGGCAGTCGAAGACTCTGAAACTTACCCCGCAGCCAATTATATATAAGGCTTGCGTTATATTTCGCAGTCCCATACTTGTTATGATCTATCTTAAGGAGACCAGAAATTTGAAATATTCTCTGGATATACGTGTCGTTCAAAGAATGTCGCTCTGAAATTCGCTCTGGCATTTATTCTTCCCCTACTATAAGGCGGCAACAACTTTAATCGTTAAATCCAAAGTCATCGACCTTTAATGTCTTGCAGTTTTCCGAAACAGTTCTGATGGTTGAAGAAGGAATTCCTTTCGATGCGTCCACCTGCACTTCCAATCTGATATCGACATTTGCATCATCCACATTCATCAGATGCTGAAGTATCTCTTGCACGTAAGTATTCACGTCGCGATTGATTCGAGTATTATCCAGCTTTACAGACATATAGAAATGCGTATTTTGGGCCTTTTCATGCACTTCAGTGGTACTGCCACCGCCATTTTTTCCATTACCATAGCCAGTATAATTTCCTTCTAACGGTGTTCCTCCACTTGTGATGCCGCTTCCATTATTAAAGCCTTGCGATGTGCCAGAACCACCATTATTGCCGCCCTGTGCCTCGCGTCTGCGACGTTCCTCTTCCTCAGCAGCTTTTCTCTCTTCCTCTTTCTGCTTTTTTGCAACATCCATCTTTACCAGAAGATCGGTGGGGTTAATTGCAAAGACAGTCTGACCATATTTCAGATCTCTGTACCGATGATTGTCGCTGTCATATGCTGCCGCAATTGCAAAATACTGATCAGATGCTACTCCCTGTGAAATCGTCTCCTCCAATACGGATTTGCTCGCGAGTTTGGAGAGATAGCAGTACGTGCAAAGGTAGTTCCAGAGCTGATTAACCTGGATGTGATCAGAATCCTTCCAAAGCAACTGATCCAGCTCCATCTGCAACATGACAGGTGCCCATCTTGTGATGATCTGGTCGGACTGTTCCATCTTTCTAGCAGCTTTACTGACAATGCTGTCTGTTCCACCGCCGACATCGTTGATGTCCCAAATGATCTTCTTTACATCCTCATCCCTGTCGATACTGGGAACGAGAAGCCAGCAATAAGCCTCCTTTAAGCGAGCTTCTACCGTGGTGTTGCTACGATTCAGATTACTCTCTGTCTCCCTTACCTGGTTTCCGTCTAGATTCAGCTCGTCCTTATCAGACAGAATAGAAGACCACGCCTTAAAGCGCTTCACTTCCTGCTCAAGAGCTCCAAGCTTATCCCCATCTGCTGCCATGAAAGCAAGCATATTCCGGTAGAGACGCGGTGACGTTCCTCTGTTATCGAGGATGTCTTTTGCCGCTGTCATGGCCGCACAGTCATCTTTTCTACGGATATAGAAATCACAAGGCCGCAAAATAACAAGCCTTGCCGCCTGATCATCCGGAACATCATTTGACGTAGCAGGGCAGATATGCACACCTGAGAAAGGAGCCTCTCTGCGGATCTTCTTCAATCTGCTCTCAATCTCCATCTCTACATCGGCCTGCGAGAACTGCGTGGCGCGGTCCTCCGCAGTTTTCCGGAGTGTCGGCTTGGTGTCATACCAGTACCTTGCACCATTGCTGCTGTTGTAGAGATAGGACAGGGAGCCATGTAATGTATTTAATGCGTCCTTGAAGTTGGCGACGCTCTCACCCGGCTGAACGGTTCCCAGCATGATTCTGGAAATCTCAAGACCACGCAGGCCCTGATCTCGGAGAGCTGATGTACTGGGCGCACTGCCAAGCATAATCGTGCGTGCAACTCTTCTACAGGAAAGATGCTGGCCGTACCGGATATTAGCTTGGTCTTTCTGATAGGGTATTGAATCCTTACCGTCAACTTCACGGTCGATGATACTGTTCCATGTATCAGGAAGATAACGGACCAGCTCATCGCGTACGTTTGGCATATCGAGTGGAAGCGACCCCGGCATAATCATGGCGCTCTCATCATCTGCCATCCACAGCTCATGAATGACTGCAGCCATCAGTCGCAGTACGCCTCTGGTTCTCTGGAAATGTTCCAGTGTCGCCCAGTCACCATACAGTCTCTCGAAAACTTCCGGATGGATCGGATAGCAGGAGATCAGCTTCTGCTTGTAGTCCACTTCCTTCGCTTCAATCGGGAAATCTTCTTCGTTTTCCTGATACATGGCACTGAAAGCTTCACAGACCTCATCTCTGGCCACCACGTCCTTACAGTCTTCGAAGAGACGTCTGCGTACAACCTCAAATCCCTCATTGGCTGCAACCGGCTTCCAGATGGATTCCATACGGCCAAAGGTATGCTCGATGGTCTCAAGAACGCCTCTGCCGGCCTCTCCACCAATCTCAATGTCGGATTCCGGGATAGAAGCTACAACCAGGCTGTTCTCGCTGGCCCTTGCGGCTTCGGTGATCTCCTGAACAAACGTAATGAAGTTCTCATAGGTACCGGCAGGAAGATCCGTCTTTCCATACAGTTTCCTTGCATAGGCGACAAGCTCGTCCATGAGTACAAGGCACGGACCACATTCGTTGAAGAAGTTTTTGAGATTCTCTGATCCCGGCGAGACCCCCTTACGGTCAGAATCCCTGATATATTTGGCATACAGATCAGGCTTACCAGCTGCCGTAACAAGCTGATACGCCATTTCCCCCCAGATCGTGCTGACCGTATATCCCGGGAAATTAGCAGGATTCTTCTTCTTCGTCGGATCCATTGCGGTTCCAACAAGGACCGCAATATTAACCTTCGGCAACTCCTGAAGACCTGTCCTTTCCAGAATCGGCTTCAGATCTGGAATTTCATCGATTGTCGCATTGCCATGGAGCATATGGTAAAGAGCCAGCATGCTGTGCGTCTTGCCCCCACCGAAGGCAGTCTTCAGCTGAATAACCGGCTCTCCTCCTTGTCCGGTCACACGGCGCAATGCCTCCAGCAGCAATCCGGACATACCTTCCGTCACATAGGTGCGATGGAAGAATTCAACAGGATCGCGGTATTCATATGCTCCTTCTCCACGGGCAACCTGTGCCAGGTCAGCGGCGAACTCTGCCGCCTTGTATCTTCCCTCTGCGACATCGGTATGCGGCTTGATCACGTCCCGCCAGCTTGGGAGGCTCTGCCCCACTTTTGAAGTGAGCACAGCCGCCTTTACCTTCTTCTTGTCTACAGCTGCTTCCTGTACAGAGTCATACCGCAATTGCCGGTACATGGTGCGGATCTGGCTCGTTGCTTCCGCATCGATGGATTCACACAGAAGCGCCATGGTATCAAGTGTGCGCTCTGTGTACTGCTGATCAAGGTCTTCGCTTCCGATATGCGATACCCTGTTTCTAGCCTCCATCAGTTCCGAAGCCCAGTTTCTGTGGCTCTTGGTCATCTTAAGGCTGAATACACTCCTCCACTGGCGGTCAATCAGCCGCAGACAGTTCGCCACATCAAGGCTTGACATAAGTTTTTCGTCCGTGCCATCATCGGGCAGACCATACTGATCACTCAGCGAGCTGCGTGCCTCTTCCCACCACTCGTCGCCATACTGTCCCCTCATTTCCTGACAGATATAATTCTCCAGTTTCGGAAGTAGAATCTGAAACCCCTTCTGAATAAGATCAACATTCTTCATTGCTGTCCTCCCTCACCTGCTCTGTTTCGTGCAGGCTGATATATTCCATGACCTCGTGGTGAATGAGCTGAAGTACATCGTGTATCTCCGGCTTTGATCCATCTGCATTGATTACCTGACTGTATTTCGAGAAGATCTGCATCCCCTTGCCAAGGCCTGCAATCATCAGATCCTCTTTGGCAATTCCTGCAGCAGTGAGTTTGTCCATTTCCGCAGGCATTTCCCGTTTCAGGGAATTGATCAATCCGCGCTTGGTCGTTCCTTCCTTGCCATATTGTCTGCGGAAAACCACTGCCACACGAACCGGTGTCTTTGCATTCTCCAATAGCTCTGCCCGCAGCGGCCATATAGCTGTTACTGCAAATCTTGCCTGTGTAATACTGAAGATCAAATGCTCAAATGCAGACATACTCTCTTCGTGATCCATTGCAATTTTCGCTTTATCTTCTTCACCGAACAGGAAGAAAACCAAAGAAGGATCATCACTGTTACATTGTCGATAGAAGTTACGGAACAGTTCCTCCAACCCTTTCCGATATCCTGCAATAGCTTTCGCCTGATCTCCACCGTAGTGCTCCGGGATCGAGCAGAGCTCCTCCTTAGAAGTGACCACTTTATCAAACAGCATAGGATAAACATTCTTCAAACATCGTCTCAACCAAATGTAGAAGTAATCCGAAAGGTCCGCATATCCTACATTGTCATAATACGGTAGCTCCGTAAACATGACAGCGTGGTCCGGATAGGATGCTGTCATGGCATTCTCTTGTGTAACCTCTGTACCCGCAACCGGATCCATATGAGACAGAACTTCTGCTGCATTCCTGATCTGAGAACTGATGTTGCCAGTTGCTGATGCGAATGGATTTGTCTCTCCAAATACCCAGGTCATGGGAAGAGCCTGCATCATAAATGCCGCCCTGATATTCCCATGCCTGTTATCCCAAGAACAAAGAGAAGACTGAAAGTCTGCATGCCCACTGATGGCCAGAGAAAGATACACACCGACAGCTTGGCCATATGCGAGTGCTCCGGTTCCACCGTCCTGAAGCGGAATCCCATCGTCCGCCATACCTGCCTGAAGTGCATCATTAGTTGCTTCAGCAATCTCAGCATCCACTAGATCACATAGTGTTGTCATGAGTAGCATCTGCCTTGGCGTGTACAGATCCGTGTATTCTGTCATGCCGTAGAGCCTCGGGCTGAACCATCTGGAATTCTTCGGCAGAGAACCGATCGGCACACCATCAACTGCTACCGTATCTGCAGCCTTGATCTGCACTTCGTCGGGCTCAACAAATATCTTTCCTTCCTTCGTTGAAAGGCAGACGGCCATCAACTGTAGACCAAGCTTCCCCTCTTTTTTTACCTCTGCTTCCCGCGTGATCTGCCCGCAGACCGGGCAGCGAAACTTAGCTCCTGCTTTCCCGAATCGATTTGTTTCTTTCTCTTCTGGGCAGATACCTTGGTGGACCCTAAAATAAACCTTCTTTCCATCTACCACCGGTTCCGCCCAGTATTCATGACCTTTGGTCTTCGATAAGATGAAGCTCGTACCTGCAGGTATATCACACCCACATGCAGGATTGGGGCACTTAATCGTGCGCACCCACACCCACGCAAATGCATTTGATTCTTCATCCGGATATGCTGTAGAAAGCTTCTCCTGTGCCTTCCCTTTTAAGTCTTCTCCATAACAAAGAACATCCTCTGCAAGTCCCTCAGTTTTGAAATACAATTTACTCTCAGCCTTCGGACTGACAGGATGATTTCCAGTAAATCTTGCTGGAATTTCTGTCACTGCCTTCGATAGAAGCACCGCTACAGAATTCAGATCACTGGCCTTACATTGAAGTCCCAATCTCTGAGAAGCCAGTGCAAACCCGCCAAAACCGGAAAATGGATCGCTGATAATAAAATTGCTACCTAGACGTTCTGATGAATCAGAGCTAGCGTTATTATCAGCCGTTATTAAAGCCTTCAGAATCTCGATAGAAGAATCAATCGGTCCTCGATTCCACCATGGATGAAGTTTCCCAGGATGCCCTTTCCTTACTTTTTCACTGACTGTAAGTTCATTGACTTTGCTCAGGGGAAGCATCGTCTCTATTGTTTTTTTCATTAATCGGTTATGCTTCTCCTTTCAAGCAGCTTACTGGTCATTAGAATCCATGTAGTCGAATATGCTCATCTGCTGTGGTGTTTCTTTCTGTATATCAGCAGCCTTCATCTGAATGTCAGGCCAAGCAACAACTAAAGCATTATAAGCATAGGCCTCATTGGTCCACTTCTTCTTCTCTGCAATGGTATAAAGCCGATAAGCCATATCCTTTGCATTTTCAGCATTTCCTCCAAACATCGAAGCAACTATCTTTGCACAACCATCTATACCTGTCTTCTCCATAGTGTACGTTAACTGCTGAGTTAGAAGCCAAACGTTGGATTCTGTGTTGCTGACATTTGTAGGAAGATCTTTGCGTTCTACCAGATGAACAATGCCGGCTTTCGCGTATAGGGCTCCATGGGAGGCCATGGTGGCAATGGAAACACCCTTCGCATTTGCAAGTACCTCGGCCTCGCCATATTTGACATCGTTATATGCGAATTGCGTATAGAGATCCACACAGAAACGACTCTCAGAGTCCATGTTGCCGACACGTTCGTTGAAATATGCATCAACCTCTTCATTGATAATCTGCTGCGCACTGCGAACTGTCATCGGTGTACCATCTGCCTCTAAGACTTGACTATACTTGCTGAATACGCTCATACCAGGTCCAATGGCAGCCTGCGCAAGGTCGACAGGAGCAATATTACTATCCTGAAGCCTTTTTAATTCGGGGCGGAGTTCTTTTCGAAGCTCAGTAATCAGATTACGTCGCGTTGTTACGGGTGCTTTTTCAGGCCGTTTACGGCAAACTAGTACAATAGAAGATGCTAATGCATTTACATGTGCTTTCAGTCCGGTCTCCCTTTCGGTATGAATAGGCCATGTACCTGTAATCATTAGATTCGCTTTGATGATTGAAGTTAGCATGGTCTCCCAACCATCAGAAGTTTTCTTTGATTCAGCACCATTTTCTTTACTGTTATTTTGCTTGTAAGCATAGTAAATAGTTATTGGATAACTTTCATCTGCATAATTATAAATTTGTTTGCATGTATCCAACATCCCATCTTCAAAGAATTCCTTTGCAGCTTCACTATTTCCATTGAACCTATAAGGAACGGCTACCAGTTCTTCCGCCTTTGGAACCAACATCGTCGAAAACAATTGTGGATAAATCGCTTTTAACGAGCATCTCATCCATATATAAAAATAATCAGATAAATCTGCATATCCAATATTGTCATAATAAGGTGGATCAGTAGAAACAATAACATTTCTTAAACCGCAATCGGTCTGAGCGTCATGTTGTTCTGCCACCCCCGGGATATTAGCTGGTAATGAAGTCATTGCATCAGCAACCCATTTTATTGCCCCTTCAAAATTACCTGTGGAGTTTGAAAAGGGATTACTTTCTGCATAGTCCCAGACCATAGGAATTCCTTGTCTTCCGAAAACTTGAATGATGAAATCCCCACTCCAACCATTTTGCGTCGAGCAGTAATTAGCTTCTCTATCCACAGCGAACGAAAGATACACCGCTATTGCCTCACTATATGCCTTAGCGCCAGTTCCTCCTTTATTAAGGGATATATGATCGTCCCTCATTCCTGCAGCAATAGCATCTTTTTCTATTACCGGTATTACATCGCTCACTAGTCGGCTCAAAACTGTCATAGTGGTTAATTGCCGATTAGAAAACAATTTGTCAAATGTATCTAATCCGTAAATAGGAGTCCAAAGAGCTCTTCGATCATCACTCAACTTTCCAGTCGGAAATTGATCTGGCTTTGCAACATTCGCAGCTGATATTTGCTCTTCGTCAGGAGTCACAAAAACCCTGCCCTTTTTTCCTTCGCCTATTACTCCAATAAGAACAGATCCCATTCTTCCGGATGAAGCTTCATTTTTAATATAATCTGGTGTAGCAGTTTCACCACACATTATGCATCTAAAATTTGCCCCTCTACCAAGTTTCGGCTCAATCTTTGGCTTTGATCCTCCCATTCTAACTTTATAACTTATTTTTTTGCTACTATAATCAAAAACAGGGTCGACATACGCCTCATTTCCCTTCTTTTTCGATAATATAAAACTATTTGCTAAAGGCATTTCACATCCACATGCAGGATTAGGGCATTTTACTGTTCTTGTCCAAATCCATGCAACAGCATTAGTCTTTCCACCTCCCTGTCCCTCTGGCACTTTAATTTGAGGATACATATATCCAATTTCACTAAAGGCTTTTTCTTTGATCCATTTTCCGTAATAAATGACATCATCTATCATTCCTGATAAGCCATGCCACCCATTGTTAGATAAATGCATGCGATTAGATTCTGGATTTACGGGTTTTAAATTATTAAACTTGGGCGGAATCTCAATGGACGCTTTATTGATCATTACAGCAACTGGATTTAGATCGTGGGCATATGCTGCAAGTCCTAACCTCTGAGCCTCCATTGGAATAGTACCTCCGCCTGCAAATGGATCTAACAATGCAGGCGGATTATTATTGGTCGCTTTTAATATCTCTTTTCTTGCCTTATCCAGCATTTCGTCATTTGACGTATTCTCCCATAACACAAGTTCATTAATGATAGAAAATAGTCTATCTCTTTCTCTCGCCTGCTCCACTTCAGTAGGAAATTTTTCAGGATGTGAAGAAGGGTCATCAATAATAGATGCAAATATCACCGCACGAGCAGCTGCAAGAGGTCGTCTAGCCCACCAGAGATGAAGTGTTGACGGATGCCCGTGGCGAATTGATTTTTCCCTAGCAGAGGCTTCATTAATTTTATCCAGTGGCAGTGCCACCTCTATCAGTTTCTTGACAGCCATATCTCCCTCACTTCTGATACAGGACTTCCGATTCCTTTATCAAATCTTGAATTTCATAATTGCAGCTTGCAGCAGTGTTATCCAATGCGTTTTTAAACGGATGTTTCAAATAGATGGTGTGCGTCTTATCTCCATCTACTTCAACAATCGCCAGTATGAATTCTTCCGGACGGTTCAGCGCTGTCAATACTTCATTTCTGCTGACCGTCACTGATGTTGCGCCTTTCTTTCTTCCTTTGTAACTGTTCAGAACCCCCTGCTTACTGCAGGACGATCTCAGCGTTCCCAGCAAAAGCAGCTGTCAAAGCTTCATAAGCGCTGATACCGTGCTTCCTG
>Ga0256406_1006434_pt1 | contig 11803 bp, 13 predicted proteins | sample RumenRJG_03DNA_FD_185986 | JGI IMG/M metagenome (GOLD analysis project Ga0256406, IMG submission 185986) | Bovine rumen microbial communities from Lethbridge, Alberta, Canada - RJG_03 | ecosystem: Host-associated > Mammals > Digestive system > Stomach > Rumen | place: Canada: Alberta | collected...
CTGTTATCCGCTTGTGTTCCGATTTCAATATTCCGATTGATACTATACCGGAACTTAATGCAAGCATAACGCAGATATACATCGACAAGTGTATATCCGATATACTCTCCGATATTCTTGAAAAATGCGGCGGTGGTTACAATTTTGATATGACTCCTAACGGAATACGGATATATAAATACGGTGCGATATATGCTTATCCGGAATTCAGAATCACGCCAAATACGCACCTTATATATTCTCCGACATTAAAAGGCAGTGTTTCACACAGTTTGTCGATTGAGGATATGAAAAACAGCGTTAAGGTTATATCGGAGTCCGATAAGGTCTACACTGTCAAAGCCGTGGCAAAGGATATGGACAGTATATATAAATACGGCGTTTTACAAGACGTAATTAAAATTGATGAAAAAGACGGAGATGCCAATGCCTGCGCAAAGAACAAGCTGTCGGAAATGAATAAGGTCAAGGAAAGTTTTTCAATAGAAATTATTGAGGCGGTAAACAGCTACACTCGTGCGGGAGCATTGATTACAGTTGATGATGTGAATTATCTTATAGAAAGTTCCGACCACAGCATCAAAAACGGAGTTCATTATGTGAAACTCGGACTTAGGAGGTATTCATGAACGGAATAACAGAGCTTGCAAAGCTGCTTAAAGAACGGGAAAACAGTGACGGGTACTCGCCTATATTCGGTACGGTCATTGAACTGCCGAACACGAAAATACGCATAAGTGACAAGGTAATACTTACCGACAGCCACATTACGCTGTGTATGAATTTAAAAGTACAAAATTCTGACGGCGAATACGTCAATCTTGGTAAGACTGTTGTTTTGTTGCCCTATGCCAACGGCCAAAAATTCATAGTGATAGGAGTGGTTATCTGATGTTTCCGAATTCAGCAAATGTAAATCTTAATAATGAAACAAAATTATCAAACGGAACAAAATCATACCTTTTTGATTTTGACAGCGGTGATTTTGTTGTACGTGACGGCAAACTCGTAGAATGCGATGGCATAGACTCAATAAAGGTATGGATTGAAAAGATACTCCGCACCGAGAAAGACAGATATTCCATTTACAACGATACCGAGTACGGCTGTCACTTGGAGGATTTGATTATAGGCAACAGTTATACTGTGGAGTTTATTGAGGCTGAACTAAAGCGAGAAATTGAGGATGCTTTAAAGCAAAATCCGCAGATTACCTCAGTCACAAACTTTAAGATTACACGAAACACAAACGCAATTACGGTAACGCTGGAGGTGGTGTTAAATGACGAAGGACGAAATACTGTCACGGTTACTGTCTGATATATCCGATGAGTTCGACAAAGGTGTCGGCTCTTTTTTTTATGATGTTACAAAGCCGGCATCTGAGGAGTTTGAAACGGCATACGCAAGACTTGAGGAAATACTAAAGAACGGCTTTGCACTGACGGCAAGCGGTGAATATCTTGATTTCAAAGCCGCCGAGCAAGGCATAACACGAAAGTCGGGTATCGCATCAAAAGTGGTGGTTACCATAACAGGAACACCTGGCAGTGTAATTTCTGTCGGTGATAAGGTCGCATCGGACAATCTCATCTTCTCTGCTATTGAGAATAAAGAAATCAGTGAAAGCGGTACAGCAGAGGTGACCGTCATATGCGATACAGTCGGCACTGTCGGGAATATTCCAACAGGCAGCATAAACCGTTTCCCTGTTACACTCTCCGGTATTGTTTCGGTAACGAACAACGAACCCGCAACGGGGGGCTTCAATGAAGAAACCGATGACGAGTTGCGTGACAGATATTTTGAAAAAGTTTCACTCCCGGCAACAAGCGGAAGTAAATACCATTACATACAATGGGCAAAGGAAATAAACGGTGTCGGTGACGCTAAATGTCTGCCGCTTTGGAACGGAAACGGCACTGTAAAGGTTATCATCATCAATTCCGAAAAAGGTGTGGCAAGTGATGAGCTTATTGACGAGGTTAAAAACCATATTGAAGAAAACCGTCCTATCGGTGCAGAGGTTACGGTTGAAAGTGCCGAGCCGCTTACGATTGATGTTTCGGTAACACTTACACTTTCAAATGGAGCAAGTATTGATGTAGCAAAGGAAAAGATAACCGAAAGCATAACAAAGTATCTGCAGAAAAACGCATTCTCGCAGGTTTACATTTCCTACGCACAGATAGGCGGATGCATATTGGCTTGTGATGAAATTGCCGATTACAGTGATTTGAAATTAAACAACGATACACAGAACATTTCCGTTTCGGAAACGCAAGTGCCTGTTTTGGGGGTGGTTACGGTTGCTTGAGAAGATGCCCGGATATTACCGCAAGTCAAAGGTAATAAATGATTTAATTCATTCTATAGAAAACGAGTTTGAGAGATTGAAATCCGAAACAACTCTGACAGAAAATCAGTTCTTTGTCATTCTATCCGACAGGGGCATTAAAAATCATGAAGAGGATGTCGGACTTATTTCCGATACTTCCGCTGATATTGAAACCCGCAGAGGGCGAGTTCTTTCAAAGCTGCGAGGTACGGGAACGGTAACAAAGACCATGATGAAAAATGTGGCTGCATCCTTTGTCAACGGTGATATTGAGATTATAGAGTATCCGTCAGAGTATTGCTTTGCGGTGAAGTTTACATCAAAAACCGGTGTTCCGTATAACATTGCCGATATTCAGGCAATGATTGAGGAAATAAAGCCTGCTCATTTGGCTGTAGAATATATTTTCACTTATAGGCTTTGGCAGGATATTCTTGACGAACTTGGAACATGGCAGACTGTTAACAACTACACATGGCAGGAAGTGCTGACATTTGAAATTGTATATTCTTTAATAATAATCGAAAACAGCGTATATTACTGTCCCGACGGAAACGGCAACGCAAAGGTTGTATGGGACGAAAACAGAGCATACGCAAGAATGGAGGAATAGAAAATGGCTGAAATACATCCAAACGATATAGGACTTGCCACCTTTGCGGACGTAGGCAATGTGGAACGCTTAAGAACCTCGGCAAAGACAGTGGTTGAGGCAATAAACGAAATCTACCAAACGGGTGGCTCACAATCTGTGCTTGGAGACCAACTATACATAGATGGTGAAAACAATGTTATTTTTGGTACAAACAACACGGTTTACGGCAGTAACAACCTGATTATCGGTTCAAATAATGTATTAGTCGGAAGCGGTCACAATCTTATCGGCAGCGAGCGGTATATTTATACATCGCCCCCGTTGAGCTTTGAATGGTTCGATGTGTCTTTAAAGAGGCTATACTTCTATGTCTATGAGGAAAACGTGACAATTCCGTTTAAAGTCGGAGACAAAATTTTGCTGTCATTCTACCAGTCTTGGGTAGACAGTGAATGGATCGATTGGATTTCTGTCTACACACCGATTTATCTTACAGAAATAACGGAAGTCAGTGAAAGCGGTGGTTATATAACAGTGGCAGAGATGGATGTATCGGAAGATCCTCCGGATGATGTTCACGTAATTTACGATTACGGGTATACAAATTATAGCATAGTTTTGTGTGATGAATATGCAGTAAACGGCAGCAGTACAGGAATTTTAATAGGTAATTCATCAACCGGAAACAGAAGTTTCTCCGCAAATTACGGCAATGCGAAAGGTACGGCAAGTTTTGCGGTCAACAGTGCAACAGCAAGCAGCAACTATTCATCCGCTTTTGGCAGCAGTAATGTTGTAGGAAGCTATGGATTTGGTGCAGGATACTGTGGAAAAGTAAATGCTGACTACTCGTCTGCTTTTAACTACTATACCTATTGCTACAGCCCTTATTCGAATGCATTCGGATATTACTCCAGAATTTACGGCAGACCTCTTAAATGTACGGCAATAAACAATACGGCAAAAACGCTGACCTTGGCAAGCGGTCAGACAACCACGAGCCTGGCAGGAAAAAAACTGATTCTTCGGTGCTATAATTCAAACAATACTATTATGTTTCCTGAGGTGACCATCAGCTCTGTCAGCGGAACAACAATATACCTTGCCTCGGATAGCTATATGGGCGGTTCGGGTTCTTATGCCTATTCATTATTCCCTGACGGATATGTTTTTGTTGTAGATACATCATCCTCATATTCAATGGCTGATTTTGTGACAGGATATTATTGCCTTGCATCTTCAAAATACACATTTGCACAGGGATATTATAACTCTGCCTTTCACGAAGGAGCCGCTATTTTCGGCAAATACGGAATCACGCAGGAACCTTACTCACTTGTTCTCGGAAACGGTACATCACTGAAGGCTCCCGGCGTTGCTTTTAAGGTTTTGTCAGACGGCAGTGTTCATGCAGACGGTGAATATACCTCTCCATGTGCTGACTATGCAGAGTATTTTGAATGGGAGGACAAAAACCCCGACAACGAGGACAGAACAGGATATTTTGTAAAACTGAATGGCGAAAAAATCGTAAAATGCGGTGCGTTTGACAAGCCTCTCGGTATAGTTTCGGCTATGCCTGCGATTATCGGTGACAGCGGTGAGATGCATTGGAAGGGTAAATTTCTTACAGATGATTTTGGAAGAGTGCAGTATCATGATGTTATTGTTCCGGCTGAATTTGACGAGGAAGGAAATCTCATAAACGAAGAACACACGGAAAGACAACCTGTCATAAACCCTGAGTGGAATGCGGAAACAGAGTATATTTCACGTAAATCACGCCCGGAATGGTCTCCTGTCGGTGTTCTGGGAAAACTTATCGTTTATGATGACGGCACTCTTGTAAGCGGTGATATTTGCCGTCCCGGTGAAGACGGAAAGGCTGTTAAATCTATTGAAAACGGATATCCCGTCTTAAAGAGAATATCAGATGATAAAGTATTAATTTGGTTCAAGGGGTGATATGGATGCCAAAGGAAACTACGAATTATAATCTGAAAAAGCCGTTATACACAGAAAATGCGGATATTGCGGTTATCAATGAAAGCCTTGATGAAATTGATGCATTGCTTACACCTACAATTTCCGCAGTGAATGCTCCAGGCTCAGAGTCTAAAGGAAAATTAGCCACCGTACTTGGCTGGCTTGCGAACCGTATCAAAGCTATAACGGGAAAATCGTCATGGCAGGAAGACCCTTCTGTCACGCTTGAGGATTGCAGTAGCCATATTGCAAACGGGACTCATTCGAATGCTACTGTAAGTACAAATGGTTTTATGAGTTATTCTGATAAGCAAAAACTGGACGGTGCTACAAATGACTACATTGCAAGCAAGCTGATGATGCGTGATTCAAGCGGCAGAGCAAGAGTTCAAAGTCCGTCAAACAGCTACGATATAGCAAACAAAACCTATGTCGACTCAAATTTTGTAAAGAAGAATGCCGATACAACTATGACTGCCAAGCTGACTGCCTACTCCAACACTTCATACACAACCAAACAGGTTCGAAACATTGTGCTGTGGACAAGCGGTTCAACTCCTCCGGCAACAAGCTACGGTGACATTGTAATTAAGACGTTTTGAGGTGAAATATGGCAACTGTAAACTTTACTTATGATTATCCCTATGCCGGATACGGTGAGGACGGCAGATTTCAGAATAAATGGTCTGAATCAAGAGTAACGCTCAACGGCTGTTATACATACCCGATGGTATTTAATACCGCTGTGCCAAGCTGCAAACACATAAAAATGCAGATTGAAATTGAGAACACCGGCTCCGGCACAGTGCTCGGACGGTCTTGGGATTTTTTTGTTTACCGGCAAAGCTACGGTTGGTATGAGGTATGCTCGTTTACTCTGCCGGATGACGGAAAATATACGATTGACCGTGATATGCCCGGCTATACCATAACGCAGATTGCCTGTGTTCCGTCCTCAAATCCCGGTTCAAGCAGAACATGGAACACTTGGTATGGCATTGAACAGCTTACTATAACCGAAACAGTAACTGTAAATGAACTGACAACGGGTACTTTCCAGTACGGTGTATTTGCAAATTACTACGGTTTGGAGCAGAAGCTCACCGAGGTGTATGCAAATATAGACGGAGCATTGAAACAGGCAACCGATGTTTTGGTTAACATAGACGGTGCGCTTGTTTCTCTACCTCAAGTACAGTCGGCATATTTGAAAACTACATCCGATTCTATGACTCTATATGGTTTTACACCATCCGTCAGCGGCAGTTACAGAATAACGCAAAAGAAAATATCGGGCGACCATGAAATCCGTTTATACGGCAGTGATTTTACACCGCTGTATGACGGATATTTTTATGACCGGAGTTTCGACCTTGCATCCGGAACTCTTTATTATATCACGGTAACACATTACAGAGGTGCGGATACAAGCGAAAGCTATCTGCAAATTTTTAAGGAGGCTTAATTTTATGGAAAAGATAAAACTGTTTTACACGGCCGTATGCACCACACTTGCATACATATTCGGCGGTATGGATAAAATGCTCGCCATTCTTCTTGTGTTCATTGCGATTGACTTTATAAGCGGCTTTGTTAAGGCGTGGGTTTTGAAGGAATTTGACTCAAGCAAATTCTATATAGGCGGAGTGAAGAAAATCGGTATTCTGCTCATCGTGGCAGTTGCCGCACAGCTTGACCAGCTTATAAGCATTGATTCTATGGCTCTAAGAACGGTAGCCGTTTCATACTACATAGCAAATGAAGGCTTTTCAATTCTTGAAAATTGGGGCGCTATGGGATTGCCGCTGCCGACTGCTCTCAAAAGTGCACTTGCAAAACTGCGGAAGGAGGACGATGAACAGTAATGGAACTATATTTTTTGGTGGAGAACCAAAACATACAACGAACCGATGACAATTTTGTGGTTGCCGGCTCAAAGAACTATCTGTTTGCAAACTTCTCATTTTCAAAGGAATGGAATGAAAATATCATTGCTATATTTTCATCACAGTGCGGTACATATGCACAGCCCGTAAATGATGGACGGTGTCCTGTTCCGTATGAGGTATTAAAAAAATCCGGAAGAATTGATGTTTCGGTTTGTGCGGGTGATTTAATAACCTCCGATACGGCAAGTGTAATCGTACATGAAACAGGATACACAGATAAGGCTGAGGAATGCATAACTCCTCCGCCTACAATTATAGCTGATATTTACAACCGCATCGAAACAGGTTTTGCACAGGCAAAAGAAGAAATTATGACTGAAATCAAAGAAATACTCGGCAGCTATATTCAATCCTCCGATATTGATTCGGACCTTATAAAGGACAGCAAAAATCCTGTTGCTTCGGGGGTTGTCTATAATCGCCTGCAATCGGAAATTGACAGAAGAATTTATCTGGAGAATAAAAAGGCAGATAAGGAATACAACGGAGGATTTGTCGGCGGTAACGGTGCAGCGTTGGGCGGTGTGGGAGGTGCTGCTGTCGGAGCAAATGCAAAAGCATCCTCCGGTATGGCTGGAGGGTGCGGTGCCGCTGCATCTGAGGGAATGGCAGGAGGCAAAGGTGCTTTTGCCAGTCATGGTGCGGCGTTGGGACGAAACAGTAAAACGCTACACGGCGCAGCTGTAGGTGACGGGGCAAAAACCATTGACACAAACGGAAATCCCATAACCGCTGTGCAGCTTGGCACAGGAATAAACAGAGAGAAAAATACAGTACAGTTTTTTAATTACAAGGTTCTGAATTCTGATGGGAGCATACCGAGCGAGCGTATTCCGGCGCTTGGTTTACTTGAACAGAGGATTTTGGATTTGGAAGAAAGGAGCAAGTCATGAAGATAAATAAAAAACAGATTGCATACAATCGTACAGCAAGGAAACAGAACCCGATATATATCGTAATTCACGATACGGGAAATACAGGAAAAGGTGCAAATGCGAATGCGCACTTTAATTACTTTAACGGCGGTAACAGAAATTCATCTGCTGATTTCTTTGTTGATGATACGCAGGTTCTGCAGGTGAATGATTACACAAAATATTACACTTGGCACTGTGGTGACGGCAAAGGTAAATACGGAATAACAAACTCCAATTCCATCGGCATTGAAATCTGTATAAATTCAGACGGTAATTACAATATAGCCTTTCAAAATGCGGTTGAACTTACAAAACATCTGATGAAGGAACTGAATATTCCTGTAGAACGAGTTGTAAGGCATTACGATGCAAGCCGTAAAAATTGTCCGGCATCAATGAGCGGAAATAACTGGGAATTATGGAGTAAATTTAAGGAGGCGTTGGTAATGCAGACAGAACTTACAAGTGTAAATGATATAACATGGGAACTCGCACACCGTGGCATCATAACTGATAAACGGCTGTGGCTTAAGAAACTTGAAACAGATACTAACAGCTATTGGCTTGCAAGAAAGACGGTGAAATATCTTCGTGAAAAGGGTGTTTAAAAATGACAAAAGAACAGTTTGAACGTGAGAAGAACTATCAGGTATCACGCAGTATTGTATCCTCATGGCTTAAAAAGGGGATAATAACAGAGAAAGAGTACAAGAAAATTGATACAAAATTGGTAGCAAAATTTAACCCAATAATCGGCACTTTATAACTCCGAAATCACTTGATTTTATGCGGATTGTACGGTAATATAGACGTACAATTATATAGGAAGGAGTTTTAAAAATGGGTAGAAAAATAACGGCAATACCACCTAAAAAGGTAATGGTAACAGAACGTAAAAAAGTTGCTGCCTATGCAAGGGTATCAAGCGGTAAGGATGCAATGTTGCATTCGCTTTCTGCACAGATAAGTTACTACAGTAGCTTTATTCAAAGTCATGGTGATTGGAAGTTTTCAGGTGTTTATGCAGATGAAGCAATTACCGGAACAAAGGAAAACCGGGCAGAGTTTCAAAGAATGATTGCAGACTGCAAAGCCGGTAAAATTGATATGGTAATTACAAAGTCAATCAGCAGGTTTGCAAGAAACACCGTTACACTTTTGGAAACTGTAAGGGAACTAAAAACGCTTGGTGTCGATGTATACTTTGAAGAACAGAATATTCATTCCATGAGCGGGGATGGTGAGCTTATGCTTACCATCCTCGCTTCTTTTGCACAGGAGGAAAGCTTGTCGGTTTCGGAAAACTGTAAGTGGAGAATACGTAATAAATTTCAGGAAGGGATTCCAAATACATTTTATGTTTATGGTTTTAAAAAGGAAAATGATGAAATTGTGGTTAATGAAGCAGAAGCTCAGGTTGTAAAGGATATTGTTTCTATGTATTTAGAAGGTATGGGAAGTGTGAAAATTGCAAAAGAGCTGAATAGAAGAAAGATTCCTGCACCAAGGGGAGATAAATGGCATCAGCAGACGGTGATGGGGATTCTTAAAAATGAGAAGAATATAGGTGATATGCTTTTGCAAAAGTACTATACAAAAGACCATATAAGCAAGAAAACTTTAAAAAATGATGGTAAACTACCTAAAGTGTATGTCAGGAATTCTCATGAGGCGATTGTTTCAAAAGAAAATTTTGATGAGGTTCAGAAGATTATTACAGAACGAACCTCAAAAGACAGAGTTTCACGGGAATATGATTTTAAGGGTGTGGTATTTTGCGGAATTTGCGGTAACAGATATAAAAGGAAGAAAAACTATAAAAAGTACGTTTGGGTATGCAATAAAGCACATACTGAGGGTGTTTCAGAATGTAGTTCAAAGCAAGTGCCGGAGAGTATATTGTCAGAATTGGCAAGTGGGTTTGATAAAGAGATTTTAAAGATTATAGTTTTACCTGAAAATATAATACAGTTTATTTTTGAAGACGGTAGTAGCATAGAAAAGAAATGGGAAAAACCGTCACGAAAGTGGACGGATGAAATGAAATCTGAAAATTATGAAAATTTGAGAAGGAGACATGGTAATGAGTAATGTAAGGGAAGTAGTTTTTATCCCTGCAGTAGTTCAGCAAACGGTGGAAGATACGACAAAAAATGTTAAAAAGAAACGTGTCGCAGGGTATGCGAGGGTATCAACCGACCTTGAGGAACAGCAGACAAGTTATGCTGCACAAGTCGACCATTATACCAAGTACATAAAAGAAAAGCCTGAATGGGAATTTGTAAAGGTATATACCGATGAAGGAATATCCGCAACAAATACTAAAAGACGTGAAGGTTTTAATCAGATGATTGAGGATGCAATGAACGGCAAAATTGATTTGATTATAACAAAATCTGTATCACGATTTGCAAGAAATACCGTTGACAGCTTGGTTACCGTCAGAAAACTTAAAGAAAAGGGTGTAGAAATATACTTTGAAAAAGAGAATATTTATACCCTTGATTCCAAAGGCGAACTTCTCATTACGATAATGAGCTCTCTGGCACAGGAGGAAAGCAGAAGTATTTCAGAAAACGTAACATGGGGACAAAGAAAACGGTTTGCAGATGGTAAAGTTACTCTTCCATATAAACAATTCCTTGGTTATGAAAAAGGAGATGACGGACTTCCGAGAATTGTTGAGAGCGAGGCAAAAATTGTAAGGCTTATATACAAAGAGTTCCTGAACGGAAAAACACCGTCATATATTGCAAAATATCTTACAGAACTGAAAATACCAACCCCGGCACGGAAAGAGAAATGGAAGGTGAGTACAGTTGAGAGTATTCTCACCAATGAGAAATATAAAGGGGATGCACTTTTGCAAAAATCCTTCACAGTTGATTTCCTTACAAAAAAGAAAAAAGTTAATGAGGGTGAAATTCCACAGTATTATGTTAATGACAGTCACCCTGCAATTATAAAGCCTGAAATATTTGACCTTGTGCAGATTGAGTTTCAGAAAAGAAAGAGCAGAACCGGACGAAAAAGTAATGCCAGTATATTTTCAGGTAAGGTCATATGCGGAGATTGTGGCGGTATTTACGGCACTAAGGTATGGCATTCCACATCCCAATACAGACGGGTAATACTGCAGTGCAATAAAAAATTCAAAAATGAAATAAAATGCACAACAAGGCATTTTACAGAAGATGAGTTGAAAGAAATATTTGTGCAGGTGTTCAATGACACTATAGAAGAGAAGGAACTGATTATTTCCACTCTTGAAACAATAATTACAGATTTTACAAATACTGATGCCATTGAAGAGAAACTTAAAAAATTAAAGGAAGAAGAAAAACAGGCCTGTGAATATATACGGTTGTGGGTGAATGAAAATTCAAGAAGGGTTATAGACCAACAGGTTTATGAGGAAGAATATATAAAGCGAGCGGAGAAGGTAAAAGAAATACAAAACAAAATTTCTGAACTTTCAGATGAACGGACAGTGCAACTGAACCGAAGAAAAGAGGCAGAAAATTCATTAAAGCTGATAAAAGGAAACGATGTGCTGACTGAATTTGATGAAGAACTATTTACCGGATTAGTTGAAAGTATAACGGTGTTTGAGGATAGGTTGGTGTTTGAATGGAAGGATGGAAGAAGAGTGGAGTGGAAAGAATAATAAGATAATACAATCCCCATAGATGTGGCTGAATTGGTGTCGCATTTATGGGGATTTTTTTGATTGAAGATGTCTGATTTTCTTTTTGCGAAAATGTATACAGGGGGGTAAACAAATCCGCGAAAAAAACTCGATTTGCGAAATTGTATCAATTAGTGAGTGATTAGACATAATCGTCGGTCAATTTTGATACAAATTGACCGACGATTTTTCTGTGTCAAAAATGGCTCTATAATAAATGTTGGGGTATAGAAAAATATTTACAAAAAAAGCGAGCATATTTGCTCCAAATCCTGTATAATGGAATTGAGAACTAAAACTACAGGAGGGATCTAATATGCTCGCTTTAAA
>Ga0256406_1006435_pt1 | contig 11802 bp, 5 predicted proteins | sample RumenRJG_03DNA_FD_185986 | JGI IMG/M metagenome (GOLD analysis project Ga0256406, IMG submission 185986) | Bovine rumen microbial communities from Lethbridge, Alberta, Canada - RJG_03 | ecosystem: Host-associated > Mammals > Digestive system > Stomach > Rumen | place: Canada: Alberta | collected...
CCTCCCAGACGCTCTTCTTGGGGTCGATGCCGGCGCGCATCTGGTCCACGTAGGAGAGCTTGACCGTCTCGCCCAGCTCCAGCGTGCCCGAGGAGGGTTGCTCCTGGCCCACGATCATCTTGAAGAGGGTAGTCTTGCCTACGCCGTTGGGGCCAATAACGCCCACGATGCCGTTGCGCGGCAGGTCGAACGAGAGGTCGTCGATAAGCACACGGTCGCCAAACGACTTGGTGAGGTGCTCGACGGTAAGGACCTTGGCGCCCAGACGCGGGCCCACGGGAATCTGAATCTCGGAGAAGTCGAGCTTCTTGGTTGCCCTGGCCTCGGCCTCCATCTGCTCGTAGCGCTCCAGACGCGCGCGGTTCTTGGCCTGGCGTGCCTTGGGGCTCTGGCGCACCCACTCGAGCTCGGAGCGCATCTTCTTGGCGCGCTTGGCGTTCTCGCGGCCCTCCGCCTCCAGGCGGGCGGCCTTCTTCTCGAGGTATGTGGAGTAGTTGCCCTCGTAGGGGTAGAGCTGGCCGCGGTCGACCTCGCAGATCCAGCCGGCAACGTCGTTCAGGAAGTAGCGGTCGTGCGTGACGGCCATAACGGCGCCGGGGTAGTTGTGCAGGAACTGCTCGAGCCACAGCACGCTCTCGGCATCCAGGTGGTTGGTGGGCTCGTCGAGAAGGAGCAGGTCAGGCGCCTCGAGCAGCAGGCGACACAGCGCCACGCGGCGTCGCTCGCCGCCGGAGAGCTGGGTCACCGGGGCGTCCGGGTCTGGGCACTGCAGGGCGTCCATGGCCTGCGAGAGCTGGGAGTCCAGATCCCAGCCGTTTGCGGCGTCAATCTCGTCCTGGAGACGGCCCATCTCGGCCATGAGGGCGTCAAAGTCCGCGTCGGGGCTCGCCATCTCCTCGCCAATCTGGTTGAAGCGATTGACCTTGGCGATCACGTCCGAGAAGGCCATCTCGATGTTCTCGCGCACGGTCTTGTCCTCGTCGAGGGGCGGCTCCTGCTGCAGAAGCCCCACCGTGTAGCCCGGCGTGAGGCGGGCCTCGCCGTTGGAGACGTCCTCGAGGCCGGCCATGACCTTGAGAAGCGTGGACTTGCCCATGCCGTTAGGGCCAACCACGCCAATCTTGGCGCCTGGATAGACGCCCACGGTGACGTCGTCGAGAATGACCTTCTCGCCCACGACCTTGCGGGCCTTGTACATCTGGTACACGAACTCTGCCATTGCTGCTCCTGTCTGGGGCCAAACGTGCCCTTGGATGAGGGGTGCCGCATGCGGCGAGAAGGGCTCGCCACGGGCGTGTGTATGCTCCCATTCTACGGGAGGGGGCGCACGCAGCCTCATGGGCGCCGGCGCACAGGGCCGCGCCCTTCAACGTTTATGCACAATCAGATGCCGCTGCATGCCCAAAACCTGCGGTTTCGCCCATACGTGCATCTTTTTTGTTACTACCGGTGGCACAATCGAGGGGGATGGGATACACCTGTACGGCCGCGACCGCTCTGACGGCAGGCATGGTGCACAGAGAACTGAGGGGGATTCATGCCAGAGGCAATCCGCAAGGTCAACGTTATCGGCCACTTGCATCCGGACACGGACAGCATCTGCGCCGCCATTTCCTACGCTTACCTCAAGAACCAGATCGACGAGCCGATCTACGAGGCCAGGCGCGCAGGCGCCCTCAACCGCGAGACGGCATTTGTGCTCAAGCACTTTGGCTTCGAGGAGCCGCCGCTCATCACCTCGGTGACGCCGCAGATCAAGGACATCGTGGTGCAGAAGCAGCCCGGCATCGACGCCGAGATGAGCCTCTTCGCCGCCTGGAACATGATGCAGGACACCAAGGTGGATACCCTCTGCATCACCGATGAGGACAAGCACCTCGAAGGCCTCATCGCGGTGAAGGACGTTGCCAACGCGAACATGGACATCTTCGACACCGCCATGCTCTCCGAGGCGCAGACCTCCTACAAGAACATCATCGAGACGCTCAACGGCACGCTGCTTCTGGGCGACCCCAACGGCCGCGTGACCAAGGGCAACGTGCGCGTGGGCACCACGCCCGAGATGATGGAGGACACCATCAAGGCCGGCGACATCGTGCTGGTCACCAACCGCTACGAGACGCAGCAGTTCGCCGTCGAGTGCGACGCCGGGTGCCTGGTCATCTGCTGCGGTGCCAACGTGTCCAAGCGCGTCATCGCCTCCGCCGAGCGCCACGGCTGCACAATCATCACCACGCCGTACGACACCTTCGCCGCCGCGCGGCTCATCGGCATGTCCGTGCCCGTGCGCGCGAAGATGCTGCGCAAGGGAATCCTGCAGTTCTCGGTCAACACGTCCGTGGACGACGCGCGCAAGATCATGGCCAAGTCGCGCCACCGCTTCTTCCCCGTCATCGACGAGGACGGCGCCTACTTTGGCCTGGTGAGCTCCCCCAACCTCATCAACATCAAGCGCAAGCACGTCATTCTCGTGGATCACTCCGAGCGCTCGCAGGCGGTCGACGGCCTTGAGCAGGCCGAGATCATGGAGATCCTCGACCACCACCGCATTGGCACCATCGAGACGAACGCGCCCGTCTACTACCGCGCGGAACCCGTGGGCTGCACCTGCACGATCATCTACGGCGCCTACGCCGAGGCCGGCGTGGAGATCCCGCCCAAGATCGCGGGCCTCATGCTCTCGGCCATTCTCTCGGACACGCTGACGTTCCGCTCCCCCACCTGCACCGCGAAGGACCGCCACGCCGCCGAGGAGCTGGCGAAGATCTGCGGCGAGGACATCGAGAGCTACGCCGACTCGATGTTCGAGGCCGGTGCGGACCTCACGGGTCGCACTGCCGAGGAGGTCTTCCACCAGGACTTCAAGGTCTTCAGCCGCGGCAACGCAAAGTTTGGCGTGGGCCAGGGCAGCTACATGACAAAGAACAGCCGCGTGGCTGCCGAGAACCTCGTGCGGCCGTTCCTCGCCGAGGCCGCCAAGGCCGAGGAGCTGCCCATGATCTTCTACATGTTCACCGACGTTAAGTCGCAGAGCACCGACCTCATGATCTATGGCAACGGTGCCGAGGACGTGGTGGCGCAGGCGTTCGACGTCACGCCCAAGGACGGCATGGCGCTGCTCAAGGGCGTCGTGAGCCGCAAGAAGCAAATCATCCCGCCGATCATGGCGACGCTCCAGAAGATCGACGAGGACGACTAGTCTTTTCTCGCGTGATGCCCGCACCGCCCCGGCCGCCGAAGTCCCGGCAGCCGGGGCGGTTGCTTTTATCGGCTCCGGCGCTTTTCTCGGCCCCGGCGCTTCTCTCGGCCCCGGCGTCCACTTGCGCACAAACCATTCGACAGCTGGCCGGAAACCTCGCGCACGTGGGAAAGCGGCGGAGCCGCCCCCTCGCGTCCCACGGGTGTCGGAATTACGCACGGCTGAGGGCGAGACGAGCAAAAGCCCAGCACTACACAAAGCCAAAACTCAGCCGTGCGTAGTTTAGACGTCCCCGGCAGCGTTCTTTCCGTCACGTCAGCGTTCTTGCCGCCCCAGCAGCGTCCTTGCCGTTGCGGCAACGTCACCTCTGCCCCGCCAGCGTCCTTGCCGCTGCAGCGTCCACCGGAATCGCGACACCGTGGCCGCGAGCTGCTGGGCAACGAATGGCAACGAATGTGTGACAGGCCACACTGCCCTCCGGCTCCGGCGCCCTCTCTGCCGTAGAATGGTGGGCGGTCCTTCTCGGCGTCGCACCCGCGGCGCACTCTGCCAACACCCAGCAGGAAAGGTGGCCTCGATGGTCTCGCGCATCTACGTTGAGAAAAGGGACGGATTCGACGGGGAGGCGCGGGCGCTCAGCCACGAGCTGCGGCACATGCTGGGCATCTCGTCGCTCACCGGCCTGCGCATCATCAACCGCTACGACGTCGAGGGCATCTCCGAGGAGCTCTTCGAGCAGTGCGTGCCGGTTGTCTTCTCCGAGCCCCAGACCGACCGCGCCACGCGCGAGATGCCCGAGGTGGCGGATGGGGCGCGTGTCTTTGCCGTTGAGTCCCTGCCCGGCCAGTTTGACATGCGCGACGCCTCGGCGGCCGAGTGCATCCAGCTCGTCTCGCAGGGCGAGCGCCCCACGGTGAGAAACGCAAAGGTCTACGTGCTGGAGGGCGCGCTCACCGATGACGACCTCGAGGCCATCAAGCACTACGTGATCAACCCGGTCGAAGCGCGCGAGGCGTCGCTCGCGCCGCGCGAGACCCTCTCCACCGCCTACCCGGAGCCGGCGGACGTCGAGGTCCTGAGCGGCTTCCTCGACCTGGACGAGAAGGGCATCGAAGACTTCGTGCGCGATCGCGGCATGGCAATGGACGTGGCGGACGCCAAGTTCTGCCAGGGCTACTTTGCGCGCGAGGGACGCGTGCCCACCATCACCGAGATCCGCATGATCGACACCTACTGGTCCGACCACTGCCGCCACACCACCTTTGGTACCGGCCTTTCGGACATCCAGTTCGACAACCCACAGGTCGCGGCCGCGTTCCGTCGCTACATGGACATCCGTCACCAGCTCGGCCGCGACGACAAGCCCGTCTGCCTCATGGACATGGGCACCATTGGCGCCAAGTGGCTCAAGCACACGGGCCAGCTCACCGGCCTGGACGAGTCCGAGGAAATCAACGCCTGCACCGCGAAGGCCAAGATCGACGTCAACGGCCACGACGAGGACTGGCTCTACCTCTTCAAGAACGAGACGCACAACCACCCCACCGAGATTGAGCCCTTTGGTGGCGCAGCCACCTGCATCGGCGGCGCCATCCGCGACCCGCTCTCGGGCCGCAGCTACGTGTACCAGGCCATGCGCGTGACCGGCGCCGCCGACCCCACGGCACCCGTGTCGAGCACGCTTCCCGGCAAGCTCCCGCAGCGCAAGATCTGCCGCACGGCGGCGGCCGGCTACTCCTCCTACGGCAACCAGATCGGCCTTGCCACCGGCCAGGTCTCCGAGCTCTACCACCCCGGCTACGTGGCCAAGCGCATGGAGATCGGCGCCGTGGTGGGCGCCACGCCCGCCAGCCACGTGCGTCGCGAGTGCCCCGCCCCGGGCGACAAGATCGTGCTTCTCGGCGGCCGTACCGGCCGTGACGGCATCGGCGGTGCCACGGGCAGCTCCAAGGCACACAACGTTGAGTCGCTCGAGAAGGACGGCGCCGAGGTCCAGAAGGGCAACGCCCCCACCGAGCGCAAGCTGCAGCGCCTCTTCCGCCGCGGCGACGCGTGCCGCCTCATCAAGCGCTGCAACGACTTTGGCGCCGGCGGCGTCTCGGTTGCCATCGGCGAGCTTGCCGACGGCCTTCTTATCGACCTTGATCGCGTGCCCAAGAAGTACGACGGCCTTGACGGCACCGAGCTAGCCATCTCCGAGTCGCAGGAGCGCATGGCCGTGGCGCTGGCGCCCGAGGACGTGGACGAGTTCCTGGGCTATGCGCACGAGGAGAACCTCGAGGCAACGGTGGTCGCCGAGGTAACCGAGGAGCCACGCCTGCGCATGACCTGGCGCGGAAAGACCATCGTGGACGTAAGCCGCGAGTTCCTCTCGTCCAATGGCGCGCCCAAGTCCACCTCGGTTCATGTCTGCGCACCGCACGAGTACCACCACGAGTGGGCCGGCGACACCTTTGCGCAGAAGATGGTCTCCCTCGTGACCGACCTCAACGTGGCGTCCAACAAGGGCCTGGCAGAGAGGTTCGACTCCACCATTGGCGCCGCGACCGTCCTCATGCCGTTTGGTGGCACAACCCAGCTCACGCCGGCGCTTGGCATGGCAGCAAAGCTCCCCGTGGACGGCGAGACCACCACGTGCTCGGGCATGGCATGGGGCTACAACCCCTACCTCATGAGCGAGGACGAGTACACCGGCGCCTACCTGGCCGTCGTTGAGTCCGTCTCCAAGCTCGTTGCCATGGGCTTCGAGCACAAGAACTTCTATCTCACGTTCCAGGAGTACTTCGAGAAGCTCCGCGACGACCCCAAGCGCTGGGGCAGGCCCACGGCCGCGCTTCTCGGCGCGCTCATGGCCCAGCTCGACCTGGGCATTGGCTCCATCGGCGGCAAGGACTCCATGTCCGGCTCGTTCGAGGACCTCGACGTGCCGCCCACGCTGGTCTCGTTTGCCACCGGCCTGGGCAAGGTCGACCGCGTGACCTCGCCGGAGTTCAAGCACGCCGACGACCAGGTGATTGTTGTGGTCCCGGAGTACGCCGACGATGGCATCACGCCCACGGCGGAGTCCCTTCTCGCCGCGTTTGACTACGTCGAGAAGCTCGTTGGCTCCGGCGCCGCGCGCGCGGTGAGCACGCCGGGTTACGGCTGCATGGCCGAGGCCATGTTCAAGATGTGCGTGGGCAACTTCATTGGCCTGCGCGTGCGTCCCGAGTTCACCCGGGAGGCCCTGCTCAACCCCGCGTACGGCAGCTTTGTGATTGAGCTTGCGCAGGGCGCCAGCCTGCCGGAGGCACCGAAGGGCGTGACCGTTGCGGCGTTTGGCCAGACGCTCGCGGAGTACGCGCTCTATGCCTGCGGCGAGCGCATGTCCATCCAGAACGACCTGCAAAAGCCCTGGGAGAACGCGCTCTCTGGCGTGTACCCGTACCTGGGCAAGGCCGAGGGTCCGGCGTGCGCGCCCATCTCGTTTGATCCCGAGAAGGCCGGCATCACGCCCACGCGCCACACGGCAGGTGCCAGCTTCGCCAAGCCGCGCGTGGTGATTCCCGTATTCCCCGGCACCAACTGCGAGTACGACTCCTCACGCGCGTTCGAGCGCGTGGGGGCCGTGGCAAAGACGGTCGTCGTGAACAACCTCACGCCGCAGGCGGTCTCCGAGAGCGTCGACGCCATGGTGCGCGCCATCCGCGAGAGCCAGATCGTCTTCATCCCCGGTGGCTTCTCCGGCGGCGACGAGCCCGACGGCTCGGCCAAGTTCATCGTGGCCTTCTTCCGCAACCCTGCCGTCACCGAGGCGGTGCGCGACCTGCTCCAGGCGCGCGACGGCCTCATGCTGGGCGTCTGCAACGGCTTCCAGGCCCTCATCAAGCTGGGGCTTGTTCCCTACGGTGACATCGTGGACGCGCGCGAGGACTCCCCCACCCTCACCTTCAACCCCATTGGGCGCCACCAGAGCCGCCTCGTGCGCACGCGCGTGGCGTCGACCATCTCGCCGTGGCTCTCCAAGTGCAAGGTTGGCGACGTGCACAACATCGCGATCAGCCACGGAGAGGGACGCTTCGTCTGCACCGCCGACGAGTTGGAGCGCCTGGAGGCTGCGGGGCAGATTGCCACGCAGTACGTGAACGCCGACCGACTGCCGTCCATGAACCTGCGCTCCAACCCCAACGGGTCCTTCATGGCGGTCGAGGGCATCACCTCGCCCGACGGCCGCGTGCTGGGTAAGATGGGTCACACCGAGCGCAGCGGAGAGGGCCTCTACAAGAACGTGCCCGGCAACGCGTACCAGCCGCTGTTCGAGGGCGGTGTGAGCTACTTCGCGTAAGCGCAGCCAGGGAGGTGGGGCCTCAGCCCTTATCCCCCAGGCGTCGAAGAACATCAAACCCACGACCCCTGGGGGGATAAGGGCTGAGGCCCTCCCTGGGGGTCGCTTTCTTACCTGCTGACGTTGTTGCGAGGATGCCGGTGTTGCCACCATCTTGCGGAAACCTGCGCGAGGCGATCCGCCCGCGTATACTGGTTCGCCGGCTACGCGAGAGGAGCAACATGGCACGAGAAGACAGCGCAGAGTTCCACATGAGCGAGCGACGCAAGCGGTTCTTCACGAGCACGTGGGGTGCTCTTCTCGCCGCCGCGTTCTGCTGCCTGCTCTGGGGGTCGGCGTTCCCCTGCATCAAGATTGGCTACGCGCTGTTTGGCATTGCCGGCAGCGACGTTTCGTCCCAGATGCTCTTCGCGGGAACGCGCTTTGTTCTCGCTGGGGCGATGGTTGTTCTCTTTGTGAGCGCCACCCGCAAGAAGGCCCTTGCGCCGCACCGCTCTGACCTGGGCGCTATTTGCCTGCTGGCACTCTTCCAGACCTTTGGGCAGTACGCCTTCTTCTACCTGGGGCTAGCGCGCGCCGCTGGCACCACGAGCTCGGTCATAGAAGCGAGCGCGAACTTCTTTGCCATTCTGCTCTCGGCGCTAGCGTTTCGCCAGGAGCGGCTAACCAGCAGGAAGGTCGTGGGTTGCCTTCTGGGTTTTGCAGGTGTGGTTCTCATCAACCTTGGCGGCAGTCTGGGCAGCCTCTCGTTTTCCTTCTCGCCAGACGGCGAGGGGATGATCCTTCTGAGCACGCTGTGCTCGGCCACGTCATCTTGTCTTATCCAGCGGCTCTCCGCGCGACACGACCCAGTGCTTCTCAGCGGATGGCAATTCGTGCTGGGTGGGCTTGGTCTCATGGCGATGGGCGTGGCTGGCGGCGGGACGCTTTCGCCCACCGGGCCGAGTGCCATTGCGCTGCTGGCATACATGGCCTTCATCTCGGCGGCGGCATACAGCGTGTGGTCGCTGCTGCTCTCTGTGAACTCGGTCTCGCGCATCTCGGTCTATGGGTTCATGAACCCCGTGTTTGGCTTCGTGCTCTCTGCGGTGCTTCTCGGCGAGTACCAGCTGGTTGACCCCGTGCGGTCCATCTGCGCGCTGGTGCTGGTGAGCGCAGGCATTGTTGTGGTGAACCGGATGGGCACGAGGGCTGGGAGCACAGCGAGTGCTCCCAGAGGCGAGACGCGCTAGGGAATAGCTTCCAAACCCATACAACCCCTTTCGTTTGCCAACTTGCAAGCGATTCTCGGGACTCCTCTACGTATAATTGCGTTACGCAATGCGAAGGAGGTCCCCATGGAACGCCTCGTTGGACGACGCACTGCCCTTGCGCTCCTCGGTATGCCTGCAGCGCTCTCGCTTGGTACGGCGCTTACGGGCTGCGGCAGCAATAATGCGCAGGATAATGCCCCAGACATCTCTGCCACGGAGCTTACCGCAGGCGTCGAGGGAGCTGCACTTAAGCAAGAATCCATCGCTGACACCCTTGCAGGCCAGACGGCAACGCACGCGCCGTTTGACTTTGCTGTTCGTCTGCTTCAGGGCACCTATCCCACAAACCAGCAGACAAACGTGCTTGTCTCTCCCCTCTCGGCGCTCTTTGCCCTGGCCCTAGCGGAAGCCGGTGCCGCAGGCGATACGCTTTCCCAGCTAGGGACCGCAACGGGCATGGATATCGACTCGCTTGCGACCTACCTGGGCGCTTACGTCCGTCGCATCTCTGGCGAGGACCTCTACGACACGCAGCAGAAGGGTGACGCCCTTGCCCTCAAGTGCGCAAACTCCGTTTGGCTGAGGTCGTCAGATGACCTCAGCGTCTCGGAGGATTACCTCGCCGCCTGCAAAGACTCCTTTGACGCGCAGGCGTTCTCGGCACCGTTCGACCCAACGACTGCCGAAGACATCAATTCTTGGGTCAGTTCCAAGACCGATGGCATGATCGACCAGCTTGTGGACCGTATCGCCGCAGATGATCAGCTCTTTCTCATTAACGCCCTTGCTTTTGATGATGTTTGGCAAAAACCGTACGAGGAAGGCGACATGCAGGGCGACACCTTCACCACCGAGAAAGGAGACGAGCAGAGCGTCCGCATGATGCACTCTCATGAGACAGCCTACCTCGAGAACAGCCTTGCAGAGGGCTTCCTGAAGCCCTATGAGAACCACAACTTTGCCTTTGTCGCGCTGCTTCCCAAGCAGGGCGTGCAGCTTGCGGACCTCGTGGCATCGCTAGACGGAACATCCCTACACGACATGATCACCAACCCCGTCCCCAACATCGAGGTATCAGCCGGTCTCCCCAAGTTCTCGCTTGACTACCAGACCACGCTCAACGACCAGCTGGTAGCCATGGGCGTGCGCGATGCCTTCGACCCAAAGCTCGCCGACTTCTCGCGCCTGGCTACCCTCAAGGACGGCAACCTTGCCATAAGCACCGTGCTCCAAAAGACCTTCATCGACGTAAACGAGACAGGCACAAAAGCGGCAGCGGTCACATCAATAGGCATGTCTTGCTCAACGACCACGCCGGACGAGCCCGAGGTCCGGGAGGTCATCCTAGACCGACCCTTTGTCTACTTCATCATCGACAACATGACCCTGACGCCACTGTTTGCAGGCGTTCTGACACACATGGAGTAGGCGCCGTGCAAACCCTTACGCCAAGCCGTCAATCTGTCCAATAGCCCAAAGGGGGATGTTCACAAGCCACCCCTCATCGCGATACGGCGAGAGGGACGTGCGCACGGCGCGAGACAGACTGAACTTCTCGCATGCCACCTTGAGGCTCTTCGACTTGAGGTTCTCCGCTGCTTTCACCTCTATGGGAAGCAGAGCGCCATCTTTCTCGATGGCGAAGTCTGTCTCGGCAGTGCCCGTCGAAGACGACCAGTATACGGGCGCGTGCCCATGTGCCAGCAGCTGCTGGTCCACGTATTGCTCTGTAAGCGCACCTTTGAACTCCGTGAAGAGCCTTGATCCATCAAGGACGATTTTCTGATCAAGCCCCGCCAAAGCTCCCAACAGTCCCACATCCACGCAGAAGAGCTTGAAACTTGACACATCCTCATAGCCCACAAGGGGATACCTCAGCGCGTCGACACGGGGAACCTTGCTCGCTACTCCGTAATCAACCAGCCACTGAATGCACTCCTCAAAGTCTCGGGCACGCGCTCCTGGCCGCACTGCCCCGTATACGAAGCGCTTGTTCTCGCGCGCGAGCTGACCGGGTAGCGACTTCCAGACCAGACGCATCCTCTCGAGAATGCGTGCCGGAGCATGTTTTGAGAAGTCCGCCTCATATCCGTCGACAATCTGCCGCTGTAGCCGGCGACACTCGTTGTAATCCCCACTCCGCACAAACGCCTGGGCAACCTCGGGCATACCCCCAACAGCCAAGTAATCCCTCAAGCGAGCGGCAAGCACATCGTGCAGTCTCTCAAGTGCTCCAAGGTCCTGCGCCTCAAGCGCGTCCGCAACGGGATCTCCATTTGCTGCCCTAAGAAACTCTTCAAAAGAAAGCGGCCGCAGCGTGAGCTCGTCGACCTTGCCAACGGGATACGACTCACCAGCTCTTCTCAGCGCCAGCCCCATGTACGACCCCGCAGCAATCACATGAAACTCACGCGCCTGCTCGCAGAAGTACTTGAGCGACGTCAAGGCACGAGGTGCTTCTTGAATCTCGTCAAAGGCGAGAAGGGTCGTTAAGGGATCAATTGGGCGTCCAGCTCTAAGCTCGACATCTCGAACAATGCGACGCGGATTCAAGTCGCCATCGAAGATGGTGCGTGCGCCCTCATCCTGCATGAAATCGATGCGCACTACATCTTTGAACTGAGAACGGCCAAACTCATCGATGAGCCAGGTCTTGCCGGTCTGACGAGCCCCCTTTAGAACCAAGGGCTTACGGTTCTCGCGGGTCTTCCACGCAAGAAGATCGTTCATGAGAGTTCTCTGCATCAGGCTGCCCCCATCCATCGCTTGTATGGCCCATCATACGCAACTCACACGATTTTCGTTGGAATAATGTGGATTACTCCCACATTATTCGTTGGAAAAACGTGCGAGTCTCCCACATTTTCCTATGGAATCATACGCAGCTGTTTAGGAAGGGCAAAAAACAGCAGTCACAAAGGAACTCCGCCGTCAGAATAACGTGAAGCTTCGTTACGAAAAGAGGGCGGACCAAAGGCCCGCCCTCTCAAATACGTTCGTTCGAGTACTCGAACGCCCGAAGCTAG
>Ga0256406_1006436_pt1 | contig 11800 bp, 6 predicted proteins | sample RumenRJG_03DNA_FD_185986 | JGI IMG/M metagenome (GOLD analysis project Ga0256406, IMG submission 185986) | Bovine rumen microbial communities from Lethbridge, Alberta, Canada - RJG_03 | ecosystem: Host-associated > Mammals > Digestive system > Stomach > Rumen | place: Canada: Alberta | collected...
TTCTCCGTATGGATGATTCGATACAGTCCAGCCTGGCATCCATCATGGAGCTGTCCCTGTCCGGAGAGCGTCTCCGTTACAAGCTGCTTCTGGCACAGATTAATCCGCATTTTCTGTATAACATTCTCGGCACCATCCAGGTCTGCATTCATACCGGAAAGCCAGATACCGCCGACCAGATGATAGCGGAGCTTTCCCAGTTTTATCGGCTCGCTCTTCGAAGGTCTACGGAAATGATCCGGATCAGAGACGAGCTGGAGATCGCCCGACTCTACCTGGAGCTTGAGAAAGCCTGCCATAACGGCCAGTTGACATGGCAATTTTGCATAGAGGATGGGATCGAGAATTACTATATCTGTAAATTTACGCTCCAGCCTTTCCTTGAAAACTGCATCCATTATGGGTACTCTGAAGCAGACAAATGTGTATCCATCACACTCTCTGCAGTCTATCTGGACGACAAGGTTCAGATCACCATCCAGGATACCGGATCCGGAATGTCTCAGGAAAAACTGCAGCAGCTTCGCGCAGTCATTGAATCCAGGAGCGTAGATTATTCAAAGAATTTTGGAATCGGGAGCGTCAGCTGGAGAATCTCTAGTCCCTCCTATGGAAACGGTACACTGAAGATTGATTCAGCCCCTGGCGAAGGAACAGTTGTGACAATCACGATTGACCAGATAGAGGAGTATTCAGAATGAAACGGAGTGTAATCATCATAGATGACAACCAATTCGCAATAGAGGGCATCCTGTCCCAGATTAACTGGTCAAGCCTTGGCGCTGAGGTAGATGCGACTTTCAACGACGGGTATTCCGCAATCGAATATGCCCTGTCGCACGACATCGACCTTGTGATCTCCGATATCGAAATGCCCGGCATCAGCGGAATTGGGCTCTGCTCCAGGCTGATCCAGATCAAACCAGATATCAAGATGATCCTGATCAGTGCATTTGACAAATTCGACTACGCAAAGAAGGCAATTCGCATCGGTGTCGTCGATTATATTGAGAAGCCGATTTCCTATCCATATCTTAGTGAAAAGCTTGCCTCCGTCTTTCGTTCCATGGATCAGGAGGACAGGACGCGCAGCATTGTGGAGCAGAGCAAACCTCTGATCCAGGAGAAGCTGATCTCCGACCTGATCAGTTTCTCCGGCGCCGAGGCGGAGGAGCGCCTGTCCAGATATTCCCAGTATCTGAGTCTTGACTTCAGCTATTCCAGCTACTGTGTTCTCAAAATACGGATAGAGAATGCCGATTCCATCGAGAAGGACTTCGGCGTGCAACGGTATCAGATGGACGTCTTTTCCATCGAGGAATCTGCCCGCAAATCCGGCTCTGTTTTTGACTGGTTCTACTGCTACCACACGTATGACGCGGTGTACTGCATCATCGGCCAGAATACAAACAGCACCGAACACTTTCTGGCCGTCATTCACAAATTTGCTGACATCATCATCACGGATTCAGACGCAACTGCGGAGTTGAATATCGGAATCGGAACCATCGTTCCCCGCATCTCCATGCTCCATGAATCAGCTGAGAATGCGGAAGGCGCCCTGAAGTACCGCTTTTGCTTTCCGCATGACACAATCTATGATGCATATGACACGGAGAAGCATTCTTTCTCCTTCTTCCCTGAAAATGGACGCGATACTTCGGAGCTGTTCCAGCTGATCGCGTCCAGAAATGCCGCTCGGATCCGTATCTGGCTGCGTGATTACTTCGATGCGCTGGCGAAAGAGTGTACAGTCAAGAACATCCTGTTCTCGCGCATTCACATCCTGATCGGCGACATCATCCACTTCTGCTATGAGGTCAACATCGATATTTCCGATATGGAGGAGGACATAACAAAACTGTATCGCCGCTTTGACCGGATCCACGACTATAACGAATTATTTGAGTGGATGTGCGGTTTCTGCCTGAAGATAGGACGCTGCCTCGATACCTCGACAGAGTCCTACCACGAGCACATCTGTTCACAGGCATCGCAGTTTATCAGCGAAAACTACAGTGACAACACCCTCTCGCTCTCTGATATCGCCCGGCACGTCGGCATCAGCAGTGCCTATCTCAGCTCGCTCTATAAAAAGGTGTACGGAAAGAACATCTTTGACACCATCACGAGCCTGAGGCTTGAGAAAGCATGCCAGCTGCTTCAGCAGTCCACGCTCCCGCTGAAGGAAATCAGTATCCGCTGCGGGTACAGCAACCAGTATTACTTCAGCAACAGCTTCAAGAAGAAGTACGGTCAGTCACCCTCCCTGTACAGAAAAGGACCGCCCAAGGCCTGATTGGCCGAAGGCTGTCCTCTCTGCCTGTAACCATCTTTCCCCGGCTCTTTTCGTTCTGCCCTGGCCGAAGGCTGTTCTGCCTGTACCCACCCCCGCACCTTGCGGCGCCGCCGGGATGCGAATCTGTTGTCATTTGCCCTGGCTCCGCTTCCAACGTTTTTTGAGAAGCAGGACTGCGACAAGCACCAGGGTCACACCGGATGCGCTCAACATGATCAGCCAGAATTCGGTTCTGGTGGCATCTCCGGTCAGAACATTGCTCTGCCCTGTAGTCCCTGCCTGAGAACCGCCTCCTGTCCCGCTGACAACCTCGCTGCCCTGGTCGGTATCCTGCGACGTTCCTTTGACTTTTCCATCCGATTCCTCAGGAATCCCGGATGTCTCCGGCGTCTGCGGCAGATTCTCCTGCGGCTTTGTCTCAGGGGTCTGCGGTACTGTTTCGGGCTGATCCGGATCGCTCACCCGGATGCTGTCCGTCTTCTCACCAGTCTTATCACCGTTGCGGAGGGTGGTCGTTACCTGGCGCTTGCCATTCTCGTCAACAATCGACATTACATGAAGCTCCCAGGTTCCAAGCGCCTTGTCCGAGCTGTCTGCAATCCTGACTTCATACCAGTACTCGCCGACCTTCGGGTATTGGATGACGATGGTGTAGTCCTTTCCATCCGCCTTTGAAATCCGAAGAGAATATGTGCCATTCGCAGCGCCTTCCGGCATCGGCGCGTCTGTATCCTCCGGCGTCAACGTCAGATGGTATGTTTTCTCCGGGCTGAGTCCCTGCCTGCTGAACTCCACATGGACTGGAACATTGATCTGGAGGGAAGTCTCTTCCGCAAATCCACGTGTTAAACCAGACAGGAAGAATATGACTGTCAGCAGGATTCCGATCCCGTATTGTATGATTTGTGCTCTTCCCGTTCTCATATTCCCTCCATGACTGCATATATTTCCATGTACAAAACTGTCTGGCCTGCCACTTGTAAGTGGCTGGACGAAGCACAAGCCTTTTGGGCTTTTACGACCTCTCCGGAAGCTCATAAGCCGCCAGCACGATGGTCCGGTTCTCATCTAGATAGGTCGAGCAGGTGGATAATGTCAGCACATGATAGCGCTCCGGCTCCGCTTTGATCTTGCCAAGCAGATCTGTCCGAACATACTTGCTCTCAGAGCCCACATAGTCCAGATAAGCGGCAGGCTCCTCATCAGCCGCAACCGGATCGAAAATCCATTGATCTCTGGAAGAGACCACCATCACAGAGAAAACCGTGACCGGTATCTTCTGATCCGGGATCAGAAGCATACCGTCCGTGTGCTTGTCGAAAAAGCGCTTCTCCAGGTACAGGTCAAGATCGCCGAACATCTGGTGCCGGTCCATGTGGTGTCCGTAAATCAGCTCGTTGAAATCCGTAAAGTCCCGATTACACCTGGTGTCCAGAAACAGCGTTCCTGCCAGGGAGTAGTCTCCATAGACATCCTTGTTCAGGTACTCCTCATTGTCACTCCCCTGCACAACCGGGTTGTCGATCTGCGTCCCCTCCAGCGTGACCCAGGCGCAGACATCCTTGTTAATCTTCTGAAGATCCTCAAAGGAGGGCTTTTCGCCCTCCGGCTTCTCCCTGCGGATCCGCGCGGACAAGTCCATCGCCGCCTGGTAGATGCTGTTATTGTCCCAGATCGAATAAATGCTGTATGCCATCGCCAGCAGAATTGCCAGGATCACGGCAACGTCCAGGATCCAGTTCAAAACCCTCAGAAGTCCTCTGCCGCGGCGATGTGCATCCGGCGCTTTCATCATGCACGGCGCTTTCTGGCGATGACGATAAAGGCCACCGCTCCGCCAACCGCTGCAAGCAGGATGAGGATATACGGCATGTTGGTGGTAAAGACACCGGTGTCGATCGTCGTATCACGGGTGTTCGTGATACCAACCTTCATCTGCTGCGCACCAACCATGGCCTGTGAAAGGTTCGCATTAACTGTCGGATCTGCAATGGTCTGCCCGTTATAGGTGTAGGATGTTGTATATCCGTCTCCTGAATAATTATTCTCCTTGACCAGGCACCTGACTTCGGCCGGAATATTCTTCAGTGTAATACTTGTCCCGTCCTTTACCGTAAAAGTCTTCTGCACCTGGCCATTCGACCAGTTCGTCGGTACAATAGAGGTCAGTTCGTCTTTCTGCGGAGCATTCGCGCCGGTGACACCGATCGTAGAACGGACGGTTCTGCTTATCTCCGTCGGAGCAGTCAGCGTGACCGTAACCTGGAACTCCTTGTCTGCGTCCCCAAGATTGCCGGCTACCGTCTTGGTAAAGGTCAGTTCACCTGCACCGTACGCATTGGTAACGCCATCGACCTTCTCCCCGCTGGCCTTATTGACAAGCTTGATCCCGGTTGCTGTAAGGGCACCGTTCTCTTTGCTGATGGTAACTGCTACACGGTATGTCATCTTGTCATACGACACGCCCGCTGTGCTTCCGCCAAACTCATGGAAATCGTAGTAATAGACGCCGGGCTTGGTATAATCGCCCTGGCTGACTGTGACGTTGACCTTCTTCGTTGTCCCGGCTGCGGTTGCATCGCCCGCGTCATACACTGCTGTCCCGATGCTGACCGTCTGCGGAACAGCCGTCTTGATCTTATTCTGTGAAGCCTCGCTCAGAGCTGCCAGCTCCTGTACCGTTTTGGTATCCGTATTCCAGCTTGTCTGGCTCAGAGCAGCCAGTGTCGCCGTATTGGTCGCGCTTGCTGCCGTTTCCGTCTCTCCCTCAGCAGGCGCATCCCCCGCCGTAAAGCTGAAGGTCTCTGCCGGGCTCTGATAATCAGATATATTGGTGCCTGACGGAATCGATGCTTTATACACTTTATCAAATGTATAGGTCACATCCGCCATCGCTCCTGCTGCGCTCCCGATGGTGACTGCTGCCAGCGTAAGTGCGCCTGCAATCAAGTTGATGCCGAATCCTTTTCTCTTGCTGTTTTTCATGGGGTCTTTTCCTTTCTGTCTCAAGGGATTCATGGTTGCTGCTGTTATGTCTGCAAAGAAAAGGTGTCACAGTCCTCTTCTTCTCAGAATCGTGAGTACTTTTCCTTCTATTTCCTTCAGCGGGATGGCGCCGAAGCTCCGGCTGTCCTTCGCACTGGTGCGGTAATCTCCCAGAATGAAGACACTGCCGTCCGGTACCTCATAGGGATATGTCAGATTCCCGGGATCGTCTGTCGGGAAGAGGATCTCGCCGCTCTCCGTGGCGCCATTCACCTCGACAGCTCCGTCTCCGCTGATATTGACGGTGTTCCCGCCCATTGTGAGGATCCGGCCAAAATGCAGTTCCCCGTCTGCCCGGTACAGGACAACATCACCTGACCGGTACTGTGTCTGCAGCCGGTATCCCAGCGTCAGGTCGCCGTCCTTCAGGGACGGGAACATGTCCGATCCGCTGACCCGCTTCAGGAACAGCACCTTCGTGAAAATGAGAATCAGAATGATCACAAAGACAGCTGTCCTGACAGCCAGGCTCATGTATCCTTTCCAGAGCGGCTGAGGCTCCGGATGCGGTTTGTTGTGATTCGCCTGATCCTTTGCATCCACCGTCTCTGCTGTCCTTCCGCGCCTGTGCATTACCACTTCCTCCGCGCGCGTCTGCGCCATGAAAGGATTACAAATGTCGCTGCCGCAAAGACAAGTAGCCATACGGCGATTCTGTAGGGTTCCATCGGTTCTGTCTCCACACCGGTAACAGGAATCTTGAATTCCTGATTCGTAACACCGAACACTGCAGGCTCTGCGGAATCCGGCACTGTCACTGTGTTGACATCCCCACCGGTGCCGGCAGCCGTACCACTGTCGCTGTTCCCGGAGACACCCTGATAACGGACGATGTAGCCCTTCCCTTCTTTGTTGTAAAGGAGTCGTCCATCCGTGATCGGATCTTCATCTCCATCCAGCTCATAAACCTTATACGAGTCACCGACATTCAGAGACTGGAAAACCGGCTCGGTCACGTTCTGGCTGATGTCATTCTGCGTCAGCGTATAGGCCGGTGTCCCATTCTGATATCTGATCGTAAGTGTTCCAACCTTTCTGTCCAGACTGTTATACAGACCGAAGGAGAAGGTTCCGTCCGGAGGCACTGCAGCTTTTGTTCCATCACTGTTCAGAAAAGCCTTGTCGATCTTCAGAGACGCCTTCTGATTTGCCGCTGTGTAGGTATAGACACTCCCACGGTAGTTGACAATCACGCCTTGGGACGCCCATGTTTTCAGCTCGTCAGCGGTATGTACGGTCGCGCCGCTCGTGTCTGTACTACCCCACGCTGTCGACTTGTCCGGGTATCCTCCGCTGCTGTCTTTCCGGGCCATCACAATAAAGACCGGGTCGGTCGACTTCACATATCCATCTGGCGCCCTGTCTTCCACAATACAGTAGACGGTATTGTAAAGAAGATTTTTGCTTTCGCCGAACGTCAGAATGCCACTGTGCGTTCCGCTTGAAGCTGTCGTCTGGATGTCGACCGGCTTTCCTGTTTTGCTCCACTTGCCTGTGCCCTGATCATACGCAGCCAGATAGAGCGAGAACTTTGCGCCTGAAAGTTCCTTCGACGCATTACTCTGATCGATCTTGACCAGCCTGATCTCCGGATAATTTTTCAGACTGAGTTTTCCATCAATGCTGTATCTGACAGTCTTTGAAACGGTTGTGGCAGATTGTTCCTGATATCCCTGCCAGTAGGCTTTGTTCGAGTACGTCACGTCCGTATCAGGCGCGGCATCAATCTCCGCCTTGTACGTCACCGTCAGTTTCTGACTGTCCGGAAGCGCCAGTGTCATCATCGTGACGGGCTGATCGCTGCTGTTTTTTTCTTTCTGAAGGCTGATGTTCCACTGACTGCTGTCAAGCACCGCACCACTCGAATCCTTGACGGTGACACTCCCCGGATCGATGGTAAAGCTCCCGGTCATCTCATCGACAAGTGTCAGCGTGTCGGAGCCTGGCAGCAGATCCTCTCCCCTCGGATTCACCGTGATGGTGAAGGGCACCGCGCCCTCCGATACAGCGGCAGCGCTTTTCTCAATAGAAGGGATCTGGATCGCTGTGCTCACGCTGCTTGTGGAAACCAGGCTTCCATCCGGCCGGAAGACATTCATCGCATTCACGAATGTCTTCCTCCTCCTCCCCATCAGAGCTTCCGGATCTGTAACTCTCATCACAACCTGAACCTGGATATCCGCCGAATCCTTTGTTCCTTTATGCAGATTTCCTACATCAAAGAGGATCTGATGGTTTTTCGCGCTGTAGTAAGCATAGGCATCAAATCTGTAGTCGATCCTTCCGTCAATCTTTGTGTTTTTCTGACCGATGTCTGTCCAGTCTCCCCCAAGATCCGTGATTTCCGGCATTGTCGGCGTTTGTGTCGGATCTGTTCTCATCGTGTTGTTCGGAATCCAGAAACAGCGGATGTAGACCGGCTCCATCCCGTCCGGGACGACATCCTCAACCCGGAAGGAACCCTGTTCATCCCCGCCGTAATTCACAACAAGGCGATATTCCGCGTAGGTGCCTGACGACAGTGATACGGTGCTTCCTCCGGACTGATAGCTTGTCAGTATTTTATCCTTCGGATTATTTCCACTGGTTATCATGGTCTGCGGAACATAAGACCACGTGCCTGTGGTGTTGTCATATGCTCCGTATGACCCTAGTTCCTTGAAGTTCGTCCCTTCGCCCAGCACGGAGAGTGTGTCGGTATTGGCAAGCATCCAGCTCTGAGAGGAGCTGCTCCTCTCATACAGTTCATTTTGAAAACTTGTAATATCCCGAGCGCCCCATGATGCGTTCGGCGCAGTTGTCAGAATGATATACAGCTGCTTTCCTTCTGGTATCTCTACATCCTCCTGGAAGGTCAGGACACCCTCTCCGCTGGTAGAATCCGATGACCAGCTATAGGCTGCCGATTCCAGCTTTGAGAAGTCGTCATTCCCTTCAATCTGTGAAAAGTAAGCATACTGGTCTGTGAAGGATGTCCCGCCTCCGGCAGCCGCCCCCAGATAGATTCCGGCGATGGAATCAGCGGTTGTATGATGCGGCTGGCTCAACGGCTTATCCCGAAGCTGAACACCTGCCGGAATCTTCGATCCGCTGACAGTGAACACCCAGTACAGCTTTCCGTTCTTATACAGGCTGGACGTATCCTTGGAATCGTAATACCAGCCTTCCTTCTTCACAGAGTAATCCAGCGAGCCGGAGACCGTCGTGCTGGTTTCCACCTTCATGGAAGGAAGGGTATAGGTTCCTCCCCCGGTTCCTACGATGCTTCCGCTCAGTGTGAAGCTGTTCCCTGATGTTGCGCGGCTGAAATTTCCGGCGACCGGCGCCGCATAGTATGTGAGCAGATACGCCCCCTGTCCCAGCTCACTGCTCAGACTCTTGGGCGAGAAGTTAAAACTCGTCATCCCGTTGATGTCCAGCCAGGCCGTCTTGTCCGGCGTCTGGCCGGACAAAGCATCCGCAACCTCCGCATCTGTTTTGCCAGAAACATCGGAGCTGATCCCGCTCTTATAGTAATCCAGTCTCAGATAGCCTGCATACTGCAGGTACTGTCCAAGCACGTCGCTGAATGCCGCGGAGGATACATCCCAGCTTCCCTTTTCATTGACAACGACGCGGTACTTGATGCTGCCTGCCGGGACTTCCCTGTCCGCCGCGGATGAAGCGAGGCTCCATGCACTGTTGCTGTATGTATAAACAGAAGTCAGCCCGCTCTGATTGATCACACTGTCAATCGCAGCCCCCTGGACCTTTCTGTCCCAGGTATACTTCTCCAGCTGTGTGCTGACCGCACTGGTGCCAAGCGACTTATTGCCAAATGAGGACCGATCACTTGAATAGGCGGTTCCGCGATTATTGACAGTGACCGCTGAGGAGGAGAAGGCCGGCTTCATCGTCAGCTCGCACTTCATCTGGACTGTCTGGCCCGGCTTGATCTCTCCAAAGTAGAAATTGAAGCCAGGGTTCTCCCTGCCGTCATTCTGTTTGATCGCATAGTACGGATCCTGAGAATCATTCGTTCCGGCTGACACAGCTGACCATGTCTGGTTCTCATTCAGGATCTGGAAATTCCGGAACCCAAGAGATGGATAAGCACTTGTCGCCGTGATAGCATCCCAGATCGTTGCGGACGTAATGTCCGTCCCGGAAAGCCCGAAGTCATCTGAGATCTTCAGATGCTTCACAGGCCAGGTGTTTTTCGCGTCCGCCGTCACCGTGAACGTATACGGGATCGTGATGGTATTGTCGCTGTTATACCGGACATCCCCTGCTTTTTTTGTGACGCTTGCCTTTGTCTGCGGCGTAAAGGTTGATGTCACCTTATTATGCTCATAGGTTTTGGACTTTGGTGTGGCCGTATTGATAATCGTGTCTGCTGATCCGGCTGATCCCACGTAATCGTCCTTCAGCATCACCTGATAGTGGAGCGTCCTGGTTTCGCCCGCTGCCATATCGCCGATCGTCCAGACCATCGTCCCCGGATCGGTATCTGTCCTGGCTGCAGATAGTTTCACGGAACCGTTCGTCTTCGCAGATGTATCTGTCGCCGCGGACGTAATCTCTTCATAGAATTTCTGCGTGCTGTCTGAAGTCAGCGCTGTGTCTGTCTCCTTGATCCCGACATAGGAATCAACGGCCGCCGCACCCTTTGTAAAATGATCCGTAACCGTAACCTCTGGCATCCGGACATCTCCCGCGCTGACCGTCAGCGTATAGGACAGGTAGGAGTGTCCATCCGTATCGTTATGCGAATAGACGGGGCTGGACTTCTCGAGAGTCAGGGACCCGGACTTCGCATCGAAGTCCGGGTCAAAATGGATTGTGATATCCAAATTACCAAGCTTCAGCGTCTGGGTTGTATCCGTCCGGATCTGCGCCGGATCCGGCGTCACGATGAAGGAGATTTCGCCATTGTTATAGGTATAATCTTTCCCTTCCTGGTTGATTGTGTCCTGGAGAATCTTCTGATCCATCTGAAGGATCAGCTTCTGTCCTTCCGCCCTCAGCGTGGCGATCTGGTTTCCGGAATCATCCTTGATGATACCGCTGGACACAGTCGGATTGGAGAGAACCGACGGAATCTCAATATACAGCTTTCCGCCCTTTTTAAGGAGCTCCTGCGCGCTGATCCCGCCGAAGTTCACTGTCATCTTCAGGGTAGTGTAGACAGGCACGACCGTATCGGGCGTTATGGTCTTATAGTCATTCCCGTCCAGATAGGAGAGCCTGTACCCGGTCAGATAAGGCTGATAGGTTCCGTCAGCCAGATGGATTCCGCCAGCCAGGTTGATTCCTTCAGCATCCACTACATCTGTGTGATCATTGTCAGCCGCAAGAGTCGACTCATCCAGCTCTGCTGTTAACTCCTGTCCTTCATCCGAAGCCTCGATGCCATCCTCCAGAGCGGTGCCCGATCCATTCTCCCCACCCGGTGAAATCACGATAGAATCCACATCATCCGTTGGGGCAGTTGCTGCATCCGCTGTGTTCTGAGAAGAAGCTGTCTCCTTCTGCTCTGAAGAGATTTTCTGGCCGGAAATCGCCGCTGTATTCGCCTGCGCTTCTGTCGTACCGCTGTCTTCTCCATGCCTTGCGATATCCTCTGAAGAGGAAATCTCCAACTGTGCTGCTGTCTCCGTCTGAACAGTCGCTTCTGTCTGGATGGACGGCACCTCTCCCTCCGTCTGAGACAGACCTTCCGCATAGACAAGCTGCGGGGTAATCGTTCCTGTAGTGAGACAAAGTGCACAGATCAGCGCGATGAACTTCTTGACTATTGTGACATTATTCATGAATATCCCTCAACACCCCTGGTCTGTGTTTCTGATTCTCTTGTTACTCTATTTATTGCTATGTATCATAACGCTTAATCGTCTGAAAAAAAATGCATAATCCTGCCAATCTTTGATAAGTATTATGATTATACTTCCATCAATATTGCATAAATGCACTTCTCAGCAGAGCATATACACTGTTTATTATATATATTTTAATATTTATTATTATTCTTATATTTTTTAGAATGCGCCATTCAGGTCAGCCCCATCCTATTCAAAGGTGATTTGTTCTTTCTCATCGAAAAAGGGTGCCCCCCTCCGAAATCTTTTAAGATTCCGAATGAGAACACCCTTTCCTGCTTGTGATCTGCCACTGACATCTGCTGTCAAACTGACTCAATCTGTTTCCATCTGGTTCAATTGATTCAACCCGCTTCTGTCGCACCTTCAGTCTGGCTCTCCGCCGAAAGACTCTGTTCTGCCTGCTGCTGTGCCTCCACCGCAGCTTCCCTGCTCAGGCCGATATTCTCCGTGATCACATTCCAGATATCGGAGCTCTCAAACCCAAGCGCCCAGGCGGCTGTTCCGGCAAGATCATACTGCGGGATCAGCCGGACCTTTGCCGCAATCGAGTCGGCATCCTCAATCCAGATCTGGCAGCGGACCCCATCATTCGTCG
>Ga0256406_1006437_pt1 | contig 11800 bp, 10 predicted proteins | sample RumenRJG_03DNA_FD_185986 | JGI IMG/M metagenome (GOLD analysis project Ga0256406, IMG submission 185986) | Bovine rumen microbial communities from Lethbridge, Alberta, Canada - RJG_03 | ecosystem: Host-associated > Mammals > Digestive system > Stomach > Rumen | place: Canada: Alberta | collected...
AGGTATACAATTCCACGGTGAATGACATCTTGGAGCGATACTGCAAGAAATTGGAGATCCCGGTGATTTCTGTACATGGACTGCGTCATACGCATGCCTCTATTCTTCTGTATGCAGGTGTCTCCGTTGGAAGTGTAGCAAGAAGGCTTGGACATGCCAGCATGACAACTACGCAAAAGACATATCTGCATGTCATTCAGGAGCTTGAGAACCAGGATGTGGATATTGTTATGAGGTCACTCGCTAATCTGACATAACAGTATTTGATAGAATAGTGCCGATGAAGGATTATTAAATTGGGATTCTATGTGGACAAACAGAGTATAAAATGTGCAATCCGTGTCTTAGAGAAAACGATATATGGATGTAGGAGTGGTAAGTTACAAGCCTATTGAATCATCTGCTGGATATGGTAGCTATAAGGCCAAATGGAAGCAAGTATCCTTCGCTGTAGTTATATTAGATGCAATGATAACTTTGCATAGTAATAAGGATTAGATACGGAGCTAGTATGAAGTAGATGCGAACTGAAAGAGAGGAGTGTGCATGACACTGGAAGAAATCCTTGCCTGTGAATCAAAAACCTAGAATTCAACGTGCAGAACAGATCATATGAAATCCGGATACCTTGGGTTTTACGATTAACTGGAGGATATTAGCAATGGGCTGGACAGAACGTGAAAAGATACTTACTTCCTACGAGGAAATCGTAAAATATCTCGAGGATAAAGATTGCTTTCATGACTACAGAGTTGGTAATGTCTTTTACGATGGTATCAATGCGGATGTGACGATTGAAGAAATCATTCCCGGTGCAAAAATTCAGGATAGTACCGGTCTTGTGTGGGATTTTCATTTCAAGAGTGTTACTTCTTTTGAGATGTCGGTCGATGTTGTTATGGGATTTTGGATTTATGAAGTAGGACGAGGAGAAAAGCCTAACGAGATAGTTTTTAATCTTGATTCAGGTTTCCTTGGCATAGCTGCTGAGCAGATTGAATTTGGAGTCCCATCTCGGGAAAAAGCGAGTGATCATTTATGGGCGAATATTATAACTGGGTTAATGTTGATAAAAGAGAATATATTTGTCCTGGGGATTTTGACTATGGGAACAAGTTTCATGAATCCATGCATAAGGAGAGTATTCCGCTTCATGCGCTGTATACCTTGTTAAACGATGAGTGGAAAGGAGACCATGTTATTTGGCTCGGGGATGAATGCACGGTTTCAAATAAATTTCCCAATAAGATAATTCAGACTCTTTATGATCAGTCTGCAGCAGTCGGATATCCGGGTTACGCTTTTGACATGATATGTGAGTCATACAGAAACGTATCGTGTCTTTTCAAGGAAGCAGAAAAGGATGTCCGTAAGGAGATAGGCTATTACATAGAGAATTTGAGAGACTACGGTGAACTGGATAGTATTAACGAATACGGAATAGATATTGAGAACCCTTTTCAAGGACTCTTTATTAAGCAGACGAAAAGATACAAGTATACCGTTAACCACACAAAAAAAGTGTATTATTCTCTTGATGAGACTGTTGTGCTGAATCAAGATCATACAAGAAACGATTCCTCAGATCCTCTTCCAATTCTAATGGGATATGGGAGGGTTACGGAGCCGGGAGAATGGCTTGGAGATATTATCGGTGTTTCAGATCAACGACCAGAAGGATACATGCTGCTGAAAGAATTATTTGTAGATTAGTAACCGCTTTTGAAGAGAAAAACAGACATGTATATTATTCGTACGAACATGCCAAAAAATAACAGTGAGAAAGCCTTTAAGGTCTCGTATTTTGATAATATCTATGACGCACTGACTGAGGGTCTTGACCAGAATCAGGACTTCTTCTCACTGCTTATTGGCAATGATGAAATCAAGCGCGAGGTGCTTGGTATTTTTGCAGAGGAAATATACAAGAGCCTGTGAGATGCATAATGGAGGAAGCATGAATGTTTGACAAATTTCGTTTGAAAGAGGTGCTCATCCAATACAAGAAGGATTTCCTTCCAAAGCACTGGGAAGACGAAAAATACAAGTGGGAAGCCGTCAAATGCTTTCAGGATAACTGGGATGTCAAAGCAGAGGATTTCGCGGATATGCTCAGTCGGTCTCTTTCTAAGACCTACAACCTGCTTGCTTCGATGAATAACTTCCCAGCACGAATGATAATCGGCTTTGCCAAGACTGCACCGGAAGAAGTCCGGGCAATGTATATCGAGCTATTTGATGATAGCAAGGATGTTTATGAGCGTATCAACAGCTTCAAAATGAAATCATCCATCTTACTCGAAAAATATGGGAATGGAGCTGCGCAGCATTATCAATACGAAAATGCGATTAGTGTATACCTGTGGTTACGCTATCCGGACAAGTACTATATTTATAAATTCGGTGAGGTCAAATCGGTATCCGATGAACTTGAGAGTGATTACCGGTTCAAAAAAGGAGCCTACGCCGACAACATTCGAAACTTCTTTAAGTTCTATGATGAAATTTGTGAAGAACTGAAGCAGGACACAGAACTGGTGAACTTATTTCGTAGCCAGTTGACAGCAGCTTGCTATCCTGATCCGGAACTGAAAACGCTGACCTTCGATGTTGGATTTTACATTTCAAGGGAGTATTCAAAAAAGGGAGATAGCGTTTCCTCAGACGACGAGTGGTTCCCTTCTCAGGAAGAATATACGCCTGGAATAACAGTTCAGGAATGGGTTGCTCTCTTAAATGATAAAGATGTCTTCACACAAAGTAGCCTTGAAATCATGAGACGGTTCAAGGACTACGGCGGAGCAGCCACCTGCACACAGCTCGCAGTGAAATATGGAGAAAGTAAGAATTTTTATAACGCCGGTTCAGTCGGACTGGCAAAGCGTGTGGTCGAGAGGACTGGCTGCCCGGTCATGCCGCGCGATTCAGATAATTCCAGGTGGTGGCCGGTTCTTTATGTCGGCAGGCATGCTACCACAGATGAGGACGGCGGTTATATCTGGAGACTCCGCAGCGAACTCTCTGACGCATTGGACCAGATTGACCTGAAGGATGTCGATCTTTACGCAAAGTCGGTAGACGGAGAAGAAAAACATGGGTACTGGTGGCTGAATGCAAATCCGAAGATCTGGAGCTTTTCTGATCTGCAGGTCGGTGAAGTTCAGGACTACACGCTCTTTAACGAGAACGGAAATAAGCGCCGCGTGTTCCAGAATTTCATCAACGCAAAGACTGGTGATCTCGTTATTGGCTATGAGTCCAATCCTGTCAAGCAGGTCGTTGCTCTCGTGAAGGTCAGCGCGGCAAATGACGGCCAGAAAATCTATTTTGAAAAGACAGAATCTCTCGCAAATCCGATTGATTACCAAACGCTGAAGGAATGCCCGGAGCTGGAGAAAATGGAGTTCTTCCAGAATCCAAACGGAAGCTTCTTCAAGCTTACCAAGGGCGAATACGAATTCATCATGGACATGATTCGTGATGAGAATCCTCTCAATACCGAAGTTAAGATTCCGCCTTATACAAAGGATGCTTTCCTGTCTGAGGTCTATATGACCGAGGAGAAATATGACCGACTTAACGGTGTGCTCCTGAACAAAATGAACATCATACTTCAGGGCGCTCCCGGTGTCGGAAAGACCTTTGCTGCAAAACGTCTCGCCTATTCCCTGATGGGTGAAAAGGACGACAGCCGAATCGAATTCGTGCAGTTTCATCAGAATTATTCTTATGAGGATTTCATGATGGGCTACAAGCCGTCCGGAGATAGTTTTGAATTGAAGTACGGCGTGTTTTACCGCTTCTGCAAGAAGGCAGAGAATCAGCCGGATAAGAAGTTTTTCTTTATCATTGATGAGATCAACCGCGGCAACTTGAGTAAGATTTTTGGTGAACTTTTGATGCTGATCGAGAAGGATTACCGCGGTACAAAAGCGACGCTCGCCTATAACGGCATGCCTTTTACTGTGCCGGAAAATCTCTACATCATTGGCATGATGAATACGGCGGACCGGAGCCTTGCGATGATCGATTATGCTTTGCGTCGGCGGTTCAGCTTCTTCGAGATTGATCCGGGATTTGAATCGAAGGGATTCAGCGACTATCAGCAGACGTTGGAGAACGAAACGTTTGATGAGCTGATAAAGAAGGTCGTCGAACTGAATGAAGAAATCAGCCGGGACAAGTCGCTCGGCAAAGGTTTCTGTATTGGCCACAGCTATTTCTGCGGCAGGACGAAGGAAACCTGCACGGATGAGTGGATGCAGTCGGTCGTGGATTACGACATCCTTCCGATGTTGCAGGAATACTGGTTCGACGACGACAGCAAGGTACAGCGGTGGGACAACATCTTGCACGGAGTATTTCAATGACAAAGGATAAAAGCATATTCATCAAGAACATTTACTATATGCTGTCCTATGCTTTCACCACACTGAAGGAATCCGTCTACGACGATATTCAGAAAGAGTCCTTCGATAACATCCATAATCTGTTTGCCGCTATTTTGGCAAAAGGTATCGGGCTGCAGTTGAAGCAGGGACTCTATCGGGAATACATCAACCGGGTGGAGAACCTACCTGTTGTCAGAGGCAAGATCGACATGCCGGGGACGATAAAAAACAGGCTTGAGCATCGGATGATCGTAACCTGTGATTATGACGAGCTCTCGGAAAACAACCTGCTCAATCAGATCCTGAAATCGACGGCTTTTCTTCTACTACGGCAGAAGGATGTACAGGAAAAGCACAAGGCTCAGCTAAAAAAAGAAATGCTTTTTTTCTCGGAAGTGGATCAGATTGAACTGCAGCATATTCGATGGTCAGACATTCGCTTCCAGAGAAACAACCGCACATATCAGCTGTTGCTTGCTATCTGCCAGTTGCTGATTGAAGGGTCACTTCTGACGACGGAAAGCGGTGAGTACCGGCTCGCAAGTTTTGTGGATGAGCAGCGGATGAGTAGACTGTATGAAAAGTTCATTCTCGAATACTACGCTCAGGAATTCGGACACCAGATCAAAGGATTTTCCTCTCGATCATTGCAGATCCCATGGCAGCTCGATGATGGCTATGATGCTTTGCTCCCGGTTATGCAAACAGACATCACGCTGACTTATGGGAACCAGACACTTATCATCGACGCCAAGTATTATGAGCATACGCTGCAGACAAACTTCGATGTACGGACATTGCATTCCGGCAACATGTATCAGATTTTCACATATGTGAAGAACAAGGAAGCAGAGTTGAAAGGCACTGGGCATCAGGTCTCCGGCATGCTACTCTACGCAAAAACCGACGAAGATCTGGTGCCGGATAATGTGTACCACATGAGCGGAAATCAGATCTCTGTGAAGACGCTTGATTTAAATCAGGAGTTTTCAATAATTGCAGGGCAATTGAATGAGATTATAAGGAATCACTTCGGATTATCATTAAATGGGGTGTAATTCTAATGACAACAAACAAAGACAGTCATGATCCTTCTGATAAATCAGAAGGTCCTCTTGCATTTGAAGGGACTATTCAAAAAATACGGATCATCTCTAATAACATTTGTTATGGTCCTGAACCTTACCCGGATGATGAAGTAGAACAGCGACTTTCGATTAGAGCCGGCGGGGGCATCTGGCTTACACGGTATCGTTATGGCGGATTCGATGATAGGGCACGATTGCTTGAAAAAGAAAAAATTCCTGCAGATGGAGAAACCATACAAATTATTCTAGATGCCGTTGCCAAGGCCTTTAGAAAAAATGAAAGAAGTATATATGTAACAGATGTTGGTTTTTGGAGTATGGAGCTTACTGATTCCAAGGGTCAAACGACAAATATAAAAGGATCGCTGGTTTCGGGTGTTCCGGAGTCTTTTCCAAGTCTTTCTGATCTTATACGAGACAAACTTCATAGAAATGATCTGCTTTTATTTGATGGAAATCCTGATCGGGTAGACCGTATTGAAGTTTATTACGACAGGTACACTGAAATAAAGAACCCAAGGCCTCAGGATCTGAAAGTTCCATACATTAAATGGAATTACCACGAAGAAATAAAAATTGACAGAGCTACGGAGACAGTAGAACACTTTCGCCAGATTTTTGAGAGATGCGATGTGAGGAGCATTTATCATATTGAAGAAGGTGTTTCCAGTTTTCTTGATGACATGGATTTGAATGCTCTTTCGGAAGCAAGGGGCAATCCGCCTGATGTTTACGTTGATCTGCATCATACAGACCGGTATCAGATCCTCGTGACGACAAAGCTTGGTGGTGTAAGGAAGATATCAGGTACGTTCGACAAAAATGGATTACCAATGGATTGGCCGGAATTCGCAGATGATTTATATGATTTTCTATCATTTTATGGGGTAGGAGATTTCTTTGATAAACGTACATACGGGAAAGTTCGTCGAAGAAACAATGATCTGATTTTCTGCAATGTCGTTTTTGAAGACGGTGGAAAGAAATACTGCTACCAATCAGATGAAGATTTTGATATCGGTGACTTTATTATTGTGCCTGCTGGAGAGGATAACCACGAGGCGGTTGTGCGAATTGAATCGGTTGAATATCATCCGGCAGAGGAGGCTCCATTCCCACTTAATAGAATTAAGCATGTGATCAGAAAATTTGATGAGGAAAAAGATCAGGGCTTACTTTAACACGCATTTCTGCAATTCTAAATTTTCATGATAAAGATGCATACGACAACGCGACCATCAACTGGGCGCCTTCTTTCAGTCTTTCTAATAAAACATACATTCATACCCGTCTGCCCGCAGCAGCAGTCCCGGCATCCAATCCGGTGTCTGTCCCATGAGATCGCAGATCTCCTGCATGCTGGTATCCTTTGAAACTTCAATGATGAGCTCATCAGCGAAGCATGATATCGAATTTTGAAATAGGGAGGTTCCTTAATTGTTTTTGCGAATGCATGATAAATCATGAAGAGATTCTGAACATTAGAAATACATTTAGGCACGGACGCATGAGTGCAAAGGTAACTTCACATAGCGATGCGGGTTTTGGAGTAAGTTTCGTTCCTCCATGCTATAATTGAACTAATGAAATCGCTTACATTGTTGAACTGACCCATCAGCATGTAAACGTATTGGGAGAAAGTATCGGGAGGATAAAACAAATGAATCGTAAAGCTTCACAGCTGGCATCTGTTTTGATCAGCTCACTAATGGTATTTTCCGCAGCAGGAATGCCTGTTCAGGCTGAAGAAACAGAAAACAACACACCAACCCCAAGTGCAGAGAGTACTGCATCAGGAACTCGAGACCTTGCCAAAGAAGAACAAACTTTCAGACAGGCTCTGGATACCGATGGGTACGGTGAGGTAGGCAAGTACAAGGTCGAAAAGATCAAGGATCATGTTTACCACATGGATGAAGGTACTAAAGCATTGCCGGGTGGTGCCACGGATTCTGATGGAAATATGAATAATCCATCATCAATCTATTTCGTGGAATCTGACAACAGTGTCCTCATGGTTGATCTAGGCAACCCTGCTTCTGGTGAAGCAGAAACAGATGCTCAGATCATTGTGGAAGCAATGACAAAGGGAAAGAACGTAGATATCGTTTTGACTCATAGCCATGGTGACCACACTGGTTTAGGAAGATCTAAATCTGTGTTCTCTAATGTCAATGTTGATAATGTTTACATTGGAGAGCCGGATTATGATTCTGCAAAGGAAGCAATTCAGCAGTTTGTAGATGAGAACAAAGTTAAAACTCTGAAAGATGGAGATAGCTTCACAGTTGATGGCAATATATATACTGCCAACATTGTTTCTGCGCATACCAATGGATCATTAATGATTCAGGATAAGACGCATTCCATCCTGTTTACAGGTGATACCTTTGGATCAGGATTTATATGGCTTTTCTGGGATACAAACAATGGAAATCCAATCAAGGCTTTGAGTGCAGGAATCACAAAAGCACAGGCACTGCTCAACGAAATGACTACACCAGAAAGCAAGCCAACAATTCTTGCAGGTCACCGCTGGCAGCAGTTCTGGGATCAGAATCCGCAAAGACCTGGTGAAATGTCCATCCAGTACTTCAATGATATGCAGCAGGTGATTACAGGCTTGACCAATGGCTCTACTGTATCCAAAGACTACAGTGCCGGAAACTTTACTGGCATTGAGCTGTCCAGTAATGGAGCAAAGGCCAAGATTGATACCATGCAAAAATACGTTGACACTTACCTGGATCAGCTCAATGCTATGAGTCAGGCATATGTCTACAATGCTTCAGCAAAACTGAGTATTGATACCGTAAATAATACTGCAATGCCAACTTTCATCATTTATCCAGATGGATACATGAGTGATGAGGATGCAAAGAAGCTGCTGGATGATAGCGGCTTGACGAAGATTATTGATGACCATGCGGCCGTTGCTTATGTCGCAAGACCTGCTGATGGAAAGGCGTTTACAGCTGATGACCTTGATGGTTTTAAAACAATCGTCAAAAAGATCGGTGTTGCAGATAACGTTAAACTCATTGGCATTGGCAATGGTGCCACATTCATCAATGAGAACCTTACACCATACATGAACTTTGTCTCCGGTCTTGCTCTCATTCATGGTCAGGCAGGCAGCACTCCAAGCACTTCAGTACCAGCCTACATCAACGACGAAGATCCAACTGCTTATATTAATGCAGACAAGGCAGTAAAGACAGGTGAAGCAGACGGCATCACAACCTGGCAGAATCCTGGCAGTCACTATGAAACCGTAGTTGTATCTACTAATACAGGTACAGATGCACAGTTGCTCCAGGAAGCATGGGATAAACTTTTGAGAAAGTTTGGCCGCATCGGCAACTATACAGAACCAGAGAATGATATCGTTGCTACATGGTATACAAGACCATTGCTCACAGGTAATGATGCTTCCGATCAAGCCAGAAAGTATCAGTATTTCGATTCTGTCGATGCAATTGACAATATCGAAAGAACTGTCGTTACAGAAGATCTAAATGGAAATGGTGTAGACTCCCTCTGGTATGAGTACATCCCTACTCAGAGTAAGGATGCAACCAAAGGAACAGTTCCAGTTGTTTTCCTGATGCATGGCAATACGAATGATCCAAGAACTCAGTACGATACTTCCGGCTGGGCGAACATTGCCTCAGAAGAAGGCATTATACTTGTGTGCCCTGAATGGCAGGGCCATACCTATCAGGGTTATACCTATGATCCAATGACCACAGATACCAATGCCACACCTAATGCCGACTTTATTAAAGTTGTCAAAGAAGTGCTGGCAAAGTATCCACAGATTGATGCAAGCCGTGTCTATATCAGTGGACTTTCTGCTGGCAGCAGGAACACTTTGAACAACGGACTTGCCAACACATCCATCTTTGCGGCAGGAGCAGGGCATTCTGGTGCTTGGGGAATTAATGGAACCAATCATGACCAATTGTTGAAAGATATTGAAGCCAATAAAGACAGTTACGATTTCCCGATCGTTTTCTTCACCGGTGACAAGGACGAATATCTCAGAAGCGATTTTGACACTCTGACAGATACGATGGGGCTCAGTACTGTTCAGGCATATGAAGAACTTAACAATATGCCGGTCACAACATTAGATGATCTTACAGAGGATAATAAAGCACTTTGGGGTATCCCGTGGGATAAGACTTGGACCATTGATCCAACCGCTGAAAATCTTTGTACGATCAAGGGCGGACTGCTGACAAATGCTAACGGTGTTGAAGTTGAACTCAATCGCATCTATGGTTGGGGACACTGGAACTATGCACCAGATGCAAGACTTATGTGGGACTTTATGAAGAAGTATGCTAGAGATCCGGAAACAGGAAAGACAATCCGTCTAGATCAAAAGCAGGACGAAACAAAACCTACAGGTGAACCAACAGACGAAATCAAACCGACAGAAGATACCAAGTCGAATACCAGCACATCAAAGACAACCAATAAAGGTACATCTAAGAAAGGTGTTCAGACAGGTGTTACAAAGACAAATGTTGGTATCTTCGCTGGTATTCTGACGTCAGCACTTGTAATTGCAGGCATTGCTCTCTACATGAGAAAGAAGCATGAATAAGCTGAGTTCATCAAGGGTCAGATGAATGCAGTAAGCCATCCGGCTACGGAGATATCCAATCTCTGCTACTGGATGGCTTTTTAATGCTTTCTGGCTTATATACGATAAATTGCTTGACTGAAATAAGAGACTGATACACTACTAATAGCGAATTTCTGCAATTACTTCATTTATTTCGTCAAGACTTAAGGGTGATGTTGATTTATTATTCTGGTCTTCTTCATCCTTCTGCTTATCCTCCATAATGCTCTCCTTCCTACTGTAGTGCTTTGATTACCTAACAGATTCTTATGGTAATGAAAAACAAAGAAAATCAAATTCTTGAATTTTTTCGGTATCTCGTTCATCCCATAAATACTAAGGATTTTTGATAAAGGTGTACTGGCAGGCCACTATATGGGCTACCAGCACATTCCGCTGAGGACTTCATTTTCTTATAGTTGAATTATCAGAAAGATAAAGGAGGTTGAAGAAGATGAAGCAAAACTCAGACTCTATGCTCTTTGATGCTGATGCTGCATATATTGGCCGCCGGATCAAAGATGCAAGAGAAGAGTTTGGCTTGACGCAGGAGAAACTGGGAGATGCCGTTGGAGTAGAGGCTAACTATATCAATAGGCTTGAGAATGGGAAAAAGCATGCATCCGATCAATTGCTTCGGAGGATTGGGAGGGTTACATGCAAACCAATGAGTTTTTTCTATGGAGATGCACCATTGCTCAAAGATTCCTCTGATCGAGAAAAGAAGATAGTTCTTATGTTTCGTGATGGGTCTTTATATCAAAAAGATTTGATGGAGGCACTCATGACAGTAGTACTAAGTATTTCTAGATAGCCAATACTATACCAACAGATTTCTTGTTTTAACGTCAATGCTGTGAAAGAAGCTTAATTATCAATTGACTTGATCTAAACCTAAGGAATCTATTTGGCACCATTAATACCAGTCTATCTTCACGAGTTCTTTGAAAACTGAATAATACCCATCAGATACATCCCTGCACGGGCTTTTGAAGCCAGCCAAAGGAGCCATACGCGAGGACCTTTAACTAGAAACCTGAGTAATAAGAGAGCGATATTTTTGACGTTCCAAAATGTCGGATCGTTTCCGGCAAGGCGATGAAACGTGCAGCAATAATGGTACTTCTGTCCAGTCACAGCCCCAGGTAGTTGGGATAAAGCAATGAGGACAGTTCGGAGAGATCCTCGGGAGGGTGAGATGCCCATGGAGCGGTAAACGGTCCGCCATCTGGTGAGAAATTTTTATAAGAAAAATTACTAAGTTTTTAAATAAATATTGCATAACGGAACTGTTGTACTTGTGACAGTTCTTTTTTTCTAAGTAAGTAATAACAGGAGGAGGCTATGAAGGGAGAAAAGGAATGTTTACGATATTATTCAATCCAGCTCTTGTTCCTTTCCAAATTATTAAAGTGTAAGTTGATTGACGAAATTGAAAATTCTCTTATCAAAAAACAATTGATGAAAGATTACGGCATTATTTCTGACATCCTTGCTAGATCTGATAGAGCTCCTTAAGGTTTCAGGGAAAGGAATATTACTATGTCTGAGAAAGTAAATCGTTAACTTCTTGGATTTTATAACTAACTGAGAAAATCACCTGATTCTCTGACAGATCTTTTTGATTTCGCTGGCATAGCTCTGTTCACTGATGCCGTACACACTCAGGATCTCTTTCTGCCTCT
>Ga0256406_1006438_pt1 | contig 11800 bp, 6 predicted proteins | sample RumenRJG_03DNA_FD_185986 | JGI IMG/M metagenome (GOLD analysis project Ga0256406, IMG submission 185986) | Bovine rumen microbial communities from Lethbridge, Alberta, Canada - RJG_03 | ecosystem: Host-associated > Mammals > Digestive system > Stomach > Rumen | place: Canada: Alberta | collected...
AAAATTTGCCATGTCGCTTATTGGATGCATCATTCCGCCGCTGTTCAAATAAATGCCGAAGCTCCTAGAGGAAGGCCCGCCAGCAATGCAACCTACAACTGCGAAAGCTGGATAATAATAATAAGCATCAGGACTTGTAGCGGTATAATCCCTAATTCCATACATGCCAAAAACGGCATTCCCAACTGAGGATTTGTCAGAAGATAACTCAGCAGTGGAATCTCTATTCAAATCGAGGATTTCTTGAAATGGGCGATTATTCAATTTATTCCAATTGACTGGATAATCGGCAAGAGAAACGCTTTTACCGCCCGTTTCAGATGTGGATATATTTAAATCATAAGGCAAGTCTATTTTCAGGTTTGTCGCATTTATATGAATTGCGTCGGTGCGGGTTGTGCCAATAAACGTGTCATCCCGATCATCACAAATCGACGGCTTGTCTACTATTGCGGACCATTCGGTCTCAGGATGAAGGATGTATTTCTCATTTTTGTCTTTAAGCTCAACTTTGATAGTGGTGGTGTCTGCCATATTTTCCCTCCTTTTTTGCGTATGAAACAGGATATTTTTTATCTCCAAAATCAATATATGCAACACATTGAACCTCTCATGGCTGAAGCCACGAGAGGTTCAAAAAATCAAGAGTAAACAAATGGGAAACCTGTTGATTTTTTTGCAAGGTAAAATCAAACTGTTATTTATTTTGATCTTCGGGAAGCTTTTCCCAAATCATCTGTTTGTCCAAAACTTCGTTCACTTCATTAGACAATGCTAGCATTTTATCATTAAATTGTTCTTTAAATTTATTGAACTCGCTTTGCGAAAAGAACATCGTTTTTAAACTTCCAAGAACTGCTATAGCGGCGTCCAACTGGTCGCCGCTATAATTGCTGACATAATTTTTTATATCTGCCATAATTTACCTCCGTGAACTACCCAACCCCTAAGGGAATTGGGATTTTTGCTCAATTATTTTAACTAACGGGACAGAAAAGGCATGTTGTCCAGACTTGTTAAAGACAAACTCATGGTTCCCGAATAATCCAAAGAGCAAGACACGCTTTGTATCAGAAAACGCTTAGACGCCATTTCAAAAAATGGGTTGGTAACGGAAACCAGATTGTTTACCGTGACAAGTGGGTTGAAAACTATATTGAAATTCACCGAGCTTTTCATCATCAACACTTTCCTCAATTCATATTCGGCTCTCTCTTTGGCTAAAATATTTGATGTTATGTTCGGATCATTAACAACCGAACCCATATGATATCCAATCCTTTGGCAACAAAGCGGCGATTTTGGATCGTCGTTCACCGCAACTGCTTTATAGACTTCGGACGAAGACGAATTAGAAGATCCCGTGACAATGATTTTATTCACAATCGAAGAAAAATCAATATCAAAACTCAAAGAATCATAATCTCCTTTTTCCGCCTCAACCTCGCATAGCAGCGGCTTGTCCCCGTCGCTTGTCGTTTCTGTTGTGGGAATGAAAGTCAAATTGCCTTGGGAATTGTAAAAAACTTCTGAAGAAAGCTGGGTTCCCAGCTCCAAGAGGATGCCGCCATAAGTGTCCCCGGCGCTTTTTGAGATGCTGGATTGTACGATTTTGCCTTGGAAATCCGCATTGTATATAATAGGCTTCTGATCAAAAGGGAAGCCATTACCAGAATCCATAATAAGAATGCCGGAAATCACGTCGCGGATTTTTGACCCTATTGGGATTTCAGTCGTGTCATCCAACACCCCAGTCTTCCCCTCAAAGAGAATGAATTTGTCGCCGGCGGTGATTTGAGTTATTTTGTTTCCGTTGCTGTCCTCTGAGCAAGTGGCCCTTGTGATGACAAAAATGCCTTTTTCCACCCAAATTGTCGTCCCCAAATAATTTTGCACCCCCAAATCAAGGCGAAGCCTTGTCCCTTCCCATAATTTATTGATTCCGACTAGATATTTCCCGTCATTGTTGATCAGAGAGAAATTGAGGGATCTCCTTTGCCCATCTTGGTAATTTTCGCTGTAAGACCCTCCAGACTGTATGTCTTCGATGGGGATCTCATAGTTTATGGTCTCATCCGGATAAAGAACGAATATTCTGTATCTTGGGATTATATTGGGGGCTTTTATCGCCTCTAGAATTTGAGAGGCAGTGAAGACGGAAGACATTGGCTCTTCCGTCCCACCCTCTCTTTCCACATACAATATCTCTCCGCTGGCGAGATTGAGCTTGAGATTATTCATAATCAGAATCCTCCTGCCACTCGTCAGAGCAAACTTCATCAGAATCGGCTTGATCCTGCATCGCGTAGATTATCACGTCGTTTGTGTCCGCGATTTGACGCCATGAAAAATTTATCGTGTCTGGTCTGATTGAAATCGCCTCATTCGTTGTCGTCGAACCGTCCATTATCTGGACTATCCAGCTCTGCCCTTTGACGTCTCTCAACAGTTTTGGGGTGCCTGACGCGACAAATTCTCTCCACTTTTCCACCATATAAGCTTTCTCGTTCGTGGAAAACGGTACTTTTCTAGAAGCAGGCATTCTTTCTATGTATCCAATTTTAGACAAAGGTATTATTTCGCTGCCAAGATAGCAAGAAACCGCCCCGCTTAGGAAATTCTTCCTTCCGACTCCTATTTTAGGATATTTCCCCAGAGTATTCAATTCATTTTTCGAGATATTCTGGGTCAAAGACCCATTCTCCACTTGATATTTGAATATCCACACATTATCAGTGTCAGACACATAAGTTTCAATTTCAGTGTCGATTTGAGAATATTCATGAACAGGAACCAAATTGACAATACTCCAATATTGTAGGACACTTCTAACTGGCTTTGACAAACGGCTTGAAAAAGGTCTCCATCCTTTACTTGAATCATAAATTGATTTTCCATTCTCAGCCTTATCCGTGCCCGTATTGGCATAAATGTATGGCACCATAAACATCGATGTAGAAGAGTCTCCCGGGAAAATAACATACTGATACGAATAACCGCTCTTAATATTAAAGTCTAACAAATTGATCGAATTGATCTTCCCTCCTGTTTTCGTTGGTTTTAAATTAAGAGCAACAGGGTCCCACCTGTTACCAACCAATATTTTCTCTTCTCTTTTTCCATTATTGTATCGATATAATTTTTTATATTCCCTTCTGAAAATAGAAAAATCTTTTAGATATGAAAATTCTGCGTTTGTCGAAGATTTGCCATCACTGTTAATGAATTCCGGGGAGACCGAAATTTTCGCGCATTCTTTTTGACAATCCATAACTGCCCCAAAAGACTTAATACAATATTCAAAATTTTTATCTGGTACTTTGTATTTCAAAAATCTCTTCTCCGATTTAGTAATTCCATTTTCATCAGTGACATACAACGTCACAAGATATATATTGGAAAAAAGAGTTTTCCCTCCAACGCCTGCAATTTCACTAGAATTGTTAGACTCATCTAAATTGTCGAGTAGTCCATAAAAAACCACATTTATCTTTTTGTCATATTTATTTCCGGTGTCTTTTATGACAATAGTTTCCGCTATGTGGTTAAAGAGTTCTGGGTCTCCATTTTTAATCTTAGTTGAAATTTCTTCATTATTATAAGTTCCGTCAAATCGGACCTTCTCCAGTACCCAACGATAAGCTTCCCACGAGGATCCATTGCCTTGTTTATATAAACCGTTTAAAGGCAATTTATATCCGAATTCGAAATTAGGGGCATATTCAAGAACAAGGAAATTTTCTTTATCTGCAGTATTCGCCCATTTTTGCTTAGCCCCTTCTACCAATATTTTTGGCATATTCAAATAATTAAGACCGTTCTCCCCTTGGCCAATAGCTATTTTCGTAGAGCTTCCATAAGTATCAATAATTTTCTGCTCCATAACATCAGCTGTGGATATTTCGCTTATTTTCGGCTCATCAAATGTAAAGGTTAAAGAATTTTTTTCTGTGTTCCAGGTTCGTCCATCTTCCGAAAGGCCAGGGAATTTAAAAGTATCGCTTCGTTCGGCAACCGATATTCCATCAGACCCAGTTCCGACCACCGAATAGGATACTTTTTCTAAAGCCTGTTCCAGGTCGCCGAAAAATCTGCCCCCAGTATTAAGTTCATAATTCACTTCAACTTTTCCAAACTCTTTAGAATCGATGTCATAAGGATAAACGCTTAACCTGCTATAATCGTTCTCTTTTGTATAGCCATCGGCCAGTCCATCATTTATGATAAGATAAGGTGTTTCCCTAAAATAAAAAGGATTTTCGTCGCTTTTTTTATAGAAAGTGCATATTTTATAATAATAAGGCTCATCCGCACCATTGGAATAACTACGGAACGGAGTCGCAAGCTCTTCGTGTTCAACGCTCCACACGACTCGATCAACTTTTTTGATTTTTAGATAATCTTTTGGAGAAGTATGGTCGTCTTTCGCCTTCACGACTTTATTGTCAAATCTCAAGATCATATCGGTGTCAAGATTAGTATATTGGCCAATATAAGTTTTCGTTGTTGTATTTTTCAAAACTTCCGCACGATTCAAATCTGTAGAATTGGGCTCTATTGATAAGTCATCGCCTATTTTGCTTATTTTGCATACCTGTAAGCCATTTGTCTGTCCTTGATTGATATAGTAATACTCGGGATTTTCTCCCGGAAATTTAACTACGCTTCCTTCTGTTTGCGGGGTGGTATACTGTCGAATATTTCCAGTTGATTTTTGAATGTAATAATCTCCGCTGGACAGAATTACCCCATCGACAGTATCTTTTGATAAACCATTGCCAGGTTCGAATTCTCCCAATGCCTTAATCGAATAATCGTCGTTCAATAATTGAGGGAAAAGCACAACCGAGCGCTCCGGCACAAAATACAAAGGAGTTGCGGCGTTTTGATCATCAGAATACGGATTCTTCAATAAAGTCCCCGCGTCAGACGCCGTGGAGGTAAAATTCTTCCCGCCATTCACAGAGCCGCCTTTGACATAAATTATTCTGCCGATGTAATCAGACCAAGAGGTAAAACCTCCGGACCTTATCCAAGTGGCCATTTGGACTGACTCTATTGGATAAAATTTAGAATAATTGCCTTCTTTGGTGAAAGCTTGGCCTCCTTTTTTACAATACCTGGATTTTGTGTATACAGTAAGATCGAAAGCCTGGCTCGATTCATCATTGGTTTTCTCATGCGTCCAAGCAAACCAAGAAGGAAGGCCACTTGCCTTACTATATTCATCCTTACTGGAATCTCTCTTGTAGGTTTTCGTCTGTTCACTTCCATCTGTTGTTTTTACTTTGATGGATATTGTGTTGCTGGAGTCGTCGGTCATTTTATACACGCCATTCTCTGTTGGTTTTTTCTGGTACATCACCAATACATATTTGCCGTTTTCTCCTATCACGTCGTCTATGTTTTGGATGCCACACAATTCGACATTGCCTGCGTCGCCTACGTAATTATACTGTTGTTTTTTGACCGTAGCCATATCCACTATATCAGTGTCAAAAATCGCTTCAGGGTTATTGGAATGTTTGAAAAACTCAATAAGATCCGCGCCTTCGACCGATATTGTGCTAGCGTCGCTCTCCAATGGATACACATGCCCCAAAGAGGAGCTATATGCGTTGACGAAGAACCTCGATCCGACGTTATTTCCATTTTTCGTGACCAGCTGGGCATATGTTTTGTACAACACGACGCCGCTGCCGTCTTTGTTTTTCGGCAGCAGATATTCTTTGTTCGAATCGTCGTACTTAGCCAATTGTATTCTGTTGGGACACGAACCAAGAATCTGCCCTTTTTGCAGAATCATGTCATACCATTCGGACACATTGATGTTGGAATAATCCATTAATTTGCCGGCTGTTGCATCAGAAGTCTTCTCCGTCCCGTCGCCTTGATATAAAGTGATAATCCATTTATATGTCTTTCCAACGGAAAAAGGTATTTCGTGACCAGTGGAATCGCACCACAGAGATCCCGTATATTCATGTAATAATGCGGCCGCGTTATTAATGTTATAAATATGATTATGATATATCCCCCGTGTTATCACGCAAGCATTATTATCATCTTTTTTATTGTTAACATCGTGGTCTTTTTTAATGCTCCACAAGCCATTCTCATAAAGCAAATGCCCGATAAAAAAGACGTAGTTAGAATCAGAAGTTTTCTTAAAGAATAAAACCGTTTGATATGGTTTTAGTTTGAAATCCCCATTAAGCCCGCCTGTGAAAAAGCCTAAATCATCTAAAGCGGCTAAACCATTCTCACCTCTATTATAATAATAATGCTCGCCATCATCGTTCGATGTCCAATTAGCTGAATTTTCTGGCGTTTTATATCCTTCAGCCCCTTCCGCTATGTCTTGGATGAGATAATACGCCTGATAAAGGGGCTGATAATAAACCGCGTTCGCCGAAGTTGTCACTTTTCCGTTTTGATTTTGGAAAAACGGCAGATTCAGATAAGAGCCATTCACCCCGCTGTTGGTCAGATATTCCTGCGATGGGAGCTTGATCTTGGTTTTCCCATCCTCTTCGACAATAACGAGATCACCGTTGTCGTCTCTTGGCAATATGCCGCCATAAGACAGCTCGCTGATCGGGGAGATGTTCCAATCTTTTCTGCGGTAAGCATCGATTTTCGAAGCGGGATCGTAATAAGGGAATACCAATTTGTTGTTTTCATCGTAAATAGTGATTCTGTAGCCAGTGATTTTCTTGTTTGAGCTATCCACTTTGCAAGTGATCCACTGGGTCTCTCCCGGCGCGACGCGTATGTCGCAGCTGCCGAGGAAAGGATAACAATACGTTGCTTTATATACTGCCATGCTGTGCTGTGCCTCCTTTAATTAATAGCTCGAACAAAAAAATCAGCATTCCCAAAGGGAGCTAATCCTTTGGGAATGCGTCTTACTTCAGTACGCCCATTTGTTGTAATCATAAAGAGCGCCTCTTTCTTCCAGCAATTGGAAGACTTCTTGATTGCCCTGATCTGGGGTTTTCCCAGTGCTTGACCAATGGTCGGCCCATCTGATGCCATGTCTGAAATAATTGCGGTCGGCAGGCCAGACTTCCGTTTGGTGCTCAATGACTTCCTTGAATTTTCTCAAAACCAACGGGGCAAAATCCTCCGCTGCCTCAAGAAATTCGGAGTCTATCCTAAAATAGTCATGTCTCTTTTTCTGAAGCCAAACCGCCATATACTTCAATCCCGAAAAACAGATGCCCATGATCACGCCGAATTCGTTGATCGACATCGAACTTGACCCGTCTAATTTTATCTCCCGCCCAAGGAATTCCCTTGGCGTCATGTCATAAGCTTGATATTTTGCGCCCTGAATGGCCCAATCGAGAAGAGTGTCGTACCAAATGCTTTCTTTTCCGTCTTTCACGCAAGAGCAAAAATAAATAAGCGGATGGTGGGCGTTTGCCTCACAATTTGGAAACCCTGGGTTCGTGCAGAATCTGCCTTTGTAAATGTCATACGAAGGAGCTGAAAGCTGAGGGCTTCTCACCATTATCGCATATATTTCGTCTCGCGGGAAATAAAGCGCTCTGGCTATTTCGCCGTCTTTTCGAAGCCAGCGAATGAAATAATCGCCTTGGAAGCAATCTGCCGCGAACATGTTGTTGTTGTGGAAATCGATATTGCTCAGGCCTTCGCAGTCTTTGAACGCTTTTGAGCCTATCTTCCCCATCGTCGACGGGAAAGAAACGGACCTCAGCTCTTTGTGCCCCTCGAAGGCGGAGGGGGCGATTTCCGTCGCCCCTTCCTTGATCCACAAAATGGGAGGGAGCCGCACTTCTTTGAACGCGTCGCGGCCGATCACGGTGGCCCCTTCGGGAAGGGTCAGTTTCAGAATGTCTTCCGAAACATCGCCCTCTTCTATATAAACCTTTGTGACGACCCCTTCGTTTACGTCAAATTTCATACTTCTCTCCTCCTTTTGTGAATCTCGTCTATATTTGTCTATATCATAGTAATGCTTGCTTAATGTTTTGTGAACTACCCATTGTCTAAAGCCAATGGGCTTCCTGCTTCATAGATCTCGCAACCTACTGTCTCCACAGGCGTTGATTCGGGCAGTCCCTGCCCTATATTGCTGTTTTATATGATTTGTCTTAATCCTTTTTTCAGGATGTTCTTCGCCGCATTGACATCTCTGTCGTGTTTTGTCCCGCAGACGGGGCATGTCCACTCTCTCACCGACAGGTCTTTTGTCTCAGGATTTTGATATCCGCAGACTGAGCATAATTGGCTGCTGGGGTAGAAAGTATCTATTTTAATGTATTTTCTGCCGTTCCACTTGGCCTTGTATTCCAGTTGCCTTGTCAGCTCATACCACGATGCGTCGCCGATGGACTTCGCCAAATGATGGCTTTTCATCATGTCTTTTATCTGCAGATTTTCTGAGACTATCACTTGGTTTTCGCTGATAATCTTATGAGATATTTTATGCAGACAATCCTTTCTGATATTTGCCATCTTCTCATAGCACAATGCCATCTTCGTCTTAGTTTTGCGATAATTTTGGCTTCCTTTCTTTTTATGGGCCAATTGCCTTTGCAATTTCGCCAATTTATTTTCATATTTTTTGACGGTTTTCGGATTTTCGTATTTTTTCCCGTCGGAGGTGATGCACAAATCTTTGATGCCCAGATCTATACCAATATTTTGATTTGTATGGGGCAGTTCCACGTGTTCTGTTTCCACCAAAATCGAGACATAATATTTTCCGCTCGGGACTTGAGATATGGTTGCCGATTTTATCTGCCCGCTGAAATTTCTATGCAGTTTCGCCTTCACATTTTTCAATTTTGGCAGCTTCACTCTATTGCGCTCAAAATCCACCGCTATATTGCCATTCGTGAAACTTGTCTTATATGATTTATGGCCGTCGTGTTTGCTCTTGAACTTAGGATAGCCGGCATGTTCTTTGAAAAATTTTTGATATGCGGTATCCATATCGCGAACCGCGTTTGTCAGGGCGAACTTATCCACTTCTTTCAACCATTCATGTTCTTTCTTCAATTGTCTGACGCAATAATTAAGGCAGTCGATTTTGCTAAGTGATTTTCTCTCTTCTTCATATGCTGCTTTCCGGTATGCCAACGTTTGATTATATGCAAAACGGCAGCAGCCAAATGTTTTCGCAATCTGCGTTTTCTGCCCATTGTTGGGATATATTCTATATTTATACGCCTTCAACATCTGCTGCCGCCTCCTTTTCAACCTTGATTTTCTATATATCTTTTCAACGCTTCTTCCGACACATTCCCTACACTGCAGGCAAAATATCCATCTGTCCAAAAAGTATGTTCTTTCCAGAATTGCGTTTGCAAGTATTGATGATATTTTCCCCACAAATGGTACATTCTATAGCTCTTCATTAGTTTCACGATTTTGCTAATGGACATTGTTGGTTCTGTCTCTATCATATAGTGGATATGGTCTTCATTTGTTTCCATATATCTTATTGCTACATTGTGTTTTTGACATATTTCACGCGAAAGTCGTTTCGCTTCGTTTGACATCTGTTTTGAAACCAGTAATTTCTTTCTGTATTTACAAACAAAAATAAGATGATATTGCAACAGATATTTATGTCTATTTTTAGATTTCCATGTCCCCATAACATAAATATACAACGACTTTTAACTTTTGTCTACACTAACTTTCATCTACCTTAGCCCACTGTCTAAAGTCAGTGGGCTTGCGGTAGTTTTTTGTCAATCTTTAATGCCTGTTATTCCTTGTAAGAGCTGCGACTTGCCGCAATTGCTGCACGAACGAATCCACGTTGAACCCGCTGTCCGCATCGACGGTCATTTGGACTGTGTTGATGCTGACGGAGTTGTCGACGGAATTGTCGGCGGCCGTCCCAGGCACGCTCATTCCGAGCAAAGCCTGTCTTTGCAGCGCGCTGAGCAAATCCGGCGCGTAATTGCCCAGATTCCACAGATTGGAGGTGATGTCCGCCGGCACGATGCCGGAATGGGCCGGCAAAGCCGTTATCGTCCCGTTTGGCGTGACGATGGCCTCAGACCCCTCTTCGTTCATGAGCAACGGGATTCTGTTTCCCTTCGAAATATCGGTGGAACCCTCTTTGAAGCTCCCTCCTGCCGCTCTGACGCTTTCGGGGACTTTGTCCTCAGGAACCTGCTTTGGGTCGTCAAGCTGATAAGCGAGCCCATTGGTGAATCGGACCCATTTATGCGACGTCCAAATATAGGCCAAAGTGGGGCCGGGGAAATTGTCTGCCATCCATCTGGCGAAACCGCCGGAGGTGGTGTTTTCCTTTGCCTCTTTGAAGATGGCTTTCCCAGTGGCATCTTTCGTGTCATTATAAACATCGATTCGATGATCGGATCCTGGGTCGCCATAACTGCTATTGTAGAACCTGCCGGACGGGTCGCCTTTGTCATAGAAGCTATTCCATTGAGAAGAAGTCACCGGATCGTTTTTCCCGGGGTTGTATACAAATCTGTTCCATTTGCCATTCTCGTCTTTCTGATAAATGAACTGGTCTGGCTGCGCTCGCGTATACCCTTCGCCGCCGATGCCCGCGTCAACCGCGTTGTTTTCGCCGCCGAAGTACTTATACATCTCGCCTTCTTCCCCAGTTTTTTCGTTTTTCTTGAAATCAGATTCCTTCCAGTATCCTCTCGACAGACCCTCGTTGTAAGTCTTTTGGTATTCGCCCAAAGCCGTGTTGTACGCTTCCTGGGCGTTCGCTCTTTCTTCCTCGGAAAGATTCGGGTTCTCCTTCGCTGCCTTCTTCTTCTGCAAAATATCGTATTTCTCTTTCAAATCGCTCTTGAAATTCTCTCTGCCTCGCTTGTATTCTTTCATCCACTCGTCCCATTTCTTGTCGGCTTGCGTGGAATTTTGCTCCAAAGCTTTTTCGATGGTGGAACCGAGGCCGGTGATATTGTCGCTCGTCACCCCGTTCGCGTCGGAATACGCCTGCAAAAAGCCTTTCTGCATGGCTTCTTCCTGACCCGACAGGATCGAGCTGAGGTAATCTTTGTCGGCGCTGAGCTGATTTATCTGCTTCGTGATGGCTGAAATGGCCTTCTCGTTCGTCACGGAATCGAGATTGTCTTTCGCCTCTGCGATGGCGGATTGGTCTTCTTCGTACACCCATCCGACGCCTTCGCGCCAGACTCTCTTCTTCTCCTTTGCCGCATTCTCGAGCCTCAGTTTCGCTTCGATCAGCTTATTCTCATACTCTCTCTGCGAGTTGATGTTCTGCATCGCCTCTTTCTGGGCGTTCAAATTGTTTATTTCTTTGTCTATCTGCGCGTTTTTGATGGAAACGACTTTCTCGAGGAGCTGCCTTTCTTCGCTGGACGCCAATTTGATGTTCTTCAATTCGGATTGGGCCGCCTCGTTCAATTTCTTTGAGAGCACATTATCGTTGTTGGCGATATAGTGCTGCAAGGTATCGAAACTGTTGATTTGGGCGTTCCTGAATTCTTCCCACTCGTCTTCCGAAAGCGTCTTTTTCAGCTTGTCGGAGAACGTGTCGAAATACGACTCGTTCGCCATGATGTCGGACATTTGGGCGTCCGTCTGCAGCTTTTGGTAATCGCTCATCTTCTGGAACATCGCCAACGACAAAGCGTACTCGTCGGACGCGTATCCCAAAAGCTCAGGATAGGTCTTCGCCACGCTTTGCAGGGTAGTCGCCCACGATTGCGTGCCGGACGCGATGTTCGCGATCGCCGTCTGCATGTCGGAGAATTTGTTTGCCAGGTCATCGGCGTTGACGCTCACGTCTCCGAGGGTGAAGTTGCCG
>Ga0256406_1006440_pt1 | contig 11799 bp, 8 predicted proteins | sample RumenRJG_03DNA_FD_185986 | JGI IMG/M metagenome (GOLD analysis project Ga0256406, IMG submission 185986) | Bovine rumen microbial communities from Lethbridge, Alberta, Canada - RJG_03 | ecosystem: Host-associated > Mammals > Digestive system > Stomach > Rumen | place: Canada: Alberta | collected...
GGCCATTGGGTCGAATCGGTGAACAACCCCGCCCACGTGTTCTCCATGCCATGCCCCGAACCGGTCACCGTGAACGCCGCAATCCGTTCCCGCGCCCGAAACCGCACGCTGAAAGCCGAATAGCCGAGGCTGGCGGGCCGGCTCGGTTTCAGGCGAGGGCAGGAAACGTGGCGTATGCCGGATTGTGTATACCGCGGCATACATCGCACGCTTCACGGGTGGTATTCTCCACTCCTCCACGCTGAACCGTCCGGTTGCGTATGCCATGACATACGTAAGTCGTCGCATGCCATGACACCATGCCGCTTGGCACCGAGGCTCGACGGGTCGCGTATGTTCCGACATGCGAAACCTGACAGAACCGGATAGAACCGGGCAGAACCGGGCAGAATCGGGCAAAGCGTCTCGGCCCGGCTGAGAATCGGCGGTACCGGCAGATGGCGGTTGCACGGCATGCCGCTAGGATAGGCCGTATGAACGAACCTGCGAACATCGTGGACAGTAACGCCATCTCGCCGATCGACGAATCCGGCAATCCGATTCCCGTCACCATTCCCGTCATCCTTGCGCCCGGTATCACCGTGACGTACACGACCCGGTTGGGCGGGGTCAGCCAAGGCGATTACGCGGCGTGCAATCTGGGCGGCAAATCCGGCGACGATCCCGAGTGTGTGCTGGCCAATCGGATGGCGTTGCGTGCGGCGGTCGGGGCGGACCTATCGCTGATCAGCCAGGTGCATTCCGGGGATGCGGTGGATGTCGATGGTTCCTTCACCATCAACACGCCCTTCGGATTCGATGTATCCGGCACTGTGCGTGATAACGGTGCGGCATCCGGGGGTGCCGGTGCGAATGAGGGCATGCGCGTGGTCGCCGCCGATGGTCAGGTGACCTCGCGTCCCGGCATCGCACTCGGTATTTTTGCGGCGGATTGTCTGCCTGTCCTTATGGCTGACCCGGTTTCCGGCATTATCGCGGGCGCGCATTGCGGCCGGCGCGGACTGGAGCGCGACATCATCGCCCACACCATCGATCTCATGTGTGCCAAGGGAGCCGAACGCTCCCGCATCGTCGCCACGCTCGGCCCGTGCATCTGCGGCGACTGCTATGAGGTGGGCGGCGATATCGCCGACGCGTTCGATGCGCAATTCCCCGGCACCTACACGCTCACTCGCTTTGGCGGGCCAGGCATCGATATCGCCGCCGCTGCCCGTCAATGCCTGGACAAGGCTGGTGTCAGCGCCGACCGCATCATCGATTCGCGTCCCCGCGTCGCCGCCGCAACGCAATATCTTGCGCAGGATCAGGAGTTACGCGACTTGTGCCGCATTGACAACGAGGGCGATCCGGAGCTTGATGAGCGGGTCGGTGCCATCAAGCACAGCTTGTGCACGGTGGAGAACCCGCTGTGGTATTCGCATCGTCGCGCCACGCTCGCCAAGAAATCCCATGAGGGCCGCATGCTCGCCCTGATCTCGCGTCAGGCCTGACCGTCTGGTGTCCAAACCAGCCTGATCGGGCACCGAAATCCATCGTATGGAAAGGATACCGACCATACAGAAGAGCCGGCTCAAACACAATGGCGGCAAGAACCGCATGATTCCAACGTTCTGTCCCGTCCGTCCCCGTCTTCTGACCGTCTGATTCTTCGGTATCCTTTCCACACGGTGCGTTTCACCCGCCGATATCTTCGCCGTGGAGCTCCGCGCACCCTTGCCCGCGCACCTCTGCGCCCCCGCCCGCCACTGCGTAAAAATCCGCCGATTCGGTGCAGAAACCCGCCCGCATCATGACATCCGGGCATGGTTGCGTTTACGGTGGGGCGTATGTGTGAAGAGAGCCAAGAATCCCGGTACGCTCAGGAGCCTGTCCAGCAGACTCAAGCCCCCGCTGCCCAGCCTGAACCCCATGCCGCCCGTCCTGCCCCGGTCCCCGTGGTTGCGGTCGTGCTTGCCGCGGGTTTCGGCACCCGTTTCGATGTGCGTAACCCCAAGCAGCTGGTCGCCGTCGCCAACAAGCCGGTGGTGTGCTGGAGTATTGAGGCGTTCGAATACAATCCTCGGATTACGGATATCATCGTGGTGACGAACCCGCAGGTGCGTGGCGAGGTTGAGCGTCTTGTAGATGAGGCCGGGTATGAGAAGGTTCGCACCATTATTGACGGTGGTGCCGAGCGTGTGGACAGTACGGAAAGCGCGTTGCAGATGCTCGCCGATTTCGGTATCCCGCAGGATGCGAAAGTGCTGATTCACGATTCGGTGCGTCCGTTCGTCGAGCGTTCCTCCATTGACGGTTGTATTGACGCGTTGGATGAGTTTGATGCGGCCACGGTGGCGATCCCCTCTACGGACACGATTGTGGTCACTGAGGATTTGGGCGACCGCAAGGTGGTGCACGCGGTTCCTGACCGCGGCAATATGTTCCGCGCCCAAACCCCGCAGGCGTTCCGTTTCGCGACGATTCGTCACGCCTATGAGCTGGCGTCGCAGGATCCTGATTTCCATCCGACCGATGACACGCGCGTGGTTGTGGATTATCTGCCGGATACGCGGGTTGCGATTGTCGCCGGCAGTGAGAGCAATATGAAGATCACGACGCATGATGATCTGGATATGATCAAGCGGTTCGCGTTTGAGGCTACGCGTCAGCGTGCGGCTGATCGTGTCCACGGCATGACGTCCGCACTCTCGGAGGTGCCTGACACGTCCGAATCGGGATTGGACTGAGCATCTCACTGTGGTGCGCCGTAGTGTGCGGCTAGACTGGATGGTATGAAGCAGATCAACGTGGTCATGTCCGGGTTCGCACCCTACGAGGGGATTGATATCAACCCGTGTCTTGAGGTGTTGCGTGCGTTGGAACGTGATGGGATTGACGCGCTGTCCGAGCATGACGAGAGCTTCGCCGATGTGCAGGTGCAGATTCACACGGTGATGCTGCCGGTGAGCTTCGCCAAAGCGTGGCCGATGCTGTTGGAAACCATCGACCGCACGCACCCGGATATCGTGATTGCCACTGGTCTCAAACGTGCGGCGCGTGGCATGCAGTTGGAGCGTTGCGCTACGAATCTGATGGATGCGGCGAAGCCTGATGCCGATAATCGTCGTCCGCGGCGTATGCCGATTGATCCGCAGGGGCCGGCGGCCTATTGGACGCGTCTGCCGTTGCGCTCGATTTTGAAAGTGTTCGCCGGGCATGGGATTGCTGCGACGTTGAGTTCAGATGCCGGCACGTATGTGTGTAATTCGCTGTTCTATAACCTGCTGAATTGGGCGGTGACCAGGGATCATGTCATCGGCGGGTTTTTGAATTTTCCGACGGTCAATGAGCAACCGCACCCTCAGCATGGGCTTCCGCTCGCCCAACAGATTGCGGCGGCGCGTGATGTTGTTCATGAGACGGTTCGGTATTATCTTCAGCCGTCCTCGGGGGAGATGCTGCTCGGCTGAGTGGTGCCGTGGCACTGCCGTTGACCCCGCCGGAGCGCTTCCGAAACGGCTGGTGGAACGGGTGATTCGGCAACTGCCCGACACAACTGTGAGAATTGGGTGACAGCTCCGTGTGCCGTCCATTTTTTGCGATAAAGTTCAATCGGTTGTGTGTTGCGGCGCGTGCGCGCCGTGGGCGAAAGGAAAAGACATGGTGGATCGGTTCCCGATCGTGTTGCGCGGATACGACAAAGAGAAAGTCGATGAGGCTATCGAAGCGTCGCAGGAGTCGCTGAAGCGTCTTCGCGAGCAGGTCAAGTCGAGCGATGACACGATTTTGCAGCTGCAAGCCCAGTTGCAGGAAGAAAAGAACAACGTCAAGAAGGCGTCGAGGGGTAATTCGTTCGCATCGCTTGGCGCAAACGCCCAGCAGATGCTCGCTTCCGCCGAGCAGACCAGCCAGGAGCTGCTGAACCGTGCCAAGCAGGATGCCGCGGCGACTCGCGCGTCCGCCCAGGCTCAGGCTGAAACCCTGCTGAATAACGCGAAACTTGACGCCAAGCACATCACGGAGGAAGCGAAGGCGAAGGCGAAGGCCACGTTGGATAAAGCGAATTCCGACGCGACCACCATCACCACGAACGCGAAAGAGGAAGCCGCCCAATTGCGTGCCGAAACCGCGAAGGCGGTCACTGAGCAGCGTGACACGGTCAAGCTTGAGCTGACGAACGCTCGTGAAGAGCATAAGAAGCGTATGGCTTCCGATTTGGCCAAGCAGAACCGTGAGATTTCCGACATGAAGGCCGACGCCACGCAGAAGATCGCCGAGCAGCGTAAAGCTGCGAACGAGGAGATCACGCATTTGAAGAGCGAGGCGAACGACCAGATTGAGAAGGCGCTCGCCGAAGCGAATAAGAAGCTTGCCGATGTGCGTGAGCAGGCGTCCCGCACGATGACTGAGGCGCAGCGCAAGGCCGGTGAAATCACGGATGCCGCCAAGGCGAAGGCGCAGGAGATTTCCGATCAGGCTGAGGTGCATCGCACGCAGACGATGAGCCAGGTTGATGCGGAGGCTGAGCAGATTCGCGCGGATATCGCCGCCCAGCAGGATGATGCGACCAAGAAGGTCAATGAGCTGCTGGATAATCTTGAGGAGCGTCGTACTGCCGCCAAGCAGGAGGCGAGTGAGCTGATTGGCAAGGCCAAGAAGACTCGCGAGGAAGCTGACGCGTACGCTGATCAGAAGCGGAAGGAAGCTGATGAGCAGGCTGCACAGATTCTGAAGAAGGCTACTGAGGACGCTGAGAAGCAGATTGAGGAGCGTCGTCAGGCGGCGAAGAGCGAGCTGGATGGCTTGCAGAAGCATATTGCTGAGCTTCAGCAGCGTGAATCCAATATCACGCAGCGTGTGACCGAGTTGCGTTCGATGTTTGCCAACGCGTTCTCCGGATTCAATTTCGGTGGTACGCCGCAGGCTGAAAACGCTGACGTGTCGGTGACCGACGTGGTGGCTGATGATGAGAATGCGCAGCAGGCGGCTCAAGGCCAGCAGCTGTCCGGGAACACGCAACAGGCGCAGTTGCCGGCTTCCGCGGGCGATGCCGAGGATGGCAAGGCAAACAACTGATTGCTGAACCTGATATGATGCCTTCGGAAGATCCGTTGGCATCGCCGATTGCGGCGCGTAGATGACGGGCCGCAAGACGCGACACTTGGGGAGGGGCGTCGGGATTCCGGCGCTCCTCCCGTCGTATGTGCGGCACCGCCGTGGCGCGTATAGCCGCCGCGGGGCGCACGACGCACCAGGTCACGCCAGGATTAGCGACAGCCTGTATGGCAGGCGACTACGAGATAAAGGATTGGTATGGAACAGATCACACCGTTGAGCGGTGAAGCGTTGGATAATCTGCGTCATGAATTCGATGCGAGCGCGCAGAATCGTCTCGCGATGAACGCGGTCACTGCGGCCGGCATTCAGGATGTCGCACGCAACTATGATCGTGCGCGTCGTCTGCAGCGCCGTTTTTCCACGACCGTTGACAATGGGACGGTCACGCATCAGGATCGTTCGGGCCGCTGCTGGCTGTTCAGCTCGCTGAATGTCGCTCGCTTCATCGCCAAGAAGAATCTGGGGCTCAAGGAGTTTGAGTTCTCTCAGAATTACGCCATGTATTACGACAAGCTTGAGCGTGTCAATTACTTCTTGAAGGATGTGGCGGCGCTGGTACGTGCCGGCGAACCGTCGGATTCCCGTCTTATGCAGCATCTGTTGAACGATGTGATGGGCGATGGCGGCCAGTGGACCATGGCGATGAACGTGTACAAGAAGTATGGCGCTGTTCCTAAGGATCTGTTCCCGGAGACCGCGTCTTCAAAGAACACGGGCGAGATGAACACGCAGCTGCGCGCGCTCCTGCATACCGCGGTCGCGCATATGTACGCGAATAAGGCGCAGATTGATGAGATTATCGCGCAAACGACGGCTGCTGGCCATCGTATGCTGACGATTCATCTTGGCGAGCCGCCGGAGAGCTTCGATTGGGAGTGGACCGACGAGGACGGCAACTTCCATCGTGATGGTGAGATCACGCCGGTTGATTTCTGGAAGAAGTACGTGGATGCCGGCTTGGAGGATTACGTGTGTCTGGTGGACGATCCTCGTGTCGAGCACCCGAAGGGCCGCAAGATCGGTATCGAGCATCTGGGTAATGTGGCCGGCGGCGACCCAACTGAGTATCTCAACGTGCCGAACGAGTTCATGAAGGATTGCGTGCGTCGGATTCTGACCGAGCAGGGCATTCCGGTGTGGTTTGGCGCGGACTGCCATCCGATGATGGACCGCGAGTCGGGTGCTTGGGCGACTGACTTGTTCGAGTATGGCCGCGTGTACAACGTGGATTTTGATATGAATAAGCAAGATCGCGTGCGGTTCGCTGATTCCGCGATGAATCATGCGATGGCGTTTGTCGGCGTGGATGTTGCCGATGATGGCACGACGACCCGTCGTTGGCGTGTCGAGAACTCGTGGGGCGACAAGATCGCCGATAAGGGCTATTTCACGATGAGCGACGACTGGTTCACTGAGTACGTGTACGAGGTGGCCGTGCCGCGTACGATGCTGCCGGCTGAATATCAGGCCGCGTTGGACGAGCCCGCCATCATGCTTCCCGCGTGGGATCCGATGGGCGCCCTCGCCGACTGACCCGCCCAACCCGTCTACGCACACCGCCCCAGCGCCTCCAGTTTGTGTGTTTTCCCAAACTGTCTACGCTGGGGCGTCTGTCAACCTCTGCTTCTACCGACGCTGAGTGGCCTGTGAGTGTCGGTAGAAGGTTGTGGTTCTGTTTCTGCCGACGCTGACGGGCCTCTCAGTGTCGGTAGAAGGTGAGGAGTACCGCGAAATGGGGTCGTTGCGTTTCCAGCATGCAATCACGGTGCCGGTTAGCTCCGCGCCTTGCGATAGGGTGAATAGTCCATGTCCCAAATGTCGAAAGGAGAGATGATGGCTGGTCTTCGTGGTCCTGATAGTGCTGAGGATGAGCGCCGATTCGGCGATGCCGCCGTACTCCCCGAGACTGTGGATGTCAATATTCGTCAGCTTGACCCGATTCCCGCCCCGCGCGCGTTTTTGCGCGAGCTGCCGCTGACTGACGATGCGCGCGACCTCGTGTTGCGTTCGCGTCAGGAAATCCGCGATATCATGCATGGCCGTGACGACCGGCTGCTCGTACTCGTCGGCCCCTGTTCGATTCACGACCCCAAAGCCGCGCATGAGTATGCGACCAAACTCGCCGCCGTCAACCGCGAACTGAACGATCGTCTGCTGATTGTCATGCGCGTGTATTTTGAAAAGCCGCGTACAACGATCGGTTGGAAGGGCCTGATTAACGATCCTGATTTGGATGGCCAGTTCAATATCCGTAAGGGCATGTGGCTGGCGCGTAAGGTGTTGACCGACGTGCTGAGCCTTGGCCTGCCTGCGGCTACCGAATGGCTTGACCCGATCACCCCGCAGTATTTGTGTGATTTGATCAGCTGGGGTGCGATCGGCGCTCGCAATACGGAAAGCCAAGTGCATCGCGAGCTGGCGAGCGGTCTGTCCATGCCGATCGGCTTCAAGAATTCCACGGACGGTTCCATCAAGGCTGCCGCGGATTCCTGTTATACCGCGGGCTTTGAGCATCATTTCCTGTCGATTAATCTTGACGGCCGTGTGATTTCGGCTGAAACGAAGGGCAATCCGGACTGCCATGTGGTGTTGCGCGGCTCGAGCCACGGTCCGAATTATGATCCGCAGTCGGTTGCCGCGGCGCTTGAAGCGCTGAAAGCTTCGAAGGCGACTGGTGTCAGCGAGGCCGGCGTGGTCATTGATGCCGCTCACGGTAATTGCGGCAAGGACGAGGTCCGTGAAGCCGAGGTGATTGAGAATATCGCCGGGCGTATCGCGCAAAGTGAGCCGGGTATTTTCGGCGTCATGATGGAAAGCTTCCTTAAGGGCGGCCATCAGAAGCCGGCGCCGCTCGACCAGCTGGTATACGGCCAGTCCGTCACGGATGCTTGCGTGCCGTGGGATCGTACTGAACAGTTGCTGTATATGCTTGCTGACGCGGTTACTGCGCGTCGTGCTGTGAACCGGTAGAGGTTATACGGGCCGGTCGATGCCCGGCGTCGGGTGCCGTCTTGCCCGCCTTGCGCCCGATGGCGTTATGCTTGAGTCAGTATGGACGAAAGGGCATGATGAACGAGCAGAAGAAGGATGCGGCGCTGCCGGCGGCATCAGGGCGGTTGCCGGAACAGTCAGCAAACCGGCGTCAGGCGTCGCAACAAGCGGCGTACCCGTTGCATATCGGCCAGCAGCCGTTGAATTCGCCTGAAGATCTTCGCGCGATCCATGAGGCGATCAGTGAGGGCAAGAATCCGTTGGAGGCGACGGATGTGCCACGCTGGGAGGACCAGGTCGGCGTCAACCGTATCATCAACCGGCGGGTGCTTGAGCTTGAACCGCTGCCCACACCGGCGCAAGTGTTGTCGTCGTTGCCATTGTCACAGCAGGCGGAGAATCTGGTCGCCTATTCGCGCGACGAAATCCGCGCGTGCCTGTATGGGCAGGACGACCGTCTGCTGGTCATTGTCGGCCCGTGTTCGGTGCATGACCCGAAAGCGGCGCTTGATTACGCGCACCGTCTGTCCAAACTGAAAGATGAGCTTGATGATCATCTGCTGATCGTCATGCGCGTGTATTTCGAGAAGCCGCGCACCACGGTCGGCTGGAAGGGCCTGATTAACGATCCTGATATCGACGGCAGCCATCAGATTCGCAAAGGTCTGCTGCTCGCCCGTCGCGTGCTGCTCAGCGTGCTGGATACCGGGCTCGCCGCCGCAACTGAGTTTTTGGAGCCCACGTCTCCGCAGTATATTTCCGACGCGATCAGCTGGGGTGCGATCGGCGCGCGCAATACGGAGAGCCAGATTCACCGGCAGCTGGCGAGCGGCCTGTCCATGCCGGTCGGCTTCAAAAACGCCACGGACGGATCCGTCAAGGCCGCGGTGAACGGGTGTTACGCGGCCGCCCAGCAGCATACGTTCTTCGGCATCGACCATTTGGGCCGTGCGAGCGCCGTGGAAACGCTCGGCAACCCCGACTGCCATGTGGTGTTGCGCGGTTCAAGCCATGGGCCGAATTATGATGCGCAATCCGTCGCACAAGCGATGACGGATATCCGTGCGATGCTTCCCGCTGATTCCGCGGCCGCCCACGGGCTGATCATCGACTGTTCGCACGGCAATTCCGGCAAGGATGAGCATCGCCAGGCGCAGGTCGTACGCAATATCGCTTCGCGGATCGCCCAAGGTGAGCGGGGTATCACCGGCGTGATGATGGAAAGCTTCCTTGAGGGCGGCAACCAAAAGCCCGCCCCGCTTGACCGGCTGGTGTACGGCCAGTCCATCACCGACCGTTGCCTGTCATGGCCTGACACGGAGCAGCTGCTACGCGAACTGGCGGACGCCGTCTCACAACGCCGCTGGAACGAGTAACCCCGGCGTTTTCGCATCCTTGCCAGCATCCCCGCCGGCACTCCGGCCGCGCCGTCGGCCACAATGACGAATCGAATACCCATACGCAACACAAAGGAGCAATATGACTGCAACTATCGCCATCATCGGCGCATTGGACGAGGAAGTCGCGCTGATTGCGGCTTCATTGGACCATGTGGAGCATCGCCGCGAAGCAAGCCTTGATGTCGCGCACGGCACATTGACCACGAACGCGGGCGAGCAGGTTGAGGTCGCCGCAACGGTCGGCGGCATGGGCTTGGTCAACGCGGCCGCTACCACGCAGTATCTGGTGGATACCTACCATCCGCAGGCGGTGATCTTCTCCGGCATCGCCGGCAATCTCAACCGCGACCTGCATATCAACGATGTTGTGCTCGGCGGCACGCTGCGCTATCTGGACACGGATATGCGTCTGGTCGGCCAGTGGAAGCCGAAAACCGAGGAATTCCATTCCGACGCCCACCTGTTGGACGTCGCTTCGGCGGCGCTTGACGCGGCCGGCATCAAGCATATGGTCGGCACGATTGCTTCCGGCAACTATTTCGTTGATTCGCCTGAGAAAGTCAAGCAGGTACGCGAGGATACCGGTGCTGACGCGGTCGAAATGGAGGGTGCCGCGGTCGCGCATGTCGCCGCCCGCAACGATGTCCCCGCCCTGGTTATCCGCGCGTTGAGCGACAACGCCGACACCGACTACGAGGTGTTCAAGGAGTTCGACATCTCTGAATACGCAGATACCGCCGCCCGTCTCGCCATCGATATCGTGCGCCGGCTGTAACCGTTGCGTGCGGTTCACGCCGGACCGCATGTCGCGGGAGCGTCCCCTCAAAGGTTAACAACAAGCGAACTTCAATCAAACTCGGGTACGCCAAGGCGTCCGCGAGGTTACGCTTGATGCGGAGCCGCCGCGGATTGCGGCACAGGGAGGAACGATGGACGCACATCAGTGGACGATTACCGTGATCGTCGTGGTTGTTGCGATGCTGGTACTGGCGCTCGCCGTCCTGCTTGGGTACCGTTGGGGACGCCGCACGGGTGCCGGGAAGCATGGGGACGCCGGCAACGGCAATGCTCTCGCAGCACGTTCCGCTGTACCTCGTGCGAACGGTGACCATGCCGGTTCCCGTGACGGCTTGCGTGGGGTGTCGAGCGTGTTCGGCGAGGGCACGGTTCGTGCGGCTGAAGAACAGTTCATCAACGTAATGCCTGACATGCTTGTCATTGTGGATGACGGCGGTCGCATTCGATATGTCAGCCCGGCCGCCCGTAATCTCGCGCTTGTCGGCGATACCGGCTTTATCAATGACGATCTCGCGCAGGTTGCCGCCATGGTTGCGGCTGACGGGCAGACGCGTGACCGGGAAATCACAGTAGATAGCCATGAGCGCCAGAGTGGGGACCATCCGGGACGTGGCGTCAAAGCGGGCACGGTGAATCCGGCGCGGCAGCGTCATCTGCTCATCCATGTCGGTGCGATTGATGGGCATCGTGTGGCCGTGTTCATCCGTGATATCAGTGAACGCCGCCGCTTCGAGATGATGCGTCGTGATTTTGTGACGAACGTGTCGCATGAGTTGAAAACCCCCGCCGGAGCTATTGCTTTGCTTGCGGAAACAATCACGGATGCCGCGGACGACCCGGATGCGGTGCGCTATTTTTCGGGCCGGATTTCCAAAGAATCCGAGCGTCTGACCAATCTGGTGCAACGGCTTATCGAATTGCAGCGTGCGGAAAGCACGTCGGGGGTCGCGTCAGCGCAGCAGGTGGACGCGTTGGATGTGGTCAAAGATGCCGCCCAGCAGAACGCCGTGCAGGCGGAACACAAGCATATTGATATCCGGGTGACGCATTCGGGCGGGCCTGCTGTGGTGCGTGTGGATCGTCGCGCGCTCACCACGGCGGTGAAGAATCTGATTGAGAACGCAATCCACTATTCGCCTTCGGATACGACGGTAACAGCCGATGTTGCGCGGCATGATGCCGAAGGCACGGTGACGATTCGCGTCATCGATCAGGGGATCGGCATTCCTGAACAGTCGTTGGACCGCATTTTTGAACGGTTCTACCGTGTCGACCCGGCTCGCTCGCGTGATACCGGCGGCACGGGTCTTGGCTTGGCGATCACCAAGCGTTGTGTCGAGGAGTGCGGGGGCACGATTTCAGCATGGTCGCATGAGGGGAGCGGATCGACGTTCACCATTGAGCTTCCATTGGACGGTGATGCCGGCGAAGCTGATGCGAGTGATGGTGCGGGTGCGAGTGCCGGTGATGCCGTCGATGCGGGTGCCGCCGGCGCTGCGCTCGCGGGCGATCA
>Ga0256406_1006442_pt1 | contig 11796 bp, 10 predicted proteins | sample RumenRJG_03DNA_FD_185986 | JGI IMG/M metagenome (GOLD analysis project Ga0256406, IMG submission 185986) | Bovine rumen microbial communities from Lethbridge, Alberta, Canada - RJG_03 | ecosystem: Host-associated > Mammals > Digestive system > Stomach > Rumen | place: Canada: Alberta | collected...
AGCTGTATAATGGTTTGTTGCAAGACAGGCAAATCGGCTATGAGTGACATCATTACAGCTATGCGTTCGTCTTTTTCTTCAGCCTGCACAACGTCGCAATCATCTATGTTCAGCGTTGCCCTTCGTCGCCTTAGCTCGTCCACGCATTGATGCCTGACCAGCGTAAGAGCTAAAGGAAGCAAGGGCGAGTGCAACGTGTCTACCATCTTCCAAAGGCGAACGAGCACGGATTGCACAGCGTCTTCGCTGTCAGCTCCATTCTTCATGTAGCCCATGGAGGTGGCTAACAGCCTAGACCTGATGTCTTTCACTTCCTTTTGAAACTCCTCTTCGGTCATCTTTTTCGTTGCATTTCTAATCTTATTACGAACATTCCGCGCTTTTGTGACACAAATTTACAAAAAAATTATCATCAAATCGTTTTTAGGCTCTCGTATTGAACAATAATCAGGTAAGGGTCTTCGCTGGCAGGCGCCAGCAAACTGCGTTTATTCAATGTATGTTGGAAAGTGTTTCCGGGCTGAATAGATGGGAGCAGATGCCGTTGCTTTCTTCATATTCTGATGGCCCACAGTTCTTGAATAATGAACAACCTATCCACAGAACTTATCGGCTGCGGCGATAGTTCTTGTCAACACGATTTGGGTTGACTACAGTCGCCATGCCTAAAAGGGGCACTTCTGTCATTCAAAACAGGCATTATGAGCGGGCGAAATAGGGCATATTACAATGCAAAAGCACTGTTTTTGCAGCGCATATCTGTCGCACTCGTTTTTACTTGTCACACTCGTTGCGACAAAAAACAAGATGACACCCATGGCAGACTGCTATCATGCCAAGGATGTCATCGTTTATTGTATGGTGAGCAACGGCAAGCCACCAAGGTCTGAAATGCCCGATGCTTACCGATATGGTGCTCTCTTATCCTAAAATTTGAGATGCATGTTCCTTCACCTTTATCTCTTTGGGATGGAAGATGCGAGTGACGCGCCCCTCCTCATCTGTAACAAACGTGGTGCGGAAGGTTCCCATAGTGGTCTTGCCATACATCTTCTTTTCACCGTAAGCACCCAGTTCAGTGACAAGCCGCTTGTCCTCATCAGCTATAAGCGGGAAGGGCAGGTTGTTGCGCTCAATAAACTTTTTATGGCTGGCGGCACTTTGCGTGCTCACGCCCACAACGGCATAGCCTTGAGAGAGAAAAGACTGATAGTTGTCGCGAAGGTTACAAGCCTCGTTGGTGCATCCCGGTGTTGAGTCGCGAGGATAGATATAGAGCACCAACTTCTTTCCTTTAAAGTCACTCAATTTTATTTCCCTGCCGTCCTGGTCCTTTCCCAGCATCTCTGGCAATTTGTCTCCTATGTTCATATTGCTCATTAGTGTTTGATGATAAATACTATTTCTACGCTTTTTAGATTACGCTTCTGCCACCGCCTTTCTGTATGCGTCAAGCAACCATTGCTGTTGCTGAGCAATGGTGAGGTGACTGTTGTCTAGCTCTATGGCATCATCGGCTTTCCTCAAAGGACTGGTGGCCCGGTGCGAGTCTATGTAGTCACGCTCCTGCACATTCTTCAGTATGTCGTCAAAGCTAACGTCTTGTCCCTTCTTCTTGAGTTCATCATATCGCCGCTGAGCCCTGACCTCAGGCGAGGCAGTGACAAACACCTTGAGCTCGGCATGAGGAAAGACCACCGTACCAATATCCCGGCCATCCATCACAATGCCTTTTTCCTTGCCCATGAGCTGCTGCTGGGCCACAAGCAGCTGTCTTACAAAAGGCAGGGCGGCAATGACACTTACATGCGCCGACACCTTCATGTCTCTTATCTCTTGCTCTACGTTCTCATCATTCAGATAAGTATCGGGCCTGCCCGTAGCGTTGTTCAGACGGAACGTGATGTGTATGTCGGGCAACGAAGCCTTCAGAGCCTCCTCGTCCACCCCATCATCAGTCTTGAAAAAGCCCTTGCGCAAGGCAAAGAGGGTTACGGCGCGATACATGGCACCCGTGTCTACATAAACATAACCAATCTCCTTGGCAAGGTTCTTAGCCATCGTGCTCTTGCCGCACGATGAGTAGCCGTCTATGGCTATAATAATCTTTCGCATGATTTAAAGTAAAGATTTAATTCTATATACTGTATTTCCATTACAGGCAGTAAGCCACATTAATCATTAAAGCAGAAGAAGACACATGGTATTTGCCATAAGCCACATTCAGCTTAAAGCGTTCCAGATTGATGCCGGCGCCCAAGCTAAGCCCTGCTCCATGACTGCTCTGACTGTCAGAACTTTGTATTTTCATTTCGTCTGCCCGCCTGAAATTATATCCGGCACCTATCCATATACTCTCCGAGAGCAGCAGATCGGCGCCCAGGCACAGGTGGTTGGCAAAGCGATAATCATAATGGGTCATATCCACCAGCGTAGCCGAAAAGCGCAGGGGTGCCATGGCCAAGGTCTTAGAAACGCCCACCTCAACATCAAGGGGCATCTTGCCAAAGTCCTCGTCATAAGCTTTCAGTTCACCACCCAAATTGCGTGCCACGGCCGATATGCTCCATTCATGGTCGGGGTCGTAATAATTCAGGCCCAGGTCTACCCCCATGGCAAGGCTGGTGTAAGAGCCCAGCGACGAATAAACCATCTTGGCCGTTATGCCACCCACCCATTTGGAAGCAAGCGTATAAGCAAATGTTCCGCTCAAAGCCACATCCTGAGCAGAAAAAGAGCCTGTTTCGCGGTTATACTCATCCGTTTCTTTCATGGTGCCATAGTTGATATACTGCGCTCCCACGGCCCACGTGGCCTTGTCGCTGGCAGCCTTCACAAAAGACGCACTCAGATAGTTGGCTCCCTTCATATAGCTCATGTAGTTGAGACCGATGCTCATATCACTTACAGAGGCAGCCAGGGCGGGATTGGAAAACACCAGCGAAGCATCATCTTCTATAATGGTTACGTTGTCGCCACCCAATGCCGCAGCGTGCGCACTGACGGGCAGACGTAAGAAATTGTATTGTGACTGGCTCTCTTGTGCCCGTGACTGTAAGGCCGCAAAGAGCAAAAGGAGCAGTAAAAAGCCTTTCTTCATTTAATTGTATTTAAATTTTCGGCAAAGTTATGCTTTTTTTCGAATAACTGTACTATTTTTGCAAGTGAATTGAATCATCATCACTGAATTTACGTTTCATATAACGATAAAAGTTAGATTTTAGTGTAACGTGGAAGTAAAGAAAGCATATAACGCCGACATAGAACACCTTCGTCCTACAGCATTCCTGCTGGGGCTCATCCTCTCATTGGCTTTGCTGCTGGCAGCGCTGGAGTTCACCACCGGCGGAGCGAGCTCAAGCGACGACGACAGCGATGAGCTCGACGATATGGCCCAAGACCTCAGTCAGCTGCCACTCATGGATCAGAAAGACATGATAGCCGCAGTAGCTGCCCCGCCCAGCTCAAAATCGGTTACCGAAAAGCTGAACGAGGTGGAAAAGACGGTTGCGCCGGAGGCGGTAGACAAGTTGAACCTCGACCTGAAGAGCGACGCCACCGGCACGCAGATGCCCGACCCTACCAAAGACGAGAAGGTGAGCAACGAGACAACAGCACAGTCGCCGGTAGCCATAGACGAGAACAACGAGGAGAATTTCAGAATTGTTGAGCAGCTGCCTTCATTCCCCGGAGGAATGGTAGAGTTTATGAAGTGGCTCACCAAGAACCTGCAATATCCTCCCACAGCACAGGCCCAGAAGATACAGGGGCAAGTGATCGTGCAGTTCATCGTGGGTAAGGACGGCACCATCAGCGGTCAGAAAATCATCAAACATGCCGACCCCAGCCTGGACCGTGAGGCTCTGCGCGTCATCGGCATCATGCCCAAATGGACTCCCGGACAGCAAAACGGCAAGCCATGCCGCACGCTGTTCGAAATACCTATCAACTTTAATTTGTAGAACCAAATACATTTCAGCATATCATGAACGGAAATCTAACATCCGAAGAGATTCTTCATTTAGTGAACGAATATATCAGCAATCTCTCATATAACCGTAAGCCACAACGGCTGTATGAGCCTATTAAATATGTTCTCTCCATGGGTGGCAAGCGCATACGCCCCACCCTCATGCTGCTTGCATACAACATGTATAGAGAGAACCCCGCAAACATCCTGCCCGTGGCTTGCGCACTGGAGACTTATCACAACTATACCTTGCTGCATGACGACCTGATGGATAACGCCCCGATGCGTAGAGGGCATCTGACGGTGCACGAGAAGTGGGATGCCAACACCGCTATTCTCTCGGGTGACACCATGCTCGTACTGGCTTTTCAACGGCTGTCAGAATGTCCGGCAGATAAGTTCGAGCCCATCTTTAGCCTCTTCACCGAAACAGCATTGCAGATAGGCGAAGGGCAACAATATGACATGGACTTTGAACAGCGCGACGACGTGAGCGAGGAGGAATATATTGAGATGATTAGGCTCAAGACAAGCGTGCTGCTGGCTTGCGCCATGAAGATGGGCGCCATACTGGCTGACGCACCCGAAGAGGATGCTGAGAATTTGTATAAATATGGCGAGCACATCGGTCTGGCTTTTCAACTGCAAGACGACTATCTGGATGTTTACGGCAATCCGGAAGTGTTCGGAAAGGCTATTGGCGGCGACATACTGTCCAATAAGAAGACTTACATGCTCATCAACGCCATGAACAGGGCCAATGAGGTACAACGTGAGGAACTGGGCAAGTGGCTGGCAGCAAAAGATTTTGACCCACAAGAAAAGATAAAGGCCGTGACTCAGCTATATGATGAGATGCACATAGGCGACCTGGCCATCAAGAAGATAAACCAATATTTTGAAGAAAGCAAGACATTGCTCACTGCCCTGCATGTGGATGAGAGCCGAAAGCAAGAACTGGAGGCCTATGCCTTGAAAATGATGAAAAGAAAGAAGTGAGCCCATGCCATACCGCAGACTGCCTAAGACTGATGCCGCACGGCTCAAAGCACTGAAAACGGTGCTCGACAACGGCGACTTATACACCGTCAGAGAGCACTTCATCAGCTGGAAAGTGCTGAACAGCGCGCAATCACTTTACAACCAACTGCTCACAGCCGTTGAGCAATACAAGGTGGCCTATGCCTCGCAGGTGCGCCACTCTGACAAGAACAATGGCCTGAAGGCCAGGGCCAGCATGTATCTGAGCCACTTCATACAGGTGCTGTATATGGGTGTTGAGCGGGGAGAGATAAAACCTGCCTTGCTGGAACTGTATGGGCTGAACGCTGACAGCAAAGCGGTGCCCGAGGTGAAGAGCACGGAGGGCATCATGCAATGGGCACCCAAAATCATCAACGGAGAGAAAGCTCGCATAGCAAAGGGAGGACGACCCATCTATAACCCAACGATAGGGATGGTGAGCACGCACTTCGACATATTCAAAGAAGCTGCTGAAGCCAGAAGCACTGACATGCAACGCACGCGTAGAGCCACCGAGCAAGTGGCTCACATCAGGCCTGAAGTGGATGAGTTGCTGCTGGAACTATGGAATGCCATCGAGGCCCATTATGCCTCACTACCCCTAGAAGAGAGACTTGAGAAGTGTAAGGAGCTGGGCGTGATATATTATTATCGAAAGGGAGAAAAAGCTGCTGAAGAGTGAAGCAGAATGCTCTCTCATGAGGATTATTAAAAAAAGAATACACATGTACATTATAGACACGCATACACATATAGACGGTGATGAGTTTAAGGACGACCTGCCACAGACCATAGCCAGGGCTAAGGCCGCCGGAGTGGGCAAGGTTTTTCTTCCGGCCATTGACTTGCCGTCGGTGAAGAGCGTGATGAGCGTGTGCAAAGCTTATCCACATTACGCCTATCCCATGATAGGCTTGCACCCGGAAGAGGTGAAGGCCGACTATCAGCAGGTGCTGGACAAGATGCATGACATCATGACGGAGAACCTGAAGAATGCGCCCGAAGCTGAGCGATTTATTGCCATAGGTGAGGTGGGACTGGACTTTTACTGGACACGCGAAAATGAGAAAGAGCAGCTTCAGGCATTTGCCCGGCAAGTGGAATGGAGCATAGAGACGCGCCTGCCTCTGATGATTCATTGTAGAAAGGGACAGAACGAGATGCTGCATATTCTCCGGCCGTATGCCGAAGAGCTGCCCGGGGGCGTGTTTCATTGCTTCACCGGCAATCAGCAGGAGGCTGCCCAACTACTGGCTTTTCCACGCTTCATGCTGGGCATAGGGGGCGTGCTTACGTTTAAGAGCTCGCATCTGCGTGAGGATCTGCCTGCCACTGTTCCGCTATCTCGTATCGTACTGGAAACAGACAGCCCCTATATGGCTCCTGTGCCCCATCGCGGAAAGCGAAACGAGAGCGCCTTTGTGGCACTAGTAAGAGACAAGCTGGCTGAGGTGTATGGCGTTTCGCCCGAGGAAGTGAATGAGGTGACCAGCCAAAACGCTGCCAAGACCTTTCATATCACCCTCTGAGAGAGATACCGGTTATCACCATTAAAATCCGAATCATCACATTTGAAGAAGTCTAAAGTCTTAGGGCACATCGTTGCTCTGATAGTCATAACGTGCTGGGGATGCACCTTCGTAAACACCAAGTTTCTGCTCTTGGGTGGCTTGATGCCGCACGAGATATTCGCATTGCGCTTTCTGCTGGCCTATATATGCATCTGCATCATATCTCCGCGCCAGCTTTTCTGCCACAGTCTGAAAGACGAAGCGATGATGCTTTTACTGGGCATAACGGGCGGATCGCTTTATTTTCTAGCAGAAAACGAGTCTGTCAAGCTGTCGTACGTCAACAATGTGTCGTTCATTGTGTGCACCGCTCCCCTGCTCACAACATGTTTTGCCATTGCCTTCTTGAAGAGCGTACATGCCACGCCAAGGCTGATAGCAGGCTCACTCATGGCCGTTTGCGGAGTGGCCATCGTCATCTTCAATGGTCACTTTGTGCTACACCTTAATCCGTTGGGCGACTTTCTGGCCCTTGTTGCCGCAAGCAGCTGGGCCATTTATAGTATGCTCATGAAGTGGGCCACGCAGCGCTATAACTCAGTATTCATCACACGCAAGGTGTTCTTTTATGGTCTGGTCACCATCCTGCCCGTCTTTGCCATCCATCCATGGGATTATCCTCTGGCCAGAATGGCGCAACCCGTTATATGGATGAACGTGCTTTTCCTGGGCATCATAGCCTCCTTTGCGTGCTACGCGTTGTGGACGTGGGCCATAGGACGCATCGGCGCGCTTACCACTTCCAACTATGTATATCTTAATCCCATCGCTACTGTGGTGGTAAGTGCCATTTTTCTTAATGAACCGATGACCGCTATGGCTTTCATAGGTAGCGCGCTCATCCTGCTGGGTGTATATATAGCCAACAAGAACCAAAAAGAATAATCAACAAACCATATCGCCTATTGGCAAGGAAATGCCGAATCGGAGCCGCCAAAGTGAATAGTCAAGAGTTTGACTGACAAAGGATTAAACTTTCTGTTGCATCTCCTGACGGCATTTTCGCAACCTTTCTACCGCCTTAAAATCTTAACCCAGCATAGCGCCGGGGGCAAAGTTTTGTGAAAAAAATGTATAATATATTTTGCCAATTAAAAGAAAAGCACTACCTTTGCACCCGCAAACAAGAAACAGAGCGCCCTTAGCTCAGCTGGTAGAGCAACTGACTCTTAATCAGTGGGTCTAGGGTTCGAGTCCCTAAGGGCGCACAATAGTTTCAATAAGTTTACATTCAAAGGCGTAGCGCCCTTAGCTCAGCTGGTAGAGCAACTGACTCTTAATCAGTGGGTCTAGGGTTCGAGTCCCTAAGGGCGCACCTCACAGAAGCCAAGCAGTTGAAAAATTGCTTGGCTTTCTTCATTTATATCAGACACCCTTCCCTACCCCTTCACGCATAAACCAACAACGGCCGGCCGGCCACAAACGCATGGAAAACCCCCGCGGGAATATAAAGTGGAGAGCATTTAAAATAAAAGAGGGATACTCCATGCAGCGTCCCTCTTATATATTGGATGGTTATTGAAACAGCCAATCAATGGCTTGATCCTCGCCTGCCAGGCCGGCATCATGCGGAATGATAGTGCTCTGCGTGAAACCTAGGATGAGTGACATGCCTTTGGGTAGGTAAAGCTCGTGCTGTCCTGCCTGGAAAACATACTTATGAACATTGACCTGAGGCATACCGGCTATGCGCAGGGCCGATGTTATCTGCGGTTCTGCCTGGCCAAAGTCGTTGGCAGTAGCATCGGTCTCCAATTTTGGAGCTTTGGCATACTTCTTCTGGTCGTCGCGGAAGTAGCCAACAAGCAGCTGAACAGGTTTCTTGCAGCTGAAGGCAATGCGTGTCTGCCCGTTGCGTTGCTGCTTGCTGCTCATCACCAGAGCCTTTAATCCGTTGAGCTCAGGCGACAAATCAGTTACGGTGCTGTCTAAGTCGGCGAAGAACTTTGCACCTTTGCCTAAGGTAACCACAGAGTAATTGTCTGCCAGAGTGACATCAGCGGGCACAAGGGTCGGCCACTTTTTAGGCTTGCTGTCAAGTCCCCGGGCCTTATTCTTCAGTAAGTTGATATTCTTCTTCAGATTGATTACCTCTTGCTCATAACACGGCAACAGCTCAGCCCACGTCTTCATCTTGCCTCCGTCGCCCCCTATGGGTATGCGGCGTTGAGCCGTCTGCATACTGTTGGCGTAGAGATAAGTGTCTTGGGTGAGGCTCACAAGCTTGCGATAATGCTTCAGTCCTTCTTCCAGCAATGGGATGGCAGCCTCCAGCTCATGTATGTCCTTGCCCCATTTATAGTTGAGCACGTGCTGAGCGGCTTTCACCTTCCAGCCGAAGGCATAGGCAAACTCACGATAGCAGTGCATGTCATTCTGTATGCGTTTGAACTCTTCGGTGTTGCGTGTCACCCTGCCGGCTATCTCATCCACGGCAGCCACAGCCTTATCGCCATGGGCTTCGGTCTGCGCCACTATGTCGAGAGGCAGCTCACCGTGATGGGGTTGATGCTTCCACTCCTTCTCCACATACTCTATAAGCTTCTCTCCTTCCGGTCCACAACTCTCGTAAAAGCCAGGATAAACGGTGTACTTATAAGGGTTAACCAGCTGACTGGCCAACATACCAAGCAAGAGCGTCTGCCTGTTACCTTCGGTTATGCCAAACCTGCGAATGAGTTTGGGTGCTATTTCGCCGCTTTCATCGTAAGCAGTAAGCAAATTTCGCGCTGCTATAGAGTCGAAACCAAACTTCTGTGATAGCCGTCCGTCCCAGTATCTAACCTCCGGCACACTGTCGCGATGACAATTCCAGGCATATCTTCCCCATGTGGCATACCACATCCAGTCGCGGTCTAGCTGCAATTCTCTATGGCCGTCGGCATACTTATCGGCTGTGTAAGGCCAGTCCCAATAAGACGCCTGAGGATAGAGATGCAGCGCGTTGGCATGGTGGATGTTATGCATGGCCTTTACAGTCTTCTCTACGAAAGCGGGAGACGACCATCTGAAAGGCTCCAGATTGGCCAGTATGTGCACATTCTCTATATGTGTCGTGCCCAAAGCAGCAAGGTTTCGGTGTTCTTGAGCCCATGGTCCACGCGGCTGATAAGTGGTGAGCGACTCGCCCGTGTACTTCTGCATGGTGTACAGATTATGATAGAGGGGCAACGAGGCATGCATCACAGCACTGCAATCTGTGTCATGTGCGCGTAACAGAATAGGCGGCTCGTCAGTGCGGCCCAAAGCCTTCAGACCGTCTTTTACACCCGGAATAATCGTTTTGGTCATCCATTCCACGTCATCATCATAGGTAGCCATGGCCTCACCCAGACACACCAACAGGCCCACATTAGGATAGTTTTCTATGAAAGCGGCAATGCTCTTGCGGGTATAATCGCTCAACAGAGGAGAGATGGGCCGGTTGCGGTCTTGTGTCTTGATGCCGTAATGTTCGGCAAAAGGCTTGCTGACGATGATGTTATAAAACATCTGTATGACGTAGATGCCACGCTTGTCGGCCTCGTGAGTGAGAAAGGAGAACATCTCCTGATTTTTCTTGAAAGTAGAATCGTCTACTTCTACGGCAAAAGGATAATCTTTTAGCTTCACGAGTGATGCAAAGGGATGGCCGTTCCACAGGTAGAGCGAGTTCATTTTATTGTCCACCAGCATGTCAAGATACTTTATCCACAGGTTCTTGTCATAGAACCAAGGAAAGTTTTCGGGCGTATAAGGATACTCATACACTCCCCTGCCCGGCAAATATTGCGTTTTCTGCAGTCCTACACAAGCCCCTCTAAGCACCATTTCAGGGTTTTGGGTCATGTTGGGTATATTCAAGTCATGATGCTCAATGGCGTATTGTGCCAATTCGTTACAGCCATATATTACGCCAGAACCATCAAAACCCTCGACCGTCAGTCGGCGGTTTCTTCTGCTGATGCGAAATCCCTCCTTGCGCAGACCGGTGGTATCAGATGCCAGTTTTAAGTCAATGCGATACTTCTTGTTGGAAGCAAGCTGGCCATTTAACTTCTTTTTGAGGTAAGAGGCAGCATAGTCTATTCGGTTATTGGCGTTCTTGGGCCATCTGATGTCTAGATTCTGGGCGTTCAACAAAGCGCTGTGCCCCAGAAAGAGAGCAAGAAACAAGAATGAAAAGTATAACAACCTGTGCAACCGACAAGTGTTATGAAAGAATGTTGGTTTCATTTCTGAATGCTGATTTGTTATAGATGATTTTAAAGATGGATATAATTTGATTACTAAGAGAGTCGTTCTGCCGCGCTTACAGCCTTGCTCAAGGCATGAACCTAAGCGCGGCAGAAATTATGTAAGAGGGTTTATTCGGCTGGCAGTGAGATGCACTTATAGCTTATGCGCTGCCTGCGCCAGGTGTAAACGATGTGTATCTTGCCATCGGTCCCCTGAATGACGGCGGGATAAGAGTATTGATTGATAGGGCTGTCTTCCAATGTCAGCACATGCTTCCAGTGTTGTCCGTCCTTTGATATGGCCACATCAAGAGGAGTGCGGGGGCCCTTCTTGGTGCCGGGAAGGGTGGAGAAGTTGTTATAAACCAATACATGTGTGCCGTCAGACAGCGTTACGGCATCCGTGCCCGATTGTGTACTGGGCAAGTCGGAGAGCGTAACCTTGCTCCATGTGTCGCCTCCGTCGCTGCTGAACGACTGAGCCAGTCGGGCGTTATGCGTGCGCATGAGAACCTGCAGCCTGCCGTCAGCCAACTTCAATATGGAAGGTTGGATGCTGTAAATAGGCTTTGGCCCCTTTCCCGGCTTAAAGATGGGGTGTGCCATATCGGTAGTGGTGGGCTCTACATCATCTGTTATGGCGCAAGAGTCAGCATCTACGGGTCCGACATACTTCCACTTTCCGGTGGCCAAATCCAATATCTCGACATGAAATCTCCAGCCGTCACTCTCTGTACTCGATGGGCAAACCAGCCGGTTGTTGATGATTTCGGGCTTGTTCTTGATGGGTCCGAGAAAGCCTTTGGGCAATGCCTCGCGGTCAGACCATGTCTTTCCGCCGTCCTTCGACTTCACCAGCCATCCCGTCCAGCCACTTATGTTGGCTCCAACCTTGTAGAACAACCAAATCTCTCCATTGGGCATGGTGTAAAGAACGGGATTCCAACAAGCCAGGCGGCGCAAATTCGGCGATAGTTTCGTCGTGTCGTTCAGAGCCTTATTGTAATAGTCATAG
>Ga0256406_1006443_pt1 | contig 11793 bp, 11 predicted proteins | sample RumenRJG_03DNA_FD_185986 | JGI IMG/M metagenome (GOLD analysis project Ga0256406, IMG submission 185986) | Bovine rumen microbial communities from Lethbridge, Alberta, Canada - RJG_03 | ecosystem: Host-associated > Mammals > Digestive system > Stomach > Rumen | place: Canada: Alberta | collected...
TTGATGACAAAAACGGTATCGACAACGTTATATAGCGCTTGTAAAACCATCGACAAAATCATCGGTAAGCCAAGCTGCCAAATAAGGCGAGTCACCTTCATTGTGCCCATTTTGTTTTCTTTTTGCATAATTAACTCCATCGAAAAGGGCGTAAGCCCCACACGCCAGTTGGACTTACGCCTCGAAAGAGACTACGCACTAAGCGAGAAGTAAGATAAACTTTTCCTAGGAAAAAATCAAACGATTATTTCGATGAAAAGGCTTTCAATATGATGTTACAGTGTGGGAAAAGAAATATCTTTGTACAAGAAGAAAAAGCATCAGATGTTTTGATTGTGATCCACGATGATCCTGTTGAGAGCGACATAGTCAATTTATATAAAGAAATAAAGGCGAATATTGCTTTAATTAGTGGCGTTGATTGGAATGATGAGTTGACACCATATCCTGCAAAGAATCCTTTTTCTAAAAAGCAGCCATTTGGTGGGCACATGGAGCAATATCAAATTGAGCTTAAAGAAAGAATTCTCCCAGCGATTTTGAAGGATCTTGGCGGCTCAATAAACCATGTCGTATTGGCAGGATATTCGCTAGGTGGATTATTTTCGTTTGATACGGCTTTAAAACTGGATGACGTTGACGGCTTCGTTTCTTGTTCTTCCTCTTTCTGGTATCCGGATTATTATTCGCACTGGAGGCAAAATGGTTTTGTGCCTGATCATGTTAAGCACGCTTATTTTTCAATTGGTGATGCAGAGGGGAGTGGACGAAATCCCGTGTTTCGTGATGCAGTGATTAACACAAAGAAGATATTCGAGGACTTTGAGAGGACTAAAATCGACTCTAAATTCGTTTTAGAACAAGGAAATCACTTCCAGGAGAGTAACAAAAGAATCTTACGTGGATTGCAGTGGATTGTCTCTCGTTACTAGGAACGCATTAAAAGATTTGGCCGCTTAATGCGGCTTTTTATTTTTGCAAAATCAAAAAACAAATTTTTATCTAAACATATCAAAAGCAAGATTTTATCGATTTAAATAAAAGACTAAAGTCTATTAATAGAAAAAAGTATAGAAATAAAAACGGAGAATTTATATACTTTAAGCAACGAAAATGAGAACTAAAGACAGACGCTTTATCAAAACAGAAAAAGTGATTCAAAATGCCATGATTTCGTTACTCAACGAGATGGATCCAGAATCGCTACAAATTGAGGATTTAACGCACGAAGCGGATATCAATAAATCCACGTTCTATCTGCACTATCAATCGATTGATTTGCTCGTCTCTGCCCTTGAGGACACGGTTATTTCCGGCTTAACGCAGTCGATTGAAGCCCTTGAACCTAATCATTCTCGCTTTGATTTCTTCCAGGCAATCCTCATTTACATTTCAGACCATCAAAAATTAGTGAAAGCTGTGTTCAACGCTTCGACATATCGTTTCAATCAAAAAGTTGAAGACTTCGGCGAACAATTCTTGATGCCAGCCCCTGCCTTAAAGCGAAAGCATTTGGTGAGCAACGTTACATTATTAGAATCCTCGCTCATTCAAAGCTGCGTAGCTTATTTGCGCGTCTGGGTTTTTGATGGGTGTCATTTCACTACGGATCAGGTGGTGGCGGATTTAATTCAGATTACAAGTGTTGAACCGTTTAGAGATTTAATTGCTCGTTAGGCGCCCTTGTGTTTACAAAGGGAATAAAAAAATATGGATTTAAATATTAGTTAAAACTAACGAACTATTTAGAAAGATTTTGAATTTCCGCCATTTCTTCGTCTTTGACGGCGCAAGACTTGTTTGGGAAATTAGATAGTTCAAAATATTACTTGTTAATATCTATATAAGGATATAAGGAGAAATATGACCAACGAAGAATTGAAGGCTGCCTACCAATGGGCCAAGAAAAAGTACGCCGAAATCGGAGTGGATACCGATAAGGCGATCGACCAACTTTCCAAGATTCGGATTTCTATCAACTGCTGGCAAGGGGATGACGTTGAAGGATTCTTGAACAAACAGTCTCTCTCTGGCGGCATTCAAGTTACTGGCAACTATCCGGGCAAAGCAAGAACTCCGGATGAACTTCGCCAAGACTTGGATTTCTTATTCACTTTGCTTCCCGGAAAATACAAGCTCAATCTTCATGCGATTTATGCGGACACCGACGAAAAAGTGAGCCTCGATAAACTTGAACCGCGTCACTTTGAGAAATGGGTGGCCTGGGCCAAAGAAAAAGATCTTGGCTTAGATTTCAACCCAACTTGTTTCTCTAGTCCCATGGTGAATAACGGATTCACTCTCTCTAGCGCTGATGAGAAAACGCGCCATTTCTGGATTGATCATTGCAAAGCTTGCTTAAAGATTGGCGATTATTTCGGAAAAGAATTGGGCCAAAAATGTGTGACGAACATCTGGATTCCAGACGGTTACAAAGATACGCCAGTTGATTATCTTGCCCCGCGTCAAAGACTTGAAGATTCTCTCGACCAAATCTTAGAAACTCCATACGACAAGAAGAATGAACTCGTTGCCGTTGAAGCCAAATTCTTTGGCATCGGCGTGGAATCTTATACCACGGGCAGCAATGAATTCTATGTTGGCTATGCGACCAAGCATCAAATCGCCGTCTGCTTAGATGCCGGGCACTATCATCCAAACGAATTCATTTCGGATAAGATTTCCTCTGTTTTGCTCTATACACCTGAACTCTTACTTCACGTTTCTCGCCCCGTCAACTGGGACAGCGACCACGTCGTTACCTTCACCGATGAATTACAAAACATCGCGACTTCATTAGTTCGCAATTATTTGATTGAACGTACTCATATCGGTTTGGATTTCTTCGATGCAACAATCAACCGTATTGCTGCTTGGACAATAGGCACCCGCAATATGTTAAAAGCGTTGTTAAAAGCCTACCTTGAACCCACGGAAGAATTAAAAGAAGTGGAGAACAAGGGTGACTTCACAACACGTCTTGCTGTGACGGAAGAACTCAAATCTTATCCATTTGGCATCGTCTTCGACTATTATTGCATGAAACAAGGCGTTCCTACGGGAGATGCGTGGCTTGCAAAAGTACGCGATTACGAAAAGAACGTATTGTCGAAACGGAACTAATCCTCGAATTCCTAATGGCGCACTTCAAAGTGCGCCTTTTCTAATCCTCGAAACGCTATAATCTATGACGATGGAAATCGAAGATAAAATCTTTGAAAAAGCAAAACCTCTATGGGATCAATTTATTCCTTATGGATTTCAAAAGGTAGGGGATATGTATCGCTATGAAGCGCCATTGCATCAAAGTGATTTTCAAGCTCACATCGAAATCCATCCTAATGGTAAAGTAACCGGCAAAGTGACGGATACAAACTTCGGCGATGAATATGCGCTATTTCGGGTGGAAGGAATTCAAGGTGAATACGCTCATTCTGTGTTGGAAGAATATACTGCTTTGCTATTAGACATTCGGAATCATTGCTTTATCCGAGAAGAATTTCTTTCGATACAGGCGAATCGTCTTGCCTTATGGATTCAGCAAACGTTTCAAGAATCGGTTGACTATCCATGGTCTGACCCAGAAGTAGAGAAAACCGGTGTGTTTCGCGAAAAGACGACGAAAAAATGGTATGCGATTATTATGGAGCTAGACGGAAAACGCTTCGGACGGAATGATGTGGTGAATGTCATGAACGTGAAGCTTGACCCGGAAGAGATTTTGACCCTGGTCAATCGCCCAGGCTACCATGTTTGTTACCACATGAATAAGAAACAATGGATATCCATCTTCTTAGACGACACCTTGAGCGATGAAGAAATAGAGAAACGTCTCCAAGAATCAAGGGCATTGATTTTAGCCAAGCATTCCCCACGGAAAAAATCAATCCATAAAGGAAATCAGTAGTATTTCGCAATTTTATGTTTTTACAAATAGATTAGGTAAAAAAATATCTAGTTATTATCGTTATTATTTAACTATATAAAAATAAATAAAATCACAAAAACATCAGGAAAAGTTCATTATTGTGAACGGAACTCGGCGGCAATTTCAGATTTCAAAGTTTTGATAAAGGAATCAATTTCTAAGGTGGACGAACGGTAAACGAGTAAATCTTCTCCTTCGAATTCGGCGCCTAGCAAAGGATGGGAAATAAAATCGTAGCGGTCTAAGGCGACTTGTGGCCAAGGCATGGTAATCCAATAAGCATTTCCCGCTTGTAGCGTCTTTTGTATGGCATGGAAATCCCGCCATTCTAAAATTCGATTCGAAGACAAAGCAAATGGCGTAAGACTCAAATTAGGGACAGGCGATGAACATGACCCTTCAAGAATTGCGATTTGTTCCTTTAAACTTCGTAAATCAAGATGAGATTGACTGGCACAAGGATTTTGCCTGCTCATAATGATGTGAAATGAGTAAGAGAGGAGTGGCATGGTTACAAGCTGCTCTTGCTTGCAATACGCCATCACCGCGTCATGATCCGTTTTTCGGATTCGGATTATGCCGAGCTGATCCTGAAGCGGCAGTGCATCCACCATGCCGGAAGAGGTGTAGGCAAATGTTGAACGTTGATGCACCGGCATAGAACGTAGCCATAACGAGATTGTCGCATCAAGATATGGCGAATAGGGAGCAGATAACGAAAAACGATGCTCGTTTTTCTTCTCTGGCAGAACTTCAATCTCATGGCATTCCATTAATATCTTTCTCGCGTGAAATAAAAATTCTTCGCCTTCGGGCGTCAAAGACAAACCTTTTGTGGTGCGCTCAAAGATGGCAAAACCGACTTCGTCTTGCAATTTTTTCATCGCGCGCGAAAGATTGGGCTGCGATAAACCCAAATGCTCTGCTGCCTGATTTAAGGAACGGCAGTCAGCGATTTCAACAACGTAACGGAGATACTCTAAATTCACGTACTCATTATAACAAAGTCATTCACCACAAAAGAGAAAAATGGCTATGTGCCATAAGAAAAACGGCAGCTAAGACTCGCTTTGCTGCCGTGTGATGTCGGGTTATTTGTTTCCGATGATCGTTGCTTTTGCAGCGAAACGCTTTGCAGAAGTGGCAGCCGATACGGCGCGGTCACGATTCGGATAGGTTTCACCCATGACCAAGACTGAACCATTGTCCGCATAAACCATGAACTGGAAGCGGCCTTGCTTATCGCAGGTGACGGTTAAGTCGTTGGTCGCTAATTTCTTTTGAATTTTTTCAAAAGCGGAAAGCACACCATTCTTGGAAACATAGGTGCTTGTTAAGAAAAGCACTTGCCCGTTGTTAGCTAGTAAACGCCCCCGATATTTTCCTGTTTCAGGATCCGCAAAGATTTCGAATTTGCCTTTGTCGCTGGCTTCAACTTCTGGCAAGGTGATGCGCCATTCACGGATTTCGGCTTCGGGAATCTCATCGAGATCAACGATTTTATCCGTGCGGTAGAATTTTTGAACCGAATTCAAGGCGCTTTGTGCACCCATGGCATTCGGATAAATTTCGCCTGCCACAATCAAACGGGAATCATTGCCCGTGAAAATACGGAATTGCGCGAATCCCTTCTTGTCCGTGGTAATTTTGGTCACCCCGTTGGCGATGTTCTTTTGCAAGGTGTCAATGCCTTTCTTAGCGCCATCTCTTGTCTTGTAACCATTCGAGACGATTAAGATTTCGCCATTATTGGCTTTCAAACGATATTTGAAGAATCCGGCTTCCGGATAGACTTCATATTTGCCCATGGCACGTGTATTGGCGTCAGGAGCAGCGGAAGGAGTTACAATCGCTTCCGCATTTTTCGTTGTAGGGGTTGCCTCTTTTGGCGCTTCTTCTACTGGTGCAGCCGGTGCTTCAGGAGCAGTTTCTTTTGGCGCTTCTTCCGTAACAGCGTCTTGTTTCACAGGCTCTTCAACCGGCTTTGTTTCTTCTTCTACTGGCTCTTTTTTGGCTTTCTTTGCCACTTTCTTGGGTGCTGGTTTTTCTTTGGCCGGCTTTTCTTCTACCGGTTTTTCCTCCGCTTGCTTTTCCTCCGCAGGCTTTTCTTCGACTGATTTTTCTTCGGTTGATTGTTCGTCTTTCTTTTCTTCGGGTTTCTCTTCCGTCACAGGAGTGACTTTTTCTTCTTTTTCGGGCTCAGACGATTCGAGTTTCTTTTCTTCCGGTTTGTTTTCTTCCGATTTAGCTTCTTTCTTTGCTGGTTCTACTGGCGTAGCTACAGCGACAGGTGCCGCTTTCTTTCCTTGATAGCAAAGAGGAAGAATGGCATCGACCAACGCAAAACAAACGCAAATGGCAGCAAAGACATAGTCTAACGTCTTGAAGTCATTGTTCGTAGCAGTGCTGTCCATGAGGAACAGCAAAGCAAAACAGACGGCCACTAAAGTGAAGATAGGCAGGATATATCCGCCTTTCTTCTTCGCGATGGCAACAATTAACGAAATCAAACCAAATACGACCAAGGCATAGAAGGCGATGGCGCCTACTAATGCAATCGTTCCTTTTTCTTGAAAAGCTAAGGCGTTTTTCATTGCCGTCAACGCATCATTAGAAAAGAGAACACTAAGATGGCTTTGCAAATAAGCCATTAAAATGCCTACACCGATGGCAATCACGGTGAGTATGGAGAAGAGGAGAGTCAGAACTAATGGTGATTTTTTCGTTTTCATAAGGGTCAACTCCTGATGCTGTTCTCATTTTATCCTAATCTTTAAAGAAAGGTAGGAAAAATCGCGCAAATATCAAAAAACCGGCGGGAATTCCGCCGGTTATTGAAACGATATTCGGATTATTTCGCTTCGTATGGGGTAACGGGATGAGGACCGTCAAAGAGAAAGTGCAATCCCACAACGTTTGGCCCAGAGTGATAGGCATTCGTGGGAGATGCATGGTTAAAGATGATTTCTTCAAACCCTTGTTTCTTCACAAATTCGTAGTATTCCTGAAGTTGTTTTTCGTCAAAGGTCGAGCATATTAAAGCACAACGTTTCTTGTCGATGTTTGGATGGGAGTCGAGCAGATCTTGGAAATACTCATAATCGCATTTCTTGATGTTGCCACGATGCTTCTTTCCGACTTTGAAGGAACCGTCTGGCGAGCAGACGATTTCAGGTTTTAACATCAATAAGTTGGCACCAAATAACGACAAGCTTGAGCAACGTCCGCCTAAATAAAGGAACTTCAATTTATCGAGTTGGAATGAAGTTTGATCATAAGGAATGCGGGCTTCGACCCGGGAAACGATTTCCTCAAACGGATAGCCAGCTTGGAGTAAATCGTTCGCGTACAACGCCAATAAGGCGATACCGCCCGACGTGACTTTCGTATCAATCACATGGATATGGGGGTTGCCTTCGGCTGCCGCACAGGCATTGCTGTAGCTCGAAGACAGTTTCGAAGACATCGAGAAGTGGATGATGTCATCGCATTCTTCTAATAAATGGGCGAAGTGTTGTTGAAATTGATCAATGTTGGGGGCAGAAGTGTGGCACATCTTATGTGTTTTTTCCGTATAAGCGTACATTTCTTCTAACGTAAGTTCGTTGTCCAAGTAGGACTGGCCTTCTTTTTCCAAATGGAAGTGCACAACGGGAATATGATATTTTTCTAATTCGGCCGGGCTTAAGTCGATGGTCGAATCAGCAGAAAGGATAATAGACATAACGCCTCCTTTTATTTTGCAAAACTATTATATCTAGTATGCAAAACTAGTTCCATATAAACGCTCAAATTTTTGCATTCTTAGGAAATCGCGCCTTAGTTCTAAACTTTCCAAAAACAAGGTATGATTAAGAAGGTTATGAAAGAAGCCGTCATCTTAATTCCGAGTTACGAGCCATCGGAAACGCTCCTTCAAACGATTGAAGGCGTATTAAAAGAAGGTTTTCCTGTCTTACTAGTGAATGATGGCTCTTCCCCAAAATTTGAACCGATTTTTTCGAAAGCGGCATCGCTTCCTCGTGTTACGTATCGTTCTTATCCGACAAACCATGGCAAAGGCTATGCGCTGAAGTACGGTTTCTCTTTAATTTCAGAACTCTATCCCTCTGCCCGCTTTGTGATTACGGTGGATGGGGATGGTCAACATGCGTTGTCTGATATCTTAAAAATGTATGACTTCTTAGAAAAGAAAGACGAACTTGTTTTCGGTGTCCGTTCTTTTCCTAAAGGTACACCATGGAAATCGCGGGTCGGGAACAATCTCTCCAAAATCAATCGTTCTTTGTTAACAAAACAATATATTGCCGATGATCAATGTGGATTACGGGGCTTCCCGGTTCGCTATCTTCCTAGCTTAATGAAAACCAAAGGCACTCGTTATGAATACGAGATGAACCAGCTTATCCGTTGCCAAATGATGCAATATCCGGTCTATTCCTTGCCGATTCAAACCATTTATGCCGACGCAGAGAACTCGACGTCTCATTTCCGCCCTGTGCGCGATACGTTAAAAATCCAAGGCATCATTTTGTGGCATAGCATACCAGCTTTATTTACAAACGCCTTGCTGATGTTCCTTTTAATTACGTTTATGGAACGAGATATGGCACCGCTTTGGCTAGACACATTTTTGGCCTATACTTCCTGTTTTTTCTTATATTTCTTGCTGCTATCGATTTTCTATCCTTCACAACGCTTCTATCGGCGACTCGGTAAAGAACTCTTATTCACGGCCATTCGACTAGCGGCATGTTATCAGTTGTTATCTCTTTTTATCAGCGTTTTGCATTTGCCCGTCATTCCTTTTGTCGTTCTCTCGGTAATCCTCTCGGCTTATTTGAACGTTTTGCTTTCTTGGGCCTTCCGAAAAGTCTATCGTGCTTATTAATTCCAAATTTCAAGCATAGTCCTCTTCTTTTTCGTACTATTCTTACCGCATGAAGGACAAAATCGAGTGGGTGAAATATTTAGCCAGTACCTATGATTTTGGAGACTGGTTTGGCATCGGTGCCGGGGTTACGATGGGCATCATCAACACCTTCGCCATGATACATGGCAAATCGCGGGTCTTTGCGGCCTTACTATCCTTTTACTTTGGCTTGTCCTTCATGCGTTTGGTTTTGCTGATCTTAAAAAAGACGAAGCACACCCGTGCTTGCGCCATGGATTTGGCATCAGCGCTCTTCTTAAGCTTAGCAATGCCGACCTTTAACATTGCTTTATTCGTTCTTGAGAACGGCGAAGTCTTAATTGACTTCCCTTTCGAGTTCATGATTTATGGCTATGCGTTCTATGCCTTTTATAAGATGGTGTCTGCCATTCGTTCCATTTTCTTAGGCAAAAAAGAAAAATCGCCGTACTTGCAGTGTATTGCCGTGTTTTCCACGTTATCGGCAGCTTATACGATGATTTCTTTGATGGTGAACCTGGTGTATCAGACGGGCGGCTCGGAGAATCACGCGATGCAACAAATCGAATTGTCTCTTTTCATCATCACCATGCTTTATGAACTGGTCATGATTATCGTGTTAGCGGTACGTGGTTTTCGCGACTTAAAGCAATATCGCTTGGTCAAACAAGAAAACAACAATCCGATCGCTTCGCGTTAATGCGAGCCGAAAATCAATTTCTTTAACTTCAAATTCACCGGCCCCGTGCCATGCCCACATTGACCCATTAAGGCAACGATCGCCAGATCATCTTTCGTGAAGACGGAGAGATAAGCGCCTTGCCAGCCATCGCAATAGCATTCGCCCGGAATATCGTCCGGGGTTTGTGGCTTTGCCATGACACGCAAAAAGTTAGAGTAGTGGCATCCCATAGGAATACCTGGGCAATCATGATGGAAAGCTTGATAAACGGAGGATTGCATCGGTTGCACGGCAAAGAAGAATCGCAAGGTATCTTCTTGAAAGACGGAATTGCCTTGCGGATCTTTGCCACCGCGTAAGAGACACTGTGCTAAGCGTTCCATGTTCGGAAGCGTGGAATATAGACCAGCGCCACCCGATTCAAAACCAGTGGCTTCTCCGTTTGGCGCGATACCAAGAGATTCCTCGCGAAACGGCACCAAATCACCATCTTTAGTGAAATAAGGTTGCGTCAGTCGGAACCGTTTTTCAGTAGGAACGAAGAAACCCGTTTCATCCATGCCAAGCGGCGTGAAAATACGTTGTTTTAAGAATGAGCCAAACGATTGACCACTTGCGACTTCAATAACGGCGCCAAGGACATCGGCGGAGACGCTATATGCCCAAGAAGTGCCTGGGGCATAAGCCAAAGGCGCTTGCCCAACGCGAGAAGCAAACTCCACGGTTGTCATTGGTTTATCACCATTGCGACGACGTTCAGACATCTCTTTATATAAGGCAATGACGTTTTGCGCGTTTTGGGATTCTCCCCAGCTGTAGCAAAGGCCACCCGCCATATTTAATAGGTCTTGGACCGTAACGGAGCGAGGAGAGGGGACGATGCCATCTTTCGTTTCCACCCGTGGATGTGCAAACGTCGGTAAATAACGTTCGATGGGATCGGTAAGCGATAGACGACCATCTTGTATTAGAAGAAGGGCCGCTAACGCCGTAATCGGTTTTGTCATTGAGAAGAGGTGATAGATATCGTCTCTTTTTACGGGCCGCTTCTCTTCTAGATTTGCATAGCCCGAAGACAAAGAAAAAACGGTTTCGCCGTGCAAAAGAATCGAACAAGCTACGCCCGCCATTTCTTGATGGGCAACGGCGTCGTCCAAAATGGCTTGCGCCCGATCTTTTTTCTGCAAAATTGATGAAAGCCTCATGCCTCCATTATAGTTAGGCGCTACAAAGAAAACCATGCAGAAAGCGTTTTGCTTGATTGAAAAATACCCTTCCCTTAAAATGAGTTTGTCTTAACTAACTAATAGACATAGAAAGGAGAAAATATCATGTCATTAATTGGCAAAGAATTGCCTGAATTTACCGTTCAGGCCTATCAAAACGGCAAGTTCCGCGCCGTCAGTCGGAAAGACGTTATCGGAAAGTGGTCCATCTTTTTCTTCTACCCCGCCGATTTCTCGTTCGTGTGCCCCACGGAATTAGAAGATTTGCAGCAGAAGTACCCTGACATTCAAAAAGCTGGGTGTGAAGTCTACGCCGTGTCTTGTGATACGCACTTTGTGCACATGGCTTGGCACGATTCTTCCAAACGGATTGGTTCTGTCACCTATCCGATGTTAGGGGATCCCACGCACGTCTTGGCTGAAGCATTTGAAGTTTATATCGCTTCGCAAGGATTAGCCGAAAGGGGAACGTTCATCGTGAACCCGCAAGGCAAAATCGCCGCTTATGAGGTGAGTGCTGGTAATGTTGGCCGCAATGCGGCCGAATTACTTCGCAAGTTAGAAGCGTGCCAGTTTGTCTATGAACACGGCGATCAAGTTTGCCCTGCGAACTGGAAACCAGGTGAAAAAACGTTAACTCCTGGCGCCGATTTAGTTGGCAAGCTATAAAAATCAAAATGGTGCGGATTTCCCGCACCATTTTCTGACTTGTAATTAAAATATTGAATATATCCTGGCTATTTTTAGTCTTTAGAAGTATTTACCAAAGTGTGGGTGGGGAATTCGGAATCCCGCATGCTATAATTTGGGCGCTAGATAAACGGCAAAGGCGATCGTCGGATCGGTTTATCTAGCAATACTCCTTCTTCCGGCGATCGCCTTTGCTCCACAAAGAAGGAGCTTTTTTCATGGATTCAGGTATCGCGTGCCCATGGTGCGGATCGCTTTCGACGGTTTCGCACGGAAAGGCGAAATCGGGGCGAGGGAGGCGCCTGTGCCGGGATTGCGGCAGGACGTTCTCGGAAACCACCGGAACGGTATTCCT
>Ga0256406_1006444_pt1 | contig 11793 bp, 12 predicted proteins | sample RumenRJG_03DNA_FD_185986 | JGI IMG/M metagenome (GOLD analysis project Ga0256406, IMG submission 185986) | Bovine rumen microbial communities from Lethbridge, Alberta, Canada - RJG_03 | ecosystem: Host-associated > Mammals > Digestive system > Stomach > Rumen | place: Canada: Alberta | collected...
AGTATCATTCCAATCAAGCAAATAAATCTTTTGTAATTTTTATTATTGATTCCAAGGTATAGTTCCCAAGTGAAAATGCAAATCAAAAACACTGCTTCAGTTTTTAGTAAAATCCCGCCAATATTAAATTCACTTATTAATAAATTAACATTGTTAATTGCTGATGTTATCTTAATAAAAACATTATTTGTATCTAATTTATTCCAAAATATTACACTAGAGGAGAAATTGCCTCTATACTTTCCAATTTTCTTTAATGTTAAAATAATAATTTCTGAAACAAGTAAATATAAAATTAAGGAACCAACTATTATCCCAACATTAATAATAAAAAACTTAAAATTTTGTTTCTTGTCTCTATTGTTGATAAATATTCCTAAAAACATTAAAAGTAAAAATGTTTCTATGCTAGATTGATATAATGAAATTGAAAATGTAATCATTATAATGGAAATAATAAATATCCAAGGCTTTTTATTATTATTGAAATAATTTTCATAAATCAAAATCTCTGCAATTGTAATAAGAGTATTGCTAATTACTACTGAAAGATTAGATACTTGATATACAAAAAAGTTGAATATTAATGGATATGACACCATTATACATGAAAAAATAATATATGCTACAAGATTATCTTTTTTTAAGGTATTGTTCTTTCTAATAAATGAGCATATTAAAATTGCTAAGAACATAATCAAAATTGCAACCAATAAATCTAGCCAAAATGGAGTAAATTTATGTATATTTAGTAAATTATATAGAATCCACGTTCCCCATCTTTTTTGTGATAAATTATATGTTCCATCAACATATCTATCAAAGCACAAATCATCTGCGCCAATTGAATAGTGAGTAATTGTAAATCCATAACTTAGTAGTGTAACGATTATTAAACTAAGCATATATTTTTTATTTGTAATAAAATACTTTATTTCTTTCCAATAGTCCTCAGCCATTTTTTTCATTTATTTTCTCCCTTATTTTTTAAGTCCATATTTTTCTAAGTCAACAATAATATATTTATCTGTTTCAATTATAGAACAATTATTATCTTGAAATTTTTCTTTTACATTATTTATTTCACTTACTGCTTCATGTATTGTAGCTTTGTCTTGTTTAATACATTTAAGATGAAATCCAAAGTTATTAATAAATTTCGTTGTTTCTACTCCAAATTCGTTAAATGCTGTTATTCCATATCTTAAAACCTCTCCATTAGGATTTTCATTGCTAATTCCAGTATATAAAACTGGTTTATTAGAATAATTGAAATTTTTTGTGATGTCAAGTCCAATATTTATTGCAATATTTTTTTCTTTTTCAAATCTCTGGTATTCTATGTAAAACATTTTGGTTATAACTTGAGTTTGTAATAATATAAATAAAATCGTAAAAATGCTAAAAATATACTTTAAATATTTTATATTTGAAAATCTGTAAAATAAATATAGCCATGATAATGCAATTGTAATAGAAAGTGAAAGTTCAGTCCTATATAATATAACACCTTGTAAAATACATAATAAAAAGTTTGATAATAGTATCATTATTATAGACAAAAATCTTATTACTTTTTTATTTTTTATTAGATTGTAAATTTCCATTAAAAATACAATTGTAATAATAGCAAAATTAAAGTATATTGTTGGATCTTTTATCCAACTTAAAGTATTTACTTTTTTAGTTTGATCAACTAAGTATTCTATTTTTTCAGCAAATGTTTTTTCTCTAAACTCTTTGCTTTCCCAAGGGATTTTTTCAAATGCAAAATTTACAACATATTTACCATTCTTTTTTAAATATACAATAATAACTGATCCTATTAAATAATAAATTGTAAAGCCAATAAGTAATGTTACTAAATTTAAAAATAAAAATTTTATAATTTGTATTGGTTTGTCTTTTGAAGTTAGTGATCGTATAAATATTGATAATCCGCACATAACCAAAAAAATTTGAATGCATGATTCATACATAGAAATAGGAACAGCTGTTAATATTCCAAGAATGATATTTATAGTTCTGTTGTTATTATTTTCAAAAAAATTTTCAAATAGCAATATTTCAAATGAAATCATTATTATAGCACTAAAACTTACAGATAAACTCGTTGTTTGGTAAAAATAAAAATTAAATATAATAGGACTTGAAATTAATATACAAGAAAATATTGTATATGGAATTTCATTTATCTTATTTTTTAAGTTTTTTCTTAAAAATGAACAAATTAATATAGCAATAAATATTATATTTAACGTTGTAAGTAAATCAAGCCAAAAAGGAGTAAAATTATGTATATTTAATAAATTGTATAATAACCACGTTCCCCATCTCTTTGCCACAAGTATGTAATTACCATCTACATATCTATCGAAGCACAAATCATCTATACCAATTGAGTAATGTGTAATAGTAAAACCATAGCTCAACAATGCAACAATTATAACACAAATTACATATATTTTATTTGTAAAAAAATAAGTGATTTGTTTTTTATATTCATTAAGTATTTTTTTCAATTAGCTCCCCCTTCAACAGATAATTAATTATAAAAATATGTTATTTATTAAATATAATTAATGTAAAAAATTCGATTTTTCAAATTTTAATTAAAAAATAGTTTTAAAAAGATTTATTATTTTACTTCAATTGAGACAAGTTTGCCAAAATCTGTTATTTTGATATTATTATCATTTAAATTACTTTCTTTACTTTTTAAGTCCTCATATTGTTCTTTTTTTATAATATAAATTGTATTTTTTTGAAAATCATTTATATCATTTAAGTTTTCAAAACTATATTTTCCAAAAGATTCAACCTGCCTATATTCAACATTCTCGTCTTTTACTTTTACAGTATTTACAAAATCACGTGTATCATATTTTGTATAAAATAACACATAAATATATGGTTCTTTCAATCGATTTGTAATGACAACGTTTTCATCTTTTGAATCAGCATATTCAATTACTTCTTTTAAACCAATATCAAAAGTAAAATAATTTTTATAATTTTGTTTAAAGTATGCTCTAACAAAAAGTATAAAGAAAATAGCATATATAATTGAAAGTATAATAACTATTGTTTTCGACTTTTCACATATAAATGCAATTCCTATAGAAGTATAAATTATCATTGGAAACATAATAATATTTATTCTATTAATATTTGGTTCAACGAAAAAGAATAACAATAATGAAACGATAAGCCAAATGTTAAAAATATAATTATATTTTATATCGCTATCCTCTTTTAAGAATCTCCATGCGCCAATAAATGTAAACAAAATTGAAAAAGGATAAAACAACCCATATGGTTTAATTGAATTAAAATCTAATCCATCGTTTCCAAAAAGCAAAACTTTTAATGCCCCGCAAAAATTAAAAAAGCATGTTTTCACAAAATTGTTTGAAGAATTTGAAGTAATCTCATTATATCTATTTACTGTCAATTTTGGAATAGTCATAAAAGGTAAATTAATTTGTGGCAAATCAAAAACGCCAATTGCAACATATAAAATAATAGGCAAAGCAACAATTGTAGAAACAATTAATGAGCCAAGTGCTTTTTTCCATCTTATTTCTTTTTTAATTACAAGAGTAATTAATAGTGCAATTAAGAATAATGGCAAAAACATATATGATGTACCATATGCATACACGCTTAATCCATACACTATAAAAGAAATCCAATAGCAGAACTTATTTTTATCATTTAATCCAACCACAAGTAAATATGTTGCAATTAAAATAATATCAGGAAAAACGTTAGACTCTAATGCCCATCTGCTCTTTTCAATATTCCATGGACAAATTGCTAAAAAAGCAAGGCCAATAATTGCAACTTTCTTATTAGTAATCTTCTTCAACAAAAAATAAAAAAGAACTAGAGTTACACAACTAAGAATTGCCATAGGCAAACGAATAGCAATAGTATTTAATCCAAGCATTGCAATAAAAGGAATCATCATCCATGCAAGCAAAATATTTTGACCACTACCCCAAGACTTCAAAAATACAGGCAAATGATTTCCATTTCTATCAATTCCATATTTCCAAATTGAATATGCTTCATATCCTTCAGAAGCCTCATCGCAATTCAAGGCATTTGGCATACCACCAATATTCACTAATCTTATGCTCATCCCCACAAGCATTATTAGTACTATTATTAAATTAATCAACTTTTCTTTATCAAACTTTTTCATATTTATATCATAGCAATAAAGAAAAAATTTTTCAACCAATTTTAAAAATTTCCAGTAAAAATAATAAAATGTAAAAAAAAAACTAATGAGAAAACTCATTAGCTTTTTTCGCTATTATTGTAATTCAGCTGTAGCACCAGCATCAGTTAATTTCTTTAATAATTCATCAGCTTGATCTTTTGGTAAGTTCTCTTTAACTGTCTTAGGAGCTCCATCAACTAAATCTTTAGCTTCTTTTAATCCTAATCCTGTTACATCTCTAACAACCTTAATAACTTGGATCTTAGCAGCACCAGCGTCTTTTAATACAACGTTGAAGCTTGATTTTTCTTCAGCTGCTGCTCCTGCAGCTGCACCACCTGCAACTGCTACAGTTGCTTGTGCAGATACTCCGTATTTTTCTTCAATATTTTTTACTAATTCTGATAATTCAACTACTGTTAATTTATCAATTGATTCTAATATATCATCAACTTTTGCCATAATATTTTCCTCCTTCTTGATAAACATGGCACGTTTATCATATTTAAAATTTTTATTTTATAGTGTTATTTTCACTTTATTAATCTTTTATAGTAGATCACACTATTTTTAATTTAAATATTTTTCAATATCTATTAAAATAAAATTTTTTCTTAACATTAAAATTTTAAATAATTATTTTAATAATTAAGTTCTTTATTATTCTGCCTTTGGTTCATCAGCTTTTGCTTCTTCAGTAGCTGGTGCTTCTGCTGGTTTTTCAGCATCTGCTTTAACTTCTACAGTTTCAGCAACTTTTTCGCCTTCAGACTCTTTTTTAATTCTTACTTGATCAATTGCAATTGCAACTTTTGAAATTGTTTGTAATAATGATCCAGCAAGTTTTGAAAGTAACTCTTCTCTTGATGGAAGTTGTGCCAATGTTGTTAATTCTTCAACTGTTTGAACATTTCCTTCAATGTAGCCACCTTTCATTTTGTAATTTTCATTTGCTTTTGCAAATTTGTAAACAATTTTTAGAACGTCAGTATAGTTATCGTCTGCAAGTATAATTGCTGTAGGTCCTACTAATTTATCGTCTAGGTCTTTATCACCATTTAAATCTAATGCTCTTTTAATTATATTGTTTTTAATAACGATTGACTTTCCATTTGCTTCTCTTAAATCTTTTCTCAATTTTGTGTCAGCCTCAACAGTAATTCCTCTATAATCTACTAAAAGAATAAGTTTTGCATTTTTTAATTCTTCAGCTAAATCCTTAACTTTTTGCTCTTTTTGTGCAATTATTTTTTGATTAGCCATCTCTTTTCACCTCCTTAAAATTAAAATAAAGTTCGACCTAATGCCATGAGGCACTTTGGAAGAACTTTATATTCTCTCATTTGAGTACCTCGGTAGGATTTACTTTGCACCTACTATCTATGGCATATTACAAATTATTTTTGGTCTATATACAAACCAGGTCCCATTGTTGGTGCTATAGAAACACTCTTAATGTATTGGCCTTTTGCTGCTTGTGGTTTAGCTTTGATAATTGCTTCCATTACAACATTGTAATTTTCTAACAATTTATCTGCTCCAAAAGAAACTTTACCAAATCCTAAGTGAATAATATTAGATTTGTCTAATCTATATTCAACTTTACCAGATTTAATATCACTAATTGCTTTTGTTACATCCATTGTAACAGTACCAGATTTAGGGTTTGGCATTAAACCTTTAGGTCCTAATACTTTACCTAATCTACCTACAACACCCATCATATCAGGTGTAGCAACAACTACGTCATAATCGAACCAGTTATCATTTTGAATTTTTGGTATTAATTCTTCAGCACCTACATAATCTGCTCCAGCTTTTTTAGCTTCTTCAGCTTTAGGTCCTTTAGCAAATACTAATACCTTTTGTGTTTTACCAGTACCATTTGGAAGTACTACTGTACCTCTTACTTGTTGGTCTGCGTGTTTTGAATCAACTCCAAGTTTAACATGTAATTCAACTGTTTGATCAAATTTAGTTTTTGGCATTTTTTCAATTATGTCAAGAGCTTCCTTTGGATCATACATTTTTTTAGTATCAACTAATTTAATGCTATCTTGGTATCTCTTTCCTCTTCTCATTCTTTCCTCCTTTGGTACAAACGAAATTTTATTCTAAAATTTCTCCCATTATAATAATTATTCTTCTACGGTAATACCCATAGATCTTGCTGTACCTTTTACCATGCTCATTGCAGTTTCTAATGATGCTGCATTTAAGTCTGGCATTTTAGTTTTAGCAATTTCTTCTACTTGAGCCTTTGTAAGCTTAGCAACTTTTTGTGTGTTTGGCTTACCAGAAGCTTTTTCGATTTTAGCAGATTTTTTGATTAATACAGCCATTGGTGGTTCTTTGCAAATAAAATCAAATGATTTATCTTTGTGAACTGTAATAACAACTGGTATAATCATTCCTGCTTGCTTAGCTGTTCTTTCATTAAATTGTTTTGTGAAGTCCATAATGTTTACTCCACTACCACCTAAAGCTGGTCCAACTGGTGGAGCTGGTGTAGCTTTTCCTGCTGGAATTTGCAATTTAATGATAACTTCTTTTTCTTCTTTTTTGTCTTGTTTTCCTGCCATTTATGTGCACCTCCTTCTTTAATTGGTTTGTATAATAAAAATAATTTATAACAATGATAAAATAAAATTTTATCACATGTTGACTTAATTAAGCTTTTTCGACTTCTGTGAAGTCTACTTCAACACCTGTTTCTCTACCAAACATAGTAACAAGTATTTTAACTTTATGCTTTTTCTTATTGATTTCAGTAACTGTTCCTTCTTGACCAGCAAATGAACCTGAAACAACTCTTACTTTATCATTGATATCAAAATCAATTTTATAAGATTCGTTTTCAACATCGCCTTCGCTTGTATCAACAAGTCCCATTTTTCTTATTTCAGTTTCAGTCAATGGAATTGGATCTGTGCCTGAACCTACAAATCCTGTAACACCTCTAGTATTTCTTACGATATACCAAGTTTTTTCTGTTACAATCATTTTTACAAGAACATATCCTGGGAAAACTTTTTTCAAATTAGTTTTTCTATTTCCATTTTTTATTTCAATTTGCTCTTCCATAGGAACAATTATATCAAAGAAATAATCTTGTAGTTCTCTGTTCTTAATTGTTTTTTCCAAATCTGTTTTTACTTTATTTTCATAACCAGAATAAGTATGTACAACATACCATCTTGGTTTTAAATCATAATCTTTTTGAGACATACTTTTTCCTTTCAACACCTAATTTAAATTGAAAAATTATTCTGCTTCATTTAAAGCATTTGTAGCATCTGTATCTTCACTAACTTCATTAGTTGAGATTTCATTAGTCTCATTAGCAACAGTATTAGTATCTATAGAATTTTTCAATTTTTCTACACCTTTAACTTCTAATTTATTTAAACTATTAAAAGCCAAATCAAGAACAAATATAATTGCAGAAACAATTATAACCATTGAAATTACAACAATAATGTTTTCACTCCACTCTTTTTTGCTTGGCCAAACTATTTTCTTAAGCTCTGCTTTAAAATCTCTAAAAGCATGTTTTTTATTCATGTTCTTTTCAATTTTCTTTGCTTGAGTTTTAACTTGTTCAGTTCTGCTACCAGTAGTTTTTGTTACATTTGCATTATTTGTAGCAACTGATTTTTTTACATTTCTTTTTTTACTAGTTTTATTTGCCTTTTTTGCCATTTCAAACTCCCTTTCAAAACATCAAAATAATGCTATTTTGTTTCCTTGTGAACTGTAGTTTTTTTGCAAAATTTACAATATTTCTTTAATTCTAATCTGTCTGCATTATTCTTTTTATTTTTTTCTGTAACATAGTTTCTATTGTGACATTCTGTGCACTCTAGAGTAATATGCTCTCTTGCTCCTTTTGATGCCATTTCGATACCTTCTTTCCTTTAAAATAATTAAATATTAGTTATTTAATTGCTTAGCAACTTCTTCAGCAAAATTTTCTTCTTTCTTTTCAATTCCTTCGCCTTTTTCAAATCTAACGAATCTGTTAACTTTAGAATTCTTGCTTGCTAATAAATCTTTAATCTTCATGCTTGGATCTTTAACAAATTCTTGATCAACTAAGCAATACTCTCCATAGAATTTACCTAATCTACCTTGAACTATTTTTTCAGCTATTGCTTCAGGTTTTCCTTCATTAATAACTTGAGCTTTTAAAATTTCCTTTTCTTTGTTAACTCTATCTTCTGGAACATCTTCTTCATTTAAGTATTCTGGTTTAGATGCTGCTATTTGCATACAAATATCTTTTGCAAGTTGTGCATCATCTGTATCCATATCAACTAAAACACCGATTTGTCCATCACCATGTATATAACTAGCTAACATTCCGTTTGTTTCAAATCTAGCAATTCTTCTAACTGATAGGTTTTCGCCAATCTTTGCAATAAGTGCTGTTAAAACCTCTTGAACTGTTTTTGCATTATCAGTAATTGATTTTTGTGCTAATAATTCTTCAACATCCTTTGGATTATTTTCAGCTACTTGTTTAGCAACATCGCTTACAAAATTTTGGAATTCTTCGTTTTGTGCAACAAAATCTGTTTCACTATTTACTTCAACAATTGCTCCAACTTTTTTGTCATCAGTAATATATACTTTAACAATTCCTTCTGCAGCAACTCTTCCTGCTTTCTTAGCAGCTTTAAGAACTCCTCTTTCTTGTAATAATTCTATTGCCTTTTCTTCATCACCATCAGCTTCAGTAAGAACTTTTTTGCATTCCATCATGCCTGCGCCAGTCTTTTTTCTTAAATCCATAACTTGTTGTGCTGATACCATAATTATTACCTCCATTATAATTTTATTAAAAATTATTTATTTTCTTCTGAATCTTCTTCATCTTGAGCAACTACTTCTTCAATGCTCTCTGCTTCAGCATTTTCTTCTGTTGGAACTTCTTCTGCTTCAGCATCGTTTTCAAGACTTTCGCCTTGTTTTCCTTCAATGATTGCATTTGCAATAACATCTGTTATTAATTTAACAGCTCTGATTGCATCATCATTTCCAGGGATAACATAATCTACATCATTAGGATTGCAGTTTGTATCAACTAAACCAATAATTGGAATGTTTAATTTTCTTGCTTCTAATATTGCAATATGTTCTTTCTTAGGATCTACTACGAACATAACATCAGGAAGTGATGTCATATCTTTAATTCCGCCTAAGTTCTTCTCTAATTTATCCTTTTCTTTTCTAAGTAAAACAACTTCTTTCTTTGGAAGAACTTCAAAAGTTCCATCCTCTTCCATCATTTCAAGTTGTTGTAATCTTTGAACTCTAGTTCTAATTGTTTTAAAGTTTGTTAATGTTCCACCTAACCATCTTTGGTTAACATAGTACATTCCACACTTTTCAGCAGCTTCCTTTGTGCATTCTTGTGCTTGTTTCTTTGTTCCTACAAATAAGAATGTTTTTCCTTCCTCTGCTTGTTCTTTAACGAACTCATAAGTTTCGTCAATTTTTTTAGAAGTTTTTTGTAGATCTATGATATGAATACCATTTCTAGCTTGGAATATGTATTCACTCATTCTTGGATCCCATCTTCTAGTTTGATGTCCAAAATGAACACCAGCTTCTAGTAATTGTTTCATTGCAACTACTGCCATTTTTGTTTCCTCCTTTTTGTTTTTTCCTCCACAAGTTTCATGGTTCCATGCAACTTTATTTTTACCATCAAATTTCTAATATTTTTAATTTATTTATAATCATTAATTATTTAATAAGAAAAAATATTAATAATAATAAAAATTTTCTTAACAAATTTCATATAAAATTCTAATATAAGAAATATGATATTGCGTAAAAAATAAAGCACCTACACGGTTCTCAACTCATGTGCGTATTTTTCAACATGTACCATTATAACAGAAAAAAACTCTTTTGGCAAGAGTTTTCTTAAATTTTCTGTATATAAATAGAAAATAATTATTTAGTATGTTCCATTTGATAATCATTGTATGCATCACTCATATTTACATCATATACATTTCTAAGTTTATCCATCTCAATTATTTGAGTTCTGGACTTGTAAGAAAAAGTAATAATCAATGATGTAAGAATAATTAGTATAGCTAAAATTGTATATATTACAATTGCAGTTGCAGAACCTTTTTCACTTTTCATTTGTTTATTCCTTTCACAAATTAAATTTTTATAATTTCTATATTGAAAAAGCATTATTTTTTTCAATATTCATTTACATTTTGCAACTTTATTTTTGGGTATTTGTCTTTTTTGCCAAATTCTTCTTTGCTGTACTTGATTTAGTTTTGCTTGTGGATTTTGCTGATGCTTTCTTTGTTGAACTTCTTTTGGTTTTTGCAGTTGTACTCTTTTTGGTTTTACTGCTCTTTGCTCTGCTTGTTCTCTTTTTTGGCTTTGTATCACTTGGCTCCCATTTTTCGCCAACCTTAGGTTTGTCCCATGAGATATAGTTGCATGGATTTTCTTCTTTTTTATTATTCTTTGAACAAATATAATAATTTTTTCCTCTTGATGTTTTTCTAACATAAACCGTTGACCCACATACTGGGCAAGGAACATCAATTTTATCTGCATATGGAATAATGTTTTTGCAATCAGGATATCCAGAGCATGCTAAAAATTTACCATATCTTCCATATTTAATAACCATTGGTCTTCCACATTTTTCACAAGTAATATTACTTACCTCATCTTTTACTTGTACATGTTCAAGTTCCTTATCAACCTTTTCAACTTCAGCTTCAAAAGGTCCATAGAAATCACGAATAACTTTTTTCCATTCTTCTTTGCCCTCTGAAACTTTATCAAATTGGTCTTCAATGTTTGCAGTAAATTCAACATTAACTATGTTTCCAAAATTTTCAACCAATAATTTGTTTACTGTTTTTCCAAGTTCTGTTGGTACAAGTTTTTTATCTTTTCTTTCTACATAATGTCTATCACATATTGTAGAAATAATTGTTGCATATGTGCTTGGGCGTCCTATTCCTTTTTCTTCAAGAACTTTTACAATGCTTGCTTCAGTATATCTTGCAGGTGGTTCTGTAAAGCTTTGTTTAGATTCTATTTTTTCTTTTTTAACAATTTCATTTTCTACTAATTCAGGTACTGATTCAATATCATCTTCATCACTCTTAGAATCTTTGTCTTCTACATATAAAGTCATAAATCCCTTAAATTTAAGTGTTTGGCCTGATACTTTGAAATTATAGATAGATGAATTTTTGTTTTCCATTGCATCAATATCTGCACTTATTGTATCATATACAGCATTTGCCATTTGGCTTGCAATAAATCTATTGTAAATTAATCTATACAATTTATATTGGTCAGATGTTAATGAATCTTTTATTGATTCAGGGTCTAGATCAACAAATGTAGGTCTTATTGCTTCGTGCGCATCTTGTGAGCCAGATGCCTTTCTATAATATCTGTTTTCATAATAATTTGCTCCAAATTTAGAAGTAATTACCTTCTTAGCAACTGCCCTAGCCTCTTCAGATATTCTAGTTGAATCTGTTCTCATGTAAGTTATCAAA
>Ga0256406_1006445_pt1 | contig 11791 bp, 12 predicted proteins | sample RumenRJG_03DNA_FD_185986 | JGI IMG/M metagenome (GOLD analysis project Ga0256406, IMG submission 185986) | Bovine rumen microbial communities from Lethbridge, Alberta, Canada - RJG_03 | ecosystem: Host-associated > Mammals > Digestive system > Stomach > Rumen | place: Canada: Alberta | collected...
CACTGGCATCCATGAAGAACAGTGCCTGCCTCATCAATATGGCAAGAGGCGGCGTAATTGACAGCGATGCCTTATGTGATGCTTTGGAGGCACATGAGATTGCCGGGGCTGTACTGGATGTATTTGATCAGGAACCGCCGTTAAAGGACTGCCGTCTTTTACATGAGGATCATGTCATCCTGACGCCGCATATCGGATTCTTTACCGAAGAAGCGATGCGGATCCGGGCGGATATCATATTTGACAACCTTGCGCAGTGGCTGAACGGCACCATTGCCAACCAGGTTCTCTGATGCGTGATCTTTCGCTGTTTCAGGAAGCTTTGAAAGAACAGCTGGGGCAGGAATATGAAGCGTATGAAGAAGCCATGAAACAGCCTGCTGTACATGGCCTGAAGGTCAATACGCTGAAAGTGACGGCTGAGAAGCTGAAAGAGATCCTGCCGGGAATGGAAGAGGCTGTTCCATGGGGATATGACGGGTATTATCTTGATCCTTCACAGCACGTCGGCAGTGATCCTTATGCCTATGCCGGCCTGTTCTACCAGCAGGAGCCTTCCGCGATGCTGCCGGGGGCAGTCCTGCCGGTCAAAGCAAATGACCGGGTGCTGGACTTATGTGCGGCCCCGGGCGGCAAATCCATTACCATTGCCTGTAAACTGAATCATACCGGTCTTTTATGGGCCAATGATATTTCTGTTTCAAGAGCACAGACAATGCTCAGAAACATGGAGCGGTGCGGGGTTGATCATGCCGTGGTCAGTGCGGAAAAGCCGGAGAGGCTGGCGGATGCACTGCCGGAGTATTTTGATGCGGTGCTTGTAGATGGTCCGTGCTCCGGAGAAGGGATGTTCCGAAAGGAACCGGCGCTGAAAAAAGATTGGGAAGAAAAAGGACCGGCTTATTATGCCCCGCTGCAGAGAGATATTCTTTCGCAGGCAGTGAAAATGGTAAAGCCGGGCGGATATCTTGTGTATTCGACCTGTACATTCTCTTCTCTGGAAGATGAAGAGAATGTACAGTGGCTTCTGCATGCTTATCCTGACTTTCATCCAGTGCCTTTAGAGCTGTATCCCGGGTTTGTGGATACGGGATACGGCATGAAGCTTTATCCTCACCGTATCAAAGGAGAAGGACACTTTATGGTCCTGTTGCAGAAGGAAGGGGAGAAAAGTGAAAATCCTGTTCTTTCTGAAGTGAACTGTGCAAAGGATGGCATCAGCTGCCGCGGCCAGGGGACAGTGCATATCTATGGCACAAAGATCGTGCGCAATGTATATGAAGACAGTACAGAGGGACTGCGCATTCTGCGCAATGGGCTCTTATTAGGTGAGACAGAAAAAGGAAGGTTTACACCTTCCCAGGCTATGGCTATGGCGGGCTGCAAATGCAGCAGCGTTCATCTGGATCATGATGATATACGGGTCATGAAGTACCTGAAGGGAGAAACCATTGATCTGAAAGATCAGAATGTGCCTGACGGCTGGTGTCTGATCCATGTCGATTCGTGGCCGCTTGGCTTTGGCATGGTGAAGAAAGGTGTGTGCAAGAATAAGCTGCAGCGCAGCTGGATCATTCATTAGCGGGAAAGGGTAAAGCCCTTTCCTTTTACTTCAGTGACCCTAGAGATGACCAGGAAAGCTTCCGGATCGATTTCATGAATTCTTTTTTCAAGACGCGGCAGTTCACGGTTATTGAGGATGGTCAGAATGATTTCGCCGCTGTGCAGGGAATAGCCGCCGCGGGATTCGATCAGGGTCAGGCCTCTGTCGATATCATCCAGGATGGCCGTTCTGATTTCTTCGGTATGTTCGGACATGACTTTGACTTCCGTACGGCTGGAGCCCATCATCAGCATCCTGTCCAGCACGACAGTATAGATCAGCACAATCAGAATGCCCCAGAGAACGGTTTCAGCCGGCTTGAGAATGGCCTGAAAGAAGAGAATGAGCGTATCGAAAAGGTTCATGGTAACAGAGACAGGAAAGCCGAAAAGCTTATGCAGAATCAGCGGCGGAATATCCATTCCGCCGGTAGAAGAACCGGTCCGGATGACAAGGCCGAGTGCAATCCCGATGCCAAGCCCTGAATAGACGGCATTGAGAACCAGCGTATCGCTCAGGACAATGCCCTTGCAGAGGGTATCCAGAATACCCAGAAAGATTGGATAGGTAAACGTCGATACGATTGTTGTAACTGCAAACTTCCACCCCAGTACAATCCAGCCAAGCACCAGCATACAGGCATTGAAGAACAGCACAAACAGCCATACCGGCATGCCGGTAAAGTGATGGACAACAAGGGCAATGCCGGTCGTACCGCCGGTAATCAGTCCGGTCGGCTCCAGAAACAGAGAAATGGCGGCGGCATAGATCAGGTTGCTGAAAAGAATAATCAGAATTGTTTTGCACTCTTTTTCATGTTTTTATACCCCACCTGCCCATTATAATAGTTTCATGGATCTGATACACGAGCTTGAAGCATATACACCCTGCAATGAGCAGGAAGAGAGGGACAGAGAAGAGATTCTCTACCGTCTGGAACATGAAGATGTCTATACATGGGACAATAAGGGAGCACATCTGAGCAGTTCGGCCTGGGTGGTAAATCAGGATCGCACAAAGGTACTGATGTGCTGGCACAATATCTACCATTCCTGGAGCTGGCTTGGCGGACACGCGGATGGAGACCGGGATTTACGGCATGTTGCGGTAAAAGAGGTGAAGGAAGAAAGCGGTCTGTCACACGTAAGTCCAGTCATGCCTGATATCTTCTCTGTTGAAATACTGACCGTTGACGGTCATATCAAGCATGGCCATTATGTGTCTTCTCATCTTCATCTGAATGTGACGTATCTCTTGCAGGCAGATGATCAGGAGCCGTTGCACAGCAAGCCGGATGAAAACAGCGGGGTGAAGTGGTTCACGCCGGAAGAAGCGCTTGCAGCCAGCAGTGAGCCGTGGTTTGTGGAACATGTATATCGCAAGCTGATTGCCAAGACAGAAAAAATGTGTCTGTGATGAGATCACAGACACATTTTCAATTGGTTCAGTCGTTTTCTTCCGCCTGTACGGAAGTGATGGCAATGACACCGACAATATCCTGCCAATAGCAGCCTCTGGAAAGGTCATTGACCGGCTTGGCAATGCCCTGCAGCATCGGACCATAGGCTTCTGCCTTGGCTAAACGCTGGACAAGCTTGTAGCCGACGTTGCCGCCATCAAGGTTCGGGAAGATCAGCACATTGGCATGTCCGGCAACCGGAGAACCAGGTGCCTTCTTGGCAGCGACTTCCGGCACGATCGCCGCATCTGCCTGCAGTTCACCATCGCAGACCAGATCCGGATAATCATGATGGGCAATCTCAACTGCCTTGACAACCTTGTCTACCAGGGCATGCTTGGCACTGCCTTTGGTGGAATGGGAAAGGAAAGCAACTTTCGGATCAGCCTTGACTAAGAACTTGAAGCTCTTGGCACTGTCCGCTGCGATATCTGCCAGCTGCTGGCTGTCCGGATCCTGGTTGAGGCCGCAGTCCGCAAAGACAAATACGCCGTTTTCGCCATATTCGCAGTTCGGTACATCCATGACGAAGAAACCGGATACCAGTTTTGCACCGGGTGCTGTCTTGAGAATCTGCAGGGCAGGTCTCAGAGTGTTGGCGGTGGAATGGCAGGCACCGGAGACCAGGCCGTCCGCATCATTTTCCTTTAACATCATGACACCGAATGTTGTCTTATCCGCCAGGAGTGTTTCTCTTGCCTTTTCGATGGTCATGCCTTTCTTCTTACGCAGTTCTGTAAATACTTCTGCGTAATGTTCAAACTTATCGCAGTGGCGCGGATCAATGATCTTTACTTTGGAAAGATCCAGACCATACTTCTTTTCATCCGCATGAATGACTTCCGGATCGCCTAACAGAATCAGATCTGCCAGATTTTCCTTAATCGCTTCATCGGCAGCTCTTAACACACGCTCATCTTCACTTTCAGGCAGAACAATTGTCCTTCTGACTTTTCTTGCCTGTTCTTTAATACCCTCAATAAAGGACATTATATATACACCTCTTTCCTTGAATCACGTTAAATATATTACAAAGTCAGCAAATCTGCAGGAACAACTTTGCAAAAATGACACCTGTACAGAAAAAATGATCGATGCCCGGAGGGCAGTCGATCATTTCAGATGCCTGTACAGCCTCAGTTTGCTTCAGCAGAAGCTGTTGCTTCAGTCTCGAGGAACGGTGTAGCACCGGACTCGATATCAGCAGCCGGCTTCAGAATGAGCGGAGCCTCTTCCAGATGCAGGTTGTCGAAGACAACAGCATTTGTGCCGCCTTCTGTAGTGTATTCAACAGTCATGCCTTTTTCAGCATACTCAGCAGCTTCAGACTCATCAACGTTCTTGTTGACAGTCAGGACAGCACCGTCATCCAGGCCGTCCTGTGCATAGTTCTCGCCCTTGTCATCAGAACCATTGAGGTAGAAGTAGAGCTCAGTCACCTTTTCACCAGTCTTGTTGGTAACAGTGTAAGTTCCGCTTGTGGCAGGTGCTTCTGTTGCTTCTGCAGTAGCAGCAGCGGAAGAAGCAGCGGCAGAGCTCTTTGTATTAGTTGTGGAGCTTGTAGAGCCGCATGCGGCCAGTCCTGCAGCTAATGCCAGAGCTGCAGCAGACTTCAGAAATTTATTCATGTTTTTTTCTCTCCTTTTCCCGGCATCCCGGGCGTATGATAAACCTATCATGAAAAACACAAAGTGACAATACGAAACCTTTCACAGAATTGACACAATTCCCATAGGGTCAAGATATTTCAGAAAGAGGGACAAATGTCATTTTATGAGGGTGTGAGATTTGCTACAATGTGCTTGTTGTAAGAGGTTACAAAATAAAATGGATATTGAAAAGAGATACCAGCAGTGGTGTGAAAAACTGCCGGCGGATGATCCGCTGTTAAAAGAACTCAGGGCAATTGAGAATGATCCGGCTGAAAAGGAAGACCGCTTCTATCAGGATCTTCATTTCGGTACGGCCGGCTTAAGAGGCAAAGTAGGGGCCGGCACAAACCGGATGAACCGCCTGACGGTAGGCAAGGCTTCGCAGGGTATTGCGGACTTTATTGTGTCAAAAGGCACAGAAGCCATGAAAAAGGGTGTCATCATTGCCCATGACCCGCGTCATTTCTCAAAAGAATTTTCGGAACTGGCGGCCGGGATTTATGCGGCAAACGGCATTCATGTCTATACATTTGATGATCTGAGACCGACACCGGAACTGGCTTTTCTGATCAGAAAGCTCGGATGTGTATCCGGCATCAATATTACGGCCAGCCATAATCCGAAGGAATACAACGGCTATAAGGCGTATTGGGAAGACGGATGCCAGGTATCCAGTGAGATCGCTGACGGCATGACGGCATGCATCGATGCGGTTGATCTGTTTGAAGGCGCTAAGATCATGCCGTATGAAGAAGGAATCGCTTCCGGCATGATAACGGTACTGGATCATTCCTATGACCGCATGTATCTGGACGAAATTGAAGGTCTTGCGATTCACCATGGCGATGAACTGGATCTTTCCATTCCGCTTGTCTATACCCCGCTCAACGGTGCCGGTTCCAGACCCTTCCGTCAGATGCTGAAGGACAGAGGCTTCACCAACTGGCAGATTGTAAAGGAACAGGAAAATCCTGATCCGGATTTCACTACCGTAGGCTATCCGAACCCGGAAGATCCCAAAGCTTTCCGTCTGAGTGAAGAACTCGGCCGTCAGACCAATGCTGAACTGTTAATGGCTACCGATCCTGACTCTGACCGTTTTGCCATTGAACTGCGCGACAATGAGGGCAACTATGTTCCGCTTAACGGCAACCAGACCGGCTATCTGTTAGTCAACTATATTCTGGAAGGCCATAAGACAGCCGGAACGCTGCCGGCTAATGGTGCCATGGTCAAGTCCATTGTGACTTCCACCCTGTCCACAGAGATGGCTGAAGCATATGGCGTGAAGATGTTTGAATCTCTGACCGGTTTCAAGAATATCTGCGGACGCATTCCTTTCCTGGAAGAGCATAACTATAAATATCTTTTCGGCTATGAAGAGTCGGTAGGCTATGCGGCCAGCCCCAACATCCGTGACAAGGACGGCATCAGTGCCGGCATGCTGGTAGCGGAAGCTGCTGCCTATTACAGAAAGCAGGGCAAGACCCTGTTCAATGTCCTGGATGAAATCTATGAGAAGTATGGCTGGTGCAGAGAACTGGAGCCTAATATTATTCTGGAAGGCATTCCCGGTGCTCAGCGGATCAGCCGTATGATGAGCTGGGTCAGAGCGAATCTGCCAAGTGAAGTCGCCGGTATTAAAGTTGTCAGGACCATCGATTACAAGGATGGCTATGAGGATATTCCGGCTAGCAATGTGCTGCGCTTCTTCCTGGAAGACGGCAGCTGGTTTGCAATCCGTCCTTCCGGAACGGAACCGAAGATCAAATTCTACTTCTATGCCCGCGGCAAGAGCAGAGATGAGGCGGATCACAAGGGTGAAGCCATTAAGAATGAGATCCTGACAAAGATCAGATCAGTTGAATAAGAGAAGGCTCCAGAAATGGAGTTTTTTCTTACGATTTCGGCAGAAAAAGGACATGTGTCCCTGCAGCAGTCCTTTGTAAGCGCTATGATACTGATCGGCAGATGGAGGATAATATAATGAATTATGAATATGTAAAAGATGCGGCGGAATATATCCGCGCACAGATGAAGGAAACAGCTGAGGTCGGCATTGTCCTTGGCAGCGGTCTTGGGGGACTCGTGGATGTGATGGAGGACAGGCAGATCATTCCTTATGCTGAAATTCCCCACTTCCCGCTCAGCCATCTGGCAGGTCATGCCGGCAACCTTGTGATTGGAAAGATCGGTCATACCTGTGTGATGGCCATGCAGGGCAGATTTCACTACTACCAGGGATTCACCATGGAACAGGTTGCTTTCCCGATCTATGTCATGAAGATGACAGGCGTGAAGAAGCTGATTGTGACCAATGCCTGCGGCGGAATCAATCCGACGTTCCGGCCGGGTGATCTGATGCTGATCACGGATTATATCAATATGCTCTCCTTCAATCCGCTGATCGGTACCAATGATGAGCGCTTCGGCGTACAGTTTCCGGATATGAGTGAACCGTATGATAAAGCATGGATGGAAGAAGCGGAAAAGACGGCTGACAGCCTGCAGATTCATTTACAGAAAGGTGTGTATTACTACTTCCCGGGACCCTGCTATGAAACGGCTGCTGAGATCAGAGCCATCAAGGCACTGGGCGGGGATGCGACCGGCATGTCTACGGTACCGGAAACCATCGCGGCAAATTATCTTGGCATGAAGGTGCTGGGCATTGCCTGCATCACCAATATGGCAACCGGTATTGCTGCAACAAAGCATACGCATGAAGAAGTTCTGGCCATTGCGGACCAGGCAGGTGAAAAGCTGTGTCTATTGGTGAAGACATTGCTTGAAAAGGAAAACTGAGCTTCAAATCTGTTATGCCATGGCAGAAAGTGTATTAAAATAGATAAATGGCAGAGTCAGAGGATGGTATAACCATGGATGGCATTAAATATCTATCAGCAGAAAACAGAAAAAAAATGGAAGAACTTTTCCGTGACTGTCCGCAGGATGTCAAGGATGCAGTCATACTGGAAAAGATACCGAAAAAGACGTATTTCATCAAAGCAGGCGGAGCAGCTAATTTCATTTATATTCTTCTTTCCGGCAGAGTGGAAGGCATAGACTTTGTCGGATATGGCAGAGTGTTTTCCTTCCGTGAGTTTGATGAAGGAACGGTGCTCGGGGATTATGAATGTCTGGCCGGCATCAATAATTACACGGTATCTCTGCAGGCTCTTGAAGACTGCTGGTTCTGGGTAATGCCGGCGGATGTCTATCTGTCATGGCTGAACCGGGATCCGCATGCGCTGATGATCCGCACGCATGATCTGATGCATACGCTTGTTGTACAGACAAAAAAGAACAGGGCAAAGATGCTGGTCGACTGCCGCAGCCGGCTGATGCTGTATCTGACTGAACGCTATGAACGTTATGGCTGCACCGATGAAATGATCGTGCATAAAAGCCGTCAGGAACTGGCGGAGAACATCGGTTTCTGCATTAAGACCATCAACCGCAATGTGGCCCGTCTCAAGGAAGCAGGCTATATCAGCATACGCAAAGGCAAAATTGTCTGCACAGGGGAACAGGTTGCGGCCATGCGCAATGATCTGAATGAACTCTGGCAGACTTCATGAAGAGAACCGGAAGGTTCTCTTTTATTTATGATCGTAATAAAAAATATGCAGTTTTCCTGCATATCAGCTGTATTGACGGGGATTGTTTTTCGGATCCATGCGGATCATGTTTTCCAGCAGGTTTGCGGAAAGAAAGAGATCATCCCGGCCGGGATTGAGGACGATGGCATCCGCGTGGCTGCGGGTCAGAAGGGAATGCAGATCCACCACATCACAATAGAACAGTACCGTATTCTCTCTGACATCAAACGGTGCCTCATCCATTGCCTGACTGTCCGTAAACACAGGCAGATACTTCTCATCCTCTCCTTCCAGCAGATCGATCATTTCAATCTCTTCTGGAGATACTTCCATTTCATTCCTGACTGAGGCAGGCAGATGAACCGCTGCCGCATAGCCCTGGTAGGTCGACAGCAGGATGCCGAGCTCATGCAGAGTCTTTTCCTCTCCTTCCTCACTTAAGGGCAGTCTTCTCTGGTTCAGCAGGTTATTGAGTGCATCCGGTGCCTTGATTTTCGTTTCTTTACATCTTCTCATGCGGGTATTATACCATTTGCCATAAGTGTATGACATTGTTTGCATTCACATCGCTGTTTTTCTACAATGAGACATACATAAGGTGAAACATGCAGGAAATAAACGAAGAAATTGAAAAAAGAGGCCTGAATGAAGCGGAAGTGGAAAGCCGGCGCAGACACGGCCTTGTCAATACCCCCGCCAAGAGCGGTACGAAAACAGAAAAGCAGATTATCAGAGATAACCTGCTGACGTATTTCAACATCATATTTGTCATTCTTGCCATCCTGCTCATCATTGCCGGAAAATTCCTGCAGATGAGCTTCATGCTGGTGGTTATTGCCAATGCTCTGATCGGCATCATCCAGCAGATCCGCTCCAAGCGGGCGGTTGACCAGCTGACGATCCTGGCAGAAAAGAAAGTCACCGTCATCCGGGCCGAGGGAGAAAAGGAGATTCCTTCTTCTGAACTGGTCAGGGATGACGTGGTGAAGATTCACGGGGGCATGCAGATTCCGGCTGATGCGGTAGTGCTAGAAGGAAAGATCAAGGTCAATGAATCACTGCTGACCGGTGAAGAGGATGATATTGAAAGAGGGGTCGGCGGAGAACTGCATTCCGGATCGGTATGTACCTCTGGCGATGCCATTGTAAGGCTGACTGCCGTCGGGGATGAATCCTATGCTTCACGGCTGGCTAAAGAAGCGACCACAGATGTGAAAAATGCCAAGAGCGACATGATGGCATCTCTTGACAAACTGATCCGGGTGATCGGAATTCTGTTGATTCCGGTCGGTATCCTGCTGTATTACAACGAATATTTTGTCCTTGGCAATTCGTATTCTGATTCCATTGAATCCATGGTGGCGGCCCTTGTCGGCATGATTCCGGAAGGACTGTATTTACTGACCAGTGTGGCTCTGGCGGCTTCGGTTCTCAGGCTGACGCAGAAAAAAGTGCTGGTCAGAGATCTCAACTGTGTCGAGACACTGGCCCGGATTGATACATTATGTGTGGATAAGACCGGTACCATCACGGAACCGGGCATGCATGTGGAAAAGCTGGAAATGCTGGATGAAAGCATGCCGGAAGAAGAGATGAAACAGCTGCTTGGCTCTTTTGCCGGCGCATTTCAGACGCCCAATGATACCCTGAAAGCATTGCAGGAGTTCAGCCATCCAAGACCATATGATGTGACAGGCGAGACAATTCCGTTCAATTCAACGGTGAAGTATTCTGCCTGCCAGCTCAATGGAAAGTGGTATGTGCTGGGAGCACCGCAGTTTATTGCCGGTACACATTATCGTGAAACTGCCCCGAAGGTACAGCAGTATGCAAGGGAAGGATTCCGCGTGCTGTTAGCCGGAACAAGCAGACAGGTCACAGAAGGGCAAAGAGTAGAGGATCTTGAACCGCTTTGTCTGATCGTGATCCGCAATAATGTAAGAAAGAGTGCACCGGAAACATTTGCCTACTTTAAGAAACAGGGCGTTAATGTGAAAGTCATCTCCGGTGATGATCCTGAGACTGTCAGCCGGATTGCGGCATCGGTCAATATTGAAGGGGCAGAGAACTATGTAGACAGCTCAACCCTGAAGAATGATGATGCCATTGCGGAAGCAGTAGAGAAATATACGGTATTCGGCCGGACAACCCCGGAACAGAAAAAGAAAATGGTGCTTGCCTTACAGGCAAAGAAACATCATGTGGCAATGACCGGAGACGGCGTGAATGATGTGCTGGCATTGAAGGAAGCAGACTGCGGTATTGCCATGGCCAGCGGTTCAGATGCGGCCAGTCAGATTGCCCAGCTTGTCCTGCTGGATTCTGATTTTGCGGCAGTGCCTGACATTGTGCTGGAAGGCAGAAGAGTCATCAACAACATTGAACGCAGTGCCATGCTGTTTCTGTCCAAGAATATTTTCTCCATCGGTCTGAGTGTACTCTGTGTGCTTTTATCGCTGAGCTATCCGCTGCAGCCGCTGCAGCTGTCATTCATCTCCTCTTTGACCATCGGTATTCCCGGCTTCTTCCTGGCCATGCAGCCAAATGACGGCCGCATTACCGGACGCTTCCTGCCCAATGTGCTCTATCGGGCTTTTCCGGGCGGCATTACGGAACTGCTTGTTGTCGGAGGCCTCATCTTCTATGCCAATGTATTCGGGCTGAAGAATGGACAGATCAATACGATGGCAGTCTACGCTGCTTTTGTGGTAGGTCTTCTTGTTCTGTCACAGGCCTGCCGGCCATGGAACAAGTACAGAGCAGCCATCTTCATCAGTATGGCGGTGGTCAGTATATTTGCCGTTTATATCTGCTTTGATCTGCTGAATCTGCATGTGCTTTCCATGAAAGCCATTCTGATTCTGATCCTGTTTCTTCTGCTGGTGCTGCCGGTCATGCGCTTTGTGCTCTGGTGCATTCTGTGGCTTAACCGGGGCTATAATGCGGTTAAAAGAAGATTCAGAAGAGCATAGAAATATTTCAAACAGGCGTGAATCGTGTATACTTGCAGGTAAAGAAGGAGGAATAGAATGAATAAGATTATTACCCCCGAAAGCATGGCAAAGCTTGTCCACCGTATTGAACGCAGTGCCGCGGTAGAGGACTCCATGCGGAATATATGCTGTTTTGTGGAATGCAGATATGCTTCCATTGTCAATCAGAACGGTAAAAAGCCGATGGTATCCATACAGAGCGGCAGAGGACTGCGTCTGCAGAATACAATCTATTATCTGGATGGCAGAATGCAGCTTTTGAACAGTGAACCGGAAACACTGATCCGGAAAGTATATGATGGTATTCCGGATTGGGCTGATGATAGACTGAAAGCGATCTACCACGCTTTCTATGATAGTTAATATGAAAGTGGCCTCCAAAGTGTACATCGTGGATTTACCTGCATAAACTTAAGACGTTATACAAAAGTATGCTGGGATTACCACATACAGGAAGGAGACCACATGAAGAGTTTAATTTA
>Ga0256406_1006446_pt1 | contig 11790 bp, 15 predicted proteins | sample RumenRJG_03DNA_FD_185986 | JGI IMG/M metagenome (GOLD analysis project Ga0256406, IMG submission 185986) | Bovine rumen microbial communities from Lethbridge, Alberta, Canada - RJG_03 | ecosystem: Host-associated > Mammals > Digestive system > Stomach > Rumen | place: Canada: Alberta | collected...
GATGCCGCCGCTCTGCTCCTTTGTCACATGGTGCTCCGCAGGGCGGGAGCCGAAGGACGTCTTCGGCGCGATATGGTGCGTTGCACGAAGTGCCCCATCTGCGCTCTCCGGCCGGATGAAGGTTCCACCCGGCACCACAAAGTCCCCATACGGCGTGTTGAACTCCATCTCCTCGTCGCCGTCATTGTGCAGATAGACCGGGAGCTTTCCCGTCGGCCAGTCCCGGAACTGGATCCGGTTTCCCGGGAACGGGAAATAAGCAAAGTTCACCTCCTGCACGAGGCGATCGGCGCTGTATCCGCAGGCGATCCCGACCAGGACGATATCCTGCCTTTTTGCGTGCTGGACCAGGTGGCTCTTTGTCCGGTAGGACCTGCCGCCGCCCCGGGCACTGACTTCTGCAAAGTAGTCCTCCCTGGCAGCGTCCAGGGAGAGAATGATTCTGTCATCCCCGGGGATAGAGAGCGTCTTTTCCCGCTCCGGCTCTTTTGCCTTTCCGGCAACCGCTTCCCGGATCTTCTCCACGATGTGGTCTCCGGTGCAGCCTGCCCGCCTGCAGGTGCGCAGAAACCTCTCCAGCGTCTCCCAGCTGGATGCCGGGTTGAAGTTCCCCAACCTGCAGTAGTAGCTGCTGTGGCAGGTGTACAGCTCCAGGATGTCCCCGTGGAGCTCATAGCCCATCAGTGAGGATGTGTGGATCCAGTACCCGTCCCGAAACTTCGGATTTCCATATACATTTCCATAGGCTGCAGGCCACTGCCCGCGAAGTCTGATTTCCCAGTTTTTGAGTTCGTAGCGTTCCATTCCGCTGCCTTTCTCCAGTTCATTGGACAAAAAAGAGGAGCCTCCCTGTCAGGGCTCCCCTTTGTATTTTCAGTCAGTCTGTCTTCTGTGCCCCGTCTGTTCTTTCCCCGGACAGATACAGAATCACACCCCTCTGAGTGAAGTTCTTCACCGTGCTTCCCCTCCGAAGCACGGTCTTTCTCACCTCTTTCGGCGGCACTGGGCTTCCCGGTGCTGCCGGCGCGTACAGGATGCAGGCGGCATACCGCTTCTTTCCGATCTGCACGGTTCCCCTGGCGACGCCGTTCTTCTCCATCAGGAAGTCGTCCAGGGCGATCCCCTCTTTCCCGTGGGTCTGCCGGAAGATCCGCTGCCCCACCTGCAGGGCACTCACCCAGATGGAAAGAAGGGCGATCAGGGTGAGAAACAGGTAGAAACTCACCCAGAACCGGTCTCTGCAGAGGACCCAGATGCACATGGAGGAACAGATGGTCCCGGCTGCCAGGATGGCCAGTGCAATCAGCACGTGGGCAATCCTGCCCCCTAAGCGTCCCCGGACCCGGACACGCGCATTGATGATATCCCTCCCGGAGAGCTGCTTTTCCATGGCAAGAAGTCCCGATGCCGTCACCGCGGTGCCGGCGATCAGAAAGATTCCTGCAAGAATGACCCATGTCTTCATCCTGCTCCTCCTCTCCTCTTTCTCTGTGCAGATCCAGTATAGCGCGTTCTCTGCCTCTTCGGAATGCCGCTGTCACAGGGGAGGGAGGTCCTGTCCGTGTTCCTTATGATAGCGCAGAAATGTATAAAAAATGTGAAGGCAGAGAAATTTAAGAAAGAACCGGAACAATTCACAGGGAGTCCTGAAATATTTCCAATAATTTCGGCAGATCGCCAAAGATGCGAAGCCGCAGTCTCTGCAGGATTTCTGCCAGTTTTTCCGATGTCCCGCGTTTTTCCACTCTCCTGTCCGCTCACAGGTTCTGCTGTACAGCAAATTTGAGCCGGTGCTATGATACCGTTGATTCCCATGAAAGGAGAGAAGCGGCAGATGACCAAAAGACAGCATCCTCAGAAAAGGCAGTCCGGATTTCCATCGGAGTCTTCTCCCGGATATGAGGATCCTTCCCTCTCCTATGATCCGGACTATGAGGCCTATCTGGCGGAGAGAAGGCGGCAGCAGCGGGCCAGGAAGAGGCGTCGGGAGAGGGAGAGAAGGCGGCGCAGAAACCGGAGAATTGCCCTGATGGTACTGGTCCTTGTCGGCCTCTTTGCCGCAGGGATGACCGTGCGGGGCCTTCATAAGCCCTTCAGTGGGAATGCCGAAAAGGCTCCCGCCCTCTCCTCTTCCGCTTCCCCGTCTGCGGCAGCTGCAGAGGAGGCCCTGCCCGCTTCCACATCCGCAGAGGAAGCAGACGCAGAGGCTTCCTCCACCGGGAGCACCTCTTCCTATGCAGCACTTCTTGCAGGCGGGTATGCGTTCACAGAGACGCCAAACACCGCCATTCTCTCCTCCGTGGCCTCCACAATCGGCACCGTGAATGCCGAGGGAGCGTTCAACGACGACGCGGTCACGATGGACGAGGCAAAGCAGTCCTCCATCGAGTCCTCTGTCGCGGCGGGCTTTTCCGGGGAGGGGAATGACTACGCTGCAAGTCCCTATTTCATCCTCGTGAATGCGGACACCAATGAGATCGTCTCGGAGCGGGATGCCGCCGTGAAGATGTTCCCCGCCTCCATGACGAAGGTCATGACGATCCTCGTTGCGGCGGAGCACCTCAAATCAGAGGCCTCGCTTCAGGACTCCGTCACGATCTCCCAGGAGGTCTGCGATGAGTCCTACCTCACCGGGAGCTCCTATGTCGGCTTTGCCCCCGGGGATGTGACGACCGTAGAGGACCTCTTCTACGGGGCGATCCTCCCCTCCGGGGCGGATGCCGCCATCGCCCTCGCGGACTACACCGCAGGGACGGAGGATGCCTTTGCGGCGCTCATGAACGAGAAGGCAGCAGAGCTCGGGATCGGAGGCACGACACACTTTACGAACTGCGTCGGAACTTTTGACGTCAACCACTACACGACGGCGCAGGACATGGCCGTCATCATGAAGGCTGCCGTGGAGAACGACTTCTGCAGGCAGGTGCTCTCCGCCCACACCTATACGATTCCCGGCACCGCCCAAACCCCGGCGGGCTTTGACCTCTCCAACTGGTTTCTGCGCAAGATTGAGGACAGGGACACAAACGGCTCGGTCCTCTGCGGCAAGACCGGATATGTGAAGCAGTCCGGCAACTGCGCCGTCTCCCTGGAGGAGGGCGACGACGGCCATCACTACATCCTGGTCACCGCCAAGGTCTGGGACGGCTGGCGCTGCATCTACGATCAGGCAGCGATTTATCAGAAATATGTGGGAAGCGGAAACTGAAGGATGTATGATGCTTCCGGAAGGCAAGAGGGCGCCCGGGGAAAATCCCCGAGCGCCCTCTGATTGCTCTTTGCAGTTTTTCTCTGGACTGTGTGCGTCTTACTTCTGCAGTACCATGCGGACAGCGCCGTACATGCCAGCCTCATTGCCGAGCTCTGCCAGCTTAAACAGGCAGTTCCTGCAGGCATTGAAGGCTGCCGGAATGTAGTACTTCTGGACGACATCCAGGATGATCTGGCCGGCCTTGGAGACACCGCCGCCGATGACGACGACCTCCGGGTCCACGACGCAGTTGATGGCTGCCAGAGCCGTGCCGAGGCGCTCACCAAACTGCTCCACGACATCCAGTGCAGCGGCATCGTTGGCCTTTGCTGCATCGAAGACAGTCTTCGCGCTCAGGGTCTCGTCGTCCTTTAATACGGTTGTCTTCTTGCTCTTTGCAAGGTAGCGCTTTGCCATGCGGACCACACCGGTTGCGGAGGCGTACTGCTCGAGGCACCCCTTCTTACCGCAGTTGCAGGGAACGGTCTCGTTCTTGTCCACCTGGATGTGGCCGATCTCACCGCCTGCACCGTGGGAGCCAGGGATGATCTTGCCGCCGATGATGATGCCGCCGCCGACGCCGGTGCCAAGGGTCACCAGAACGACATTCTTATAGCCGCTTCCGCCGCCCTTCCACTGCTCGCCGAGGGCTGCCACGTTGGCGTCATTTCCGACTGCAACCGGGATTTCGTCCAGGAGCCCGGAGAGCGTCTCCTTCACATCCACAACGCCCCAGCCGAGGTTGACGCAGTTGTTGACGATGCCATCCTCCAGAACCGGTCCGGGAACACCGATACCGACGCCGAGGATGTCCTCCTTCTTCAGGCCCTTCTCCCTGCACTTGTCCTTTATGGCATCTGCAATGTCCCCAAGGATGTACTTGCCGCCATCTTCTTTTCTCGTCGGGATCTCCCACTTCTCCAGAAGATCTCCCTTTACGTTGAAGAGACCGCATTTGACGGTGGTGCCGCCGACATCAATTCCGAATGCATACTCTGCCATGATCCATACCTCTCATTCCCTGTAGAATGCAAAACAATAAGGCGGTGATACCGCCTTATTTAGAGTATCCGTCTTTTGACAAAAGTTCAACCGGAAAAAACAAAGTTGCAAGAGATGTATCGGTGCTGTTTCGGTTTTTCCGGGCTTTCTCAGTAACCTGCAAGAAATCTCTTTGTCCGTTCACTCTTTGGATGGCCAAAGACCTCATCCGGCGTTCCCTGCTCCTCGATTCTGCCTCCGTCCATAAAGATCACGCGGTCGGAGACATCCCTCGCAAACGTCATCTCATGGGTCACGATGATCATCGTCGTGTGCTGCTCGGCGAGGTTCCGGATGACCTTGAGCACCTCTCCCGTGAGCTCCGGGTCGAGGGCCGAGGTCGGCTCATCAAAGCAGAGGATGTCGGGCTTTAGAGCCAGCGCCCGCGCGATGGCGACGCGCTGCTGCTGTCCGCCGGAGAGCTGGTGGGGATAGTTTTCCATCCGGTCTTTGAGACCCATGCGCTCCAGGAGCTCCTCTCCCGTCTCCGTGATCTTCTGGAGCTCTTCCGCGTTTTTCTCCTTCAGCGCAAGCTTCGGGGCAAGGCACACGTTCTCAAGTGCCGTGTACTGCGGGAACAGGTTGAACTGCTGGAACACGAGGCCAAAGTGGAGGCGGCGTCTCCGAAGCTCGCCCTCACTTGGATTCTCCTTCTTTGCACCGTCGAACAGGATCTCATCCCGGACTCTGATCGTGCCCTCGTCCGGGGTCTCGAGAAAGTTCAGGCACCGGAGAAGCGTCGTCTTTCCGCTTCCGGAGGACCCGATGATCGAGACCGCCTGTCCCTCGTCCATAGTAAAACTGATATCCGTCAGGACCTCGGTGGAACCGAAGTTCTTTCGGATGTGACTGACTTCAAGTATCGACATTTCGATTGCATCCTCCTCAGCGGAAGTAGTCAAGGCGCTTCTCGATGTAGCCAAACAGGAGCGTGAGAAGGCCGGAGAAGATCAGGTAGAACGCGCCCGTGTAGAACAGGGGCCAGATGATGCCGGCGCTCTTGATGAATGCCTGGCCGCTCCAGATGATCTCGTAAACGGCGATGACACGCGCCAGGGAGGTGTCCTTGACCAGGGTGATGATCTCGTTTGCCATCGGGGGCACAATTCTCTTGATGACCTGCAGCAGGATGACCTTGCGGAAGATCTGGCTGTTTGTCATGCCGAGCACCTTGCCAGCCTCATACTGTCCCACCGGGATCGACTGTATGCCGCCGCGGTAGATCTCCGAGAAATAGCAGGCATAGTTGATGACGAAGGCCACCAGTGCCGCTGTAAATCTTCCGCCGTCGCCGGAGCCCCAGACATTGGCATGGAGCAGGATGCCTGGGCCGTAGTAGATGATGAGCAGCTGCAGAAGGAGCGGGGTGCCGCGCATGACCCAGATGAGGAAGACAATGGGGTAGCGCAGCACTTTGATTTTGCTCATCGAGCCCAGGGACATCAAAAGGCCCAGGGGGAGCGAAAACACAAGCGTCAGCGCAAACAGCTTTACAGTTGTCAGAAACCCTTCAAGAAGGGAGAGGGTGACGGTCCAAAACATGAAGCGTACTGTCCTTTCCGGCGATCAGTCCTGGGATACGATGGCATCCTGTACGCCGTACTTCTCTGCGATGGTCTGCATGGATCCGTCGTCGTAGAACTTCTTCAGCTCGCCGTTGATATAGTCAGCAAGATCAGAGCCCTTGCGGCAGCCGATGCCGTACTTCTCGGTGGTCAGCTCCAGGGTGTGGGTCAGGTTCGGATAGCTGGTACCCTCTCCGATCATGGCGCCTGCCATCAGAAGGTCGATGATGGACGCGTCGGAAGTGCCTGCCTGGATCTCCATCAGGGTATCCGCCTGGCTGGTCATGGACGTGTAGGTGAAGCCCTCTTCCTTGGCAGCTGCCTCACCGGCAGAGCCTGCCTCAACTGCGAAGGAGAGATCCTTCATGGAATCGACATCCGGATACTGATCCGCCTTGTCAGAAGGGAGTACCACGACCTGTGCATTGTTCAGGTAGGCGTTGGTGCATGCCATGCTGTTTGTCACCTCGTCGGTCAGCGTCATGCCGTTCCAGACGACATCGATGGACTTGTTGTCGAGCTCGAGGATCTTGTTGTCCCAGTCGATCTCCTCGAATTGAACCTCAACGCCCAGGTCCTCTGCGACCTTGGCTGCAAGATCCGCATCAAAGCCGATCCAGTTGCCGGAGTCATCCTTGTAGTCCATGGGCTCAAAGTCCGTGATGCCAACGATCAGGGTGCCCTTGTCCTTGATGTAGGCGACATCACTGTCCGCAACATCCGCTGACGCGGCTGTAGCATCTGCTGTCGCGGCTGCTGACGCAGTTGCAGTGTCGGCAGAAGCCTCTGCAGCGGACGCAGCCTCGGCCGCTGTGCTGGAAGAAGCGGAGCTTCCGGAAGACGAGGTTCCGCATCCTGCCATGCTCACCATGGTCATTGCTGCAAGTACGCCTGCGAGAACTTTCTTTTTCATAGTGTTTCCTCCTCTTGGTGGACAATTCAATCGTTTATCACTTTACCACACAAAACTATCCGGGTAAAGAAAAAGCAGAGAAGCAACGTGAGCTCCTCTGCTCCATGTCATGGTTCCGCTTTCGGAAACCTTATGCGATCTTGCTCTTTGCAAGCTCAGCAAGGGTTGCGAAGCCTGCAGCATCGTTGACAGCCAGATCTGCGAGCATCTTTCTGTTGATGTCCACACCGGCGACCTTGAGGCCGTGCATCATCTGGCTGTAGGAGATGCCGGAAAGTCTTGCTGCTGCATTGATACGGGAGATCCAAAGGGAGCGCATGTCTCTCTTCTTCTGCTTTCTTCCGCCAAATGCAGAGTTCATGGCTCTCATGACGGACTGTTTTGCAACTCTGTACTGCTTGGATCTTGCTCCTCTGTAGCCCTTTGCGAGCTTCAGGACTCTGTTATGCTTCTTCTTGGCGTTTAAACCACCTTTAATTCTTGCCATTTTTTATTCCTCCTAATCGAAATGGACCGCACATGCTGTTCTCTGACAAACTGCTTCTCAGAGATAAGGCATGATCTTCTTCATCGTCTTCATGTTCGTTGCATCCACAACGGTAGGCTGTCTTAAGTTTCTCTTTCTCTTGGTCGACTTCTTTGTGAGGATGTGGCGCTTGAAAGCCTTGTTTCTGACTAACTTACCATTTCCTGTCTTCTTGAAACGCTTGGCAGCTGATCTGTTTGTTTTCATACTGGGCATAATGATGTACCTCCTAAGTTTTATCGCGGCAGTATTGCCGACTCTGTGATCCGGCAGAAGGCGCGGCAGCTCACTGCTGCTGTTTCTTCTGTGCCAGGAACATAGACATGGTTCTTCCCTCGACCTTCGGAATCTTGTCGACATACGCAATGTCCACAAGGGAATTTGCAAAATCGGTCAGGATATGCGAACTTGCATTCATGTGCGCCATCTCACGCCCGCGGAAGCGAAGTGTGACCTTGACGCGGTCTCCTCTCTCGAGGAACTTTCTCGCTGCAGCAACCTTGGTCTGCAGGTCGTTGTCATCGATGTTCGGAGACATGCGGATCTCCTTGATCTCGACGGTATGCTGCTTCTTCTTCGCATCCTTTTCCTTGCGCAGTCTCTCGTACTTGTACTTGCTGTAGTCGATGATCTTGCACACCGGGGGCTTTGCGTTCGCAGCGATCAGCACGAGGTCAAGTTCTGCATCCTCTGCAGCCTTTCTGGCCTCCTCAATCGGCATGACGCCGAGCTGCTGTCCGTCGGCGCCGACCACTCTCACCTCTCTGTCGCGGATTTGATCATTGATCGGTGCTTCGAACCTGTTGTTGTTTCTGCTGTTGTAGTTATTGATGGTCTTTCCCTCCACATAAAAAGAGACAGCCGGCAAAGTTCCGACTGTCTCATACCATACGAAGCCATCCGGGATCTTCCCGGGGGATTCGGGGATATTAACACTGACTGGCCATTGCCGTCAGGTGAGAGCGGAAACTCTGCTTCTACATGTGTGTCCGATTGCTCAGACTTTTATAGTTTAAGCAATCTTCGCCTCTGTGTCAACAGGTTTTCAGAATTATTCTGAACCCCTGAAGTGTAATTCAAAACTCCACTGAAGTGGATATTAATCTTTCACTTAGTTCTACATTGATATAAGTCTTACACTATCTCTACAAATAACTGCCCTACTTTTCCCTGACTGTACTATATATGCAGGAATTTGTTACGCTCTATCTTGGATCCAGAAGGACAACCTCGAAGCCAAAAAAAGAAGCCGCCCAACGGAGCGGGAAGTAAACACGGCAGTGTACCTCCTGAGGGCGAAGCAGATGGGACTGACGTTGTCTGAGCTGGATGAACTGGACGAGGGGACCGTGATGGATATGATTATCGAATCTGGAAACGACCTCTGTGATGATGAATGCCGGCAGGTGGCGACACAACAGGATTTCGATGTTTTTTGATTAGTGGTGATATCTTGATGCTTTTTCCTCAAGCAGAAGAAAGTCATTGCAGCGCTTTGAAAGAGAGGAATGATCCTTTGAATCTGTTTTTCTTTCATAGACAATTCGCGCATTCTTTCGTATCAGATCCTGACGTGATTTGATAACACGATATTCTGCCTGAAGGAGTTGCTTGTATTTCAGATTTTTCTCTTTGGAAAAATCCACAGGTGAATACAGCCCCTCCGGAACGGGGAACATATTGTTGATATTGATGACGGCGTAGTTTTTGATTTTCAGGAAGTCCACTGACTCAGACATTTTATGATGCTTCGGCTTAAACGATGACAGTGGAGCAAAATAGTTCACTGAATGCACAGTGATTAGAACGCCGATGTACTTACGTGAATTTTGCTGTCCGGGCTTTTTGTTGTGGAAAAGGTGCTCTGTAAACTGCGAAAGATAACTTACGTAGGCAGGATCGACTTCATAGATCTTTATTGCCATAATAATCTCCAATAAAAAATAGGGCAGGTTAAACGCCTGCCCTTTGTTAAGTTCGCACTTAGGAGCTGCGAAACGCTCACTTGTAACTTTCTCACTTAAGGGTTGAGATACACCCGCTTTATAACTTTCTCACTTATAGGGCTGAGATACACCCACTGTTAGGTGAATCACCTATCTGTGTAAATAGTATAGCACAAATTAACTGACGAATTCAATCACGATTTTTCAAAGAGGTGAGAGTACATGGCAGCTTGAAGTGTAATTCAAAACTCCACTGAAGTGGATATTAATCTTTCACTTAGTCCTACATTGATACAAGTCTTACACTATCTCTACAAAAAGCTTCCCTACTTTTCCCTGACTGTACCATACTGTTTCCCGTTGCGAATTAAAAAAAGAGACAGAAGGCCAACCTCCCTGCAAGAAAGTACCTCCCGTCTCACCACTATAGGCAGGCGAGTATTGCTACCCGTCTGCCTGTAATGATAGCCATGAAGAGTACATCAGACAAGAGTCAATTGAACTCCGATGCACAGACAGCAAATGAGACAGAGGACCGGTTTCCCCATGGGAAGGGTCTTCTTTCTCATCAAGACAGTCGCTTGTGAGGGCTGCCGGATTCTCATCCTGTCTGCAAATCTGGAGGCTGCCCTGTATGAAGATCAGGTATCCGCCGTCGGGAAGCTTTCCGAAATATCCGGTCTCTCCTTCTGATGGGCTCTCCTCTTCTGTTCGTACAGCATTCAAAGTTGATGTTAAATATGCGGTCTCAATGGCTGACTTTTCTGAGGAGATTCGCCATTTCTCCTTCGCAAGGATGAGTTCGCAGTCCGTGGAAATCAAGTTAGCTATCCGATTATTTGAAATATGTTTATTGTCATCTGTTTATTTCAGCTTTTGTCTTTCTCCTCTTCAGCTCCTCTATCACCCTGTCTCTCTTTTTGTCCTCCCCTTTGCGCCGTTCTTTGCTGGAAAGTTTCTCTGTTTGTGTTAGAATGCTGGCATGGATCCGGAGGGAGGATATGGATATGCCAAAGCAGCAGAAGGAACAGGAAAAGAATAAGAAGAAATACCCCTGGACCGCAAAGAGGGTCATCGCGCTTGCTGCGATCCTTCTCCTTGTGGGACTGTACGTACTGCTTCTTGTCTCCGCCCTGCTCTCAGGGCCTGGGACCGGAAAGCTCTTTCGCTTCTGCCTTGGCATGACGATCGCCGTCCCGATCTTTGCCTGGATTGCAATCTACGCCGCAGGCTTTCTCACCCACCGGCACACCATCGCCTCCCCTGATATCCTGAATTCTAATCCCAGGAGTCGGAAAAAAATGGAGGATGCCCTGGCCGAGCAGATGGAGAAGGATGCAGCCAAAAAGAAGTGAGTTCCCGCACTGCCGGATACCAGGCTGAAGACCATTTGCCAGAAAATGGAAAAGACACGCCGTGGCTGTCCTGCCGCGACGCGTCATCTGTTTTTTCCAAATCCAAGCGGCATCTCTTCCGCCGCACTCTCCCTTGTTCTCTCCCTTTGTTAGTGCGCTCTTTTTCTCTGACACCATCTTTCCTGTCATGCCGTGTGATCCGCAGCGTTCTTTTTCGTCTGCTTTCGGATGGGATGGAGGCCTCCTGCGATTTCTCCTGCACCGTCTGATCAGAGAGGCTCTTTCCCGCGCCATTCTCCGGCTTTTCATACAGCACCCTCTTTTGCCGCAGAGGGCATGACCTGCCTCTCCTGCAAGTTCCTCCACGGTCATGCCGCCTTCTGCCGCTATCGCGCAGCCGATGTTCACGGGAAACCGAAACGGGAGGCCGGAGACAGCAGGACCCTTTTCCAGAAGGTTCGTAAACCTCTGAACAAGCACCTCCGCGCTCTCCTCCCTGCAGGAGACTGTCATCAGGAACGCATTCCCGCCGTACCCGGACAGGAAGAGAGCCCGGTACGAATCCGACAGCTTCCGGAGCGCTGCAGCCGTCAGGAGCAGTGCCTCTGCCTGCCCGATGCAAGCCCTGATCGCGGTGTAAGGGCATCGCTCCCGTACACGATGTGGGCAGGGTCCGCATCCCGAAGGAGCATCTCCAGCTGCTTGGGCTCGCAGAGCCCAAGCAGCGTCAAACCAGACATGGCGCATTGCAGCCTTGAAGTCCGCCTTCCTTGTGGGATCGTCAAAGCGCAGCATGCAGGCAAAGCTCTCGAAGCAGTCGGATCAAATCGGAAGGAAGACGCCTGCGTGTGGAAAACAGAAGCCGGATGTCCGGATACCGGTCAAAGATGTCTGCAAGGACCATGTTCGTAAAGGCCCTGGCGGTCTCCTTCAGGTACGCAAATACAGGGATCGGGAGCTCTTCGTTCACGTGGGGCGCAGCGACGGCAGGGGCTGTCGGGTGGACGATGACAGGCGCCTGTCTCTTATTCAGAACCTTCATCAGAGGATCGGGTTTCCGGGTCCCGAGGCAGAGCCCTCTGCTGCTTGTCAGGATCCCGCAGAGGCCAGCTCCTTGTGAGTGCCATCCCGGGATGCGCCGCCGGCCTCTGCCGGGACTGGTTCCTCGGAAATATTCCCCTCCCCCTTCCGGAC
>Ga0256406_1006447_pt1 | contig 11787 bp, 7 predicted proteins | sample RumenRJG_03DNA_FD_185986 | JGI IMG/M metagenome (GOLD analysis project Ga0256406, IMG submission 185986) | Bovine rumen microbial communities from Lethbridge, Alberta, Canada - RJG_03 | ecosystem: Host-associated > Mammals > Digestive system > Stomach > Rumen | place: Canada: Alberta | collected...
AATGATTTTTTCCGCCGGGGATTTTGCTCTCCGGCGGAGAACTGCAAAAATGTAATGACACAAACATGAGCAGATCAGTGACAGCCTGTGAAAGCAGTTGCGTGACAGTTCATGAAATCAGTAACATCAAACACCTGCCATTTCGGTAGGTGTTTGAGAAAAATTTTTTTACGCCAGCATTCTTTTTGGAGGTCGAGTAGGATGGATTCCATCCCCCTACTCGACCGGCTACTCCGCTTCCATCTCATGTGCTTTGCACATTCGATGTTCGCGGTCGCCACATTGGCGCCTTACCATGCAAGCATGGACGGCGCCCTGTGGCTCGTCGCCGTACAAAAAAACCGGGTGCTGAGCAGGCACCCGGAAGAGCTGAGATAGTTCATTACCCATTCACTGGATCAAAGAACGGTTTCATATGAAGAGCCATAAGTGCATTATTACAGGTCTCAAGATCCAGGATCTTGGTAGACTTGAGCATTAACCGATAAATATTGACATCCTCTTTATTTGCGCGGAGATTCTTCCCTGCACTCTCTATCAGTTGTACAGATTCGTCATAGTCAAGCCTGAGAGCAAGGCAGGCTCTTACAAGCTGCTTCAGTGTCGGGCCCGGTGCTTCCTGGTCTGCTTTCAGCAGCTTGTAAACCTCACTTGCCTGCATATGCATTCTGTCTGCTAAAGCCTGCTGGGACACATTCCTCCTCTCCAGAACGGACCGTAAACTCGCCGGATAATCCCGCGGCATTCTGATCACCAGGTCTGCAAGATCGTTGGCATTTTTCTCCAGGTTTTCGGCGAACTTTCTGAATTCCTCGGAGTTCTGATCCTCCGGAATGTCTGAATCGATCGTGAAATCGACTTCTACAGGGATCTTCTCATTTCTCGCTGCATAGAGGCCCTGCGGTCTTCCACAGCTGCAGCTCCCGACCGGTCTGAACGGGATACAGCATTCATCAATGTGAGACAAAGCATAGGGGGTCAGTGCAAGATTGCCACGGGCATTCCGATACAGGTACTTACTCCTGTTCAGGCAGAAATGGTTATCTACAAAGACATATCTGGAGCTGGTCAGAATCTTCCATGCTTTCGGATCATCTTCCATGGCAAGCACATTTGCTGCCGATATGGTATATGTGACCCCTTCCTTCCACTTCCCGGCACAGCTGTGGTCTTTTACATAATGATTGTCCGTATAACGGTAGACCCCCTCTGCCTCCGGATAGCCAAGCTCGACCATCCTGATCCTTGCCATCTCTCGGGAGACATTAAACACGGAAGCAAGCCGGTCGATTGCCTTGCGGATCGTATTGGTGTTCCATACCCCTGCCTGGCTGTCAATGACATCCGTAATTACTCTGAGTGCGTTGTCTCTGGGCACCATCAGATGCGCCGCAAGCTTCGATGCCTGTCGTTCCGACCTCGCGATCACCCAGTCATCACGATTCTCACATTCTTTGGATGTAATCAGTCTCGCCGCATAAGCACCTGCCCTGCCGGCCATCCTCTGCAGCTCATAGAAATATCCGTCAAGGATCTTATGACTGCATTCATGGTAGAGCGTGCTATCAGTCTGATCGATCTTTTTTGACCTGTCCCGCAATGTCCTTCTGTTAAGCAGAATATCGTTCGGTCGCAGATCCAGCTGCCTCTTCTGCTTTGTATCGGTTAGAACTTCAACCTTGTCAGGAGCGATAAAGAACATTCCAAGAGTATCATCTCTTCCGACCACATCATGCTCATGCACCCTGAGCCCCAGTCTGCCGGCCAGTTCCCTGCCTGATACTCTTCCCCCGGAATGCAGCGGCTCAGGAGTATATGTCTCCAGAATAGCTTCCGCAAGCCGGTCCATGTCCTTCTCACTCTCCAGCCTGGGGAGAAGGTATTCATCCATAGGAAGATACACGTCCGAAGACATATAACTGTTGTCCGCTTCCCTGTAAAGGGAAACCTTATGGCCCAGATATACCGGCGGATTCATCGAAAAGTCAAAAAAACAGGCTGTCAAAAACTTCAGCTCCATCTCCATTCGGGTAAGCTCACCGGAAGGCGTATCGTTCAATACATATATTCCTTCCGTACTGCCCCAGATATGCGGTAAAGCAAACAGGGCATTAAAAGCCTGCTTTCTTCTGAGATACACTTCAACCCTGCTGGAAAATACCAGATTAGCCTGGAAATGTTCCGGGCGCTGGGCCATCACTGTATAAAAGCCCAGATACCGGCTGGACATGATACGATATTTCTCGAGTATTCCCATGGGGATTACCGTTCGGAATATCTTCCAGTTGTTCCTGAGATACTCGTCAGGGACCGTTTCCCTGTTTACCCCATAATACTCATCAAGTATTTCTGGGAGCGACTTGATCCGATTCTCTTTTTTCTCCATCCTTATTCCCTTTCGTGTCATCTGAGCCGGTGTACTGGAACGTCATACATCGGTCCCTCCGCAGAATATTCACATCAGGACTCTGCTATTCTGCTTTATTCAACACAGCCGCCGCTTCCCGTCCTGAAGAAAGCAGTTTTTTCGTAATACTATTGCCCCGGTATTGCTTTACTCACCTCCTGACCGTTGTCTTCTGCTTCTTGTCTTAGTCTGTATGTTACTACCAGTGACTACGGATTTCAATAACAAAATTGTAATATTATTATCATTTTATTTATTGAAATCACATTATTATTGTGATATTCTGATGGCAACAGGATAGCCAGAAAGTTAACAGCAGCATAACCGAAGCACATATGCTTCTTAGAAAGGACTTACTTATGGCAAAACCTGAAAAACTGATGAACTTCGGAGCGGTTCTGAAAAAATACCGCAAGAATGCCGGCTGCACACAGCAGAAGCTTGCAGAGATGCTTGGAATCAGCAAGAATACCGTCACTCTGTGGGAGCGCAATATGGCCAGGCCGGACGTGGAAACGATCCGCGAACTAAACCAGCTGTTCGGTATCCCGCTCAACGAACTATTCGAGATCCCATCGGCTCCCAAGTATTCATTTGCAGAAAGAAAACTGATTGACTATTTCAGGCAGCTTGATGAAAGTGACCAGGCGGTCGTGGTGAGAATGGTCTCAGAGATGGCGGCCGCCAGGGATGATGAACGCTACAAGGCCTATCAGGATGAATATTCCCTTATTCAGTTCAGCGCTACCAGGCCAGCTGCCGGATCTGGCAATGAATTTGTGGATGATAAACCAACCTACAGATTTGTCCGGAATAATGACCGCAGCATGAACGCTGACATCCTGATCCAGATCAGCGGACGAAGCATGGAGCCCCGTTACTACGACGGAGACATCGTCTATGCAAAGTACACGAATTCTGCAGAAGACGGTCAGGATGTAATCTGCTCCACTGCTGACGGTGCCGTCATCAAGCACAAATCAGGGAACAAGCTTGTATCGCTGAATTCCGACCTTCCGTATGGCGAAAAAAGTGAAGACGATCACGTTCAGATTGAAGCAGTTGTACTCGGAATCGTACCTTCATGGGATCTTGCAAAACCAGAAGAGACCGATATGCTGGAAGAAGCTCACAGAAAGGAAATCCGCGCCTTCAAGGATAAATACGGACTCGAATATTGAATTATTTCTAAAACCAGGGTACTTCAGTGCTCTGGTTTTTCTTCAAAGCATCAGTCGAACATATGTGTGGAATCGCAGTAGTTTGTTGAAATTGGAAGAACAGGAGAATGATGAGAATGATGGGTGATAACTCTACAAAGGCGACCTGGAATCCATGGCACGGATGCAGACGGATCTCCTCCGGATGCCTGTCCTGCCCTGTCTATCAGAAGGACAGAAAGTATGGCAGGAATCCGTCTCTTGTCTTTAAGACAAAGTCATTCGACCTTCCCATACAGAAGAACCGTTCCCACGCATATAAGTTGAATCCGGACGATAGAATTGTCCATACCTGCACAACTTCCGACTTCTTTATCGAGGAGGCTGATGCCTGGCGGCCTGATGTCTGGTCCTTCATCAGGAAACGTCCTGATCTGACCTTTCTCATCATTACAAAGCGGCCAGAGCGGATTGCTGCCACTCTCCCGCCTGGCTGGGGCGACGGATACGATAATGTGGAGATCGTCGTCTCCGTGGAAAGCCAGTATACGGCAGACCGCAGGATCCGGTATCTTTTGTCGCTGCCGATCAAGCAGAAGTCCGTTATCGTCGAGCCTATGCTCGGCCCAGTCCGCATAAGCCGCTATCTCAGCTCCGGCGAAATCAGTTCCGTCACATGCGGCGGAGAGTCCGGCCCCGACGCCAGACTCTGCGACTTCTCGTGGGTACTAAGCCTGATGCTGGAATGCGCTGAGAACAACGTGCCGTTCCGCTTTACCCATACTGGTTCCAACTTCAAAAAAGGCAATATGATCTATTCAATCACGGACGAAGATCAGGAAGCCCAGGCTGAGAAATCTGGTCTCAACGTTTTTTATGTGAAGCTAATCACGGTGAAAAGGAAACAGCCGTATAAAGATTCTGCAATATACCCCAGCAGCATAATATACATCTTTGAAAAAGAGTGCCGACCCCTGCCGGCACTCCCCAGATAGGTGCTGGTTCCCCTGTTAAAATACTACTTTGCTTCATCAGTTGGAAAAACTTTTTGCGATTCCAAAAGCTTTATTCTCTAATAAACGCTTCAACGCTGGGTATTATACTGTTTTATGATCTTTGCTACTCTTTACTTCTTAGTCTTAACCTTTTTCCATCCACTCCACTTGGAAAATCCACCTTTACCATCAGCATATCTTACACGAATGTAATAGGTCTTCTTCTTGGCGAGTTTCAGCGTAATACTCGTCTTTTTTCCGCTTAAAAATTTTGTCCGCAGCCCAGCGGTCTTGCTGGCACCATACTGTATCTGCACCTTCTTTATCTGCTTCAGAAGAGCTTTGGTCTTCTTTGTCTTCTTAATCTTCTTCCAAGAGACTCTGACCTTGCCCTTCGCGGATGCTTTCACCTTTACAGAGGATGGTCTCTTTGAGATGATGATACGTTCTGTCGGAACTGGTATCCGCTGCTGAGATACTGCTCCTGTGTTCTGCTGAGGTGGCGCAACCGTATTATCTTTCCTTGATGCATCCGTCTCATCTTTACTTGGTGCATCCGTTTCATCTTTACTTGGTGCATCTGTCTCATCTTTCCCTGGTGCATCCGTCTCATCCCGGCTTGGTGCTTCTGTCTCTATTCGAGGAATCGGAATATCCATTACCTGAGTTGTGAATGCAGTGTTGCTGAATGTAGCTATATAAGTCGTTCTTCCTTCACTCGTTGTCGTAGCTGGTACCATAGTCTTTGTCACGACCGCTTCTTCCGTTTCTACATGGCTTTCATCATTCCAGCAGACTCTCTTCGCAGTACAACTACCGTAATCTGAAGACCACTCGTATTCCGGATCCTGCCAATCATGCCCAAACGCGCCATAAGTCTTTACAGACAACGTCTGCGCCGTAAAATGTGGGTCATTAAATTCAGCTGTGTAATCAATCTCTCCATCTTCTGTACACGTCGCGTCATTTTCCGTTACAGAAATATCATCCCCACCTACTTTCTCTGTAATAGTATGAGATGCATCCAGAGAACATGTCACTGTGGCCGTACAAGAATCATTGTCATCAGACCATGTATACTCAGGACTTCCAAAAACATGTCCAAATGCAGGTATGAATACATCATCCGTAGAAAGTTCCTGCGTGCCGTCAGCATCCGCGAAGTATGTCCCGCAGTCACTGCAACGATAGCAGTCGATATTGCCGTCTTCCTCACATGAAGGCTCTTTTGCAGAAATATGCTTCAAAGTATGATGTACAGAGAATCGAGCTTCCAAAGTCTTATCTCCCTGCACCGTGAAGCTATACGTCTCATCGTTACTGACTTTCATATCTCCTTCATACCAGCCGTCAAACTGATAATCCATGTACGGAGTTGCATCCACAGTAACCGAGTCTCCGCGAATCGCAGTCTGAGTATCAGATACACGACCACCTTCTTCTGGAGCCCTATTACACGTAATGGTCGATACACCATCAGCCTGATCCGCCCACAATAGCTCGTCAGCATTCGTACTTTCTCCACTTTCATCCTTCAAAGGTATGGAAGATACTGATGTAAGCACCGTATCAGGATAGATGTCCATCGAATACATCTGTCCCGTCTGAAGTGATACATTATAATAATTCGCCTGGCACGCCGTAACATGGTCATATACATAGGATAAGGAATCATTCATTACCCCATCGCCAGTTGCTGTATATACCAGTTTCCACTTCTTCGACGCATCCAGAAGAAGATACTTTGTTCCATTATAATAATGTACCGCAATACTTTGTGTATTACTGTAGACCTTTCCATTCTTGCTATAGGCCACTTCATTTCCATTCTCATCGAATACAGAGACGTCAACAGGGCATTTTATAACTGCAGCATAGAACTCCAGAATCCTTGAACCTACTTTTTTCAATGCAGTTTCATACCATGGATCCTTTATTCCCGTAAATTCGCTCGATACTTTGGTCAGAGCATCACATGCCTGATTGATATTATCTAAGTCTTTCAGAATGTCTGGATCAGTATCATCTGCTTTCTCCCTATAGCCTTTAGCTACCTTCGCAAGATGATAGATGTCCTTTAATGTAGACGCATCCGTAGAATATTTATCAAGTTTTCCCTTAAGCTCAATCAGGTTTTGATAAGTCGGCCGTAATTGCTGTACTGCAGAGTAAACATGACCATATCCAAGAAGAACAGACGTTTCCTCATACTCGTCCAACTTTTCCATAAAGTTATTCTTTAAGTCTTCATCGATCAGTTTTTCCATCCCGCCATCAAATGAAAAATACTTTGTCAGGCAGTTCTTAATCTGGTCTTTTACAACATCTTTTGCAACTTTTTCCTCGAAACGGCAGAAATCCCCTATTGCATTTTCAAGATCTGCTTTATTGGATATCACAAAAAAGGTATAATCGATCCTGCTTCCATTCGTCCGAGTGACCGTAATCGATCCAAGTTTTAAAGAACGGCCTATTTTTGACAAATGGAATCCAACATCATAATCTGCCTTATACTTACCGTGTGTAATCTTCTTCTTGTTTGTATAGTTCGTTTCTCCATTAGAAATTTCGTTAACAATCGCCTTCTCTGAACTATAATCCTTTTTGTTAAGATTCCCGCTGCTGATTGCGTCATCTCTAGCTTGACTCAATAGATCCGCAAGAGCTACATATGCTGTTTCTTTTGCTTCTTGTGGAGCATCAAGTCCCGCCTGCAGAATAGCACCGCTAGGATTCTTTTCATCCTGCTCCATCAACTCCTGCCAGGAAGTCGAAGCCTTCATCGACGACATCCCTTTAGCCTTCGTATTCAAATCTCCTAGATACCTGTTGATATTATCAATAACATTATCAGCAGCAGCTTTCACATCCTTTGCTGTTGCCTGCGTAGACGTATCTCCAGCACCAAAATTCGTTGTATTGTAAGTAGTGCTGCTTGCCGCACACTTTTTCTTCAGCTCTGTCACCAGAACTGAATCATCCCTGTCCGTTCCAGTCGTTTCAAAATGATACTGAGCAGATTTCAAAGGCTCTTCATCTTTGCCAGGATGCACCATCTGCCCCCATTGCTCATCACTTCCGCCATAATAGACATCCGTTAGAGCAAGACTTCCTGCGAAAGCATTCGCATGAATATTCAAGACTGATACCGGTATTACAACATATGCAAGATTTTCTAGATTCGCAAATGCCAGATCTCCGATTTCCGTAATACCATCACTAATTTCAATGCTCTTGATCTTGTTACGTATTACATCCGCAAATGCGGGATCATCAGCTGTGAAATCGGGAATTGCCCCTTTACCAGTAATCGTCAGAATACCATCTGAATCAAGACTCCATGTAACCGTATCAGACAAACTTCCTGTACCAGTATTCTCTATATCAAGCGCTATAAAAGTGAGATGCTTATTTTTCGCAAATGTCTCTGCTGAAGATCCAGAATATCCTACTATGGTAATATTTTTATTCGTGCTTTCATAACCCGTACCAAAAGCTCCGTATCCATCAATCGATGTAACAGACCTTGGTATTATCATAATTCCAGTACATCCATAGAATGCCTTTTGTCCAATCGAAGTAACACTATCAGGAATCGTTATTCCAGACGTAATACCTGTACAGCCTTCAAAAGTGCTATATCCGATATCAGTAATACCAGCGGGTATTTGAACGGCATCAATACCGCTACATCCATAAAAACACCAATCACCAATATTTGATACACCATAAGGTATTACAAGTGCACCTTGAAAACCACTGCATCCACTAAAAGCACCCCATCCTAAGCTTTCAATACCAGACGGGAGCTCAAGTTCTCCTTTCAAACCGATACAGTTTGCGAACGCATCCTCTCCAATAGTTTTCAAAGAACTCGGAAGTGTTAAAGATTCAAAACTACCGCAGTTATTAAACGCAGACTCCCCAATTTCACGTACAGCATTTGATATTACAAGATTTCCATAAAACCCACTGCATCCATTAAAAGTATAATCTTCAATCTCATCAACACCGTCTGGTATTGTCAGATCACCTATCAGTCCACTACAGCCCTGAAACGCACAAGTGCCAACCTCTTTTATATTTTGAGAAAGTATTAAACCACCATCAAATCCATTACATTTTCTAAATGCAGAACTACCAATCACCGTCACAGAATCTGGTATAACCAAGCTCCCAGAAAATCCTGAACAACTATCAAAAGCATTATTCGGAATCTCTGTAATTCGACCTGGTAACGTCAAACTTCCTGAAAATCCAGCACATCCATTAAACGCACTAGTTCCAATTTCAGTTACAGAATCAGGCAGGGTCAAACTTCCTGAAAATCCAGCACATCCATTAAACGCACTAGTTCCAATTTCAGTTACAGAATCAGGCAGGGTCAAACTTCCTGATAATTTTCTGCAGTTCTCAAATGCATTATCTCCTATAGTTGTTAACTGTGATGGCAAATGTAATTCTCCATCTAATGAAGAGCAATTAACAAAAGCACCCGATGGAATACTCGTGATCTTATCTGGAATAATCAAATCGCCTGTAAGACCTGAACAATCAGAAAACGCATCCCATCCAATTGCTTCCAGATTCACCGGCAACTGTATTATGCCATTAAGTCCTGAACATTTATAAAAGGCACCTGCGTCTATATTCGTAACACCTTCTGGAATTGTTAACGGGCCTATTAATCCTGAACATTCATAAAATACTCGATTGTTGATTTCTGTAATGTTTGTAGGAATATGAAGGCTTCCTGATAAAGAACTACATCCTTCAAATCCACTTTCCCCAATCTCAGTTACACTATCCGGAATATACAGATCCCCATGAAGACTACTGCAACCGCGGAAAGCTAACCTATCAATTTCTTTTACACCATCTTCTATTGTCAATATTCCATCAAGTCCACTGCATCCATCGAATGCCATCTGATGTATCACTTCAACACCTGACGGAATAGTCAAATTTCCTGTCAATCCTGAACAACCTTCAAAAGCCCTTTCTCCGATCCATGTAAGACTTGACGGTAGATTGATATTTCCCTTCATATTCGAGCAATTGGCAAATGCAAATTCTGAAATATAATCAAGGTTTTCAGCATCCATTTCATATTGTGAAAAATTTGCACCTTGAAATGCATTCAGGCTTATTCCATATACACCTTTACCTATTGTAAGTTTTCCATCAAATTTCGAACCTGCAAATGCAGCCTGCATAATAACAACATTATTACCATCAATAGTCAAATCTCCTGAAAACCCTGTATTTGTAAACGCATATGGTCCAATAGTCTGAATTGTACTAGGAAGTATTAACCTTCCTCCTACAGAAGAGTTATTCGCAAATGCCATAAACCCAATCGTAGTTACTGGCATACCATCTATTTCTTCAGGAATCGTAAGATTATCAGCACTCCCATTATACCCAGTGATTGTAACTTCCTTATCTTCCGATACTGTATAAGTAAAATTATCATATACAAGATCCGAGCTTGTATCTATTGGCAGCATACCACCATCCCAATAGCCAAGACCACCATCCCAATAGCCAGAATCGGACAATGATTCCGTCTCTGTTTCCATAGTTACTTCCGCGGTATCCATCGATTCAGCCGTTTCCAATCCAGTCTCGGTTTCCGATTCAGACAGGGCTTGTGTCTCCGGCTCAATATTAATGTCAGGATCTGTCTCAGCCTTTGCTTCCGTCAGATCTTCAGTATCTGTTTCTGTCTCAGTCTCGGTCTCTGTTTCGTTCTCCATTTCATCTTCAAAAAGAACAGAATCATCTCCTGATACAGAAGCATCCTTATCCTCTACCAGAGAAGACACTTCCAAAAAACTGTCACTCTCAACATCCGAAGCCGCATCTTGAAACGCAGATTTATTTTCTCCGGCCAGATTCTCCGTCTCCTGATTCGTCACATTAAATTCTTCCGACTCCATTGCCATAGCCGAAGTACAGTTTCCCAGTACCATTACTACCGCCAAAATTAACGACATAGCTTTTCTCTTCATACCCAATTCCCCTCAAATAAAAAATCCCATATGCCACCACTGACATATAGGATCTAATAACTGCAACTGGCTGCCATCATCAGGCCCTATAGCTTTGCGTCATCACGTTTCCACGATTTTGCTCATATTGAATTCAATTTGAAAATCCCATTAATCATTTTACTATTCAAAGATGATTATGTATAGAAGTAGGAACAAAGAACTTAGAAAAAACTTTATATTAGTCATAACTTAAGAGATTGAAGCCCCCATAGATATCCATTTTGATATTTGTCTGGCAAAGGATTATTCGCAGGATCATATTGATGAGTAAGCTTTGCCATTTTATTCTCCGGCGTATGAGCACCAAAATAGTTGTTGAAATAAACATCAAAGTTATTTTTTACGTAATCGTCCTGAGCAATATTGGTTAGGATACATGAAAAATCGTAACTACTCTTGATGTCATAGAAGCTCAGACTTTCAATAAAGAGTTCCCCATTCGATGTTCCTGTTGCAAAGAAAAGTACAGACTGGTAACTCTGTACGTCTTTAATATTAATGATCTTTGCAGCCTTCCAAAGGAATCTTTGTATATCTCCAAGTAATATATTGTCTTTCTCGTAGGTAAACTGAAGACCTCCGTCCTTGGTTTCTGAGATCTTGAGCTCTGGGGCAAAAACCTGTACTGCATCATACAGATCCCCGCTTGTTATCGCCAAACCTTCCTCTGTTTCGCTAATTGCCTTTTGATCAGACGCAAAAACTGTCCCTCCCATACATGAGACAGTTAACGTTGCAGCGAGTATTAGTGCATATAATCTTCTCATACATAAATTCTCCCTTTTGTAAAACTGAGAGCCAATATGGATTCTCTGCTTTATTCAAAAAAATCCTATATGCACTATGCATATAGGACGTATCACGAAATTAACTGCAACTGGCTGCCATCATCAGGCCCTATAGCTTTGCGTCACCGGATTTCTCCGGGTTTGCTTATATGTTTTAACAAGTATAGGGCAGTCAAAAAGCTATGTCAATGTATAGAATTTGAAGCGTTACTAGATAGAGGAATAGTGTCAGGTCAGGATAATCGTCAACATATATTAAATAATAGTTTCCCAATGTGTGAGACTATACCAAGGCCTATATTCCAAGGATAAACTACGGGATTTGAGCCTTCTGTATCCCTCACGAACCAATGTAATGCATAATGTATTGCATTTTTGCCG
>Ga0256406_1006448_pt1 | contig 11786 bp, 9 predicted proteins | sample RumenRJG_03DNA_FD_185986 | JGI IMG/M metagenome (GOLD analysis project Ga0256406, IMG submission 185986) | Bovine rumen microbial communities from Lethbridge, Alberta, Canada - RJG_03 | ecosystem: Host-associated > Mammals > Digestive system > Stomach > Rumen | place: Canada: Alberta | collected...
AACACTTCCTTAGGACCATTAGGGCACTATAGTAAAAAAAATCATGAAAAGGCTCAAGGGCAGTCGTAGCAACGGTTTCAGAGGAATTTTGAGGGGGTTTTAGGGGGACAAAGTGCTAAAGACAGGGGCATTAACCGTGATGACTACATGAACAGCATGGTCCCTTTGCTGAGAAATCCTGTTCTCAGCAGTGTTTTTTACCGGATGCATTACCTTGAGCAGCCCGGGACAGGCATCAGAAGAATTCAGGAAGCGTATGAGAATAACAGACGGAAGCCTGTATTTGATATCAGTGAGAATGCTGTACAGGTAATATTGCCTGTGCTTGGCATCACCGATCTCACAGAGGATCAGGAAACTGTTTACGGTCTGATGAAAACAGGCAGGAAGATCAGCAGCAGCTCGGCATCCCAGGACACCGGGTTCAGCAAGTCCAAGGTGACAGCGATACTCAAGCAGCTCGCCGCCAAAGGCTATGTCCAGATAACCGGTAACGGGCGCGGGACGAAATATGAAGCGGCCAAATGAGCTGACGGCAGACAGCCTTTACAGGAGTAACTTCTGATATTTTAGGTGAAGTTACCCACAAAACAGCAGATTCAGATCACCCCTTTCTTCCAGTCACTGATAATCTTGAATACCCTGCACTTTCTTTCATAATGTTCAAACTTAACCGAACGGGCAGCCTCATCAAGCTGTACAACGTTCATTCCGCTGCCATCGAACTGTGAGTCATTTCTGACCATTTCGGCAACTTCCTGATAAACACCGTCAACAGTGCGGGAATCTATTAAATTTCTTTCGACCATATCGTTTGACTGATAAACAGAACCATTGATTCTGCCATAGAAAATCACCTGACTGCTGGTCTCTGAAACCAAGGCAATAAGCTTTATATCAGACACGCCTTTAGCCTTCAGACCGGCAATGACCTTATCACCAAACATTACGATGTCTCCCCTGGTTTATAGGTAATATATGTTTTGGATCCTTCTGTCTCATCTCTTACACCGACAGTCACAGAAACAAGGTTGCCTTCCGTATCATATTCCTTGCGTACAGACGTCACGGAAACCTCAGATCCGCCTTCCTCCATGTCTCCTATCATATCTGAAAGACTGCTGTAGTCATCGTCGGATATATCGCCTTTTACGTCATCAAGGAGATCCTGAGATCCTTCCACATTATCATACCGGCCCTCAATCCTACGGTCGTCAATATTGTATTCCCTTTCAATTTTTGAAGGCCGTTTGGAATCACCATCGTATTCCAGCTTGCCGCTGTCATATACTTCCTTTCCGGCCTTGACTGCATCGGCGATTTCATTTTCTCCCTTAAGGTAGTCGCCGCGGTTCACTGTGTCCCGCATCGGCACCATATTCTCATTGCCTGGAGAGCCATCAAGCTGACGTCCTACTACATGACCGCCATCATCTCCTTCTTTCCTGTCCTGCCCGCCTGCATCCGTCTGAGCTTTAGGATCCCTTTCTGCATCAGGATTGTATTTGGACTTGCCTTCCCAGGAAATTATCCGGCTTTCTGAGTCAGTCTCATAGTGATAGCCATTAACATCGTAACCGGTATTAGGGTTCAGCTCACCATTGGTCTTGTATTTCTGGCCGTTGTCATCAACATCTGACGGTCTGACTTGTTCTGGTGACACAGTGTCTTCCGGATGATTCGGCTCATCCATTTTTTCAGATGACGAGCCTTCACTTGTCTCACCTTCTCCAAGAGAATCAAGATAATCTTTGGCCTCGTCTGCTGAAATGTCGCTCTCAGGACTGACATTTCTGATATCAGAAGCGAGTTCATCACTGCCTTTTTCCATTGCCTCTTCAGCTAATTCCGATATCAAAATATACCCCCTTCTGATTGACAGATCTCTGCAAATCTGCGCATCACATTTATATACGCCGGATTACGCTCGTACATTTCTGAGACTATCCTCGCCATCAGGATTTTCTGTTTCTCAGCTGAGTACTTGGAGACATCAGGTCTGAGCCTCGCAGCCACACACCTGGCCCACGACTTAATATCGGTCCCTTGGCACGATGCCTTTATCGCACTGTCTGCGTTAAAAAACTCATAGCACAGCTTCCGGAACCAGGCCTTTGCGCTCCGCTCATCAGCAGCGGCATATGCAATAAGCGCACACTTAACCGAGGTACCGAGTTTCGACCTGATTATCCTATCCTTGAGCAGATTCAGCGTTTCCATATCACGTCTTCCATACAGGCCTTCATTCATGATGAAATCCTGTATCTCATAGCTGAGCTGAGCGCCGTCATTCCGCTGATGATGATCGTCATCAGTCTTGCTGATTAGGCTGCCTGAGGATTTGGCTCCCCTGAACTCGTCAACCCTGCAGAGAACAGGCTCCAGCCAGTCGTTCTGAGATACAGCAGCGACTCCTGTCTCAAGTTTCGCCAGCTCTGCTATCTGATGATCATCGAGCCCCGCAGCCCTTCCGACAAGTTCGCGATCAGACAAATCAGGCAGCCTGAGGATAATCTTGGTGTTCGTGTTTCTGATGGCTGACATGTCAAGAAGCCCGGGTGCCTGATCCGCTATGATGAAGCCTTCTCCATATGTCCGCATCTCTGCTATGGAATTTGACAGCATCTCAACAGATTTGCCAGCAAGATTGCCTGTGTCACCTGACTGAGAAGCTGATGTCCTTTTAAGCAGATTGTGCGCCTCTTCGAGGACAGTCACATGCTTCAGTACCTTATTGGCCTCCTCGCCTGAGTACCTCTGCTCCATGCGGTATTCCTGGAGCTTCAGGACCAGCAGTCCCATAATCAGTGATTTGGTCTCGGCAGAGCCGACCCTGCTCAGATCCACTATTGAGCTGCTGTCAAACATAACCGGCTCAGGTATATCGTCAGTCGTGAAAATCAGCCCGTTAATGCCGTTTGTGAGCGATTTCAGCCTTGTTACAAGAGATCCTGTGTAATCACCTTTGCTATCAGCTGAGTAGGCACTCTCGCTCATCACACGGCCGACCTGAGTGACAACATCGCGGAAGCTGGGGAAAAGCCTGTCATCATACTTGTTTACAGACTTTTCCAGATCCCAGCCGCATGATGCATAAGCACTTTCCACCGCGTCCTTGAGGACAGCCGGCATGGCCGCGTACATCGGCCAGCACACGTTGAATATTTCAATCAGGCGATCGAGGTGTTCAAGAATATGGGTATGCTTCGGGAAACTGAACGGGTTGATCCTCAGCATTTCCCAGCCGGTTAAATTCGGGTTGGTCCCGTACACGCGTACATCCTTCCGGCCGCCGAATACATCCTTGTACTCCCCTTTAGCAGGTTCAATGACGAGGAATGGGACTCCGCTGCGGCGCAGTCCGGAAAGCATCTGGTAAACCGTATTTGACTTTCCAGAACCTGTGGATCCTGTCACAAAGGTATGCATGGAAAGGCTGGCTGTATCAAGCTCAACTTTCTTTTCAGTCGTCTCTCCGAGGTTATACAGCCTGCCAAGCGGCAGCTTTCCCGCATCAGAATCCTTATTGCTGATGATTTCCAGGGCAAACCTCGCGTGATCAACCACCGGCAGTCCTGTCACTGAATGCCTCGGGAGCCCCATATGAATCGCGAGCTCGCTGGTGCTCACCAGAATTGAGGGATTTACCGATATACTGTCACTCCCATAGCCAAAACACTTATATTCGAACTGAGGATGAATAAAATTGACAATATATTTCCTTAAATCTCGGACTTTCTCTTCGTCTGACCAGGAATTCACTGCGCTTCTCTCAATGCCGCTGTCAGTCCCCGCAATGACAGACTTATAAGTGCTTGCCGCGCTGACTGTCTCTGCTACCGACTCGCCGAGAAAATACGCTGCAAAGTTCCACATACCATAGCTTTCACACTCTTCAATTCGATTCAAATGCTTTTCCAGCAGGTGCATCGTATGCTGAATAGCCATATTCTTGGCATGCAGGGTTATTCCACGTGAATTACCAAAAGTATCAGTCAGTGTTCTGGTATTCGTGAAGTTTTCTGACGAGCCTTCTGAATTTGTAATTGCCTCATTTGTCCCACTGGTAACGCTGTTATTTGTTCCGCCGGTCCAGCTACTGCCTCCTCCGTTACTGACCCCGCTGGATCTGTTTTTTGCATGGCTTCTACCATCGGAAACACTAGTACCATAAGTCAGCGTCTTTGAGACTGAATCAGAAACGGAATGCGCATGGCTTTTGCTATTTGAAAATGAACAGTTTGCAAAAAGACTAAATCCAAAGCTGGATGTTTCTGTTTCGCTGTCTGAATCAGAATCTGTATGTTGAGTGCCATCTGATTCTGATTCCTGCCTAGAATCACTGTGGCTTTCAGTATCCGTATAACCAGTATCTTCATGATAACCGGTCTCTTCATGCAGTCCTATTTCTTCATGGATCCCGAACGTGTTTGTTAACGAATTGCCTTTTGTTGATGAAAGACCCCTGTTCTTTGTTGTACCTTTGCTTTCACCTGTTGACGAGCCGCTGCTATTGGTTACAGAAAAATTAAGGGGCATGTCTGCAAACGGCGATATCTGACTGTATATACGCTCGTACTCATGTTCGCGTTCCATTAACTTGTCGTGATTTACACTATCCGCGATGAAAATTGCAGTAAAGCTCTTTCCCTGCATCGAATAAACGAACTTCTCAAGCCCCTGTACGAAGTCACGGTTTGAAACAGTCTTTTCATTCCGCTTGTAGTCCGCAATGCAGCTCACACTGGATACAGCACCAACCTTAATCGCATCGACATCACTTCTCATGTCATCGTCGTAATACTGTGTAAGTTTGCTGCCTGGGAAAAATCCTAACAGGCTCTGACGCAGCATCTGGAAAAGCGTCCCTCCGGAATTATTCCCGTTTGGCCTTGCGCCGAGATAGAAATCCGTATTGACACCATTGCTGTTCAGCATCAGGACTAGCGTGCATGGGCGATTTGATAGTGAACTGAATACCATTGAGAGATTGTCTACTGAAAATTCATTTTCCTGGTAGACAAGTTCTGATATCTTAAAGAAATGAATATCCTGCAGATCCTTTGGAATGACTCTTTCCGGAGGAATTACAGGCAGTTGTTCCAGTTTGGTAACATACCCTTTATTGACCTCATCTTCAATAATCTTCAATGCACTGCTAAGGTTATTCTGAAGATTTGCCAAATCCATATTTTCCGGTGAAATCACAGTCTGCGCCCTCACAGGATATACAGCTGTCTGTTTTATTACTGAACCAGATCCTGAAGCAGCAATTTCTTTCCTGGCAGACGGGTGCTCCATATAAGTTTCTGCATGCTCAGCAACTGCCTGCTTCTGAACAGGTTTGGGCACAGGATCAGCTGTTATATGCTTGATTTTATCTGATGCGCAGAAGTCGCTGTATTTCATCAGGCCTTTAACCTCACTGTTTCAAAATAAATCCAGCCATTTACCGAATACTGACAATCAAACTCAAATTTTTTAGGTTTTATTCTGCAAAATCCTGAAGACCTGTTAAGATCAATGTTAAATTCTTCAATGAAATAAGTGTTCGTTTCTACATACCTGACTTTTCGAGAATATGCAGCCATTAAGTCTTTAATTCTACCAACCCTGTTCTCATCGCTTACAATCTTATATACGTAATCTCCAATTCTTTTTCTAGATCTGCTATAAACCCTCTTTATAAGGAACTTATGTCCGATAGACAGCCAAAACTCAGACATTGTACCTTCATAAATAGGGTTGAATATGGCCTCTTTTATCTTTTCCCCAGAACTTTTGTTTATTCCCGGCCCAATATTACTATCGCAGCGACCAGAACCACCACCCCGACCACAGCCAGTCCCAGCCCCAGGCAGCCATTTGTCGTTTTTTTTTCCTGCTGAGCATGGTTATAGGTACTATTAGCGTAATTGCTATTCGAGCTGAAATCATTGTGAGCAACATGAGTTCCAGCCTCTACTCTATCTTTCGATGCCATACGAGATTGCTGTTCAAGCCGGTTCTTTTCTGCCCAATCTTCCCGTTCTTTTCTAATTTGTTCATCTTCTTCTTTCTTCAGTCTCTCAACATTAGCATTTCTCTGCTGAATTTCAGACCTTGTAGAATGCTTTGCGACAACTTCGACAGGCTCGTCCTTACTTGCTATGATTTGCTTTTCATCTTCTTTTTCAGGGCTAGCAACAGGTGCATCTGAATTGTGCACATCAAGTCTTGCATTCCGCTCTTTATTAAGTCTGGATACTTTATCAGCATAAACAACTCCAGCCACTTCAATCATGTGCTCAAATCTTTTTTGGGAAAAATTTTTTTCCAAATCTCTTTTTAATTTCTGCCAGTAATCATTATTCCAACAAGATCTCTCATGGACAGGTGTAAGTTCTTGGTATTCCTCAAAAAATCCGCTCTCTTTAAGACAATTCCTATAGTCATCGCGGTAATCTTCAAAAGTCGGATCAACATCAAGCGAATCAATGAAAATGTACCTCAGCCCCTTGATGTCATGATTGTCGAGGCATTTTTTAACTTGTTTATGCATTTTCAGACACCTCAATAAATACGAAAATTAAAATTTTTAGATGAATCGCATGCTTGGCTGCCACAGCTATCTGTACCACTGGAGCAGCCACAATATTTACATTTTCTGCAATTGCAGATTTCCCTGTCTGATTTTCCAACTCTCAAATATCAAGTATTTCATTTATTTGCTGCTGTGTGTGCTCAAGCCATGCCAGCACCCGCCTATTTTCCTCAAGGGCAGCTTCGCTGGATTTAGCATCATCAGCACACTTCTCAAGTTCAGCATACTTCTGCTTGATATATTCGTCCAATTCTTTGAACAGAGAAGCGAACTGGCTCTTTATTTCAACGATCTGCTGATTGGCAAGGTCCATGGATTTCTCAAGCCCATCATCCAGATCCCTGCGGTACTGGCTGATTAATCCGACCTGTATTTCACTGGTTTGAACGGAAAAATGCTCTACCTTTTCATGACGCTCTTCAAAGACATCTCTCATAACCTTCTTGAACTTTGCTCTGGTCTCATATACAGGATCATTCCTATAATCAGCAACGTCCTCATAAACATCTCTCTCGATATAGTCATCTTCCCAGAACTTAAGAAATCCCCAAAAACCTTTCTTTGCAGGATTCTTTACCTTTTCTGTTCCGCGTTTCTCCCTGTGAGAGCCTATTTGAACCCGAGTTGTTCCAACCTGGACCTTCTCTGTACCGTCATAAACCTGCTCTTCCTCCTGTCCGACCTTCTCGTACCAGACCTTGTCTTCGTAGGTCACTGATCCAAGATCATCGATTGTCTCAGTAGCGAAATCATCGGTACACCTTGCCGCAACGGCATTACGCATCTGGCTGAGGGCACCTTTTATCAGGTCTGCCGTTCCGAAATCAAGTGATGCATCCCCGCCAACAGAATCATCTATCTTCGACAGCTTATTCTGGTACTCAATAAGCAGCCTTTTACCTGTTTCTATGACTTCTTTATTAACCGCACTCTCTATTTCAGTAGTCAGTCTTGCAATTGAGTCAGAGCACCTATCGGCAAATTCCGAGACCAGTCTCTTTGCCTCATCACGGCTTGTTATCTCAGCTCCATAATGTCCAAAAGCCTTGCTGATACTGGATGATGCCTCATCCTTTAGTTTTTCTGCCTTCTTGCGGATAGAATCCATTGGATTCAATGTTTCTATCTTCTTGCTGAATTCAGCAGCCTCCTTTCCGTTCTGAATTCTCGCGTTTACGGCAGCGGCTCGTTTCCTGGCTGCCTCGGCAGCCTTCTCATCAGTGGCAACGCGATCCTTGGCTTTAGCCATGACCTTTGAACTTTCGATTACCTCGTCAAATGTCTCGACCAAGTCCTTTACTTTTTTGGTCCTGGCATATTTCTTAACATATGCAGTGATTGCTGACTCAATCGAGCAAATGCCGCTATGGATGAGCGCCTGCTCCTTAAGGTCTCCGCTTTCCTCAGCCTTTCTCAGCCTGTATTCAAGCTCTGTCTGAGCACTCGGAGAGAGCGTTGAATACTGTTCCAGATGCATGGACTCATTGTCCTCAAAGGTAAAGATCGTATTAAGTGTATTTCTAGCGCCCGATGGCAATTTGCGCTGTTCCTGTGGGGAAATGTTCTCCGGATCTATCCCTTTGAGGCAAGTCCTTATATTAAGTGCGGTAACCGCTGAGCATGGGAAAACCTGAGGATCATCTATTCCGTATCCATGCAGATAGTTTTTTGCTGCTTCAATTGCTTCACCGATATCCTCATCTTCAGGGTGAAAGGCGTCCATCTTGTTGATAACAAAAAGGAAGCGGTCTCTCATCATCTTGCCGCCCTTTTGGATCTGTTCGGAAACATATCGAAGCAGTGCGGCGTCATCATTAGTGGAAAGCTGCGTACCGTTCAAAACATAAAGGATCAGATTATTTGAATCATTGTTGATCGCCTGATAGGTTATCTGCCTATGGACAGCGTTCTGTGAATTGTTCGGGCCCGGAGTATCGACAAGCATTAAAGCAGTATCGTTGGCGTTCAGAAACGGGATATTCCCCTTAGCCTCAATGTAGGTTACATTCTCATTGTCATTCAGCTTGTTCATGTCCTCATAGGTAAGCTCTGGTATCCTCTTGAGTACAGCGTCTCCATTGTAAGCAACTGCCGTAAATTTATCAGAGTCGTTATCCAGTATGCTGGTGATAGTGGCAGTGCAAGCCTCATTTTTGGAAGGCATCAGCTTCTTTTCAAGAAGTGCGTTTATAAGCGTGGACTTTCCGGAACTCATAGTTGCAATGACATTTACTGGGAAAACAGAATCGTCTACCTCCTCGAATGCATTGATAAGTTTGGGAGATCTGAACTCCTCAATCGGTCCTTCCTGCAAATCTTTAAATATATTGACTATTTTATCTTTTATTGACTCAGCCGATGATTTACCCTCCTTAAAGCTGAGGGTAAGTTTCCTGATGACTCCAGACTTTTGCGCTTCGCGGAAAACATTCTCAAAATCATCCCAGTCAAGAGGCATACCATAGAACTGGATATCAAAATCAACAGTATTCAGCGTATTTACAAGAGCTTTCGGAAACCTTCCCACCCATTCCTGAAGTCTCTTGTTCTTAACATATTTGTACAGAGGGCTATCCTCTGCTACTTCATTTCCGTTAATCTGGATCTGAGTCTTAATGCGATAAGGATTGTACTTAACAAATACCTGCATCATCTTAATTGCGTCCCCTTGTAAGTTGTAACATCAGTTTTTCGATGTATGTTAACCCCGAAGTTTTCTGCAGCTGTTCTTCCTCTGTCACAAAATCCGGAATTTTTATGTCGAAATTACTTTCATAATAACCAGGCAAATCAAACCGGCTCATGGTATCGATAAGGCAGTACAGTTCCCTGGTTTTCGAGCGTGACAGAACACTGTTCTGGAACTGCATAGAAAAATACCCTGCTTTCGCCGACAGAGGGCAGATAATAGGATCTACAAACCCCCTCTCTTCCAAATACCTGCGCTGCCTTGAGATAATTGCATTAAGCTTCTCGCTTTCAGGGTCAATTTCATCAACAAAATTGAGCACAAAAACCGCTGGCTTGCTGCCTATATGATTTCTTACATAACTTAGATGGACAGCGTCATCATCAGTGCGGAGCTGTGTTGCATTCATGATATAAACCAGCAGATCGTAGTCACCGCCTGTGATTATGCGTTCGGTTATTTTCCTGTGTTCAGGATGTTCAAATGAATTTACACCAGGTGAGTCAATAAGAGTCAGCCTTTCACCTGACAACATTCCATGAAAACTCGTTGCAGAAACAACACTGTCTGATTTATTTTCATCGCTATCTTCACGAAGCTGGCTCTCATCCGTCGTAATGATCAGATGACCATCATATTTGTATGAGTATCCATCCTCATAAGCTTTATTGATAATGCTGCGGATTTTGCTTGTGCAGGCCAGATTCATAGATAGAGAGACATATTTTCCGCTCAGAGCATTGACGAATGTTGACTTCCCGGCACTCATGGTTGCCGTAATCATTATCCTGGCAGGTTTTGTATTATTAAATTTGAAATTGCGTGCTATAAGTTCAATATAGTCTGATTCCGCATGATGCCCTTTGGAATACTCTAGTAGTTTTCCCTTAAGGTTTTCCCACTCGTAAGACTCCGGATTTACTCCGGTTAATTCCAGAATATATAAAACATCCAGCAGAAGGTAGAGACCGTAATAATCAATTCCATGATCTGTATCTGTACCGCCGGCGGACATGACTATGCTTTCGTATGTCTGAAGCAGCACTCTTACATGATTAAGCTTATCCAAGCCGCCATCTGCAAAATATTCTCTGAGCCTACTGATATATTCCTTTCTGACAATGTTGTCAGCTTGCATGACGGGGTTAGTCTGAATAACCATTGACATCGAGAGACGAAGAGCATCACAGGTAAGACTGTAACCCCTATGGCTGAGACTCTTTTTTTTCAGACATTTAATTATGTATTTGATGCTTTTATAAATGCTATGCCGCGCCTCGGCATATGCCTGCTCTTTGGCCTTACAGAACAAGTCAAATACTCGCTCCTTAAACTGAGACAAAGAAGACTCGTGCCTCGGTTCTTGCGACTTTCTGTACCACTTTGAAGCCTCATCACGATCCAGTGCAACCCCACGTCCTGAATCGTACATAAAGCCCAAATCAAACTGTGCAACGCTGTACCCATGCTCAGCGGCTTTCCGGTACCAGGCAGCTGCCTCGACATAATCTTTTTTAAGACCAAAGCCGTTATAGTACATATTGGCCAGATTGTATTGGGCCGTTACATGGCCTTGTGCTGCCGCAAGGCTGTACCATTTAAACGCCTCTTCGAAATTCTGTGGCAGTCCATATCCTGTTTGATTCATCAAGCCAAGCGTATATTGAGCATCAGCATTGCCGAGTCCTGCTGCGCTCTGAAACAATTTCTTAGCTTCAGCAACGTTTCTCTCAACCCCAAAGCCGTTGAGGTAAATTTCTCCCAAACTGTACTGGGCTGACGCATTTCCATGCTCGGCAGCTTTTCTGTACCATTCAAATGCCTCGGAGTAATCTAACAAGACATCCTCCAACATGATTATGAATTTATAACATGAAGATCAACTCAGCGCTGCTGTACTGCTATCTTTTATGCGCTGGGCAAAAATTATCCGACAAGATTTGTCATATGTCATGATAATAGAGAACGGCACTGTTAAAATGTGACGCACATAACAAAACAATAAAAGTTGACAACATCATGCTGACAGTAAAAAAACTTCTCCCCCAAATAACAGAAATATCCGCATCTGAATATGAGCCTGTTAAATTAATCAGACCAAAGAGCTCCAGATCTAACGCTATCCACGAAAGGTGAAATTTGGAATAACCAGCCATTTGTACTGAGCACCTGGTCCGGAATCCAATCATTTGCCAGCACCCGGTGATATTGTTAAGCACAACCCCAGATCTCTGAGAATTCTGAGGAGTGTATCGATCTTCGGCGATGTCTCAAATGATTCGATACGGCGGACCGATGATTCAGAAATGCCGCATCTTTCAGCCAGCCCGCGCCGTGACATGCCGAGCTCCTTGCGTTTTCTGATCATTGCTGAGAGTACAGGTGCGCAGAGCTCCGCATCTTCAATGTCCCTGGCTGCAGCAGGGTCCTCAGCCTTTACTTTGTTCCTGTACTCTTCCCAGTTCATGCCTGTCTCCTCTTCACCATGCCCTGACAGCCGGAGCTTTGCGTTCC
>Ga0256406_1006449_pt1 | contig 11786 bp, 9 predicted proteins | sample RumenRJG_03DNA_FD_185986 | JGI IMG/M metagenome (GOLD analysis project Ga0256406, IMG submission 185986) | Bovine rumen microbial communities from Lethbridge, Alberta, Canada - RJG_03 | ecosystem: Host-associated > Mammals > Digestive system > Stomach > Rumen | place: Canada: Alberta | collected...
ATTCAAGTTTGAATTCCCATGAGTATTTCACAGAAAAGTACCCCTTTCCTAGTGTCTAGGATTTGGGGTACCTCTCATAACCGTGCCCTGAGGATGCGTTATTCCTTCTTCGGCTCTTCAGGCTTTGAAGATTCGGGCTTAGCCTCTTCCGGCTTCTCTTCCGCCGGCTTGGCTTCTTCGGCCTTCAACTCCTTCAGGTCCTTTTTCCCGATGATCTTCCCGTCGGCGGAGACGATTTCCCCGGTGACGGAGGAGACGTAGGTACGGGATTCCTGACCCGCGAGGTGCCCGTTTTTGGTGAGGCAGTCGATTTCCTCGGCCGTGATGGTCTCCTTCTCAAGCAAGGTTTCGGCGATCATGATCACCTGTCCCTTATGCTCCATGAGGAGGTCATAGGCTTGCGAGTGGGCGTCGTCCACGATCTTGCGGACGGCTTGGTCGATCTCGTAGGCGACCTGCGTCGAGAAGTTCCTCGCCGTGTTGGTGTAATCACGCCCCAGGAAGACGGAGCCCGTGTTCTGCTCGTATTGGATGGGGCCGAGGTCGGACATGCCGTACTCGGTGACCATCGAACGGGCGATGCGGGTGGCTTCCTGGATGTCGTTGGAGGCACCCGTGGAGACATCTTGGAAGAAGATCTCCTCGGAGGTACGACCGCCGAGAAGGCCGGTGATCATGGCTTCGAGCTCGCTCTTGGTCTCGAGGAAGCGGTCGTCTTCCGGCGTCATCAAGACGTGGCCGCCCGTGTTGCCACGGGGGACAATCGTGATCTTCTGCACCTTCTCGCTGTGGGGGAGGTTGAGGCCGATGACGGCGTGGCCCGCCTCGTGGTAGGCCACTTCGCGGCGTTCGGCTTCCGACATGCCCTTGCCGTTTTTGGCCGGTCCGCTGATGCGGCGGTCGATGGCTTCGTCGATGTCCGCCATGGAGATGGAATCCCCGTTACGGCGCACCGCAAGAAGCGCGGCTTCGTTCATGATGTTATCGATGTCGGCGCCCGAGAAGCCGACGGTCCTCTTCGCCAAGGCGGCATAATCCACCTCGGGAGAGACCTTCTTGTTACGGGCGTGCACCTTGAAGATGGCCTCGCGTCCCGCGCGGTCAGGCAGAGAAACGGTGATGGTGCGGTCGAAACGTCCCGCGCGGCGAAGGGCCGGATCGAGGACGTCATCGCGGTTGGTCGCGGCGATGACCAAGATGCCCGAGTTGGGCTCAAAGCCATCCATCTCGACCAATAACTGGTTGAGGGTCTGCTCACGCTCGTCGTTGCCTCCGCCTAAGCCAGCGCCCCTTTGCCGGCCGACGGCATCGATTTCGTCGATGAAGATCAAACACGGCGCGGTCTGCTTGGCCTTGCGGAACAAATCGCGGACGCGGCCGGCTCCGACGCCGACGAACATTTCCACGAAGTCCGAGCCAGAGATGCTGTAGAAGGGAACATCCGCTTCTCCCGCCACGGCCTTGGCAAGCAACGTTTTACCGGTTCCAGGCGGGCCGATTAAGAGAACGCCTTTGGGTAAGCGAGCACCGAATTTGGAGTATTTCTTCGGGTCTTTCAAATACTCGACGAGCTCCACCATCTCGGCCTTTTCCGCGTCGCATCCAGCGACGTCGGAGAATTTGACCTTGGTTTGATTCTCCCGTTTGGCGGGCGACTTGTTGAAGTCCATCGCCTGGCGGTTGGCCCCGTTGATCGAGGTGTTGAGTCGGCTGAAGATGAGCAAGGCGATCAATAAGAAGGCGACCGTCGAGATAATCGTCGGACCCCACTGATCCCAGAAGGAGACGGCGAAGGCGTCTTTGACGTTGCTCGTACCCTTCGTCAGGGAGAGGTTGTACTGGAAGATGGAAGAATAAGAGGCGTGCTCCACGGTGACGTAGTTGCCGTTAGAGTCCTCGATGACGTACGAGAAAGCGTTGTTCCAAGAATCGTCATCGATGATGACTTGGAAACTGCGGGTGCTGTTGTTCTCGTTGACATAGGTGCCCGTGACGGTGACGCTGCGGTTGCCTTTGGCTTCCGTATACGTTTTGATTTTGTTCTTCGGCTCCTTGCTCCAATTCTCTTGGTATTCGCCGAGTTTTAAAACGCCGTCGCCGTTGGCATCGGTGCCCGTTACGGCATAGCCGAGCCTTTGGTCGATGGTTGAGGTCGTCCAGCGATCCGCCTGCGTGAAGTTGCCGGCGCACGCATAGACAATCAACGCGACGAAGGCCGCGAAAAAGAGCACCTCAAGGGCATAACGCCATATGTTCGAGCGACGCTGTGGTTCTTCTCCGTCGTTCATAAAGATTCCTCCTAAGCAAAGACCTTTTCAGATCAGCCTCTATCTTGTCGCAAAGAGGGCGATTCAACAAGAGAAACACCCGTCAACAGGCTCAATTATTTTGGTCATTCTTAACCTCGTCGGAGAGGATTTCGAACATTTTCCCGGCATCGTCTTTTTTTGCATATTCCCTCACTTCGAGCACCTTCGCTTTCAAAAGGTGCCTGCCCAAACGGAGGGTGATGATGTCCCCGGGGTTGACCTCGCTCATCGGCTTGGCCCGGCGGCCATTGAGCAAAACGTCGCCGTCTTCGCACAGTTCCTTCGCCACCTCGCGCCGTTTCAGGATGCGGGATACCTTAAGGTATTTGTCCATTCTCATGCGGATTTTTCTCCTCCTGCCCTTTTCGCGTAGAGGGCGTGCGTCCTCTTCAAGATGTCTTCCAGGTCGTTGAGCCACTTATCCTTCCTCTTCTTGAGCCTCATTTTCAGCTTCTTGTTGAGGAAGGTGACCTTGAGGAGGTCGATGTAGTCAATCAGGGAATCGAAGAGGTCGCTTCCCATGCCATCATAACGGGTAAAGGAAGAGGAGAGGAGGATATCGACGTAGTCTTCCCCTTCCGAGATCCCTTCAATCTCTTCATAGGCGCAGTAAAGGTCGATGCGCTTCTTCTGGATGAGCAAGGCCGTCTCCGCAGGGATTTTGCCATAGATGTCGCGGATCTTCTTGCTGAAGTCCTTGAGGGCCCCGAAGTCGGAGATGGCGTCGAGTTCCTGATAGAGGGCGATTTTGTCCCCGTTTTCCGCGTATTCCTTCGGGATGTAGGCGTCCACCTGAAGGAGTTCTTTTGCCCGAGGCGGCTCGACCGCCTTCCCCGTTTTCTTGGCCTCGACGGCTTCGTTCAGCATCTTCAAATAGAGGTCCAGGCCGATGGAGTCGATGAATCCGGCCTGTTCGGGGCCCAGCATGTCGCCCGCCCCGCGGATCATGAGGTCGCGTTGGGCGATCTTGTACCCCGAGCCGAGATCGGTGAACTCTTGAATGGCCTGCAGCCTCTTTTGGGCATCCTCATTCATCTCCTTATTTTCGCGGTACATCAAATAGGCGTAGGCGATGCGGTCCCCACGGCCGACCCTGCCCTTGATTTGGTAAAGCTGCGACAAGCCAAAGCGGTCCGCGTCTTCGACGATGAGCAAGTTGGCGTTGGGGACATCGATGCCATTTTCCACGATGGAGGTGGCAACCAAGACGTTTAGCTCGCCATCGTAGAAACGGCTCATCACGTCGTCGCTGTCCTCCTTGTCCATCTGCCCGTGGACCACCCCGACGGCCGCTTCGGGGACGGCGTTTTCAATCTTCGCGGCAACGTTATAAATCGTCCGGATGTTGTTATGGATGTAGAACACCTGCCCATGCCGGCGGATCTCCCGTTCGATCAAATCACGCACGACGGGGAAGGAATAAGGGGTGACGTAGGTTTGAATCGGCGTCCTGCCGCTTGGAGGAGTGCTGATGGAAGAGAGGGCACGCACCCCCACGAAAGACATCTGCAGGGTCCTCGGGATCGGCGTGGCCGAAAGCGTTAACACATCCACGTCCCCCTTCATTTCCTTGATTCTCTCCTTTTGCTCCACGCCGAAGCGCTGCTCCTCGTCGACGATGAGAAGGCCTAAGTCGCGGAAGGAGACGCTCTTGGAAAGGAGGCGGTGGGTGCCGATGACGAAGTCGATGGAGCCATCCTTTAATCCGGCGAGGATGCCCTTGGCCTCTTGATCCTTCGTGAGGCGAGAGAACATCGCGATGTGCACGCCATATCCGGCGAAACGCTCCGTGGCCACCTCGAAATGCTGCTTCGCGAGCAAGGTCGTCGGGGCGAGCATCGCGACCTGCTTTCCGGCGGATATCGCCTTGAAGGCCGCGCGGAAGGCAATCTCCGTTTTGCCAAAGCCCACGTCGCCGCAGAGCAAGCGGTCCATGATCTCGGGCTTCTCCATGTCGTCTTTAATCTCGCGCAGGCTCTTGGCCTGATCGGGGGTTAGCTCATGGGGGAATTCGGATTCGAATTGGGCCTGCAGTTCATCGTCCGGCGGGAAAGCGAAGCCCTTGTTTTGGCTTCGGGAGCGGTAAAGGGTCATCAAGCGGTCCGCCAATTCGTTGACCTTGGCCTTGATCTTGGCCTTCTTCCTTTCCCAATCGCCGCCCGAAAGATGGGAGAGTTTGGGGACCGCCCCTTCTCTTCCGGCGTACTTCCTGACAAGGCGGAACTGCTCTAGCGGAACGTAAAGGGTTTCGTCCCCCGCATAGGAAATCTGAAGATAGTCGCGGTGAATGCCATCCGTTTCGATGGTTTTCACCCCGAGGAACTGGCCGATGCCGTTATATTCGTGGACGACGTAATCGCCCGGATGAAGCTCTTCGTAGCTCTTCAAGATGGTCGCGTTCTTGAAGCGGTTCGTGAAGCGGTTCGAAGAAATCTTGTGACCGAAGATCTCGCTGGGGGAGAGATAAGTGACCTTGAGCTCTTGCAGGTCGAAGCCTTCGTTTAAGGGGACCTGGGTAATGCCAAGATTGCCCTCGGGCAGATCGAAGCCCTCCACCTCTTCGTAGGAGATGTTTGCTTCCTTTAAAAGGGAGAGGACGATTTCCCTCTGCTGCTTTTCCTTGAGGGAAAGGACGACCTTGCTCCCGGTGGAGAGGTAGGTCGAAATCGTGGGGACGATGTGGGATAAGCCACGCCCCGTCGTCACGATGGGGCGGACGCTTAAGGAGAAGTCATCCGCCTTCTTCCGGAAAGCTTCCGAAGCCACCGTCCTCACCCCTAGAGGGAAGGCTTGCTCGGGGGCCATGTACTGCTGGAGGTGGGAGATGAGCTTGCCTTTGCTTAATAGGTCGAGGTAATAGTCCCTGGCTTCCTTTTCGATGGTCTTCACGTCTGCCTCAAAGACGTTTTTCGAGCAGACGTATATCAGTTTTGGCTCAAAATAGGAGAGGATGCTCCAAGGCTCATTCAAGGCAAAGCCATAGTATTTGTAGAGCTCGTTCTTGTAGTTGTGGTTAATGAAGTCGCTTAAGTCGGCGGAGAGGGATTGGCTGAGCAAATCCCCCACTTCCGGGGATTGAAGCTCTTTATCTTTCTTTAATACTTCGCCCGCGCGGGAGGCGAAATCGGATAGCTCCTCATCGTTTAAGAAGATGTCGGTCGCGGGGAGGATGGTGCAGGAAGATAGCTTGTCTTTGCTCTCTTGGCTCCTCACGTCAAAGGTACGAATCGACTCGATTTGATCGCCGAAGAACTCCACGCGGACGGGGCAAAGGGAGGAGACCGAATAGATGTCGAGGATGTCGCCGCGGGAAGCAAATTCCAGGGAATGGTCGATCTTATCTTCGCCGCGGTAGCCCATCTCGACCAGGCGAACCTTCAATTTTGGAAGGTCATAAGAATCCCCCGTGTGAAGATGGAGGGTCTCTTCGTCGAAGCGTCGAGGATTGGGCAGATAGCGAAGAAGCGCGGCTGGGTGGGTGACGAGGATTTTGGGGTCTTTCTCCCGTAAGCGCCCCATCGCGTAAAGCCGTTGGGAGAGCATCTCTTGCGAAGAGGCGATCGCCTCGGCCCGTAAAAGCTCGTCCGCGGGGAAGAAGACGACGTTCTTCTCCGGGAGGAAGTTCAGCAGGAAATTATAGATTTTCTCCGCATCGTATAAGTTGTTCGCGATGAGGGCGTAGTTCCCCTCCTCCTCTTGGAAGAGGGTGGCCAGGCAAAGGGAGGCGCCCAAGGTGTCGTCCACGACCAAAGACCCCCTTTTGCCTAAGAGGGGGGAGGTCGCGATTTTTTGCTTGAGCAAATCGAATAAGTTGTCCGTGCTTTTATTCCTTCTGGTTATAGACGTTCATGACGGAGGCAAAGTCCTTTCGAAGATAGTCCCGTATGGCTTTGGATGCTCTTTCAATGGCCGCGTTGGTCTTATCGAGGTCTTCCCCACTGGGGCGGGAGAGCACCCAATCGGCCCCATTATGGGGAGGCTCGCCGATCCCGATGCGGATCCTTTTGATTTTATCCGTCCCGAGGTGGTTGATGATGCTTTGCATCCCCTTGTGGCTCCCCGAAGACCCAGAGGGACGAAGCCGGATCGCCCCCGGGGCGAGGGCCATGTCGTCATAGACCACCAAAAGGTCCTCCACGGGGATCTTGAAGTAGTCCATGAAGGGACGGACGAATTCGCCCGAAAGGTTCATCAAGGTATAGGGCTTCGCGAGGAGGAAGGGCTCGGGGAAATTGGGGTTTTTGCCGATGCCGTAGACCCCACGAAACATCTCGCGGTCCACGTCGACCCCCGCCATATCGGCGAAGGCGTCGACCGCCATAAAGCCCATGTTGTGCCTCGTGCCTTCGTATTCGCGGCCGGGGTTGCCAAGACCGACGACGAGTTTCATTGCTGCGCCTTCTTCAACGCAATGTCGTTAATCACCTTAACGACGCGGTCCACCATCGGCTGGTCAAAGTAAACCATGGGGGCCTTGGTCGCGTTTTCGAGCATCTCCGTAAGGGCGGGATTGTCGCCTTGCCCCTCCATCTGCTTGAGGGCGGTGCTGAAAAGAAGCCTTTCCTTGAAGGTGAGCTTTCCATAGTCGAAGCCGCCTTGGAATAAGTAGAAACGGAGGTGATAGGGATAAAGGACGTTGACGTTAATGAGATTCTCCTTCACGTCGGAGGAGGCGATGGACATGCCCGTGGCGAAGACGATGACGTCTTTCCCTTCCATTTCATCCCAGTAGGAAAGGAAGTCGTTGAGGCCTTGGATTTGGCTTCCGCGGACCCAGCCGCCGAAGACGATCGTGTCGTATTCGGGGATCATCTTTTTCTTAAATTTCTTTAACGGGAGGATCGTCGCATCCACCGCCTTGGCGATGGCTTCGGCATAGGCCTTGGTGTGGCCGGCTAGGCTTTCATAGATCACTAGGGTTTTCATGGCGAGGGAATACTACCACAATCCAAGCCCGCGCGCGCCCGATAAAATGTCTTGCTTTTTTCTAGCCTGAACTTAACTTAGTGTTAGTAGTTAGATTCTTAGAAAGAGTTTTTATGCCTAGAACACCAGAACAATTTAAGCAGATCCAAGACCGTCGCCGCGCCAAGATCAAGGCGGCGGGACTAAAGCAGTTCGCTTTGCAGGGTTTCGACCGCGTCTCCGTGGACGACGTCATGAAATCCTGCCGATGCGCTCACGGTCTTTTCTACCATTACTTCCCTTCGCTTGACGTCATTCTGGATGAAATCTTGAAAGCCCGCCCCTCCGTGAAAGGGGCGACCATCCCCCTGGATGAGGCGAAGAAAGCCGGGGGGTTAGATGGCCTCCAAATCCTCATCGAGTACTTCCAAGCCACGATTGAGAAAAGCAAGAACGATCCGATTTATTACACCTTGATCTCGTTAAACTACGGCGACCAGCGGAAACTAGACCGGAAAAAGTACGATCCCCTGCTTAACTTACGTGACCCCATGACCAAAATGGTCGAAGAGGGCCAAGAAAAGGGCGACATCATCGGGGGAGAACCCGCGGACATCGCCAAGATGTTGGTCCTCGCCTTATATGGGGCCTTCTACGAAAAGGCGATGCACGCCAATCACCCCGATCAGGCGGTCATCCCCAATCTGATGACCCTGATCGATATGCTCAGGAAGCGCTAATCCTTTAGGCAAAATTCTTGGATAGCAAAGGCGATCCCATCTTCGTCGTTCGAACGAGTGACGAAGTGGGCCGCCTTTTTGCATTCCGGGATGGAGTTGCCCATGGCCACGCCTTGGAAGCGCGCGATCATCTCGACGTCATTATGCTCGTCCCCAAAGGAGAACACCCGCTCCGCGGGGATGCCCAAGCGCTCGCTTAAGGAGGCAAGCGCGTCCCCCTTGGACACCCGAGGATCCACGAACTCCAAGAAGCGCGGGTTGGTGCGGACCGCCCTCAAATAAGACTCCTCTTCCTGGGGCTTCGCCTGCCAAGCGTCGAGGAGTTCAGGCTCCGCGACGACCATGATTTTTAATACCACGTCCCCCTCCTTTAGGGGGTCATCCAACAGATTCCTTTTGGGGAAGAGATTCATCTTCACTTCCCAATCCGTGAAGGGCGTCTCCTCGAAAAAGCCAAGGGAGTCGGCGGTATAGCAATAGATGTCCTTCCCCAAATCCCCTTGGGCGAGATGGCGATGATAGAAGTCCAAAAACACCTTTGGGCGGATGCCGCGGCAAGCCAATAAGCTTCCCTTTTCGGTGTAGACCGCCGCCCCGTTGGCCGCGATGGCGTACTTCTCCCCGGGGACGAAGCGGTTTAGATACTGCAAAATCCCCGTATAGGGCCTTCCCGAGGCAATGCAGAGGATATCCCCCGCCTTCAATCTCTCATCCACCGCTTTTTTGGTGGAGGGGAGAAGCTGGCTTTTGGAGTTTAGCAACGTCCCGTCCACGTCGAAGGCGAATAAGCGCTTCATGTTAATTACGGGTCTGCTGCCAGAGATAGGCATACGACTTCTTTAGCGAGGGGTACATCTTGAGGTAGACGTTGTAGAAGAGGCTGTCGTAAATCTTGTGGTTCTCCGCGTTGGGCTGGAAAGTTTCCTGCGGCTTCACCATCGCCTGGACCGCCTCTTCGGGGGTCTTGTAGGTTCCGATGGCAAGGAAGCCCGTGATGGCCGCGCCGAGGGAAGAGGTCTCAATCGTCTGCACCTTCACGACGGGCAAGCCGAAGATATCTGCCATAATTTGGCAAACTTCGGGGCTGGAGGCGCCGCCACCGGAGATGCGGATTTCGCTGAACTTGTGCCCCACTTTCTTCTCGAAGCGTTCCATCGCCTCGCGCATGGCATAGCCAAGCCCTTCGATGATGGCTTTGTAGAAGTGGGTCCTCGTCGTGGAATCGCTGAAGCCGATAATCGCTCCTTTGACGGCAGGGCGGTCCAGCATCGGCCCCCAATAGGGCTGAAGGATCAGGCCGTCGCTTCCGGCGGGGATCTTCATCACCTCTTTGCTGAAATCCTCGGGGAGGTAGTTATCGAGAACGAGGTCGTTGATGCGGGTCGCGCCGAATTCCTTGAGGAACCAGTTGATCATCCATAGGCCGCGGTAAACCTGCATCTCCAGGTTGTAACGTCCCTTCAGGCAAGAGGCGTAAGCCGGAAGGAAGGGGAAGGGCTCGATGTATTTCGTGATCGTCGTGCTGAAGGAGCAAGCCGTGCCAAGGGAGACGCTGGCGATGCGGCTATCGGTAACGCCGACGCCGAGGGATTCGCAGGATTTGTCGCTCCCCGCGGCATATAGCTTCAGTCCTTTCGGAAGCCCCGTTTCCCGGGCGCCCCGTTCCGTGATTTCGCCAATCAAGGAACCAGGCAGGACGATGTCGCAAAGCTGATCGCGGGTCAAAGAGAAGATTTGGCCCTTGAGGTTCTTTTCGGGGTGTTTGTACCAATCGCCGTGCTTGAAATCGATGGGGTAATGGCCCGTGCAATCGGAGGCGGTGTCTTTGAGCTGCCCCGTCATGCGGTAGATGAAGTAGGTCGAAATGGGGATGTATTTATCGACTTTCTTCCAGTTTTCCGGCTCGTTCTCCTTGACCCAGTTGGCGATGGTACGCCGCCGGTTCATGTTGATCGCGTCCGTCATGCCGACGAGGTGGAAAAGCACCCGGGAGATAAAGGGAAGCTTGTCCTCGCATTTGGCGAAGCGCTGATCCAGCCAAAGGATTGTCGGGCGGACGACGCGGCGATCTTTATCGAGAAGAACCGCCGAATCGCGGAAGCAGGTGACGGTCATCCCCTGAACGCGTTCCATGAGCTCGGGATAGCTGAGCACCAACGCCTTCGTGCACTGGCACATATAAAGATAAAAGGCGTCGGGGTCTTGCTCCGCTTCCCCTGGCTTGGAAGAGTGGTATGGGGGGTTATATTCCTTCTTTTCCATCGCGATGATCGCGCCTTTTTTGTTAAAAAGCGAGGCGCGGACGGACTGGGTCCCGAAATCGATGGCAAGAATCAGAGAATCTTCATCGTTCATTTTCTTTAATTTTATTTACTTACGATAGGCCTGTAAAAAGTCAGCCCGCAAATTATCGTTCATGCAGGAACATCCTACAACCCCGCTGTTCCTCTAAGCCGTTCAAAGAAACGGCGCGCACGGGTAGAATAGGGCCATGATGGTTGCATTACTTCACTTCTTGCCCCAATCGAACACCCCGGTATCGGGCAAGCCTCTCGTTTCATGGCAAATCGATAATCTCCTCTCCAACGGGGTGGATGTGGTCTACGTATATGGGGCAAAGAAGGGGGACATCCCCTCGAATTCTCATCTCATTAACCTAGGCGAAGTCTCCTTAGGCGCGGCCTTAGCCCAAATCAACGAAGAGGGTAAGGCCGAGGATGGTCTAATCTTTGTGGATGCCCCCATCTTCTTCGACGTGGACTTCCAACGGTTCCAGCGCTTCTGCTTGGAACGGGAAGCTCTGGCCGTTTTCTTCGCCAAGCCAGCCTCTTCCTACCAAGGGGCGGAGTTCCTCATCACCGAGCAAGACGAAGAACTCCGTTATTGGATCTTCGACGGCGACGAGCCAAGGGATTACGTGGAGAACCTGACGAGCGTCGGCATCTATTACATCGGCCCCACCCTGCTATCCACCTACGATGAAGACTATGGCCCCCTCGACGTGAAGAAGGAGATCTTAAGCCCCTCCATCATGCCCAACCTCGCCTATGCCTATCGCAGCAGCGAATACGTCAAAGACGTCTCCTCGTTAAGCCAAATCGAGAAGGACATCGAAAGGGGGATTCCGGAGAAGCGTAACCTAAAGCACCCTCAGAAGGCGATCTTCATGGACCGCGATGGGACCATCAACCATTTCGGCGACTTCGTGGTGAAGGCGGAGATGATGAACCTCCAAGAGGGCGCGGCGGAGGCCATCCGCCTGCTCGATGATAGCGAGTACCTCCCCATCTGCGTCACCAACCAGCCGATCGTCGCCCGCGGGGAGACGACGGAGACCGAACTAAGGAGAATCCACTGGAGGATGGAAGAGCTCTTAGTCAAAGAAGGGGCCTACCTCCAAGACCTTTTCTACTGCCCCCACGACATCGATAAGAGCAAGGAATGGAACGCCGCCTGCGAATGCCGGAAGCCCAAAATCGGCATGCTCTTAAAAGCAAAAGAACGTTACAACATCGACTTCTCCCAAAGCTGGATGATCGGCGACACCACCCAAGACGTCCAGACGGGGATCAACGCCGGATGCCAAAGCGCCTTGCTCCTTTCGGGCGACCCCAATCCTTACAAGCGCTTCCCGGATGCAAAAGCAACCTTTGTCGCCAGCGACCTTTTCGAGGCCGTAAAAAAGATTTTGAAATAAGCTCTTTCTCTTTTGTTCTATTCCAAATGATGTGAGACAAAATCCATAAAGAAAAAAAGGCATCTGACCTTACAATGTTTCCGTCCAAGAAACACATAGAAGGAGGATGCCATGGATAGTCTACCACAACCCGGG
>Ga0256406_1006450_pt1 | contig 11780 bp, 7 predicted proteins | sample RumenRJG_03DNA_FD_185986 | JGI IMG/M metagenome (GOLD analysis project Ga0256406, IMG submission 185986) | Bovine rumen microbial communities from Lethbridge, Alberta, Canada - RJG_03 | ecosystem: Host-associated > Mammals > Digestive system > Stomach > Rumen | place: Canada: Alberta | collected...
ATCATCTGCGGAGGTGATGATCATTGCCATCTCCTTCTCATTGGCGATGTAGGATTTCAGAAACTGCGAGAGGATCGTCTGGTTGACGCCGTTTTCCGCCACGGTGAGCGTCGGATCATTGATCCAGTAGGATGCCTGTTTCGCGTCCTCCGTCAGCATCGACGAGCTCCCGATATTTTCTACAGATATCTGCAGCGTGTCTGCAGCAGATGACGCATTGTCCAGGGTGTTTCCGTTAAGCAGCTGCCTTGTGTTTGCGGTAAATGACGGCGCGTAGAGGATGCCGGCGACGTCTCCGTCCTTCAGGAGTTCCTGCGCTTCCTCATCGTCGACGACGCTGACGTTCATGAAATCCAGCTTCTTCACCAGATCGACGAAGGAACTGCTCATCTCATCGTCCTGTGTTTCCACAACGGCCACGTCAACGGTCGTCAGGATATCAGCGTTCCTGATAAAGCTTCCGAAACCGACGAAAAAGGCTGTGGCCAGGACGAGAGGAAAGAGAAAGTTCCATCCGACGCACCATTTCTGCCGGAAAAGTTCTTTGATCCTGTAGAGAAAAATATGTCCGAACGTCATTCACTCAGCTCCTTTACGTTGAATCTATGCCTGAACATCAGTCTCTCAATTCCTTTCCAGTGATCTCGAGGAAGACGTCGTTCAGCGTCGGCAGCTGCGTGCTGATCCTGCCGAAGTCGATATTTTTTTCCATGAAGAAATTCATGATGTGCACGAGGTTATGGCTTCCGCCGTCACAGCGGATGACCAGTGTGCCGCCGTTCTGCACCACATCGTAGACGTGGTTGATCTCGCGTATGCCGCGGAGATTTTCTTCCGAGATCTGACGAACCTCGACCGTGATGGTCTCGCGGTTCCGGAGACTCGCCTTGAGTTCGGCGGCGGTCCCCTCTGCTACCTCTCGGCCGTTATCGATGATCACGATCCGGGAGCAGAGCTCCTCGACCTCTTCCATGTAGTGGGAGGTGTAAATGATGGTGGCACCCTCTTTGTTGAGACGCCGGATGCCCTCGAGGATGGCATTGCGGCTCTGCGGGTCAACAGCCACCGTCGGCTCGTCGAAGATAATAAGCTTCGGATGATGCGCAATGCCGCAGGCGATGTTCAGACGCCGGAGCAGGCCGCCGGAGAGTTTTTTCGGACGGTATTTCCGGTAATCACTGAGCCCGGTGAAGTCGATCGCCTGTTCCACATATTTTTTTCGCAGGGCTTTGTCGCGGATGTAGAGCCCGCAGAAAAAATCAATGTTCTCGTAGACGGAGAGAGAATCGATCACGGCCACATTCTGCATGACGACGCCGATATCCCGTTTGATGTCGTATGCTGACGGATCCATGGGCTTTCCGAAAATCTCAATGTCGCCCTTATCGTATTTCAGCAGTGCCAGGAGGCAGTTGAGCGTCGTCGTCTTGCCGGAACCGTTCGGGCCCAGGAGACCGAGAATCTCTCCCTCTCCGACCTCGAGTGAGAAGTGATCCACGGCCACTTTTTCGTGGTAGCGCTTGACCAGACCGCTGATCCTGACGACAGGCTGGCGGGATGAAGGCTGAGATGCCGCGCTGCTGACGTCTGACATGTGCTTTGAAGACTGTGTGTTCCCGGCGATATCTGAATCGCGCCTGATCACAACATTCTGATCCATGGAAAATCTCCTTCCGTGATGCATTGTTGTTCTAACCACCGGCGTCTGCGGATGGCTGCGGGTTGAAATATCTGTATATCTGGACATTCTGCCGAAAACTTTAACGTATTATTGACAGGTGAACAGTATGTAACAGACCCTGTATATCGATTTTTCGAATCATACCCAGTATAGCGAAAGAATTTCAATGTCAGAAGTGAAGCGCGTAATAAAACCGATGTGACTTTTGTCATATTTGTGTTATCGTGGTTTTATATCAGTTCTCAGAATCACGGACAGGTTTGACAAACACAATGTATATGTCTGACGCGAGAACCTCGACGCTGGGGAGCCCGGGCTGAGAAGAAATCGCGAAAGCACTGGCAATCCGGTTATCATACTTATGACACTCACGTCATGATATAGAATTTACAGAGAAAAAGGAGCGCGCATATGAAACTCGATAAATACATCGCCTGTTCCCGCGCGGCGAGAAAACTTGTTTCGGCGGATCTCGTCCTGAAAAATGCAAAGATCGTCAACGTATTCACCGACCGTGTGGAGGAGGGCAATATCGCCATCACCAATGGCATTATTGTCGGCATCGGCGATTTTACGGGAAAAGAAGAGATCGACCTCAAAGGACAGTATGTGACTTCCGGATTCATTGATGCGCATCTGCACCTCGAGTCGACGCTGGTCAATCCGCAGGTTTTGATCAATAAGGCGGAGGAGCACGGAACGACGACGTTCATTGTGGATCCGCATGAGGTGGCCAATGTGTCCGGCACGGACGGTATCGACTATCTGCTCTCGCAGACAGAAGACCTGCCGGCGCATGTCTATGTCATGATCGCTTCCTGCGTACCGGCGACCCCGATCGACGACAACGGCTGCACGCTGGATGCATCCCAGATGAAAAAATATCTGAACCATCACCGTGTGCTGGGACTGGGCGAGGTCATGGACTGCATGTCCGTCATCAACGGCGATCCGGCCATGAATGAGAAGCTGGAGCTTTTTGACGGCAAGGTCAAGGATGGTCATGCGCCGAATCTCAGCGATGAAGAGCTGGCGGCCTATGTGATCGCCGGCGTCACCACCGATCACGAGGGTACGACCTATGAGTACGTCATGAAGGAACGGTCCATGGGCATGACCTGTCATATCCGCGAGGGAAGCGCCGCCCGGAATCTGGAGATGATCGTGAAGGGTATTGTCGAGAACAATACCAATACCGAAGGATTCTGCTTCTGCACTGACGATAAGCATATTGAAGACATTACGCGTGAGGGCGATATCGACCACAATGTCCGCAAGGCAGTCAGCATGGGCATCAGTCCGATCGCCGCGGTAAAAATGGCGACGATCCAGCCGGCCCGCTGTTACGGGCTGCGCCGGACGGGTGCTGTTGCGCCCGGCTTCGACGCTGATCTCGTCGTGTGGGATTCGCTGAAGGATTTCAATGCGCAGATGGTTTTCTACAAGGGACAGCTCGTGCGCCCGCATCACATCAGGGAGCGCGAATGCCCGGCAAAGCTGATGGACACCATTCACGTCGGACCGGTCGATCCGGCCCGTATACAGATCAGGGCGGATGGCAGGCCGTTCCCCGCTATCCGGATGATCCCCGGCCAGATTCTGACCGAGCGGCAGGATGTTGTGCTGCCGGCGGACCCGGAGACCGGGCTGTTTGCGCCGGACGGCGTGATCGACAAAATCGCCGTATTTGAGCGGCATCATGCCACAGGCAAGACGGGCGTCGGGGCCGTTGCCGGATTCCATCTGCGGGGCGGCGCGATCGCCTCGAGTGTGTCTCACGACAGCCACAATATCATCGTCATCGGAGACAACGACCGGGACATCCTGGCAGCTGTGCACGAGATTGAGCGCACACACGGCGGCTATACCATCGTTCGGAATGGAGAGGTTTTCGATACGCTGGAGCTTCCGATCATGGGACTGATCTCTGACAGAAGCTATACCTATGTCAATAAAAAGCTGCGCCGGATGATCACATGTGCGCACCGCATGGGCGTCCCGAAAGACATGGATCCGTTCATCACGCTCTCTTTTATGGCGCTGCCTGTGATCCCGGCCATCCGCTGCACGCCACGCGGCGTGTACAGCGTCACGGAATCCCGATTCCTGACGGGACAGCGGGAGAGCCTATGATCCTGACGGCTGAAGCCCTGACGGGGCAGCAGGAGAGCATGTGATCATGCGGCTGATTTTTTGTGGGACGGCATGGAAATGTGCTATCATGATCGCCGATGATCTGACAAATGGAGAACTGTATTCAGGAGATGATAAACTTTGTCGAACAGTTTCTATATCTCACATTATTTTAACTTTGCACATGCCGGGGAGTATCTTCTTGTCGTTCTGCTTGCCCTCGCCGTCGTGATGACGATCATCATCCTTGCGGCGAGGAAACAGAAGAAAACACTGGAGAAGGAACTCGAGGAGGAGCAGGATGAGAGGCGGTACAGGAAAAAAGAGAAAAAAGCACAGGCCCATCCCTATGTCATGATCGAGAGTTTCTATGAAATGGTGTTCTCCAGCACCTCGGTGCTGCTGTTCCTCTCGTTCTACTATCTGCTGGATGCCTACTATGTGGCCAAAGTCACCGAATTCTGGCAGCAGTATCAGGATGTGTTCCTGCTTGTATTTATCTGCCTGTCTGTCTTTGTCACCAGCTGGGCGGATACGATTTTTGTGAGGCTAAGGCATCTGGAATCTGAACAGAAGGCAGCCGTGCGGCTCTGCAGCTCCCTGTACATCGTGCTGATTCTGCTCTACATCCGTTTCATATATCAGGATACCAACTATAATTCACTGATCCTGTACTTCGTCACGCTGGCCATCGGCCGGTTCGTGTTTTTCGATTTCACCGTGGAGGAGTTTCGCCGCATGCTGATGAGCGTTGCCCGGAATCTGCCCCTGCTGCTTCTGATGTGCGCTTTTTCCGGATTTATCTGCTGGTACGGCTTCCGCGTGGACTTTCTGCTGACATCGAACGGTGTCATCATCAGCATTCTGATCGCACACCTGTTCATGGATATAGCCCTTTTTGTGCTGAGCAAAACCGGGATTTTACATATCATTGTAAAAAAAGCCGTGTGAAAAGTGGAGGCATCTGCATTCTTTGTAGTACACCAAAATGCGAAAACTGCCGGAATATTTTTATGATGGACTGCGTTAAGATGGTATAATAAATGCGTTATTTCCATGTAAACGTTGGCCGGGGCATTTTACAACAGAAACAGGGTATTCAATGAGCAGATCTCGCGTTCACCGCCGCACAGCAACATCAGACAGCAATAAACCTGTCGCGCCAGGCCTTTTTCTGACCATCCTGTCGTTCATTATTTTTGCACTGGGCATTCTTGTGCTCTTTGCAAAAATGTGGTCGCACCGCACATGGCCCGGGCTCACCATCGATGAGATGGTCTATCATCTGACGGCGCCGGTGGAGGGAACCGGAAGCGGAATTTTCACATCGCTGTTTCTGCAGGTCTTTCTTCCTGCCGCTGTTGTTGAGGCTGCCGCTGTTGTTGCAGCCGTCATTGTCCGCAGAAAACATCCGCGGATCTATCGTTTTATCATCCTCTCAGAGATTGTGTCATCTGTGCTGATGATCGTCATTTCTGTTCTGCTTTTCAGTAAGGAAACTAACCTTTCCGGTTATATCGATTCCCAGAATTCCGATTCGGATTTTATTGAAACCCATTATGCTGATCCGGTTTCGACGGACATTGTTTTTCCTCAGAAAAAGAGAAATCTGATCTACATCTACCTCGAGTCTATGGAGATGACCTATGCTGACAAGGCGGACGGCGGTGCTTTTGACGAGAATATCATTCCGGAACTCACGGATCTGGCGCAGACCAATGAGTGCTTTGCCGGAAATTCGGGCGTGCTGAACGGAGGCATCGTCTATCCGAATACGGGATACACCATGGCGGGTATTTTTGCGCAGTCCAGCGGCGCACCGCTGCAGACATCTATCACCCGTAACAATATGGATACGCAGAGCAGCTTTTTCTTCGGCATGACTACGCTGGGAGATCTTCTGGATCAGGAGGGCTACCGGCAGGTATTCCTTTTGGGCTCTGATGCAACCTTCGGCGGACGGCGGCTTTTTTTCAATGATCACGGGAATTCTGAGATCCGCGATTACAACTGGGCGAAAGATACGGGATTGATTCCTTCGGATTATTTCCAGTGGTGGGGATATGAGGATGAGAAGCTTTTCAGCTTCGCGAAGAAAACGCTCACGGAGCTGGCTGAGGGCGACCAGCCGTTTAATCTGACGATGCTCACGGTGGATACGCACTTTGAGGACGGGTATGTGTGTGTGCTTTGCGGCGACAGGTTCGGTGATAATCAGTATGCCAATGTCATCGCGTGCTCCAGCAGCCAGCTGTGGAATTTCGTCCGGTGGGTGCAGAAGCAGGATTTTTATGACAATACGACGATCGTGCTGAGCGGTGACCATATCACGATGGATTCCGATTTCTGCAATGACGTGGATCCGGATTACCAGCGCAAAACGTATGTGTGCTATATCAATCCCGGGACGGAAAATGAACTGCCGGACCAGAAGAGAGACTATGCAACGATCGATCTGTTCCCGACGACGGTTGCCGCACTGGGTGCGAAGATCAGCGGAAACCAGCTGGGACTGGGCGTGAACCTGTTTTCATCCCAGCAGACACTGACAGAGCAGTACGGTGAAGAAACCATGAAGCAGGAGATGTCCAATAAGTCGGATTTCCTGCTGAACAAGTCCGATGTCACGATCACGGATGCCATGAAGGAACGGATCGGCGATGATGTCTTTTCGTCTTTCGGGCAGGGAACTTATCCGGACACGATGCATGTAACGATCTTTAACATTCAGATGGATGCTGAACGGGCAGAAGTTACCTACACCACTTCTACGGACCGGACGGCAGCGGATGCGATTACGGTTCCCATGCATGATTTTCGGATTGAGTCCGATGCGGCTGACACAAGGGATGCGTCCAACGGGTATGAGGCGGATATCGTGATCCCGTCTGCCTGCAGCCGCCTGCACTGCTGGTTTACGCTGTATTATCCCGATGGTACCGTTGTGGTATCACGGATGCATACAGCCATTATGAAGCAGGCGCTCGGGGATGCCTATGATGACGTCATGCAGCGCGCCGGCAGTGGGCAGACCGGCTTTATCCTTCCGGAGCAGACAGAGGAGAGCACAGCGTCGATACCTTTACTTGCGACAGGTATGAGCACGAAGTGACGCGAAAACAGAACGAAAGTGCTGCGCTTCGTTCCGTACATGAAAGCTCAGGAACGGATGGGCCTGACATCCGCGTCGTCGTCCTGGTTCTGCAGGATGGATTTGCGGATGCAGAAAACAACGCAGTCTCTGACGGTTGGCAGCAGATAAACGTTCATCAGCCGCCATTCATGTCCTCCGTCTTTCGTGATCACCCGGAACTGGCCCATGAGGGAGCTGTTTTTCGCATTCCGTATTCGCATGATCAGAGAATTCTTATCCATAAAGTTCATGAACGCCTCGCGGTCGGGGGCGTAGATAAAGCTTTCGGTAAACCGGTTCATGACGGTCCGGATTCCCCTGAGTTTTGTGCCGGACGGGTACTGAAAGAACGTTTCCTGCGAGGTCGTTTCCACGTAGTTTTCCTTTATTTTGATGAGCAGAATATCGTCGTAAAAATCGAGCATGCTGCGGAGAATGCAATCCATCATCTCGTTATCGCTGTTCAGCTTCTGGTGTGTCAGATCATGGAGCACGACGGTGAAAGCTTTTCTGTCCGCACCCCTGGCGATCAGGCGGAAGCTGAGGCGTACGTAGCGACCCTCATAAGCCATGAAATAGTTTCTGACCGTCCCGATCTCTTTCCAGTCTGATTCCTTCACAAAGTCGATCAGACGATGATAGGACAGGATCTGATCATCCAGCGGCTTTGCCAGGAGCTCATCGGCCGTGATACCGCCAAGTTTCTGCAGACGCTCACGAAGCGGTGGATTGACAAAAAGCGTATGGAAGGATCCGTCATCCAGGAGCTCGGCAACTGTCATGGCCTGCTCCGTCTGAAAATCCAGTTCGCCGATTTTTTCAAGATAGGCATACTGCGCACGCGTCTCCGGCGTGATCTTCAGATCCTCCGTGATGTGCCGCATGCTCTCTTCATACGGTGCCGGTTTGCCGTAAAAATAACCCTGCATTTTCTCACACCCGATGTTTTTCAGGAAATTTACCTGCTCCTCCGTCTCCACACCCTCCGCCAGCGTATGAATATGCAGGTTTTTGATCATGCGGGTTGTAGACGTGACGATCTCACGGCTTTCGGGCGTAAATTCGTGCAGGAACGCCATGTCCAGCTTGATATCGTCGAAATGGAAATCCTTCAGCATATTCAGGGACGAATAGCCGCTGCCGAAGTCGTCCATCCAGACCTGAAAACCGGCGGTGCGGAATCTTCTGATGATATCAGACATTTTTTCAGGATCCTGCATCGCGGTGGACTCAATGATCTCGATGCGGATCATATGGGGTGATACATGGTACGCTGTTACGATTCTGTTGATCTCCGCAAACATATCAACGGTCAGAAAATCAATCCGTGAAAGGTTGAAGGATACGGGGACAACCGGCCGGCCTGCTGCCTCTGCCACGGAAATCTGGCGGCAGATCTCTTCCAGCACATACAGATCCAGCTTGTAGATGAGATGATTTTCCTCCAGGGTTGGAATAAAGACACCGGGATTCATGAAGCCATACGTCGGATCGATCCAGCGGGAGAGCGCCTCGAAGCTGCACAGTGTGCCGGAGATCGTGCGGATCACCGGCTGATAGTAGACTTTGATGTATCCTCGGGCGATCGCAGTGTCGATATTTTCTTCTATATATACCTTCTGACGCACATAGTCCGCCATTTTCCGGTTATATACGCCGATGCTCTGGTTGATATGGCCAAGCGGATTCTCACAGGATAATTTGGCCAGGTCGAAGGCGAGGTTGACGGGAATATTTTCATCGTCATCCGGAATGTTGCAGATACCGGCTTTCAGTTCGACGGTGGATTCCGGACTGATCGCGTGCACCTCATGCTGTGCTCTTTGTACGGCATCCATATACCCTTCGTCTAGTGTAAAAATACCGAAGTGGTCCTCATTGAACCGGCCGACGCAGGCGCCGGGGAAGCAATGTTTCAGAATTTCAGCGGTCTGCCGGATGAAGGCATTTCCGCTGTTTATGCCGTGTGCAAGGTTATATCCCTTGAAACGAGTGATGTTGATATAGATATAGTGCAGGGGAAAATGGCAGCAGCTGCTGTCGAGTACGGTCTGTACCTCATCAAAAAATGCGTGCATGGTCGGCAGACCGGTCATCCTGTCCCTTTCGATCAGGTTCAGATTGAATTCAGAGCGGAGCAGAAGTCCGTAGCACACGAGTGTGTTGTCGGGCATCCTCCGGTACCGGATATGATCAAAGATCTCGATGATCCGGCCGGTTCTGGTCCGGATGCGATAGTGGAAACGGACCAGATTTTCAAAAAGCGCATTCGTGGCTTCCGGCGTTGTTTCCTCTTCCGGGTGGAGATGTTCTGCGTAATGTGAGCGCACGGACCAGAGAACACCCTCCCTGTCATCCGGGTATACCAGGGAGATGAAGCTGTCTCCGCAGGAGGCGGTCAGCTCTTCCATATCCCGGCATTCAAACAGGTCAAGGAGCTCCCGATTGGCATAGAGGATCTGGCCGTCACCGGACCCGGTAGCTTTAACAATCAGTACGGCACCCGGTATATAGTTGTTGAAATCATCAAATATCGCTGCGGATGCGTCACGGATATCTCCCGATTCAGAGGCAGCGGATGCGTCACGGATATCTCCTGATTCAGAGGCAGCGGATGCGTCACGGATATCTCCTGATTCCGAAGCAGCGGATGAGTCATGGATATCTCCTGATTCCGAAGTTGCAGATGTGTCAGGAGTATCACCTGATGCAGTAAATAATTCGGGTTTCAACTTGCGGCCCTCCGTTTTAATCATCCGATTTCGTCGTTCTGAAAACGCGACAGGTGCTCGTAAGGAAGAATCTGGCGGCCGTAATACAGCCCGCAGCCGTCATTGATCCGGTAGTTGTCCATGGCGCGGAACATATTCACATCAATTTTACTGAGCTCCAGCTTCTGCAGATTTTCCACCCGCGTCAGAGCCTTGTCAAAGCAGGCATTCATTCCGCACAGGTCGGACTGTCCGCCTGTGCGCTCTTTCTCCTGATTCTGCTCGTATACCGCGTGGTTTGCGTCGCCGATCTCGGCGAAATCATCCATGTCTTTCGTTCGGATCTGCATTTCCAGGTTGCTTTTTGCCTGTTCGTCATAAAAAGCAATGTGCAGGGCCCGATACCCGCTGGCCGTCGGATGCTCGACATAATCCCTGTAGAAGGGCCGGATATCCCTGTTCAGGAGGGAACTATAGCACTTCTGTCTGTTAAAAACTTTTTCCGGCCGGAATTCCCGTTCGCTCAGGAATCCGGGCAGCGCATTGGCGATCTCATAGATGAGCTTTTTCTCCACCTCAGCCCGTTCCGAGCCCTTCTTCAGGTGACAGGCCGGCATCGAGATGACGATGCGGTAGGCGATCAGATCGCGGAAACGCTCTTCCTGCCGCAGCAGCTCTTCCGCATCCGGAAAACTGCCGGTGGCGGCATAGACGGACCGGCAGCAGCTGACGATGTAGCCGTTGAATTTTTCCTCCGTGCGAATCAGTGACTTGATCCTTCCGCGCAGCGTAAAGGCAAGGTAGGGATACTTCTGTGCCATGTACTTGTAAAATTCCCGGATTCTCTGTGACTGAGATGTCAGGAAGTCGTTGTGCTCCAGCATGTCCAGCATGCCGAGCAGAAACGACGCGTGAGCGGCGTCGACAGGATCGTTCTCGCTGTCCGCTTCACGCTGAAGTGCCGTTGCATATTTATGAAGAATATGAATAACTGTATCACCGGAATACAGAAAGTCTGTGAGCTGTACCATTTTTCATTCCCGTCTGCAGGGCGCTGTACATGCCCTGATCCGTTCGATTTATTTTGTCTAGATTATAATGGCTGAAAACGGTAAAAACAAGTGCATTCGGAGAGGCCGTTTTTTCGCGTCAGTCCGGCGTTTTCCGGCATTTGATGATTCTTGACATTACATGGGGAAGATATTATAATGTCCGCGTTGCCGGGACGGGGGAATATGCAGTGTGATTGTATAAGTCATATCGCACGCCGGAAACGAAGGGCAGATCTGCCGATATATCAGACGGCATGCCTGAGGAAATGGCGAATCTGCAGTGTGTGAGAACCGTTCTTCAGCAGAAGGAAGAGTACCCGGGGCAGGTAAGCATGGGAGGTACAGTATCAGTATGGACAGTAAAACGACAATTATCACAAAAGCGGGTAAACAGGCGCTTGAGGACGAGCTTCAGTTCCTGAAGGTCGAGAAGCGTAAGGAAATCGCTGAGAAACTCAAGGAAGCCCGCGCACAGGGCGATCTCTCCGAGAATGCGGAGTATGATGCGGCCAAGGAAGAGCAGGCACATATGGAGGCCCGGATCGAGGAGATCGAGGGTATCCTGAAAAATATCACCGTTGCTGACGACGAAGCTGTCGATTTCAGCAAAGTCAATGTGGGAAGTCAGGTCGATGTGGAGAACCTTTCGACCAACCAGACGATGAGCTTCCACATTGTAGGAGCTACCGAGGCCAACAGCCTTGAGGGAAAAATCTCTCTGGAGTCACCGGTTGGTGCAGCGCTCATTGGTCATGAGGCCGGCGATGTCGTGAGCATCAATACGCCGGGCGGAGAACTGCAGTTCAAGGTTGTGAAGATCGGACAGCCCGCAGGAAAGACGGCCTGAGAAAGTCGCAGCCTGCGGAGATCGGGAAAAACGGTAAAACCGCCGGGAACAACAAGGCTTGCGTAAATCAGGAAATAAATAACAGAGGAGAACCACGAAGTTGAAGGCCGACCGTTTATTTTTTGCGGTCGGCTTTTCTGAAATTCATCAGAAATACATCATCATTAGAAAACAGGGAGGAAATCATGGCAGAAGAAAATCAGAACCGCCAGAACAGGAAGCA